>OMKS01000053.1_pt1 | contig 85628 bp, 85 predicted proteins | sample 1674721 | NCBI WGS metagenome assembly OMKS01 (sample SAMN06264996, study PRJEB25208) | sediment metagenome | isolation source: hot spring sediment | place: USA: California | collected 2014-09-02 | reverse complement strand
TATTTGAAGGCCGGTTACCGGTTTACTGACAACTCAAACCCGGACCGTTTACACAAAATGCTTTACAGGCCCCAGCAAGCCGGTGAACAGTACCAGGCCCAGACCTTTGCAGATTTTCTTAAAATCCATTTTTTCTTCTCCTCCTTAGCTTTTACACAGCTGTTGTTCGTTGATGCCAAACTCACCCTGAATCTGACACCACCTTCATTCAAGCCCGGACTTAATGTCACAGCAACATCAACATAATGTAAAAACTGAAAAAGGATTTGTTAAAGAAATCTACGCTGCCCCGGATTAATGTTTTTCAAACTCCTCGCCGCAGGAACTGTCGGAAAGTTCTTCTTTTTCGCCAGCGCAGGTTACCGTCAGGCATTCGCCGGCATCATCGCCCTCAGCTGGATTTTCCGGGATTTCTTCGTCGGCCGAAAGCAACTCGCGCGCTCCGACAGAAATATCAATATCCTGTTCCAGGCTTCCACAAAACCATGACAGTTCAAGAGAAAAACGGCCTTATCCTTTTTCTCCCGGGCACTGATTTCGATCTCAACCGGATCGGACAGCTGCAGACTCAGAACCTGATCATCCTTTTCAATTCTGACCATCCCGGAGCGAAAAGCGGCGGCCAGATCTTCAAGTTTAGCCGCGGCTTCGGCCGGGGCCATGAACTTTTTCAAACTGAGTTTCTTTTTTTCCATGATCAATTCTCCTTTAATGATTTACCTGCATCAAGCTTCAATACCCATGGCTCACGCCAGGGACAACAAAATGCCTGCCAGACATTCGGCATCGAGCAACGAATCGCTATCCGGGCTTATAAGTTCACCCCTGATTACGATAATGCCGCGGCGGGCAAACTCGGCCTCATCGAGCTTGCCGCAATAGTTACAAGAGTGCTTATCCAGCAGGATAAAGTTCAACAAGTCACCGTCTTGAAGCTCTGGATCATCCTTTTTCAGATAAAAAAGCAGTTTATCCACCTGATCCCTGAGCTCCAGACCCAGGGTTTCCGGGTCATATCCGGTACTGGGGATATAAACCTTGGGCGCCGGATTACGGGCTATGGCCCGGCCCAGCCCAGCCGGCAGCAGACTGGCAATCAGGCTTGAAAAAAAACTGTCCATCGGATAGCAGATTAAAGAGGCGCCGGCGATCAACTCACAAATTTTAGAGCGTACCGCGACCGTCGCCGTCACATCTTCTACGTGAGCAAGCCCCCCACCAGAAAAACCTTTTCTATGCGGCTGCCGGGACAGGGATACGCCCCGGCGGTAAACCGATGCTGCCCGACAAGAATGCGGCCGTCCGACAATGCGGCCGCCAGATGACAATTACTGCTGACCACCGGCCGGACCACGCCTCGGACTTCGGCCAGCTTTGAATAGATGTAAATTATCGGATCAAGGTGACGCCGGTTTTCAAGATAGCCGGCCGTCAGAATGAGGTTTCCGATATTGGCGCCGGCCAGATTGAAATCCGCAGGTTTTAGCTCATCGAAAAGTTGAAGATGATGGCGAATAATCTTGCGCATGGGTGAGGAAATTGCCAGGATCAACTCATGACAACCACCAACCATTGCTTTCAGTTCACCGGCCAGTTGCCTGGGACTCGCCGTTGACGGCAGGCGATAGGCAAACAACCGATAGATTTCGGGATTGCCGCAAATACTCTGATCGGCCAAAGCCATCAAACGGTTGCGAATATCACCTATCGCCGGCATGCGGAAAGCCTCGCGTAACCCGGCGGAGCTGCCCCCGGAATCAAACGGGGTAATCAGGTGAATCGAGTTACAGGTGTACTTGACAAGTTTCTGACTGAGTTTTTTCAACGCGCTGCCGCCGCTGAAAAAAAGCAGTCTGGGTCCCAGAGCCGGAGCCGTACGCAGAAGTTCAAGGCACTCCGGATCCGGCAATTTCACCTCTCGCCGAACGGCAACCCGCCGGGTAAAAACTAAATCCGCAGACATTGGGCTCAGTTACCTATCCTGATTTTGGCAATTCACCGCGTCCTGATTTCAGGACATTTTAAATTCAATCCGCCCTTCACCTTTACGAACCCGGGCCTTGACTTTAAAATCAATTTCGTCACTCGGATAAAGGAGAATCTCCTCCTCGGCCGAGGTGAGGATGAGTCGCCTTTTTCTCAAAGCCTTCAATCAGGGAGGTAAGATAAGCGATAACCGTTGCCGGCTTACCCCGAATCTCATAGCTGATCTTTTTTCCCGACATCGCAGTTTCTCCTAAACCAGTAAGCGCAGGCAGAATTCCGTCGCCCCGACAAAATCCACGCCGCCTCGAAGTTCATACATCGGACAGACGGAAAGCCGCCGCAGATATTTCTCCAGCGCAACCGCCGCCGTACCAAGATAAAAAAGACCGGCGGCCTTCATAAACGCCGGCAGCAGGGCGCGGCGGCGGCTTTCATCCGCAGCCACGACAACCAGACCGCCACCCTGGCGCTCCCAGTTCAGAATAACCAGGGCTTCGAGCGTGGCTTTACTTTGAAAACGATCCCGACCAAAGCATTGATCGATGTAAACATCGTATTTATGCTCAACCTGCCAGAGGGCATCGGTTTCCAGCAGACCAAAGCGTTCCCGATCGGCCAGCGGCATCACCATCGCCAGATCGGGATTACCCAGGGCCGTCCCCGGATTGATCCGCGGCAGCTTCGCGATGCCATACATAAACTGCGGTTTGCCGGCTTCGCCTTCAATTAACAGTCGGTCATTGCTGATAAAATCAGTTCCCCGGCTCATCAGGTGCAACGCCAGGGTTGATTTCCCCATGCCGGAAAACCCGGCCAGGGCCAGGCCCCGGCCACCCTTGGCAACGGCGGCGGCGTGACCGAGCAGACAACCCTGATCAAGCTTATAGGCGATAAAACGATTATTAATAAAATTAACCACCTGATTGGCATTGGCGCAACAGGAACCGGCCACCAAATTGACGTCGGATGCAAAAATAAAGACCATGCCGGTCAATCTTTTGCGCACGATGCGCCCATCATCGAGATCAAGGAACTCTTCCTTGATCTTATCTTTTCCGAAATCCGGCATTTTCATTTCAAAATGAGCGTCAATTTCTGGAGGATCCATCTCCAGAGCCGTAACCGTCAGCTGCACCTCGCCCGCGGAAACCACGAAGGTTTCAAAATAATGCCTCAGATTTTCAACCAGCTTCGCGGCATTACTGACAAGCAGCACCCTGTAGTTCTCGAACTGCAGATAAAACTGGTGGTCAAAGTGCGTCCCCCGACACAAATCATCAGTTAAAGAGCGCAGGTTTCGAGCTGCATAAATCATCGATGTTCCTCCAGTCTACGAATCACATAGTCGGTATAAAGCGAGGCGACATCCAAGCCTCGAGCTTCCTGCAGGCCGCGAAAACCACCAAAAGCGGAAACTTCGAAAACTATCGGTCCAGCCGCCGTTTCCGCCACATCAACGCAGGTAAAATCAAGTCCGAAAGGGGCCTGGGCCCGCCGGGCCAGCTCGATAATCGCCGGATCAGGATCAATGGCCGCATATCTGCCGCCCGAGGCGATCGTCGTATTCCAGGATGCGGCCTGCCGGCAGCGGGCGTAGGTGGTCAGATATTCTCCACCCAGAAAAACCAGGCCGAGATCGTAAGTCCCCAGATCCACCTTTTTCTGAATATAAAGAATACGGTTGACCTTTTTGTAAGCCTGCAGTTTTTCAAGCAGCCCCGAGCTGCCATCCTGCAGCACGGTCATGCCCCGGGCCTTGGTTGAATAGAGAGGTTTAAGCACGACCTCGCCATACTCCTTGATAATCTGCAAAGCCTGATCGAGATCTTCCGTTACAGAGGTCGCCGGCATCGGCACTTCGGCCTGCTGCAGGGTAACCGTGCAACTAAGCCGATCAAGAACCCCAAGAATTTTTAAAGGGTCGGAACAAAGCAACACTCCATACCGAGGTAACAGACGCAGAATTTCGAGACGATCCAGGAGATCGGGAGAATAACGCTGACCAATCTTCTTGATAATCAGGGCATCGAATCGCCGCAGATCATGACCTTCAAACAAAAGACGACCGGAGGGCAGATCCAGCCTGACCTTATCCATTTCCACCAGCAGATGAAAACCGGTCCGGTGCGCGACGGTTTTAGCCAAAAGCTCCGAGGACCAGCCGCCGGCCGTACCAACCACGGCAATTTTCATAAAAGTTGACTCCGTTTCAAATCATTTACCAGCGGTCAAAAAACCAAGAGGACCATCAAACGCTGTAATAAAATATATCTTTCGGCAGCACAAAGGTTTCCGGAGAGGCTTTTGACTTTCTCCAGGCATCAATCTTTTCCAGCAAAAACAATGCGCGTAACGCCATTTCCTGGGCAAACTTATGATTCTGTTCAAACCTGGTCGAGGTATAAAACGATCTTACCAGCGCCAGTCCCAGGCGCAGGTCAAAGGTATGATCCTCCTGAGCGACGGCAAATTCACCGGCAAACCGATAAATCTCGGCCATTATCTGGTTGAGTCTGTCGCGCAACCCCTTTTCAAACACCGGTAAACGAAAATTTGAGATCATGATAACGACGATATCAGCCACGTAATCAGCCGGCCCGGAACGATAGAGATCAATAAAATGGATACTTTGCTAAACCTCATCATAAAGAATGTTATTTATATTGAGGTCCCCGTGACCGAAAACCGTGAACGGTGCCGCCAGAGTTTTCTCCCAGGCGCGACAGTTCTCGACCAGAATTAACGCTGAAGGCACTTCAAGACCGCTTACCACCTGCTGATCGCGAAAGATATCGGGATGCACGGCCATAATGTCTTCACTGCGCTTAAGCAGCTGCCCCATATAATCAATCCCTGCCGGAACCGTAATCAGGGATTTTTCCCAGACCCCGCGCAAGGTGGTTTCAAGTTTTTGCAGAGCCTTGACGATTAGCGACAGCGGCCGGGTGATGATAATGGACTCCAGGGTCTGCCCGGCAATGAACTCGACCAGTATTGAACTGCAATTGCCATCTTCATGAAAACTGTAAATCCGGGGCACCAGACCGGGCATGATCATGGTCCATTTTTCAATATTATCTCTTTCCTGAACAATTTTACTCCGGCTGCCGGATTTAAAAAGACCTTCCTGCCGCTTTTCACCCACCCCACCAGGCTGGATCCCACTCCCGACCCGGCTGATATTACAACCCGAGCGGTTGCCCCAGAAGGAATTGACTTCCAGCTTTTCGGGGGCGATACTGATTTCAGCATGACATAAGGTCTGCTGCAGGGCTTCGAACTGGCGAATTTTAATCTTTTCTCCCAGTATCGCCAGCAGAATAGCTTCACCGATATTGAGCAGGGCATCGCCCATACGTTCCAGATACCTGAAGATAAAAAGAGTGGTCACACAGGTATCTACCTCTTTGCCGTCCCGCAGGAAAGCCATGATTTTACTGAAATTTTACGTAAACAGCTCATCAAGCTCACACTCGGACCGACAGATCAGCATGGCTTTTGCGATATCGTTTTCAGTCAGGGCCTGATCCACGAGATTCAGGCTTTTCTCAATAAATAAAGACATCGGCTGAGGGGAGAAACTCCACCAGAACTCCCGATTACTAAGGAAATCCACCTGTTTGGATATATTAATGCAGTAATCAGCGATTCTTTCCAGATTCACACAGATTATCTGCCGCGCACGCAGATGTGCGATTTTCTCTTTTTCCTCAGATCCAAGCTGGCTCAGCGTGGTAAAACACTGATTTTCAATGGTCAACTTGAGATTATCGATATAGTCGTCCCGCTCGATTATTTTCCCGTGCAGCGCCTCGGAAAAGGATTCAATGTAAGCAAAAGTCCGGGCCAGCTGGTTGACGCCTTCACTTAAAAGCAGCCTGAAGTTATCATCCAGAACCCGTAGACTGGACTGGTTCTTATTTCTACCGGAACTGCTCATATTTCCGCCTCAGGACTCAGAAGATCTCAATTTCTTCCCGGGAAAGTTCCGCCGGGCCGCCGGCATCGGTCCAGCTTAATTTGATGGTCAACTTATTTTCCAGACCCTTTTTCTTGGCCTGAAACGAGATGCGGCATAACTCACCCATCGCCATCACAATCTTCTCATCGCCCGACAACAGGGTTATCTTTTTCTTGTCCAGGGCCTCAATCAGAGATTCAAGATACAGTTTGATCGAATTTGTGTCCTGCAGTGAAACATGAGAGAATTTTTTCCATCCATTGCTTTCCATCCCTTTTTCCCAGTGCCATCCGTTTTCCCTCAAGGTTAAGCCTTCGCAACACAGATGAGGCGAAAACCCTGAAACTTAGCCGTTCAAACGGCTTGCGTACTCTTCGATCACCTGCCGTCTACTCATCCCGGTTTTAATCAGTTCCTTGCTAATCGCCAGATCATCCCAGGCCGGCTACACCCCGATTTCACGTTCGGCTTTTTCCCTGGAACCGGCTTCCGGGCTCTTGAGTTTCTCCCCGAAATGAGTATCGTCTCCCATAAAAGCCAGCAGCCTGCGGCCCGGTTTGCGCCCCTGATTTTTTCTTTCCAGAACTGAAATTAAAAATTCAGTGTACTCCCGGGACTGCGGGTTCCAGATCTCATAACCATCGACATCGTAATCCGCCAGCAGAATCGGCCAGAACTGTTCCGGATGAGGAATGACAATCCCCGCCCCCAAAGCCCGAGCCTCTTCGATAATCTCCGAAGTCCGGTAAAAGAATTTCAGCGAAAAGTGACTTTTGACAATCTCTTTCAGGGCCCGCAGAAAGATCTGAATACGCAGCACCAGGGAGACATCCAGCTCAGCGCAGAGCTCGTCAAAATAATTCCGCAGCAGCTTGTTTTTGATGCTGGCCGGAGGAATCATGTCGCAATATTGATCAAACAGTTTTTCGAGTTTGCACGCGTGCGCGGCGATATAGGCAACCAGTTCCGACCCGGTTCAGGTTGCGCGCGCGGCTTCCTCAAGCCAGTCCGCCCGGGACCGGGTCAGGGCCTGGAGAAAACTGAAGAATTGAGATGAACGATATTTGAAGGTGTGCTCAAAGATATTTTTAAACACCCCGGCCTCTTCGACCCGGGCTGACTGAAAATGAACCAACAGCTGAACCTTACGGTTAAAACCGCTGGAATAACAATCAACCTCGACCCCTGAATAACCGTTAAATTCCATCAGAATATTATGCTGGGTCGGAATGATCAGTTCCTGTTTACGATCGGGAAACAGGAACTCCAGACGACGGGCTATCAGCTCCAAGGGAATAAATTCCGGATGCCAGTGCACCGCCAGGACCTCCTCCTGACGTTTAAATATCTTATCCGGGGTTACTATCCGAAGCTCCTCCTCCGCAGTCAACTCACTTGAAATCACCTTGAAAAAACGTTGTTCATCCGGCGCGGAAATCTCGGGTGACAGTCCCGGCAACGGGGCCGCGACCAATCCGGCGGCTATCCTTTCTATGGTGGCCATAGCTTTTTTCCGTTTCATTCCTGTGGTGGTCGTCAAGCATCGGTTTTCGACCACCAAATTCCATCTTTGACCAGCGGTACCTTAACCTTATAAAAAAATATTATTAACGTCGCATAAAGATAAACTGCCGTCCCCAACCCGGGGCCCCGCTTTTTTTTACCTTTCATAGTGATATATAAAGCCGTCTCAGCGAATTTTCTTTCCCAAAAATGTAACTATTCTGCTAAGCTGCAACCTCGATGAGCTTCAGTGGCCTTCCGCGACATGACGAGAGATTTCGTCGTTTCCCCCCCCGGCGAGAGAAGCCCCATAACCTTGCGGCCGCCTGAGTGCGATAGCTGGACATCATAAACGCTGGGAAAGCAGAATGCGAACCTCGGGAGTCAAAGAAAAGCCCCTGCGAGCTCCCGAAAATGAATAGTTACCTGAAAATTTTCTTTCTGAGAGGGGAAATATCTTCTGGGGAAAACCGTTAGATTCGCCTTTCGTGGCCGGCCCCGGCCGCACCTGGCTGAATAAACGAGGGGGAAATGATAAGAGGAAAATTGATGGCGAAAAAAATCAAACTGGCATCCTGGAATGTCAACGGCCTGCGCGCGATTGCCAAAAAGGGAGAACTCGACAATTTCCTGCGGCAACATGATCCCGATATTCTGCTACTGCAGGAAACCAAGGCCGGGGCCCACCAATTACCCCCGGAACTTACCGCAAGCCCGCTTTATCATCAGTTTTATCACGCCGCCGTCAGACCCGGCTACGCGGGCACCGCGATCTGGGCGAAAAGGACGGTCTGCCCCGAATGTACCTTTCTGACCGGCATGCCGGGCTACAACGACGATGAAGGCCGCATCGCCCAACTCAAACTGCCGGGTCTGCACCTTCTGGGAGTCTATTTTCCCAACGGCGGCAAGTCGGAGGCCGCCTGGCAGGGCAAACTCGCTTTCTATGAAAATTTTCTCGACTACATCAATGAATTGCGACGGCAAGGAGAGAAGGTGATCTTCGCCGGCGACGTCAACTGCTGTCATGAAGCAATCGACATCGCCCGACCCAAGGAAAACGACGGTGAAATCGGTTTTCACCCGGAAGAACGACGCCGGCTCTCCGCCTGGGTGGCCGCCGGCTGGGTCGATGTCTGGCGCCGGACCTTTCCCGACAAACGGGAGGTTTATTCATGGTGGAGTTTTCGCGCCGGGGCCCGGCAACGCAACGTCGGCTGGCGGATTGACTATTTCTTTGTCGACCAGAGCCTTTTTCCGAACGTCACTGCGATCGACTACCTCGGCGGGCAAAACGGCAGCGATCACTGCCCGGTTATCATGGAAACCAGCATTGAATGAATCCGGCGATCAAGCTTTCGACGCCGGTTCAGCCACGTCTCGCAGAGCTTGTTGCAGCTGGTAGATTTCAGCTTGCCGGCCGCGCTTGCGACAACCGGCAAGATAGACGGCGCTCTTTTCCTGTAAAACCGCCAGCGCCATCTCCCGCTGGGCCTTCGTCAGCGTGCCGCTGTGAAGGACTTTAAGCAGCGCCTGAATCCGGTAGCGGTCAAGCGCGGGAACCGTGCGCGAGAGCTGATCGGCGTGCCCACCGTGCTTGACCACCAGTTTTTCGGCCAGCAGCGGCACGGGATAGCGACTGGCGGTCCGCAGCCAGAGATCATAATCCTCACAGGCCGGCAGATTTTCATCAAAAAGACCGACCCGGGCAAAAAAACGGCGGCGCATCATCACCGCCGAGGGACTGACCACACAGAGCGGCAGACATTCGGCGAAGATGTATCCGGAAGGCTTGCGGTGCCGAAAACGGGGATTGACCTGGCGCCCGTCCCGAATCCAGATTTCATCCGTCTGAGAAAGCAGCAGCTCCGGATCTTCGCGCATGAAGGCAAGTTGGCGCGCAATCTTTTCCGGACTCCAAAGATCATCGGAATCCAGCAGGGCGATAAAATCGCCCCGGCTGAAGGCGATGCCCCGATTACGGGCATAGCTGACCCCGCGATTGCGGGGCAGCCGCAAGAGCTCGATGCGGTTCCCGAAATGTTTTACCAACAGGGCCGCGCTGGCATCGGTCGAAGCGTCGTCGACGACAATGATCTGCAAACGGGAATAAGACTGATCCAACACCGAGGCCACCGCTCTGAGCAGCGGCTGCGCCCGGTTAAAGGTCGGAATCACGACGCTGACCAGAGGCGCTCGCCGCCCCCTCATGGCCGCAGATTTTTCACCAGACCGGCCATGATCCGGGCCCCGAAACCGGTCGCGCCGGGAGCGAAGTATTTCCATTTTTTCCCCGGATAGGCGGGCCCGGCAATATCGAGATGGGCCCAGGCGATAGTTTCGGGAACAAATTCACCCAAAAAGAGAGCGGCCGTAATCGTCCCTCCGTAAGCGCTGTTACCGATATTAGAGATCTCGGCAAAATCAGATTTCAGATCCTCCAGATAGGCCCTTTCCAGAGGCAGTTCCCAAAGAATTTCACCGCTTTCCTCGCCTGCCGCCCGCAACCGGCGAATCAGCTCGGCATCACGACCAAGCACCGCCGCCACCTGCACGCCCAGCGCCACCCGACAGGCCCCGGTCAGGGTGGCGGCGTCGACCATATAGTCGGGTTCGAGCGCGGCGCCCAGCTGCAGGGCATCAATCAGAATCAAACGGCCTTCGGCGTCGGTATTTTTAACTTCCACCGATTTACCGTTTTTCATGACTATCACATCACCGGGAGCCTGAGCTCGGCCACTCGGCATATTTTCGGCCAGGGCCAGGATTCCGGTCACCTTGACCCGGGCTCCGAGCTGGGCGATGATTTCCATGGCTCCGAGAACCGCGGCCGCTCCGGCCATATCCGATTTCATATCCACCATCGAAGGACCGGGCTTCAGGGAAAGTCCGCCGGAATCAAAAGTAATGCCCTTACCCACCAAAACCACATGGGCCGGCTTCCCTTCCTGCTCCAGCGGCGGCTCATAAGTCAGAGCTACCATGCGCGGCGGCCGGCAGCTGCCCCGGCCCACGGCCAGGAGGCCGTTATAGCCTTCCCGCGCCAACCGGTTCTCGTCCCAAAGCTCGATTTTCAAACCATGGCGGCCGGCGCTTTTAACCGCCTCGTCGGCAAGTTCCTCGGGGCCCAGTATCGACGGCGGATGGTTGACTAGATCGCGCACCCGGTTAACCGCCAGGCAAACCGTTTCCAGTCTTTGCAATTCAGCCTGAATCTGCTCCCGGTCAAGACCGCCGACGACAAAAACCACTTCCGGAACCAACTTGTCAGCTTCCCGGGCGGCGGATTTAAACTGCGTGTAATTATAAGCTCCGAGCACAATCCCTTCCAAGGCTTTTTTATGAAAACCCGGCGCATCGGGCCCATCCAAAACCAGAACCAGCGGCGAAATCTTAAGCGCCGCTGCCTCATTGAAAGCCTGCTGGGCGGCGCATTTGACCGCTTCCCAAGCATTGAGGTACTTGAACTGGGCCAGAGGCAGCAGGTAATCGGCCCGCTCCAGCTCCGAAGAGCCCAGAAACAACGACTTCTCAAGCCCCCGTTCCCGGTAAACCGCGGCTTTTTGTTCCAGTTCCGAAGATGAAGCAAAAAAAGACCGTTCTTCATCAAAAAGAAATACCCGCATTCCGGATTCCGGTGCCGGATAATGGTTCACAACCTTCCAGATAATATTCTTTTCCATGCTCATGCTCCTAAATAGGCTCCCTTAACCCTCTCATCGCGCAATAGCTCGGCGGCCGGAGCGGCCAGGACAATCCGGCCGGTCTCCATGACATAGCCGTAATCTGCCAGGCGCAGAGCGGCGTGCGCGTTCTGTTCAACCAGGAGGATGGTAATCCCCTCACCGGCTATTTTTTCAATAATCGCGAAAATCTTTTCCACCATCAACGGCGCCAACCCCAGCGAGGGCTCGTCCAGCAGCAACAGCTGCGGCTGTGACATCAAGGCCCGACCGATAGCCAGCATCTGCTGTTCCCCGCCGGACAAAGTGCCGCCGAGCTGACGCCGGCGCTCACCGAGTACCGGAAACAGATCGTAGACCATCTCCAGATCCGCCGCCACCGCACGTTTCACCCGCCGGCAGTAGGCCCCCATTTCCAGATTTTCCTGAATCGTCAATCCCGGGAAAATCCGCCGTCCTTCCGGCACCTGACAAAGACCGGCCTTGACGATCTCGTCCGGGCGTCGCCCGGTCAGAGGAGTGCCGTGATAAAGGATTTCACCGCTCCGGGGGTTGAGAATGCCGCTGATCACCATCAGCGTGGTTGATTTACCGGCGCCGTTGGCCCCGATCAGGGTTCTGATTTCTCCGGCGTAAATCTCTAGATCAACCCCCTTCAGGGCGTGAATATTACCATAATAATAATGGATATGGTCAAGCTTCAGCAACGGCATGCCGGGCTCCCAGATAAGCTGCGATGACCTTCTCATGGTTGCGGATTTCCGTCGGGCTACCCGAGGCAATGAGTTCACCATGATCGAGGACATAGATTCGGCTGGCAAGGTTCATGATCACCTTCATATCGTGTTCGATAATCAGAACCGCGATTCCGGCCTGACTGATCCGCCGCACCACAGCGATCAGCGCGGCGGATTCGGTCGGATTCATGCCGGCCGCCGGTTCATCCAGAAGCAACAGGCGCGGCTCGCTCGCCAGGGCCCTGGCAATTTCAAGCCGGCGCTGATCACCGTAAGCCAGAGACCCGGCGCGGGTCTGCGACTGTTTACCGAGACCGACGAAACGCAGACAATCTTCCGCCTTGGCGGCGGAGTCGAGCTCCTCGCGACGAGCCCCTGGCAAGGCCAGGACAATACCGAAAAAATTGGCCCGGGTTCGGCCGTGACGCCCAAGTTTGACATTATCCAAGGCTGAGAGTGAGGAAAAAAGACGAATATTCTGAAAGGTCCGGCCCATTCCGAGACGGGCGATGACATCCGCTCGCAGGTGTTGCCCGAAGGCCTCACGCACCCGCGGCAGATTACTCACAAGGAACAGCAGCGCCGCTCCCAGAAACAGCAGCAGCGCTCCCGGAACCAGCAGCGGATAGAAGCGAAAGAGACCGAAAAAAACGACTTCCGAAAAGCTCTCGCTCCGTTTCAGCCAGACGAGTGCACACAGGAGGTCGCTCATCACAAAAAGATTGAGCAGCAGGCGACTCCAGGGCCGCAAGGCCCCTAGCGGTCGCAACAGATAAATGCGGAACCCCGTCAGCAAGGTGAGGGCCAACACAGCTTCCAGGCGAAAAAAGGTTTCCGGCCAGACAACCCCCAAGACCAGCGGCAACCAGAGCAGCGAAAGCAGTCCGAACAACCGGCCGGCCCAGATCACCAGGCGCAATGTCTCCGGAGTCACCTGACTGACCAGACTCTGACCGGCGAAGATGATCTCCCCCGAGCTGACCCTGGTGACCGCGTTCAGACAATTAAAAAAAGTGGTTTTCCCGGCGCCGTTGGGACCGATCAAACCCACGATTTCCCCGGCCCGGACCTCCAGGGAAACCTCCTTGACCGCCGTCAGGCCGCCAAACCGTTTCACCACCCGGCGAGCCTGAAGCAGTACCTTGCCGGTTTTTATCTCAGCCACCGGACTCATTCCTTTTCCAGGGGCAACAGCCCGGCCGGGCGCCGGCGCATCATCACCACAATGATCAGACCGAAACAAAGATAGCGAGCCTGGCTCATTTCGGCCGGCAGAACGATCCGCAGAATCTCGGTCAGCGGAATCAGTACCAGAGCCCCGAGCAAAGCCCCGGTAATGCTGCCCATGCCGCCAAAAACAATCAGACAGAGAATCAGAATCGACTCCCAGAATTTAAACATATCGGGATGAATAAAACGGAACCAGCGGGCATAGAAAGCCCCGGCCAGCGCTCCGATGGCAGCACTCAGGGCAAAAGCAATGATCTTGTAAATGGCGACGTTGATTCCGACACACTCAGCCGCGGTTTCATCCTCGCGGATGGCGAACCAGGCCCGCCCCAGCCGAGAACCGCGAATCCGCACGACCACCCAGAGCACCACCAGCAAAAAGAACAGTATCAGATAATAGGTCTGCCAAGGCTGCTCCAGCAGATAGCCAAAACAATCGGGGCGGGCGATTCCGGGAACCCCCATCGGGCCTCGGGTCAGCCAGAGCTCATTGCGAATCACCAGAATAATCAACTCGGAAAAGCCGAAGGTCACGATGGCAAAATAATCATCCGCCAGACGCAGGGTCGGGGCTCCACGCAGCACGCCCCACAGGGCCCCATGCAAGGCCGCCAGGGGCAACACCAGCCACAGGCTCCACTGATACTGAACCGTCAGCAGCCCGGCAGTATAAGCCCCGAGTCCGAAAAAACCGACGTAGCCCAGATCGAGCAGGCCGGTAAATCCCGGAACCACATTAAGCCCCAGGGCGAGAACCATGTAGACCAGGGTCAGAGTCGCAACCCGAATCACATAAGGTCCGGCCTCGCCCAGCGGCAGCCAGGGCAGAAGCAGGACCAGCGCCAGAAGGAGGGGAAAGTATCTTTTATCGCTGAAGAGATAGTCGTCTAAATGCATAAGCCTGGATTTTGGACTTTTTCTAGAACCGCGTTCAGGGAAAAACCGCTCACGCCATCGGACGCAAGGGCCAGGGAAAATCAGGCCTTATCCTTAATGCGACGGCCGAAGATACCGTTCGGCTTGACCAGAATCACCAGAATCATCACCGCATAGGCAATGCCGTCACTATAGGCGGAAGAGATATAACCGCCTCCAAAAACTTCGGCCAGACCGAGAATCGCACCACCGAGAATGGCTCCGGGAATACTCCCGATACCTCCCAGCACTGCGGCGGCAAAAGCCTTGATCCCGGCAAAATAGCCCATGGTCGGATAGACCGCGTTATAGTAGAGGGCGACCAGAATCCCGGCCACCGCGCCCAGCGCCGAGCCCAGAGCGAAGGTATAGGAAACCACCCGATCAACATTGACGCCCATCAAAGCGGCCGCGATCTGGTCCTGGGCTATCGCCCGCATGGCCCGCCCCGTTCGAGTATAATGCACCACCAGCTGCAAAATCAACATCAGAATCATGGCGACCAGCAAAACAATTACCTGCAGCCAGCCGACACTGACCTCGCCCATTTCCAGGGCCGTCTCAAACAAAAACGCGGGAATAACACCGCGGGGGAAAGCTTTAATCTGCCCCCCCCAGATCAGCAGGGCCAGATTCTGCAGAAAAATCGACATGCCGATGGCGGTGATCAGAGCCGCCAGGCGGGGAGAACGCCGCAAAGGGCGATAGGCGATAACATCCAACAGCACTCCGGCTCCGGCGCAGATCAGCACTGCGAGCGGCACGGCAACGGCAAACGGCAGGCTCGGACCGAAAAAACCGGTCAGCAGGGAAAAACTCAGGAAGGCCCCGAACATATAAATTTCGCCATGAGCGAAATTTATCAGCTGAATAACCCCATAGACCATAGTGTAACCCACCGCGATCAAAGCGTAAATACCGCCCAGGGTTACCCCATTTACCAGCTGCTGTAAAAAAAGGGCTGACTGTTCGAGAAAAAAACCCTCCATTTTTGCCTACTGTAACTGTCCTTCCGCGCTGACCCATTGACCGTTTCTGATGATTTTGACAAAAGCGGCCTTCAGACAATCGCCATTCTCATCGAAATAGGTCGCCCCGGTAACCCCCGGGTAGGCTTTCTCCGGAGAATTGATCGCGGCCAGATAACCACGCACCTGTTCCCGATCGTTTCCGGCCACCGCCAGGGCCGCCGCCGCCAAGCCGACCGCGTCATAGGTATTGGCGGCAAACCAGTTCGGTTCAACTGAGAATTTATGACGATAGCGCTCGACAAATTCTTTAACGATGCTTCCGCCGCGATCCGCCAGAAAGGGGGTGGTCACAAACAAACCCTCAGCCTCGGGATTTTTCAGCATGATTTCATCATCCAGACCATCGCCTCCAAAAAAAGCGCATTTCAGGCCCAGATTACGAGCCTGGGAAATCAACAGGGTAGCCTGGGGCGCATAGCCGGGAATAAAGATCGCATCGGGCCGCAGCAGTTTGAATTTTGCCAACTGAGCTTTGAAATCCGTGGTTTCAGCCCGATAGGCTTCGGCTCCGACGACCTTGAGACCACTGTTTCGGGCTTGGGCAAAAAAAGCGTCTTTAAGCCCCATAGCATAATCATTTACCTCATAAAAAATGGCGACCCGTTTAAAATTCATGACCTGACTGGCATAACGGGCGAGAAAATCCCCCTGAAAATCATCCCTGTAAACGTTGCGAAAATAGTAAGGGCTGGATTTTCCGATCACCGGATTGGTCGAGGCCGGAGTAATCGCCGGCAGTTTGGCTTCCAGATAAATCGGCAACGCCGCCAGGGTCGCCGAACTACAAAGATGACCGATGATAATCGCGCTCTTCTGATCATTGGCGAAACGAGTGGCCACGGCCGCGGCTTCCTTGGGGTCGCAAAGTTCATCGGCCAGCTCGATCTCTACCTTTTGCCCATTGATTCCCCCCCCCGCATTGATTTCTTCCGCCTTGAGCAGGGCTCCGTTTTTCACGCCTTCACCAAAAGATGCCAGCGGCCCGGTAAAAGGGGAAGCCACTGGAATTTTGATGATTTCCGCCCCCCCTGGCACCGCCAGAAAGAAAACCAGCCCAAGCACCATGAGCTTTTTCTTCATTCCCCGCCTCCGTTTTTATGTTTGCCGTTAATCCACCATTCATTACTGCCTTTACTGAACCACCAGGCGGCCCAGTCACCCTCATACAGGGCCTTGGCCAGGGAACGACCGGAATCGGTCAACAGCCGTTGCCGGGCCACACTCAGCCATTCCCTTGCGTAAGCATTCCCGAGATCCAGTTCCTCCTTGAGAAGCACCATCAGGGCCAGCTGGTCGGCATCCGCGGACAGCCGGGCCTCGGGACTTTGGCGCTCGTCAAACTCTTTGACCAGAACCTCAATTTCCCCTCCAAAAAAGAGCGGCCGACACATGTCGCTCAGGGCACCAGTGGCCTCGACCCGCACATATTTCTTATTCACATAATTAAGATCGCCCGTGCGAGACTCAATCAGGTCGTGCAGCAGACAAAGTTGCAAGACCTTTTTTTCATCAATTGCCACGCCCCTTTCCGCTTCCATCTTGGCCAGAACAAAACCGACTATCATCGTCTGGAAAACATGCTCGGCCACACTCTCCCGACCGCTGCCGAGAAACTGCAGGCCGCTGCGCGGAGTCCGCCGCAGCATCGCCGCCGTAAAGAGGAATTCGGCCAGAGGCTTCACAGCTGCAAAGCCTCCAGTTCCCGTAACCGCTCAAGAATCATATTTTTCTTGATCCGGGCGGCCTGGTAGGCCATTTCATCCCCGGCTTCAAACGCCGCTTTGAGCTCATCCTCAATCCGGGCCGCCCCGGCCGCCATCTCGACATAAGACTTTTTTAACTCCGCGGTTACCGATTCCAGATTATCGTCCAGCTCCCCCAGGGTCTTTTGTATCCAGGCCGGGTCGTTGAAACGTTCGATCTCGGCCGTATCTTCCGCTAAATCAGCGGCCTTTAGTTTTTCTCGCATTTCCTGATCCCTCGGCATCACTCTGACCAATGCGGGAACAAGTCCCGCAACCCAAAGGGCCTTCACGGCCCGCAAATAAGTACTCTTGTCAGACCCAGCAGAGCTGGATAAGTTTCTTCATCGGGACATCCCCTTCGGGGATAACCCGTGAAGCACTTAACATTTTCTTGTTTTTGTGGTTGAAAAAATTGTTGAAAAAAAACAAGAAAATAACCCGTAAGGTTCTAAAGTTATCTATCAAACCTGCTGGCTGCGTAAGCAACCAACCGACTGCGTTCACCTTTAACTTTGGTCACGGTGTTGTACCTCTGGATATGCCGCCGGTCCAGGTTTCGAACGCCTCGCGGCTGGGGAGGACTTTACTGAAAGTTCTCTCCCCCCCCCCAAGTGCTTGCAGGTAAAGCAGCTCAGAACGGTTTCATTTCAATCCCAGGGAAAAGCGTTCTCGACCCATTCCAACTCAAATTTATCCGATTCCCGGGCCACAGTAATCGCGATCACATCAAAACGTAAATCACCGTCCCAAGGGTTTTGATTCAGATACCAGCCCGCAGTTTTAATCAAACGTCTCCGCTTGGCGACGGAAACGGCTTCCAGTGCATTCGTCCAGCCACCCTGACGTCTGGTTTTAACCTCACAAAAGATTAAAAGTTCCTGGTTACGGACAATCAGATCGATTTCCCCGAAACGACAACGAAATCCTCGTTCGACGATCGTCAGGCCGCGCTTCTGTAGAAAAGCGGCCGCCAGAGCCTCACCCCGGCGCCCTAAAGAACCACCCCTGTCCTTCGCCGTCATCCACAAACTTCCGCTTTGGCTCTGAAACTTTGACGATGCAGCCAGCAGGGTCCGATCCGGGTCAGCGCCGCCCGGTGCCGGCGGGTGCCGTAACCTTTATGAGAAGCAAAACCATATTCAGGAAATCGGCAATCATAATACTGCATCTGACGATCACGTATGACTTTGGCGACAATTGAGGCCGCCGCTACCGGCAGACAAAGAGAATCCCCCCGCACCAAGGGATATTGAGGAAGGTAAAGAGGCAAAGACTGAGGCCCGTCAACGACCACCAGATCCGGAACCTGGCGAAGCGAGGTCAGAGCCAGAACCATCGCTTTCAGGGAAGCCTGGAGGATATTGATTCGATCTATCTCCCGAGCGGAAACCACCCCCAGTCCGATAGCGACCCCAGCCGCCACCATCTGCCGAAACAGTCGTTCCCGAGAAGCAGGAGTCAATTTCTTTGAATCGTTAACCCCTGCCACGGCAAAACCCGCCGGCAGAATGACGGCGGCGGCAACCACCGGTCCAGCCAGGCAGCCGCGCCCGGCTTCATCGACCCCGGCCAGTTGCGGCCGCCCCAAACGAGTCATTAGAAGATTAAGCGAACGCAGCAAAGAATTTTCTCCCGGTTTCCGCTTCGGTTTAAGTTCTGCACGCAGCGCAGCTCAGAACAGCCATAACCCGCGGTTCAAAGCAGCTGCCGGCCGGGCTTGAAGACTTCCGGGAAAATCGCTCAGGCAAAGAAGCAGCGACAATTTTCCGCAAACACCAACTGAATATCAGTTGATAGTCTTGATCCGCGCTGCCTTACCGCGCAGGTTACGCATAAAATAGAGTTTCGCCCTTCTTACCCGTCCCTGATTGACAAGCTCGATTTTATCGACCATCGGGGAATGAATCGGGAAGGTTCTCTCCACCCCGATACCACCGGAAACCTTACGCACCGTAAAGGTTTCGCGGCTGCTTTCGCCCTGACGGCGCAGAACAAAACCCTGAAAAATCTGAATCCGCTGTTTTTCCCCTTCACGAATCTTGACATGCACCTTCAAAGTGTCTCCAGCTTTAAAGGGAGGAATGTCCATTCTCATACCACGCTGTTCAATCTGAGCTATTGCATTCATCATCGTTCTCCAAAATTGATGGCTTTGTAAAAAACGCGCCCCGAGGCCTCGCAATGAAGGCACTTCCGAGAGCGATAGCCTTGGTCAAAAATTCCCACAGTGAACTGGAATAAAAACCATGCCGTCTTATAGAATCCAGTGCTCTATGAACCTGCAATCCCGCCGCCCGGCAGGGCGCCACACGAACAAGGCGGATTTTTCAAATTGCGGCCCCCGACCGCCGAACCCATATCCGCAAACATGAGCCCGAAAATCAAACAACGTTTCTGCCGCTGTGTTCCTCCAGACGCCACCGCTCAATAAGCCTGACTTCAGCCGAAGTTAATTCCGCTTCGGCCAGAAGCTCTGGGCGACGTTCAAAGGTACGGCGCAGCGCCTGCCGGCGTCGCCATTCCTGAATCCGGGCATGATGTCCGGAAAGCAGAATTTCCGGCACTCGCAGCCCGGCAAATTCCGCCGGTCGAGTATAATGGGGATACTCAAGCAAAGGCGAAAAGCTTTCCTCCTTAAGAGAGGCGGCCGACCCCAGAACTCCGGGCAATAATCTGACCACCGCATCAATCATAACCATGGCCGGCAACTCGCCCCCGGTCAAGATGTAATCACCCAGACTGATCTCGCGATCCACCCATGTCGTCACCCGTTCATCCACACCTTCGTAATGAGGACAAAAAATAACGATCTGGTCCATGGCGCTGAGTTCCTGGGCCAGGGCCTGGCTGAAAGGCTCTCCTGACGGGGAAGGCAACAAAACCTCTGCCGCCAAGTCAATCCTTTTAAGCGCCTGAAGAGCCGCCACAACCGGTTCGGGGCGCATCACCATACCGGCGCCTCCCCCGTAAGGATAATCATCAACGACCCGATGACGATCATGACAATAATCCCTCAGATCGTGGACATTTAGTTCAAACAAGCCCTGATTCCGGGCCCGGAACATAATACTCTCGGCAAAGGGAGAGGTGAACATCCCGGGGAAAATCGTGACCACATCAACAATCATCGGCCGTGATCTCCGACTCGACCGGCTTACCTTTGCCACCGCTGGGATCGACCACGATACAACCTCGCTCAAAATCAATGGCAAGGATATAGTCGGAAACCCCTGGCAACAGTAACTCGTCAGAACTGTTCACGGCCCCGTTGTTCGCGCTTTTTACCACGTAAACATCATGAGCCCCGGTCTGCATGATCTCTGCCAGGCGCCCCAGGGGTTGATCTTGACTATCGAGTACGTCCAGCCCGATAAGTTGAAAATGATAAAACTCATCCTCCGCCGGAGGCGGCAAACGGCTACCTCGACAAACAAGTTCCGAGCCTATCAGTTTCTGGGCCTGCCCAACCGACTCCAGTCCGGCAATTTTCAACAAATAAGCATTTTTCTGAAAACGCCAGGTAAGCACCTGAATTTCATTCAGGGAACCTTCCGGAGAGCGCAAAAAAAGACCCGCCAGAAGAAAATTTTCCGGGTTTTCGATCTCGGAACGAACCTTTACTTCACCGCGCAGCCCATGCGTTTTGACGATTTCTCCCAAAACCACCCAGGGATCGTTCATAAAACCACCGCTTTTTGCGTTTCCGTCAAGTTCACCCGCTCCGGAATCCAGCCAATTCAGAAAAAAGCTACTCGACAATCTCAAGGCTGGCGCGGCGGCCTTCCTTGGCGGCCGCCGCGCCTAAAATGGTCCGCATGGCCCGGGCGGTTTTCCCCTGACGACCGATCACCTTCCCCAGATCTTTCTGATTGACGCAAAGCTCCAGCAGTACGGCCTCGTCTTCTTCCCGCTCCCTGACCTCAACCTCATCCGGGTTATCAACCAGGGATTTAGCCAGATACTCAATCAAATCTTTATACATTGCTTCTCTCCAAGCACCTGCTAAACCAGGCGGCAAAGGAATCGATTATGAGATCAAGCTGAACGAGCGGCCCCGAAAAGCTCCTAAGCGGAGACCTCTGCAGAGGCTCGTCCTTTTTCAATCAAACTGGCCACGGTGGGCGTCGGAATAGCTCCCTGCTCCAGCCAGTAATTGAGTTTATCATCATGCAAAACTATCGCCGCCGGGTCTTGATGGGGATCATAGGTCCCGACAATTTCGAGAAAACGACCATCCCTGGGAGCCTGGGAATCAGCCGCGACAATCCGGTAGAAGGGTTTCTTCTTCGCCCCTCTCCGGGTCAATCTTAATTTTACTGCCATCAGTCAAATTCTCCTTTTTTATAAACAAAATTTCAGTTAGTTACTGCAAAAATTATCATCAAACGCCAAGTTGACCCATGATCCGTTTTAGACCCTTAGGTCCCATCTTCTTGAATTGCTTCATCATCTTCTTCATTTCAAGAAAATTCTTCAGCAACCGGTTAACATCCTGAACCGTCGTCCCGCTGCCCTGGGCAATCCTTTTACGCCGGCTGCCGTTAATAATCCGGTGATCACGGCGCTCCTTGTCGGTCATTGAATTGATAATCGCCTCAATCACCACCATTTCTTTCTCGTTGATCGCTTCATCCCCGAGTTTATCCTTGAGCCGACCCATGCCCGGAATCATTTTCATAATCCCGCCGATTGAGCCCAGTTTTTTGATCTGCTTCAGCTGGGAACGAAAATCATCCAGGGAAAATTCATTCTTACGGAGCTTGCGCGCCAGCTCTTCGGCCTTTTTCTGATCCACGCTTTCCTGGGCTTTTTCGATCAGGGTCAGCATGTCACCCATGCCGAGAATCCGCGACGCCATGCGATCCGGATGAAAAACATCGAGGGCGCTGAGTTTTTCTCCTTCGCCGACAAATTTTATCGGTTTGCCGGTAACCGCCTTGATCGACAAGGCCGCCCCACCCCGGGCGTCACCATCCAGCTTAGTCAGGACAACGCCACTGATATCAAGGGCGTCATTAAAGGTTTTAGCGATATTGACGGCTTCCTGACCGGTCATCGCGTCGGCCACCAGAAGAATCTCGTGGGCCACAACCGCCGCCTTGATTTTCTCCAGCTCAGCCATCAGTTTCGCATCAATCTGCAAGCGACCGGCGGTATCAATAATAACCGTATCATAACCCTGCTGCCGGGCCGCCTCGACCGCCTTACGACTGATCTTGACCGGATCCTCATTCGCATCAGTAAGATAAACCGGAACCTCGATCTGACGCCCCAGACTCTGTAGTTGGTCAATCGCCGCCGGCCGGTAAACATCGACCGACACTAACAGAGGACGACGTTTCTGTTTCTTCAGGGAAAGGGCCAGTTTCCCTGAAGAAGTGGTTTTACCCGAACCCTGAAGCCCGACCATCATGATCACTGCCGGTGGAGCGACCTTAAGGTTTAAGCCGGAGGCATTACCACCCATCAGGGCAATCATCTCTTCATTGACGACCTTGACAAACTGCTGCGCCGGAGTCAGACTTTCCAGGACTTCACCGCCCATCGCCCGATCGCGAACGGCTTTGACAAACTGTTTGACAACCAGGAAATTAACATCCGCCTCAAGCAAGGTCAGGCGCACTTCACGCAGGGCATCCTTGACATTACCTTCGGTCAGACGCCCCTGGCCGCGCAGCTTTTTAAACGTCCCGTCCAGCTTGTCGGAAAGCGACTCAAACATAAAAACCCCGTAAAAAGACGCTTTTCTATCTTTTTACAAAAAAACCGGCGCCCATAAAATTACAGGCGCACCCCTCCTGTCAGACAAATTATAAGGACGGGAATATTAGCCCACTTGGCTTACTAAAGTCAAATAAAAAAACCGCGGGCCTAATCGACCCTCTTGAGCGAAGCATATTTAAGCAGCAACACCTTGCGCCCTTGATCCCTGAAAACAATATCGAGTTTTGTCTCCGCTCCCGAACCCTTGACTCCGGCAACCACTCCGGGACCAAAGACCGCGTGTTCCACTCGAGTCCCAGGGGGAAAAGAAACCGGCCCGCCCCGGCTTTCGACCTTTCCTGTTTCCGGCGCCCGCGCCGGAGCGGGGCGCCGACGAATCGGAGCGTCCGCCGGCAAAGCTGAAGCCATGTTCCGGGAAAGCTTCGATTCCGGAGCCCAACCCGCTCCCTTGAGTCCACGATCTTCGCGACGCAGCAGTTCCAGGGGGATGTCAAGCATGAAACGCGAGGGACGGTTATCAACCGTTTGCCCATACAACCGCCGCATTCGACAAGCGGAGAGATGAAGTTTCCGCCGCGCCCGGGTCATGCCGACATAACAAAGCCGCCGCTCTTCTTCCAGCAACTCGGGACGTTCGTAACTGCGGCGCCCGGGAAACAGCCCTTCCTCCATTCCGACCAGAAAAACTTCATCGAATTCAAGTCCCTTGGCCCGATGAATGGTCATCAGGGTAACCCTTGAGGCATTTTCCGCCACCAACTGATCATCGTTAACCAGAGCCACATTTTCAAGATAGCCCGCCAGGGTCGGATGTTCCTGCTCATGTTCCCAGAGCTCAATGGCGTTCAACAATTCGGCCACATTCTCACCACGGGCCTCCGCCTGAATCGGATCGCTATCCTTCTTGAGCCAATCGGCAAAACCAATCTCCGCAATGATTCTGGCGCACAGCTGGCTCGGCTTGCAGGCCTCATGTTCGCGCCGCCAGGTAAGAATCAGATCCCGCAGGGACAGCAATGCGGTTTGTGCTTGTCCGCGCAGCGGAGTCTCCTCCTCCAGACCTTCCAGCGCCTCCCAGAGACTGAGCTGGCGGGCCTCCGCGAAGGCTTGCAAATGCTCAATCGAAACCTTGCCGACGCCGCGCCCGGGAACATTCAGAATCCGTAACAGACTGAGGCTGTCACGTTCATTGTTAACCGCCTTGAGATAAGCCAGCAGATCCCGCACCTCGGCCCGGTCATAGAATTTAGTCCCGCCGATAATTGCATACGGAATGCCCTTGCGACTGAGACCCTCTTCAAAAATCCGGGATTGGGCGTTGGTCCGATAAAAAATCGCAAAAGCTCCGGGTTCCCGCACCGAGCCGGAAATGCGCTTCACCACATAACTGCATTCATCACCCTCATTGGCGGCAAGATAGAGAGAAATCGGCTCACCCGAGCTGTTTTTGGTCCACAGATCCTTGCCTTTGCGTTTCTGATTGCCGGCAATAACCTGCTTAGCGGCCTGAAGAATGGTTGCGGTCGAGCGGTAATTTTCTTCCAGACGAATAACCCGGGCCTCCGGATAATCCGCTTCAAAATCGAGAATATTTTTGATTTGGGCCCCACGCCAGCTGTAAATCGACTGATCGTCATCGCCAACCACACAGAGATTACGCCGAGGTTCGGCCAGCAGGCTGACAAGCCGGTACTGCACCTCATTGGTATCCTGATATTCATCCACCAGAATATATTGAAATCGCTCACGATAGTGTTCAAGCAGATCGGCATGCGCCCCCAGAAGCAGGGTTGTATGAAAAATCAGATCACCGAAATCAAGCGCGTCATTGGCCAGCAGACTCTCCTGGTAGAGCTGATAAACCTCCGCGACCCGCAGAAGCTTGGGATTATGTGAGTGGCGCACTTCACGGGCATATTCTTCGGGCCCGACGCCGCGATTCTTGGCGTCATCAATAATTGAGCGCAACCCCTCGGTCGGAAACATGGTCGGCGAAAGATTGAGCTTGCGGCCCACCTCCTTGAGCAAGGCCACCTGTTCCTTATCGGCATAGATCGTAAACCTATCGGAAAAACCCAGACGGCCACCGTGTTCACGCAAAATCCTGGCGCAAGTTGAATGAAAGGTTGAAATCCACATGCGTTCGGCTACCGGACCAATCAGCGCTCGCACCCGCTCGCGCATCTCCTGCGCGGCCTTATTGGTAAAGGTGACCGCCATGATCTCCTGCGGAGCGACGCCCTTAACTTCAATCAGATAGGCGATTCTATGAACGATCACCCGCGTCTTGCCACTACCGGCGCCGGCCAGAATCAACAGCGGACCGCGATCGTTGATCACCGCTTCGCACTGCACCGGATTAAGTCCGGCCACAAGCTTTTCATGGTTAAAGGGGTTAACTTGGTTCATCACGATAGACTTTCACCTGCAGGAAAAATCAGAAAAGAATGCAGCCCCGGCGGCTCCGCCGGTTGCCAAGGCAAAACCTGCGGCGCTCCCGTTCAGGCCGTATCAGGCCCCCGGCAATTCACGCTCCAGCAGGCTGCGATTATAGGCAGAGATAATATCCTGGCGCGAGACCATGCCGACCAGACGGCGCGGATTAGCTTCAGACACCACGGGAAGATAATCGATATTGCGGGATCCGATCTTTCGCAAGGCATCATCGAGATTTTCCCCGGCCGTGACCGTCAGCACCTTATCCCGGGCCAGTTCTTTGGCAACAATCAGCTCTTCAAGGCCTTCCTCGTACACCAGTTCCCGCAAATCCTGAATACTGAGGATACCGCTTAACAGGCCCTTACCGTCCACCACGGGGTAGGTGGTTTTGCGTGAACGCGGGAGAAACTGGAGCAGGGATTTTAATTTCATGGTCTCGGGGATGGTTTCCAGCGAACCGCGGAACATGATGTCGCCGATTCTGATCGAACGCAGCAGGTTGAGTTCGCGACCATCTTCCAGATGAATCCCTTCCCGGGCCAGGCCATAAGTATCGACACTTTCCGGTTCAATACTGCGGACCACCATGATCCCGACCACCGTAGCAAAAATAGCCGGCAGGATGGCCTGCGATTCACCGGTCAGTTCATAGACCAGAAAGATCGCTGTCAAGGGCGCATGCGTCATGGCCGAAAGAAAGGCTCCTAGACCAACCACAGCGTAACCGTCGGCGGCATGCACGACTTCGGGCAACAGACGGCAGGCCATCAGACCGCAGCTCTCCCCGATCATCAAGCCAACAAACATGATCGGGGCAAAAAGGCCACCGGCCCCACCGGAACCAAGGCAGATGGAAGTCGCCAGAATCTTCATGAAAACCAGGGCCAGGGCCGTGTACCAGAACGGCGGCTGGTGAAAAACATGACCCATATGTTCATAAACATCCCCCATGACCTGCGGAAAAACAAGGCCGATCAGGCCCACCAGCAAACCGCCAAGGGCCGGTTTCAGATAACGGGGAAAACGCAACCGGCTAAAAAAATCATGGACCACGTAAAAAAAACGGATAAAAAAAGCGGCCAGGCAACCGATCACCAGACCCATCGCCATATACACAAAAAGCTCACGAAAATTATTCAGGGCAAAGGCCGGCACCGCCAGCAGACTCGCGCGCCCGAAAAGCAATCGGGTAAAAGCCACCGAGGTGGCGGAAGCAATGACTACCGGCGTAAAGATGGCCAGCCCGATATCGCCCATCATGATAATTTCAAGGGCGAAAAAGACGCCGGCAATCGGCGCGTTGAACGTTGCGGCAATCCCGCCGGCCACTCCGCAGGCAACCAGCAAACGAATCCGGGCCTGATTGAAAGAAAAAAAACCGGCGACCATCTGACCAATAGCACCGCCGACCGCCGCGATGGGCCCTTCCTGTCCGGCAGAACCTCCGCTGCCGATAGTAATCGCCGGCGCGACAATCTTGAGCCAAATATTACGCCGCGCCAGACGGCCCCGACCGAGGTTGACTATCTTTAAGAATTTGGGCAGGCCGTAGCCGCAGACATATCCAGGGAAAACCATTTCCAGAGGAATCAGCAAAAGACCACCAACCATCGGCAGAAGAGGCAAGAGATAAAACTTCCAGCCTCCCTCTCCAACTCCCAGCCAGGATGAGCCGGCGACGAAAAGATACTCATGAAAAAAATTGATCGCGGAACGCAGACCCCAGTTACCCAGGGCACTCAGCCCGCCAACCAGCACCGCGAGGAAAATCAGAAAATAATTCTCCGAAAGGCCTACGCGTTTTTTCAAAACGTCAACCAGGTTGACAAGTCGGCTACGAAAGTTCATTGGTTAACAAGTTCCCGAGGATCATTCGACCGTGACACTTTTCGCCAGATTGCGCGGCTGATCGACATCGGTCCCCTTGATGACGGCCGTATAATAAGCTAAGAGCTGTAGCGGCACAACATAAAGCAGCGGATTAAGCTCTTCATTGACTTCACCGACAACAAAATGATCGAGCTCGCCGACATCCTTCGGGAGGTGCAGGTCGGCGCCGGAAAAAAGCAGCACCCGCCCATCCCGGGCCGCCACTTCCTGGAAGTTACTGATAATCTTATCCAGATGCCGATCCGGGGGCGCGAGAACGACCACCGGCAGGTTTTCATCAATCAGGGCAATCGGCCCATGCTTCATCTCCCCGGCCGGATAACCTTCGGCATGGATATAGGAGATTTCCTTGAGTTTGAGGGCACCCTCGAGGGCAATCGGAAAATTCACCCCTCGAGCCAGATACAAGTAATCACTGGCCTGATGATATTTGCGCGCGAGGTGTTCCACTTCAGAGGCCCTGGCCAGAACCTTTTCCAAGGCGCCCGGCACCTGCTGCAGAGCCCTGATCTGAGCACTGAGCTGATCATGCGTCAGGGTTCGACGGTGAGCCGCAAGATCGAGAACCAGCAGGAAAAGAACCACTAACTGGGTGGTGAAAGCCTTAGTTGAGGCCACCCCGATTTCCGGTCCGGCATAGGTATAGAACACCGCGTCACAATAACGCGCCAGACTGCTTTCCATGACGTTACAAACGGCGAGCAGGGTAGCGCCGCGCTGCTTGGCCTCCTGCAACGCGGCCAGGGTGTCGGCGGTTTCTCCCGACTGAGAAATGCCGATCACCAACGTAGACGAGGAAATCAGGGGATCACGATACCGAAACTCAGACGCGATATCAACCTCGGCCGGAATTCGGGCCAGGCTTTCAAACCAGTATTTAGCCACCAGCCCGGCATGCCATGAGGTACCGCAGGCGATGATCTTGATTTCCTTAAAAGAGAGCCAGCGCTCCGGACTGAAACCCAGCTCCTGCAATTCAACCCCGCTGCGATCCTCATTGAGACGACCCAGCAAGGTATTGCTGACCGCTTCGGGCTGCTCATAAATCTCCTTGAGCATGAAATGTTTATAGCCACCCTTTTCCGCCATAATCGCATCCCAGGTAATCCGCTGGGCTTTTTTCTCTCGCGGGAGCGCGTCATGGAGTCCCTGAATCCGCATCCCCCCTTCATCCAGAACCGCGAGCTCCCCATCCTCGAGAAAAATGACTTCACGCGACCACGCCAGCAAAGCCGGAACGTCGGAAGCCACAAAATACTCTCCCGGCTTTTCCCCCAAAGCCAGCACCAGGGGACTGCTCTGCCGGGCGACCACCAGACGGCGTGGTTCCTGGTCATACATAACCGCCAAGGCATAAGTTCCCCGAATCATAAGCAGAGCGGCCCGCACCGCTTCGACAAAGGAAAGCCCCTGTCTGAGCTCGCCGACAATCAGATGGCTGATCACCTCCGTGTCGGTTTCCGAAGCAAACACCTGGCCGAGGTCACTAAGTTTACGCCGCAGTTCCAGGTAATTCTCAACAATTCCGTTATGAACCACCACGACCCCCTGATAATTATGGGGATGGGCGTTAGCTTCGGTCGGACGCCCGTGAGTGGCCCAGCGGGTATGACCGATGACCGGCGAACCGCAGAGATTTTTTTGCAGAACCTTCTTTTCCAGCCCCACCAGCTTGCCGACGCTGCGATGAATCTCGATTTCCCGGCCGTTGAAAACCGCCATCCCGGCTGAATCATAGCCCCGATATTCAAGCTTGCGTAATCCATCAAGGACCACCGGAACCCCATTACGAGGCCCAAGATATGAAACGATCCCGCACATTTTCAATCCTCCGCGAGCGCTTTACGGCGCTGGGCCATGCCGCGCCCGGCCAGTTCCTTCTGACGGACCCTGGTCGTCACCAGAGCATTAGCCGAAACCTCTCGAGTGACCGTCGATCCAGCCCCGATCAAAGCATCATCGCCGATTTTTACCGGCGCCACCAACTGTGAATCGGACCCGATAAAAACCCGGCACCCGATCTCGGTCCTGAATTTTTTAAAACCATCGTAATTACAGGTTATCGTCCCGGCCCCGAGATTACTCTCGTCACCAACCTCAGCATCCCCGATATAGGCAAGATGGGAAGCCTTGGCGCCACGACCAAAACGAGCCTTTTTAGTTTCCACGAAATTGCCGATTTTAGCGTCAGGCCCGATTTCCGTGCCCGGGCGCAGACGAGCAAAGGGACCGATAGCGCTGCCGTCATCAATCCGTGCCTGTTCAAGCACTGAATAAGGCTTGATTTCAACTCGATCGGCCAAACAGCAATCCTGCAACCAGGCACCGACTCCGATCCGGCAGTTATTGCCGATCGTGGTACGACCAAAAATGGTAACCCCTGAATCGATTTCCGTATCCGGCCCGATACTCACCCGAGAGCCGATCCGCACGGTCTCCGGCAGATGGATTGTAACTCCTCGAGCAAGCCAGACATCGACCAGACGTCGGGCCATGATCTTCTCCAGGGCGACAAGATCCGCCCTCGTGTTAATTCCGAGAATTTCACGAGCATCGTCAAGATCAAAAATTGCGGTTGTTTCACCTCGACTGCGGGCAAAGGCCACCATATCCGTTAAATAGTACTCCCCTTGAGCGTTACGGCAATCAGTCGCGGCCAAAGCCTGACGCAGGAGCTCGAGATCGACCAGATAAGTACCACTGTTAATTCTGGTACAGGCCAGTTCCTCGGGGCTTGCATCCCGTGCTTCGACGATCGCCTCAGGCCGGCCCATTCCGTCAAGCAGGACTCGGCCATAGCTGCCGCCCTCGTCAAGAACCGCGGTCAAGACCGAAAGCTTAGCCTGCTTAGCCTGATGGTGACGATAAAAAGCGCTCAAGGTTTCGGGTCGCAACAAAGGAACATCTCCACAAACAATCAAGACGGTGCCCTGTTCGTTTGCCAGTTGCGGTAAAGCTGCGGCCACGGCATCAGCAGTTCCCCTGGGGCTGGCCTGACGCGACCACTCTAATCCCAGCTCGAAAGCCAGGGCCTCAACCACCTGATCACCGACCTCATCCCCACTGACCACAACCAGGCGCCGCTTGATTCCAAGCTCACTGAGGGTTCGCAAAGAATAAGACAGCATCGGCTTATCCAACAGAAAATGCAGCACTTTAGGACAGGATGAAAGCATCCTGGTGCCCCGGCCCGCGGCCAGGACAATGGCATTGAGCTGATCCATGGCAAAAAACTCCATAAAACAAAAAAACGGGAGTCAGGCAACTCCCGTTTCCGGCCTGTCGGCCCACAGATAAATTCTATAGTTTAAGTTCCATGAAACTTTTCTCAGACTTTGGCAACCGTAATCCGGTTTAGAGCCCGATCCAGCGCCGCTTTTTCTTCAAAAAAATCCTTATCTTCAGGACTCAACTCGGAGAGGCGGGCTTCGGCCCGCTGACGGGCCCTTTCAGCTCGGGCAACATCAATCTCCTGCGGCAACTCTGCGGCATCAAGCAAGACGATAACCTGATGATATTCGACCTCGGCATAACCATGCGAGACGGCCACATACTTAAGCTGGTTGCCTTGCCGATAGATTAACTGCCCGACACTGACCGTTGCCAGAAAAGGAGTATGTCCAGGCAACACCCCGAACTGGCCCTCTTCTCCAGGAGCGATTACCTCATCCACCTCAACATCCAATACCTGGCGATAAGGACTGACAATGACCAGACGTATTTTATCACTTTCCATAATTGTACTGTCTCACTTGACTTGTTGCTTTAAAAAGTATCCGGACAGTCGACTCAGTTAAACGCCGAGTTTTTTGGCCTTTTCGACCACTTCTTCGATACCGCCGACCATGTAAAAAGCTTGTTCCGGAAGCGAATCATACTTACCTGAGATGATTTCTTCAAAAGCACGGATGGTATCATCAAGCTTAACATAGACTCCGGGGGTGCCGGTAAACTCTTGGGCGACATGAAAGGGCTGGGAGAGAAAACGCTGTATCTTCCGCGCCCGGTTGACCAGCTGTTTATCATCTTCAGATAGCTCATCCATTCCCAGAATCGCAATAATATCCTGAAGATCTTTGTAACGCTGCAGTACCAGCTGCACTTCACGAGCAACCTTATAGTGTTTTTCACCGAGCACCCGGGGATCGAGAATACGGGAGCTTGAGTCCAGCGGGTCAACCGCAGGATAGATACCAAGTTCGGCAATCTGCCGAGAGAGAACCGTAGTCGCATCAAGATGCGCAAATGACGTGGCCGGCGCGGGATCGGTCAGGTCATCCGCCGGCACATAAATGGCCTGAACGGAGGTAATCGAACCCTTTTTCGTCGTGGTAATCCGCTCCTGAAGTTCACCCATTTCGGTAGCCAGGTTCGGCTGATAACCAACCGCTGAAGGCATGCGCCCCAGCAAAGCCGAAACCTCTGAGCCGGCCTGGGTAAAACGGAAAATATTATCAATAAAAAGAAGCACGTCCTGACCTTCTTCATCACGAAAATATTCCGCGACCGTCAAGGCCGAAAGGCCAACCCGCAAACGAGCTCCCGGGGGCTCATTCATCTGGCCGTAAACCAAGGCGGTTTTTTCAAGTACGCCGGAAGCCTTCATTTCATGCCAGAGGTCATTCCCTTCCCGAGTCCGTTCGCCGACGCCACCAAAAACCGAATAGCCGCCGTGCTGCGTGGCAATGTTGTTAATCAGTTCCATAATAACGACGGTCTTACCGACCCCGGCTCCACCAAACAGTCCGATCTTACCACCCTTGACATAAGGAGCCAACAAATCGATAACCTTGATCCCGGTTTCCAGGGCTTCAAGACCGGTACTCTGATCTTCATAAGAAGGAGCCGGACGATGAATCGGATAGCGTTTTTTCTCACCGATGGGACCCATTTCGTCAACCGGGTCACCAATTACATTAATAATACGACCCAGGACTTCATGGCCGACCGGCATCGTCATCATTTCACCGAGATCCCAGACCTCAGTGCCCCGCACCAGACCATCGGTTGAATCCATTGAAACCGCACGAACCGTGTTTTCGCCGAGATGCGAAGCCACTTCACAGACCAGGTTCCACTCTTTGTCGTTCAACGATTTGTTGGTAATCCGCAGAGCATTAAAAATCGGGGGCAATTTTCCTTTTTCGAACACAACGTCAACTACAGGTCCAATTACTTGGGTTATTCTGCCAATATTCTTATTGCTCATTACCTTTACCTCTTAATCGGTTTTATCACAAAATTTTAATAAATTGTATTGAACCTGGTTATCAATTCAGTGCTTCCGCGCCGCTGACAATTTCCATCAGCTCAGTGGTTATCGCCGCCTGTCGCGCGCGGTTGTAAAGCAAGGTCAGTTTTCCACTCATTTCAATCGCGTTTTTGGTTGCCGAATCCATAGCCGTCATGCGCGAGCCATGCTCGCTGGCAATGGACTCAAGCAGCATACGGAACATCTGGGTGTAGAGATAACGCGGTATGATTTCGGCCAGCAAGGCATCTTCGGACGGCTCATAGAGGTATTCTACCGGAACTTCCCCCTCGGCCAAGGGTCGCGGTTCCAGCGGCAATAAACGTTGAACCACGATATTCTGGGTCATGGCCGATTGAAACTCAGTGTAGGCGACATACACGGCATCACTTTCACCCTGAACATAGCGATCGATTATCGGACGGGCGACACTTTCAGCCTGACTGAAACTGGTACTGCCGGGGTTAAGATCCTCATTACGGAATTCCCAGTTGCGGCGACGAAAATAATCTCTGGCTTTACGGCCGACGACGCTGAGACAAACTTCATCGCAGCTCGCCTGCCTGTCTCTGATAAAACTATCGGCGGCCTTGATAACATTGGTATTAAAACCGCCACAGAGACCACGATCAGAAGTGATGACCAGAAGCTCGATCTTTTTTTCCTCGCGACGTTGTAAGAGGGGATGCTTGCCGGGTTTAACCCGAACCGCCAGACTGGCCAGCACGTCTCCCATCTTAATCGCATATGGACGCGCCTGGACCACGCCCTCCTGAGCTTTTTTCAGCTTCGAAGCGGCTACCATCTGCATGGCTTTGGTAATCTGCTGCGTACTTTTGACGCTGGCGATTCGCTTTCTGATATCTTTTAGATTTGCCATCTATTTTCCTGTTTCCGCCTGAATCAGTAAGTTCGGAAATTTATAATAACGCAGTGCCGCAGACTACCTTAACTAAGCTTTGAAAACATCTTTAAAGGCTTTCAAAGCTTCCTCCATGCGGCCTTTAAGATCGTCATCTATGGCTTTACGCTCTTTCAGATCGACTAAGATCGAGCTGTAGTTAGCTGCGATAAAGGCCAAAAGTTCGGCCTCATAGCGCAGCAGTGCCGCTTCCGGATAGCCGTCGATATGCCCATTAATCGCGGCATAAATAATAAAAACCTGTTTTTCCATCGGCAGCGGTGAATACTGATCCTGCTTGAGGATTTCGACCAGGCGCGATCCACGGGCCAGCATGGCTTGAGTTGCTTTATCGAGATCACTGCCGAACTGGGCGAAAGCCGCCATTTCCCGGTACTGGGCCAGGTCGAGACGGAGTGAACCGGCAACCTGTTTCATGGCTTTCACTTGCGCCGAGCCACCAACCCGGGAAACCGATAAGCCAACGTTAATGGCCGGTCGAATCCCGGAATAGAACAGATCGGACTCCAGAAAGATCTGACCGTCGGTAATCGAAATCACGTTGGTCGGAATATAGGCGGAAACATCGCCGGCCTGAGTTTCAATAATCGGCAAAGCGGTAAGGGAACCACCACCACGCTCAGCGCTCATTTTAGCGGCCCGCTCCAGTAGGCGGGAATGAACATAGAAGACATCCCCGGGATAGGCTTCGCGTCCCGGGGGACGCCGGAGCAGCAGTGAAAGCTGGCGATAGGCCACCGCCTGTTTGGAAAGATCGTCATAAATTATCAGGGCATGTTTGCCGCTGTCGCGAAAATATTCACCCATCGTCACTCCACTATACGGAGAAATAAACTGCAGGGGCGCAGGTTCGCTGGCAGTCGCTGCGACAACCGTGGTGTATTCCATGGCGCCGAACTCTTCAAGCTTGGCAACCACTTGGGCCACCGTTGAGCGTTTCTGACCGATAGCCACGTAGATACAGTAAACATCAGTATTTTTCTGATTAATAATCGTATCAACGGCTACCGCTGTCTTTCCGGTCTGCCGGTCGCCAATAATCAATTCACGCTGCCCCCGACCGATTGGCACCATCGAGTCAATGGCTTTAAGCCCGGTCTGCAATGGTTCATGGACAGACTGTCGGTCGACAATCCCGGGGGCTTTGATCTCTACCCGGCGACGATGTTCGGAAACGATAGGTCCCTTGCCGTCAATCGGCTGCCCCAACGCATTGACCACACGACCCAACAAGGCTTCGCCGACCGGCACTTCAACAATCCGCCCGGTACGTTTGACTTCATCACCTTCGCCGATCTCCGTATCTTCTCCGAAAATCGCAGCCCCGACATTGTCTTCCTCAAGGTTCAGAACCATACCGTAGATATCATGCGGAAAAAGCAGCAGCTCACCGGCCATGGCATTTTCCAAGCCGTAGATACGCGCGATGCCATCACCTACCGTCAGGATAGTCCCGGTCTCACTGACCTCTACCTTTTTCTCATAGTTTTCGATCTGATCCTTGATAATCTGGCTTATCTCTTCAGCGCGTAATTCCATGACCTTTTGTAACTCCCTAGAAAACTGCTTTATTCAATAATGAATCCATTCTGACTCAGTTTCTCAATTGAGTTGCCAGCGTGCAATCCCTCCGTCAACTCAGTTACTTCTGTTATGCGCGCAGGCTCTCACCCAGGCGATTCAGCTGAGTTCTGATACTACCGTCGTAAACCTTACCCTCGTAGCGGGCAACCAGTCCGCCAAGCAGACTTTCGTCAACATTGATGGCTAGGTCAACTTCCTTTCCTGTTATCCGTTTGAACTCTTCGCGCAATTGAACCTGAACCTCCTCTTCCAGGAGGGTCGCAGTGGCGATCTCCACCTTCAGGCGCCCTTCGGCTTCATCCACCAAACGGGCAAAATTTTCCGCCACCAAAGCAACATAGGCTATTTTATTTTTGTCGATCAGAATTCCCAGTAAACTGCGCAAGCGGTCTGAAACCCGCAAACGATCCAACAGGGAATTCAAAACCTGCTTGCGCTGCGCCACCTCAAAAACCGGATTATAGAGAACCCCGCGCAGCTCCGCTTGCACCGCCAGAAAAGCCACAAAGTCGTCGAGCTCCAAACGTGCTTCCAGCAAACGCCCATCTTCACGAGCCAGGGCAAAGTAGGCCTTGGCGTATCTCTTGGCAATAATATCGCGAATCAAATCATGCCCTCACTATTTTTCCCAGATAGTTTTCCACCATTCGCCGACGGTCGCTGTCATTGAGGTTTTCCTTGACCAGACGTTCGGCTACCTCAAGTGCCCGCCGGGCCGCCTCATCACGCAATTCGCGCTTGGCAGCCAGGACTTCCTGCTCAGCCATCTGCCGGGCCTGCTGACGCAACTTAGCCACAAATGCTTCCGTCTCCAGCTGCATCCTCTCCTGCTCGCGCCGAGCTTCCAGCTGGCTGCGTTCTTCCAACTCCCGCAATTCCGCTTCCAGTCCGGCCAGCTTGGCCTGATATTCGCTATAGAGCTTTTCCGCCGCCGTTTTCGCTTCCTGAGCTTCTGCCACCCCTTTCAGTAAACTCTCTTTACGACCAGCAAAAAACTCACGAAAAGGCTTACCCGCAAACCTGATCAGGATCCAGAGCAGGACTCCGAAATTGATCAATCGCCAGAGAAAGTCCCTAAGCAGAGGCAGCGGCTTCTCGGCCAGCAAGGTATAGAGGCTCTGGTGTTCGCCGCCACCATGTTCAGCCGCCCCGGCCGCCGCCGCGGCAAAGCCAACCAACAGAACAACCAACGCAAGCTTCACGGCTTTGTTCACTGCACAACTATTCATTCTAATCCCGCACCCCTTGACTTGAAACCTGACAATTTCGTAAGCACTTCGCCAATTAAACCGCCGCGATTAAAAACTAAAGCTCCCTCTCCAGGATTTTTCCGGCGATATTCCGGGCCAGCGAGTCAACCTCATGGGCCAGTTTTTGCCGTACGTCCTCACTTTCACGCCGAACCCGTTCTCTCGTCGCCTCAACCTGAGCCAAAGCCTCTTCCCGGGCTTTATCCAGCAATTCCCGCGACTCCCGAACCGCGCCCTCCCGAACCGCTGCGGCACGGTCCATCATGCCGGCCTTGGCCTTTTCGATCCGCTCGTGGTAGGTCACGCGGTTCTGATCCGCCCGTTGCCGAACCTCATGGGCTCCGGCAACGGTACCCTCAACCTTGGCCTGACGCGCATCGATGACGCGCAAAACCGGCTTGAACAAAAAGTAGTGCAGGAACACCATCAGGGCAACGATAACACCCCACTGGATCAACATTGTCGCATTCAGATCAATCACGGTCTATTCTCCCAAGGAAATTACCACGCTACACAGCCCGTCACAACCCGACCCACGGCCAAAACAAGCCTGTATTCCAAGCTGTTTTAACTTATTTACCGGGCACTAAAGCGGGCGCATTGTTAACATACCGCAGCTCGCCAAGTCAAGTTTTTTTTGTGCCCTCAGCCCTCCAGCTAAGAAGCTAATTTTACTGAAAAAACATCTTGACAATAAAATCAAAAAAGTTATATTTTTAAAGCATAACCCCATTTTAATGATGCTGAACCGAACCATTCGGGTCAGCCAGACATGAGGCCCGTGATTAAGCCCTTCCATACGCCGCTGACAAATTACAATCCGGTTTTCACTCAAAGAAAAATTGACCGGATCAGACATTTGTTCCTGACACTTGTTTTACTTTCAATCTTCTGGCTGCTGCTTTCCGGCCATTACGATGTTTTCCATCTTACAATCGGTTTAGGCTGCTGCCTTCTGGTCGCCTACGCCTCCGGCGACTTTCTTTTTGTTTATGTCGGAGCCGGCCATACGCATCTTATTTTTCCGCGCCTACTGCTTTATATCCCGTGGCATTTTTACCAGATCGTGCTTTCCAATTTACATCTGGCAAAACTGGTTTTTTCTCCCCTGAACAAACTGAATCCCCGCATGATTCCCTATCAGACCCGCCTGACTAACGGCATGGCCCTGGTTACCCTGGCCAACTCAATCACCCTGACCCCGGGCACTATAACCGTAGATCTGATTGACCAGAAAATGATCATTCACGCCATTGACGACAAGGTCGTCGAAGATCTTCAAAGCGGAGAGATGGAGGCACGGATTGAAAAGGTATTCCTGCCGATGGGCCCCACCAACGAACACGCCCGCGCCATGCTCGCCACGGAAGCCGACAATCTGATCGTCAAGACCATCATTCGAATATTCACTCCCTTCATTCAGCTTTACGCCCTGTACGTCATCGCTCACGGCCATTATTCTCCCGGGGGCGGCTTTCAGGGGGGTGTGATTCTGGCGGCCAGCATCATACTGCTGGCTTTGGCCTTCGGGCTGCGTCGAACCCTTACCAAGGTTACGGAAAAGCTGACTGCCATGCTCTGCAGCACTGGGGTTTTCATTTATGGAGGCATCGGCGCTCTGTGCATTTTACTGGGCGGAAACCTGCTGGATTACGCCCAGCTTGACGGCATGCTCCAGGTCGGCATTCCACAGGCCCGATCACTGGGTATACTCGGAGTTGAAATCGGGGTCGGGGTCGCGGTCATGGCCTGCATGATCTCTATTTTTGTCGATATCGCAAGCGCCGGCGAACTTAGCGGCAAACGGGCCGACGCGTCGCGAGCTCTGCAAACGACCGAGGAGAAGCGCTGATGGAAGTATTTTTCCTCGGCAGCAGCCTTTTTCTCTGCCTGCTGGTTGTTCCCTGTCTCTATCGAGCCATAGTCGGACCAACCATCATCGACCGCATGGTTGCAGTCGGTGCCATCGGCACCAAGACCCTGATAATTTTGGTTGTAATCGGCTTTCTTTACGAAAGAGTCGCCATGTTTATCGACATCAGCATGGTTTACGCCATCCTCAACTTCGTCGGAACCCTGGCGGCGGCCCGCTATTTTGAAGGCAAGGGGGAAATCTGATGACCATAGGAAATTTTGCAACCATCACCCTGGTCTGTCTGGGCTGTTTTTTCTTTATGACCGGCGCTATCGGTTTAGTGCGTTTTCCTGATTTCTACGCCCGCATGCATGCCACCGGTAAAAGTGATACCCTGGCTGTTTTTCTGTGCCTGAGCGGCCTCGCCGTTCATCTGGGTTGCAACCTTGACAGCCTGAAACTTTTATTGATTGCGGTCTTTTTCTTTTTCGCCAATCCGACCGGAACCCATGCCATCTGCCGAGCCGCCTTTCGCTGCGGGGTCAAACCCTGGACCAACAAGGAAAGAAAATCATGATCTGGCAGCTGGATATTGTTCTGCTTCTGTTTATCGTCATTTGTGCGCTTGCCGCCATCAACCTCAAGGATCTCCTGGGCGCGGTTATCATTCTCGGCGCCTACAGTTTTTTCATGTGTCTGCTCTGGACCGAAATGGGTGCCGTTGACGTGGCCTTCACCGAAGCTTCGGTGGGAGCCGGAATCGGCACCGTGTTGTTTATTGCGGCCGTCAATAAAACCTCACGGAGGTCAAAGGACTGATGACAAACTGGCTCAAACTGTTTTCCTGGATCGCCGTCATCATGACCGGAGCGCTGCTGGTGTACGGCATTCATGACATGCCGGCCTGGGGAGATCCCGACTCTCCGGCAAACACCCACGTTTCACCGCGCTACATCACTGAAGCCGGATTGCGAACCGCCACCCCCAATATCGTGACCGCGGTCCTGGCCGATTATCGAGGTTATGACACCCTGGGAGAAACCACGGTAATTTTTACCGCTTCAATTTCTTGCCTCTTTCTTCTGCGCCGGGTCCGTAAAATACGACTCCACCCCGACCAGGAATGACCAAGGTGTAACCACAGATGCTTGAATACATTCTGGCCAAATACAACTTTTGGATTTACGTGGTCCTGATGATGATCGGCCTTTATGCCATGATGGGCAAACGTAACCTGGTCAAAAAATTGATCGGCATGAATATCTTTCAGACCTCGATCATCCTTTTCTTTGTTTCGATCGGGGTCAAGAAAGGCGGCGCCACGGTTCCCATCCTGAAAGACTTCGGCCATGGCCATGGCGAGCCGTTAATCAGGGTTGCCGACTATCTTAACCCTCTGCCTCACGTCCTGATGCTGACCGCGATTGTCGTTTCCATCGCCACTACCGGCGTGGCCCTGGCCACCTTGATTTTGATTTATAAACGCTATCAGACGCTGGAAGAAGATGAGATCATGGCCATTCGCAAGGAGTCATCCTCCTACAAAACCTCAGGCCTCGAAAGTTGATTTGAGAGATCAAGATGTTCCCAACCACCGGAATCGCTGCGGCTAAGCCGCAAAGACCCTGTCACCTTTCCGGCCAACCCTCAGCCCGGTTAGCATTTGCATGAATGCAATGAGCGACCAGATTCCGGCCTTAATTATCATCGTCCCTCTTCTCGGGGCCTTTTTGACCCCGGTCATCGGCTGGCGTTTCCCCTCCCTGTGCCGGCCCTGGGCCTTGACCGTTCTCACCATGCCCCTGGGAGCAGCCATCGTCTCATTGCTTCAAGTTCTCTCCCACGGTCCTTTTGGTTACAATGTCGGCGGCTGGGCTCCGCCCTGGGGAATAGAATATCGCTTCGACCACCTGAGTACGCTGATGCTGATCCTGGTCGCCGCTATCGGCCTCTTGGCGGCGGTTTACGCCAAAACCGGAATCAGCCTCGACCTGAAGGGTAAAGAGACCCATTTTTACACCCTGCTGTTACTCCAGATCACCGGATTACTGGGCATTGTCATTACCGGTGATCTTTTCAACATTTTTGTTTTTCTGGAAATCTCCTCGCTTTCCGGCTACGGCCTCATCGCTCACGGCGAGGATGGGGCTCCGATGGCGACCTTCAATTATATCATCATCGGCACCATCGGCGCGAGTTTTTACCTGCTTGGCGTGGGCTATCTCTATATGGTGACCGGCTCCCTCAATATCGCCGACCTGGCGCAACTTCTGCCCGAGCTCTACCACTCCAAGGTACTGCTCGTCGGTTTCGCCTTTTTCACTACCGGAATCGCGATTAAAATGGGGCTGTTTCCACTGCACACCTGGATGCCGGATGCCTACACCACGGCCCCCTCGCCGGTCAGTGCCCTGATCGCCCCGCTGATGACCAAGGTTGCAGCCTACTTGCTGATTCGCATCATGTTTACGCTGTTTCAACCGGATTTCGCGGTTTCAGTGATTCCAACAGCGACGATTCTAGGCTGGATGGCCGTAGTTGCCATCATTGTCGGCGGCATCAAGGCGCTGGCCCAGACCGACATCAAACGCATGGTCACCTATATCATGATTGCCGAAGTCGGATATATCGTCATGGGCATCAGCGTCATGAACCGCCCCGGCCTCACTGGAGCCATTCTTCATATTGTCAATGACGCCTGGATGGTTTTTTCCCTGTTCATGATCATCGGCGCCATCTCCGGCAAGGGCCACGGCCGGGAAATCAATCACCTGCTGCATCTAAATCAGAAGATGCCGCTGACCATGGCGGCTTTCGTGATCACCGCCCTTTCGATGTGCGGCCTTCCGCCGGCCTGCGGTTTTTTCAGCAAATGGTATCTGATCATGGGTACGATTAAAGCCGGACAGTGGGTGTTCGCGGTCACCCTGCTGGGCAGCAGTCTGATCAATGCGGTCCTTTTCTTCCGCATCATCGAAAAGGCCTACCTGAAACCCTTTATCCCGGGGGAAGGTCACGGCCCGACCGCAGAGCATACGGAAGGCGCCGCAATCCGCGACGAAGCGCCCGCAAGCATGTTGATTCCGATTCTGCTTACGGCCGCGATCATCATTCTCCTCGGCCCCTTGAGTGGGAAAATTATCGCCGGTGTCATTCAGCATGCGGTACCGACGGTTTTTTAAACAGCAGACGATAACCGCAACCGAAGAACGGGCCCGGAATACTCGGGTCCTGAAACTACTTTGAAGGATTTACACGGCATGGGTGAAGTGGTCTACTCGATAAAACCATGGCTGGCCGTCCTGGTTTCAATGGTTGCCGCCTTCCTGATCCTGTGGACCGGCGAACGGTCCCGCAATCTGCGGGAAGGCTGGACCATTCTCGCGGCCCTGATCAAATTCGGCCTGGTTTTTTCTCTGATTCAACCGGTGCTCGACGGCAAGACCATCGAATACACCCTACTGACCCTGACGCCCGGAGTCGCCCTGCAGTTTCGGGTTGACGCCTTCGGTCTGCTTTTCGGAGTGGTCGCCGCCACTTTATGGATCCCCACTTCCATTTACTCCATCGGCTACGTTAGAAGCCTCAACGAGCATGGGCAAAGCCGTTATTTCTTCAGCTTCGCGATGTGCCTGTCCGCAGCCATCGGCGTGGCGTTTGCCGGCAATCTTCTGACTCTGCTGATTTTTTACGAGATTCTGACCATCGCGACCTGGCCCCTGGTCATCCATCACGAGGATGAAAGCGCGGTCGTGGGCGGGCGCAAGTATCTGGTTTACACCCTGACCGCCGGCTGTCTGTTGCTACTGGCCACCGCCATTACCTACTCGTTGGCCGGGACCCTTGATTTCAGGGCCGGAGGTTTTCTCGCGGGCCATGCTGACCCCGGCCTGCTGATTATATTGCTAGCCTTGTTTATCGCCGGCTTCGGAGTAAAAGCCGGTATCATGCCTTTTCATGAATGGCTGCCGGCGGCCATGGTTGCTCCGACCCCGGTCAGCGCCCTACTGCATGCGGTCGCTGTGGTCAAGGCCGGGGTGTTCGGCTGTGTGCGGGTCATTCTTTATGTGTTCGGGCCGAACCTGCTCCACGATCTCGGCCTCGGCACGATTCTGGCCGGTGTGGTCGCCTTCACCGTAGTCGTCGCCGGCCTGCTCGCCCTGGGTCAGGACCATCTCAAACGCCGACTCGCCTTTTCCACCATCAACAATCTGGCCCTGATCATTCTGGGAGTCAGCCTGCTCAACCAGCAGGCTATGACCGGGGGCATGCTTCATATTGCCAACCACGCTTTCATGAAAATCACCCTTTTCTTCTGCGCCGGGGCCATCTACGCCAAAACCAAGAAGGATCACGTCAGCCAGCTCGACGGTCTCGGCCGCCAGATGCCCTTTACCTTCGCCGCCTTTACCATCGCCGCCATGGGCCTTTCCGGAATTCCGCCGGTCAACGGTTTTATCAGTAAATGGTTTCTCTGCCTGGGTGCGGTAGAGACCCATCACCTGATTTTTCTTTTTGTCATCCTGACCAGCGCCATGCTTGATGTCGCCTTCTTTTTCCCGATAGTCTATAACGGCTATTTTAAAAAACCGCTGCCCGACGTCGCTCCCGGCATCGACGAAGCCCCGCTCCTCATGGTCATACCACTGTGTCTGACCGCTCTTTTTTCTATAGTTTTTGGAATTATGCCGAATGCCTTTCTCAATTTTCTCAATCTTGTCCAGCTGGCCGTTGGCAAGGTCCTTGGAGGTTAAGTTGAAAACCAATTTACAACGCCTGTTACTGGCCGCCATAGTCGCGGTTTTTTTCCTGGGCCTGGCGTTCCCCAATCCACACCCTCATTTCTGGTGGCAGAAACTGCCGGTTTTTGATATGTTTTTCGGCTTTTTCGGCGCCATTCTGATAATCGTCTTCGCTAAATGGCTGGGTCACAACTGGCTTTTAAAGGACCAGAGCTTCTACGATCATGATTAACCTGCCGCCCGCTTTTATCTATATCATCGGCGCGCTGCTGCTGCCTCTTATTCGCGTGCGCCGTCTACAGCAATTGCTGGCCCTGTTGCTTCCCCTGGCGGCCCTGGCCGTCATTCTGCGCATGCCGGAAGGCGTTTACTGGCAAATCCACTTTCTCGGTTATGAACTGATTCTGGGCCGGGTTGACAAGCTGAGCCTGCTGTTTGCTTATATATTTGTCATTATTTCCTTTGTCAGCATGGTCTACGCCATTCACATCAAGGAAATAGGACAGCACGTCGCGGCCTATTTCTACGTCGGCAGCACCCTCGGCGTGGTATTTGCCGGCGATCTCTTCTCCCTCTTTTTCTTCTGGGAAATCATGGCTGCGGCCTCGGTTTTTCTGATCTGGTACAACCAAACCGAAACCTCTCTGCAAGCCGGTTTCCGTTACGCCCTGGTCCACCTTTTCGGTGGCGCAATCCTGTTGGGCGGCATTGTCATGCAGGTTTCCAACACCGGCTCCATCGCTTTTAATCCTTTTGATCCAAGCACCCTGGCTGCCAAGTTCATTCTCTTCGGCTTCCTCGTCAATGCCGCGGTCCCGCCGCTGCACGCCTGGCTGCCCGATGCCTATCCGGAAGCCACCATCACCGGCAGTGTTTTCATGACCGCCTTTACCACCAAAAGCGCGGTCTACGTTCTGGCCCGTTCCTTCGCCGGAACCGAAATTCTGGTCTGGCTGGGGGCCATCATGACCCTCTACGGGGTTGTCTACGCGGTCATTGAAAAAGACCTGCGCCGGCTCCTGGCCTACCATATCGTCAGCCAGGTCGGATACATGGTATGTGCCGTCGGACTCGGTTCCGAGATGGCCCTGAACGGAGCCGGGGCCCATGCCTTCTGCCACATTCTCTACAAGGCCCTGCTTTTCATGGGCATGGGCGCGGTGATCATGGTCACCGGCCGCCGGAACCTGCTTGACCTCAAAGGACGTGCTCTCTACCGCAAGATGCCACTAACCCTGATGCTCTACATGGTGGGGGCCTTTTCCATCTCGGCGGTGCCGCTGTTCAACGGCTTTGTCAGCAAAACCATGATTGTCGCGGCCGCTGGTTATGCCCATCGTCCGCTCATTGAACTGATGCTGCACCTGGCTTCGGTAGGTACATTTTTGAGTGTCGGTCTGAAACTGCCCTGGGGGGTCTGGTTCGGGCAGCCCGACGGCAGCGAAGATATCATTGCCGAGGTCAAGGAACCGCCCCTCAACATGCAGCTGGGGATGGCCCTGGCCGCCGGGTTATGCATTATTACCGGAATTTTTCCGCAGTTACTCTACCGACTGCTGCCCTATGAAGTCCATTTTCATCCTTATGCGCCAAGCCATGTCGTCGCCTCTCTGCAGCTTCTCCTGCTGACCTTGGCCGCCTTCTGCCTTTATCGAAACAGGCTCTTAGCCGGCAAAAAAGCCATCTCGCTCGACACCGACTGGTTTTACCGGGTTTTCGGCAAGGCCGTCCGGCTATTCTGCACCTACCCCCTCAACCGTCTCCGCAACCAGATTCAGACCGCTTTTGCCGAACGGGTTAAAACCTCAGCCCAGCTCAGCCACCATCCTTACGCCCTGCTGGAAATTATCTGGTATACGATCATTGGCCAGGAAAAAGCCATGCGCGAACTGCTGCAACGCCGCTACGACGAAAATCACTATCGCCTGCCAGTCGGCATCGGGGTCGGCATCTCTTTGATTTTTCTCTTCCTTTACGCTCTGGTCTACATGCGGGTCGCGGGTTGACAACCAAACCGCGAGAAAAGGCTTGGTTGTCAAGTTCAATTCCGACAGAAACTATACGATAATCCCGCCGGAATTATTTGTCAGAGGGGCAAGCACCCCCAAACAATTCAATTTGCCCCCGTTTAAAAATCAGGGGATAGAGTTTTTTGGTCAGTTCACCATCGGTTGCAGCTGTCGTCAAACCTGAAACCAGAGGCAGATCGCGGCAAACGGCCAGAAGCTGCCGCCAGGCTTCCGCATCGGACCGTCCTCCTTCAAGGTCCAAAGCCAGACGACGCAGCAGCATGATGGTGTCATAACCAAGCACCTCCAGCAAGCCTGGAGTTTCCTCCGGGTAAAGCGCGGAGAAGCTATCCAGAAAGGAGCCCAGATCAGCGGTTTTTCCTTGACGGTCGGCAAAAAAGGCATCGACAAAGATGGCGCCTTCACCATATTCACCCACCGTCTGCAAAAGATCTTCGCTGTTCCAGTAGCGCCCGCCTAGAAGAAACATCTCTTCAAGATCGTAGAAAGCCAGTTGAGGAATCAGTAATTTTAACGTCTGCTCCCGATCGGGAATGACAATCGCCTCGAAATCACAGGCCAGCAAAGGCCGGGGCATGATTTCTGTTTTTTCGTCAAACAAGGCCGCTTCTTCTTCCCAAAGACCGATCTCCCGAGCCAGGCCAACAAGCTGATCAACCGCCGCATTTTCCTTTTCAGGGCTTTTTACTTCAGCCCTGCGTTCCTTCAACCAGGCCTCGTACTCACTGCGTTGTTCCTTGAAACGACGATAGACCTCATTACCGATCAATTCCCGTATCGCCGGGCCGAAATCCGGACGACCGGCATCATAAAAGACCTGCCTGACAACTTCCCCTCCCCAGACGCCGACCCAATGGCTGAAAACTTCCGCAAAGGTCCGCCCATAGGGGTTACGCGGCGCCAGAATCGCAAAAGACCCGATTCCCATACGACTCATGGCCACTTCCGCCAAAGCTTGAGCCTGGTTGTGGATCGTCGGGTAATGCAAAAAAACATTCGGATAACGATCCAGATCCCGCAACAGAGGACTCAAACTGACCATCGTCACCCCGAGACTCTGAGCTTCCACAGCCGCATAATTTGCCGCTTTGCCGGTATAGGGTCCAAGTAACAGACAGACCCCCTTTTCTTCAACCAGATAGCGAACTCCAGCACGTGCACGCTCACTTTCACCGGCGGTATCGTAAAGCAGCAAACGCATTCGGGGTAAGTTTCCCGACAAAAACCGAGCCTCCTCCGGCAAAACTGACGTTGCCGCCGCCAGGCTTGCGAAGGTTGGCCTGGTTTCCGAATTCATGTTCTCCGCCCCAGTGGAACCCCCGGCCAAGGACCGCGCGGCCGGCGACAGGGTGTTCTCAGGATAAACAGCTAGGGCCAGTTCCATACCGCGCAGCAGGCTTTGGCCGGCCTCGGCATTTGAACCGCTCAAGGGCAAAAGACAGCCGACGGTCAGCATCGCGCTGCTGCCGTCAGCCTGCTCCTGAAGCAAATAATCCTGAGCCGCGTTCCTGACCTCATCCGCGATGCCCTCAACACAAGCCGAGCTCAGCCTCTCGGCCAGGTCAAAAAGCAGGCGCCGATCCGCCGGAGTCAAGCGGTTCGCGGGACGCTGTTCAAGCCGGCGGAAAGATTCGGCCGCCAAGTAGCAGGCAAGCCCCTTTTCGCTTTCCATCCGCCACCAGTCGTGCAGTTCACCCTCATCAAGCTTAGTCAGAAGTCTGGAGTAGAGTTCCGCTAGCACCGGATCCGGCGACCGCAGATAACGCTCCCGCAAAACCCGAACGGCCCCGGAATAATCGCCCAGACATTCCAGCTGTTCAATCTGTTTCAGCCAAAGTGCTGTCGGCTCTGAAATCTGCAGGGTCGCAGGACGCCGCAAACCTCCTGCGCCAGCACGATCATCCGAAGCGCCTTTTTCCGGAAAGTCGGCGCAGGCCGACAGAAAGATTAAACTGAAAAAAAAGCTCAGATAAATAAAGGTTTTCTTCATAGGCTTTCCCGTGTCGATATGCGCTTTTGACAAAACAATTCAGAAACCTCGTGGATCATGACGATATCATGAACATATTAAGGCGGCTTCCGTCAACAAAAAACTCCGGTTCCGGGAAACAAACAAGCGAAATAAAATCCAAATCCTTTTTGACAAGTTACGGTAAAACATGCGATATACTGGCTTTACAGTTCAGAATAAATTTTACCCTCGGCAAAACCATCGGCCTGCAAGCCGGCCTACAGCTCAGGGCCGCACCCGACAGCCATCAGAAGGTCGCGCATAAGGGCTCTGATCCGCGGGTTGCAGGGTTAAAAACCTGAAAGACATCATAATTACTGAATTGAACCTCTTTAAACCATTACGAGGAGAAATCATGTCCCCTGAAAAAATCGATCTAGGTACGGTCAAACACGTTGCCACTCTCGCCCGCATTGAGATGGATGAAAGTGAAATGCTAAGATATGGCGCCCAACTGAACGCCATTCTGGGCTATGTCGAAAAGCTCCAGGAACTGGACACCTCCACGGTTCCGGCCATGGCCCATGTATCGGCCACGGCCACCCCGCTGCGCGAGGATGTCCTACGAGAGGGACTGGGCGAAAGGATCTTGAACCATGCCCCGGCCCGGGAAGATAACTTCTTTGCCGTTCCCCAAGTCATTGAGTAAACCAGCCAGGCACTCAGCCGACGGACAACATATGAAACCTTTCCAGACCATTAACTGGTTCAAGGCAGGTGATTTCCTGCGCCTGCTCGATCAACGGCGACTACCGCATAAAAAAATCTATCTTGATTGCAGCAAACTTGAACAGGTCTGCGAGGCAATTGAAACCCTGGCCGTGCGGGGAGCGCCGGCAATCGGGGTCGCCAGCGCCTATGGCGTCGTCGTTGGCGTACAGGAAATAATCAACCAGAATCGAAGGTTAGGGCAAGATGAATTTGAAGCCATTCTGAGGCGGCTAGCCGCGACCCGGCCGACCGCGGTCAACCTCTTCTGGGCTTTGGCACGCATGAGGAAAATCGGCCGGAACTATCTGGCCGCGGCCCCTTCAGACCTCAACGGCCTGAAGGAACGCCTCCTCGAGGAAGCCGCAATGATTTATGCCGAGGACGAGCAGGCCCACCGCCGCCTGGGTGAAATCGGAGCCGCTCTGATTCCGGATGGGGCACGGGTTCTGACGCACTGCAATGCCGGAGCGCTGGCCTGCGCCGCCTACGGCACCGCCCTGGGAGTGTTACGTACGGCCTGGACTGCCGGGAAAAGATTTCAGGTCTACGCCGATGAAACCCGGCCGCTCCTGCAAGGCTCCCGCCTGACGGCCTGGGAATTACAGCAAGACGGCATTCCGGTTACGCTGATTTGCGACAACATGGCAGCCCACTGCATGCGCCAGGGAAGAATCGATCTGGTCATCGTTGGCGCCGATCGCATCGCCGCCAACGGCGATACCGCCAACAAGATCGGCACTTACGGGGTCTCCCTGGCGGCGAAAGCTCACAACCTGCCTTTTTATATAGCGGCCCCGACCACCACCATAGATTTTTCCCTGGCTGACGGCAGCCGGATTCCGATCGAAGAACGCGACCCCGACGAAGTCCGCCGTTGCGGTGGAAAAAGAATGGCACCGGCCGGCGTCGCGGTTTACAACCCCGCTTTTGACATCACCCCGGCGAGCTTGATTACGGCGATTATCACTGAACGCGGCCTCGTCACCCCCGACCGGCTCGCGGATTTGCAATCGTCTTCCTAACCCCGCTTCGACAGGCCCGACATAAAAACAGAGGGCAACCATTGACCGTCGTTTTGATTAACCCCGGGCGCGGCAGCTTTTCATCGAGCTTCTGATCTTAGCTTTGGTCTTCCACGCTAAATCAAATACCATAAAGTTTATTCCTGCGGCTCGATTCTGACCTTGGCTTTACCCTCTTTGCCGCCGAAAACCTCGGCCTGACTCTGATCCAGATAAACCACTACGCGCTCCCCGGCAACCCGGTTCTCGCCCTGCCACATCACCGGATTACCGGTCAGGGTCACCTTTCTCTCGGCCTGAAGCAGCTCCGCGCGCTCGCAGGTAACAAATTTATCGGCCTGATTGAGCTTGACATCACCAACCGCCACGGCGCGAATCAGCTTACGCGTCTGCATATCAAAATAATTGACCACCTTGTCGGCGTAGAGCACCATATCCTTCTGTTTGGCGATAACCTTGCCGCCAAAAGTGATAATACCCTGCTGACGGTCGGCCTCGGTCCAGTCTGAAATGATTTCGAGGGGCTCGTCCCGGGTTTCGAGATGCGTCGGAGGCCGCAAGTCAGGAACCGTACCCTTCGGCGCAGGGCCCTGAAAAGTAAGCGCGGGATCGGAAACCTTTGCCGCGCCGGGCGAGGCCTTTTTACCGTCGGAGTGGGCAAAAGAACGCGGCTGATACAGTGACGCAAAGGTCACCTCCTCCGCCTGGGCCGCGGCCGCCGGCCGCGGCCCTCTCAGCAGGGAAAAAAGTCTGGGCGAGTAATTTTCCGGGGCAAAGGAGGTGGTCAGATAGCCATCGCCGATATCTGAATCATGCACGATAAAATAATCCCGCGCCATGAACAACAGGGGTAAGCCCGGTCCTTTTCCCTCCTCCAGACGTGACCGGGCTTCGGCCGTGTAGGGGCTCTCGGGGAAAGCCCGGGTCAGGGTCAGCAGCGCACGCTGCCCGGCCTCAAGCTCGCCCCGATTAAGATTGGCCAAGCCCAGATAATACAGCACCTTGTCGTCAATATAGCCAGGGTAGTTCTGCAGCAGGTATTCAAACCGCTTGATGGCCGAATGAAACTTGCCGCTCTTATAGTAATAAAAACCAACATAAAATTCCCGCTTGGCAAAACGTCGCTTGCAATCGTTAATCCGCTGGATGATTTTCGCCGTGTAAGGCGGATGATCGGGATAACGGGACAAGGCTTCCTGAAAAGTTTCAAGTGCCTGGCGCAGGGCCTCAAGATCGAGATCAATGGTTTTCGAGGTCACATAATGGCTCATCCCAACCTGATAAAAAGCGTAGGGGGCCCGGGGATGATCGGCATTAAAATTGATAAAATCGTTATAGGTTCGAGCCGCTTCCTCAAGTTCTTTCCGGCAATAAGCAATATCCGCCGTCCGCAACAGGGCCAACCTGGCCTCCTCGGTGTCGGGAAAATCATTCTGCAGGTTCTGAAAAAGCTCCAGCGCCCGGCTGTAACTTTTTTTCTGAAACGCTTTTTCCGCCTCCTGGTAGAGGAATTGGGCATTTCCGGAAGCCGTCGTCCGGCGCGAAGCGCAGGCCGCGCTCAGTCCGAAAAGCAGAAGAAAGATTAAAAGAAGCCGGGCCGGCGCCCAAAAACACCGGCGGGCTAAGTTTTTTCCGTAATCCTGACGCATCGCTGGGGGATATTCCTTGATTTAATAAAATGATTCGGTTAGTTTCAACTCTTTTGACGATACGGAACCACGACCGGCACCGCACCCGGCCGCCATAATCAACCAGCAGCACCCCTTATTATAGTTAGATAACTATGTCAACGCCAAAACCAATAGATCCCAACCAGGTGTACGCCCTGGTCGCCAATCCTAAAGGGGAAATCTTCGACCATCCCACCTGGCTCATGCTGGGGGGAAGCGGTCGCCAGACCCGCCGTCCGCAAGCTGCAGAATTGATCCCCCTGCCCCCCGGCAGCCGCCTGTTCTTTTTCCCCGGCTGTCAGACCCTGGGTTTTGACCCGAGTTCCGACCGCCAGGACCCGATCATCCGGCTGGACGGGGTCGGCAACCGCGGCCTGCAAGGGGTTGCTGCGTTTCTGCCCCCGGCCTACAGCCGCTTGTTACTGCCCGCGGTTGCTTATCACGACAAGAACTATACCCTGCCGCTCTGGTCCTACACCGCGGTCGGCTGGTCCGACGAGCACGGTTATGTCACCACCGCCTGCCGCGTGGATGAAAACCGGCAATGGGAACCAGAGTATTTTGATGACCGGGAGGTCGTGGCCGGGGTTGATAAAAAGCTTGAAAGCTATCCGCATAACCGCCTGATCAAACATCTGCGCGGCTGCGCCCTCGATAACCACTGCTTCGCGGCCAAGAACTTTTTTTTAGAACGCTGGGAATGTCCTCTGCCGGTCTCGCCCACCTGCAACGCCAACTGTATCGGCTGTCTTTCCTTTCAGGATGAAATGGCGATCAGCAAAGGCGAGAGCTGTCCGGCCTCACATGAAAGAATCAATTTTGTCCCGAGCCTGAACGAACTGCTTGAAGTCGCCCTGCCGCACATTTCCGTGGCCGAAAACCCGGTATTGAGTTTCGGCCAGGGCTGCGAGGGAGATCCGATCCTTCAGGCCGGACGCATCTGCGAGTTCGCCCGGGCGGTCCGCCGGGAAACCAACGCCGGAACCCTTAACGTCAACACCAATGCCAGTCTGCCGCTGGAAGTCCGCGCTCTAGCCGAAGCCGGCATGGATGCCATTCGGGTCAGCCTGAACTCGGCGCGCGAGGCCACCTATCTGCCCTATTACCGACCGCGAAACTACGCTTTCAAAGATGTCATGCGTTCCCTGGAAGAGGCTAAAAGCGGCGGCCTGCATCTGGCGATCAACCTGCTGGTCATGCCCGGAGTCACGGACAGCGCCCGTGAGGTCGAGGCCCTGATGCAAATGATTGAGCGCTACGCCATCGACCAGGTTCAGATGCGCAATCTCTGTATTGATCCGCGTCAGTACCTGGACCTCTTCGATGATGATTTCGCCGGGGCGATCGGCATTCACGAACTGCTGCAAAGGCTCAAAAAAACCTTTCCCCTGCTTCATATCGGCTACTTCAACCGTTTTCTGGGATAAGATCCCGCCTGACATGAAAAAGATTATCGCCAGCGAAAAAAAACCGATTAAACTCTGGCTTGAGGATATTGAACCGCAGGCCCTGGCCCAGGCCCGCAACCTGGCCAACCTTCCCTTTATCTTTTCTCATGTAGCGATCATGCCGGACGCTCATGTCGGTTACGGCATGCCGATCGGCGGCGTCCTGGCCACCACCGGCGTGGTCATCCCCAACGCCGTTGGCGTTGATATCGGCTGCGGCATGGGCGCCGTCAAAACCTCGCTGCGCCAGCTCTCCAGCGAAACCCTGCAAGCCACCCTCGCGGAAATCAGAAAGAGGGTGCCGGTCGGCTCCAAACACCATCAGCGCCGTCAGGACGCGGCCCTGATGCCGCAACCGCCGCCGGGTTTTCGCCTCAAGCATCTGCCCGTTATTAGCCGGGAATACGAAAACGCCCGAACGCAGCTCGGCACCCTGGGCGGAGGGAATCATTTTATTGAGATACAGAAAGGCAGCGACGGTTTTATCTGGCTGATGCTGCACTCCGGCAGCCGCAATCTCGGATTCAAGGTCGCCAACCACTATAACCAGCTGGCGATCAAGATCAATCAGCGCCTGGGTTCCGCCATCCCCAGCGCCTGGCAGCTCGCTTTTCTCGAACTGGAAAGCGAGGCCGGACGCAATTATCTGGCCGAGATGAATTATTGCGTCGCCTTCGCCTACGCCAACCGCCTGTTAATGATGGCGCAAATCCAGGAGGCTCTGCGGAACCTACAGCCGCAGACAACCTTTGCCGAGCTCATCAATATCGCCCACAACTATGCCGCCCGGGAAAAACACTTCGGTCACGAGGTCATGGTCCACCGTAAAGGCGCGACCCGGGCTCGGGTCGATGAAATCGGCATTGTTCCCGGATCCCAGGGCAGCCCCAGCTATATCGTCAAGGGCCTGGGCAACCCCGAAAGTTTCCTCTCCTGCGCCCATGGCGCCGGCCGCGTCATGGGCCGCAAGGAAGCGCAACGCCGGCTCAATTTCGATGGGGAAAGAAAAAAACTCGAAGACCAGGGCATTATTCACTCTCTGCGCCGCCCCCTGGACCTGGACGAAGCCGCCGGCGCCTATAAAAATATCGACCAGGTTCTCGATAATCAGAAAGACCTGGTCGAGGTTCTGGTCGAATTGCGCCCCCTGGCGGTCATCAAAGGTTAAACGGCACCAACCGCAGGCAGCGCCTGAACATAAAGTAAAGGTTGAACCAAACCCGATCTCATGCTAAGAAGCCAACCGCCAAGCTAATCATCTATACATCGATTGACGCCAGACGCAGGACCTTTCTTTTCCCGTTTGATCTTCTCCTTGGTCAGTTATTTAAAATCATGCGCCCCATCACCCGTTTAAATCTCCTCGCGATTCTGGCCACCAGCAGTTTTCTGGCGATCAGCCTGAGCTATGTTTTTATTTTCCTGCCGCTGCAAAACTACCAAAACCAACTGCAGGAATATCACGATACGCAACTGAGCGCTCGAAAAGAACAAATCACTCAGGAAGTCAGAAACCGCATCAAGGCCCTGCACGACAAACGCCGGGAGCTGCCCCGGCAAACTAGCCGCATGCTCAGATACCGGGCCGGCATCATCGCCGGTTTTATCGATCTGCAATTCCGGCAGGGCCTGAATGAAGACGAAATCCTCACCGCCCTGACCTCCCTGGCGCGCCTGACCCCCTGGGCTGAAGAAAACTCCGAGTATTTCATTCTGGACCAAAAAACCAGGTTTCGGCTGCACAGCCGTTACCCGGAACTCAAAGGACAAAACCTTCAATCCTGCATGGAAAGCAACCCCCTGACGAAAAATCTGGTTGAACAAATATTGAGCTGCACCGGAGTGCACGAATGCCGCCTGCCCTGCCTGGATTGCCGTCAGCCCGATCAATCCGAGCACCTGGCCGTGGTCTGTCCGATCGCGGCCGCCGACTGGTTTGTCGTCACCTACAAAAGCGCGGACATTATTGAACAGGAGTTGCAACGCCAGACCCTGCGGGAGTTAGCCGAAAAGCGTTTCGGAGAAATGAATTCCGGCTATTTTTTTGTTCTCGACCGTGAAGGCCGGCCCCTGATGCGCGGAGTCCTGGACCAGCCCTTTAATCACGACCTCTCACCCTTGCCCATAAATCCCGGAATGGAGAAGACCGCCCGACAGCTGGTGGACTGCGCCGCAAGCGGTAAAGGAATCTGCTTTTATCGCCATCCCAATCCAAACAAGACCGACCTCTATTATGAAGACAAGGTCGCCTATGTTGAACTTTTTCCGCCCTGGCAATGGACGATCGGCACCGGACTGTATATCAGCGAGTTCGAACAAAGTTTTGCCGCGCAGAAACAAAAACTAAAAAACACCACCTGGCAGAATGCCCGGCTGGGCCTGCTGCTGCTCGGCCTTAATTTATTGTTCAACCTGCTGGTTTTTCTCTTGACAACCCGCCATATCAAGCAGCTGGAAAACAACAGCCGACATCACCTGCGAGAACTGGAGCAGTACAAAACCATTCTCGACCTTTCCTGCCTGGTCTCCAAGAGTGATCTCGAGGGCAACATAACTTACGCCAACCAGGCCCTGCTGAAAGTCTCCGGCTACAGCTGGGAGGAAATCAATGGGCGGCCGCATAATATCTTCCGTCACCCGAGCGTACCGAAAGCGGTGTTCAAGAATCTCTGGGAAACCATCGAGCAGGGCAAGGTCTGGCGCGGCACCGGCAAGAACCGCAGCAAACACGGCTCCGCCTACATCACCGACATCGTCATCGCCCCCCTTCGCGATGAGCGCGGCCGCATCGTTGAATATCTGGCCGCCCGCCACGACATCACCGAATTACTGGAAAGCCGGGAAAAACTCAAGCTCGCCTTCGCCACCGACAACCTGACCTCTCTCGGCAGCCGCTATAAACTCCTGCAGAATATCGCGAACCACCCCGGCAACAAAGAACTGATGCTTTTCGACATCAACGGCTTTCATGACCTCAATCATGATCTCGGCAATGCGGCCGCAGACCAGATCCTGAAATGGGTGGCGGAGCAACTCGTTAACATCTTCCATGAAAAACATTACCAGCACTATCGCCTGCAGGCCGATACCTTTGCCGTCCTGAGCGATCCCCCGGCAACCGACAAAAACCTGGAACGCAGCTACCATTTTCTCGATTTTTTCACCAAACATCCATGTCAGACCGCCTCCTCCAAAACCATTTATATAAGTTTCTGCTGCGGGTTGGCGCTCGCCGACAAAAATCTTCTCTGCTGCGCCGACATCGCCTTGAAAAAAGCGAAAAAGGCCAATACCGCCCTGGTCCGCTATTCAATCGAGCTGGATAACGAACATCTGAGCCGCAGTTACTGGCTCAATGAGGTTTTACAGGCTCTGCGCGATCAACGGCTGGTGCCCTACTATCAGCCAATTGTCGACCTGCGCAGCGGGGCGGTCTTAAAGTATGAAGCCCTGATGCGCCTGCTGGATGAAAAAGGCCGGGCCGTCCCTCCGCATGAGTTCCTGCCCATCATGAAACAGACCCACCATTACGCCTACATGACCATGACCATCATCGACCAGGCCTGCGCCTGTTTTCAACAACGCCGGGACGCGGTTTCAATCAACCTCTCGGTCGACGATCTGCTGCGCCCGGAAACCGTGGCACTCCTGCTCACCACGGCCAGACAAAAGGACATCATCAAACGACTGACGATCGAGATCGTCGAGACCGAGAACATTCAGAACTATGAAAACGCCATGCAGGCGCTGGATCTTTTACGCCAGGAGGGCATCACCATCGCGATCGATGACTTTGGTTCCGGTTACGCCAATTTCACCTATCTGACTGAGATGCGGGCCGACTATATCAAGCTGGATGGCTCCCTGGTCAGACAGGTCAACAATAGTCCCCAGATCCGCGAGCTGCTGGCTTCGATCATCAACTTCGCCCATCAGTCGCAAATGCTGGTAATCGCCGAGTTCGTTAGTTCCAGGGAGATTCTGAAAACCATGCTTGAGCTGGGCGCCGACTACGGCCAGGGCTATCTTTTCAGCCCGGCCTTGCCCGAAAACCAGCTGGCCGATCAGCAAAGATATGACCTTGACCTCTCTGAGCGCAGGGGCGCTTCAATTGAAGTCGCGAAAAACGGGAGGCCACGGTAACCGCTTCTAAGGCGAGGTGCCCGCAACCTGTGAGGCAGGCGGCGGCCACAGAAGTCGGACGCCGTGACGCTCGTCCGGCCTTGGCCGGGAAACTGTAAAGGGAACCAAACCGGTGGCGCGGGCGCGAAGCCAGTAAAATTATATTCCTTGACAAGCCGCCGGCAAAGGTGTACCTCGTCGCGCGTTCAGGCTGAGTCGGGAAAATTTCCATCTGCACAGACATTCACCGCGGGGGGCAGGTTCCAATGATCTGCCCCCCGCTCATTTTAAAAAACAAAGGCAAGGTAAGGTAACGAATCTTGAGCAACCGCAGCAACCTCAGAAATATCGCCATCATCGCCCATGTCGATCACGGCAAAACCACGCTGGTCGATCGTCTTCTGCAGCAATCCGGCACCCTGGGCCGACGCGACCGCGGCAAGGAACGCATCATGGACTCCAACGACCAGGAACGGGAACGGGGCATCACGATCCTCGCCAAGAGCACGGCGATCAGCTGGCATGATTACCATATCAACATCGTCGACACCCCCGGTCATGCCGACTTCGGCGGCGAGGTTGAACGCATTCTTTCCATGGTTGACTCGGTCCTTTTGCTGGTAGACGCCGTCGAGGGACCCATGCCGCAGACCCGTTTCGTCACCCAGAAAGCCTTTAAAGCGGGTCTGAATCCAATTGTCGTCATCAATAAAATCGACCGCGAGGAAGCACGGCCGGACTGGGTGGTGGATCAGGTTTTCGATCTTTTCGGCCGCCTGGGAGCAACCGATGAGCAACTTGATTTTCCCGTGGTCTACGCCTCGGCGGTGACCGGGGTCGCCGGTCTTGAAATGAATGCCCTGGCCTCAGACATGACCCCGCTCCTGCAGCTGATCGTCGACCGGGTCAAGCCTCCGGCGGTTGATCCCGACGGGCCGTTTCAGATGCAGATCTGCGCCCTTGATTACAGCAGTTATGTCGGGGTTATCGGGCTGGGACGAATTCAGCGCGGTCGGATTCAGGGCAATACCCCGATTGTCGTCATCGACCGCGACGGCGGTCGATGCAACGCCCGGATTCTCACGGTCATGGGGCACCTCGGCCTGGAACGCACCGAAATCAAGGAAGCCCTGGCCGGAGATATCATCAGTATCAGCGGGGTTGAGGGACTGCAGATCTCGGATACCCTCTGCGCCCCGGATCGCCCCGAGGCCCTGCCCCCGTTAAGCATCGACGAACCCACGGTCAGCATGACCTTTCAGGTTAACGACTCGCCCTTTGCCGGACTCGACGGCAAGTATGTCACCAGTCGCAATCTCAAGGATCGCCTCGAACGGGAACTGATTCATGACGTCGCTCTGCGGGTAGCGCCGGGCAACAGCCCGGATCGTTTTGTGGTTTCCGGCCGGGGTGAACTGCATCTTTCCGTCCTGATTGAAAAGATGCGCCGCGAAGGTTACGAGATGGGGGTTTCCCGACCGGAAGTCATCATTCGGGAGATTGACGGCATCAGACAAGAACCTTTTGAGATGCTGGTTATCGACTGCGAAGAGCAGCATCAGGGCGGAGTTATCGAAGCCCTGGGGCAGCGCAAGGCGGAACTGACCAATCTCAGACTCGACGACAAGGGTCGGGTGCGGCTTGATTTCACGGTCCCGTCACGCGGGCTGATCGGTTTTCGTTCCCAGTTCATGACCCTGACTTCGGGCAGCGGCATCATGAACCACATCTTCGACCATTACGGCCCGCGCCTGGCCGGCGAGCTGGGCAGCCGGAAAAACGGAGTGCTGGTCTCCATGCTGCAGGGCAAGGTGCTGGCCTATGCCCTCTTCAACCTGCAGGAACGCGGCCAGCTTCTAATCGGCCCCAACGTGCAGGTCTACGAGGGCCAGATCATCGGCATTCACTCCCGCGGCAACGACCTTGCCGTCAACCCGACCAAAGCCAAGCAGCTCACCAATATTCGAGCGGCGGGCTGCGATGAGAACATCATCCTGACTCCGCCGATCAACTTTTCCCTGGAACAGGCGCTGGAATTCATTGACGAAGATGAACTGGTCGAGGTCACTCCCAGCCAGATCCGCCTGCGCAAACGCATGCTCAAGGAAGTCGACCGCAAACGCGCCGGGCGCAAACGCGAAGCATAAAAAAAAGCCGGGGGAAACTCTTTTCCCCCGGCTTTTTTCAATTAAGGCAGCAGCTTAAAACGCCCTGGCGCTCTGGGGCCGGGAGGAGTTGTTTCCGGAAGCGGCTCGAGGCCTGCGTTCGCCACCCTGGCGCCGCGCATCGGAGCGGACGCGACCGGTCCCGGATTTAAATGAGGCTCCGCCTCCAGAGCGCTGCGGCCCCCGCCCGCGGAAACCAACCAAGGTTTCTTCGTTGACATCATCCGGGTTCTGCGCAAAACCTTCAATAACCTTCACCGTGATCTTGCGACCTAAAAGACGCTCAATCGGGCGCAGAAGTTTTTCCTCATCGGCGCTGACCAAAGAGACCGCCCGACCGCTGCAGCCGGCCCGGCCGGTGCGGCCGATACGATGAATATAGTCCTCGGCAACGTTGGGCAAATCAAAATTGACCACCTGGGGAAGCTGATCGATATCAAGACCACGGGCCGCGATATCGGTCGCCACCAGGATACGCAGACCACCTTTTTTGAACTCCGTCAGGGCCCGGGTTCTAGCCGCCTGACTTTTGTTCCCGTGAATCGCGGCGGCTCCGATGCCGTTGGTTTCGAGAAACAGGGCCAGACGATTGGCGCCGCGTTTGGTCCGGGTAAAAACCAAGGCCCGTTCCCAGGCTTCATCCCTGATCAGCTGCGCCAGCAGCTGCCGCTTGGCCTTGAGACCGACCGGATGAATTACCTGCTCAACCTTCTCCGCCGCCGTGTTGCGCCGGGCTACCTCGATCATTTCCGGCTGGTTCAGCAGGCCATCGGCCAACTGCCGGATGTCATCGGAATAGGTCGCCGAAAACAGCAGATTCTGTCTTTTAGCCGGCAACAGCTTAAGAATCTTTTTGATATCGTGAATAAAACCCATGTCAAGCATGCGGTCGGCTTCATCCAGAACCAGAATTTCAACCGCCGCAAGATCCAGGGTTTTCTGACCGACATGGTCGAGCAGGCGGCCCGGGGTCGCCACCAGGATATCGACGCCGCGGCGCAGTCCCTCAATCTGCGGATTGATCCCAACCCCGCCGAAAATAATCAGGGAACGCAACGCCAGATGCCGGCCGTAAATCGACATCGATTCCCCGACCTGGGCGGCAAGCTCGCGGGTCGGGGCCAGAACCAGGCAGCGAGGACGCCGGCCGACACTGCGGCTTCCTCCGAGAAGCTGCAGAATGGGCAAGGCAAAAGCGGCGGTTTTACCGGTTCCGGTCTGGGCGCCCCCCATCACATCACGGCCCTCAAGAATCACGGGAATAGCCCGTTCCTGAATCGGGGTCGGCACCGTATAACCCTGATCGGCAACCGCTTGTAACAATCCGGGTTCTAAACCCAGTTCAGCAAATAACATATAAATCCAACTCCAAAAATTCCTCCGCGCTCATTCGGCAAACAGCCCTTAATCTTTTGAAGAACCGCCCCGAATGCAGGATTGACAGATAATAAACAACGCCGCCGACCGAAACCAACCCGGCTCCGGTAACCGTAAAAGTGACAGAGATCGGAAACCCTGCTATCCATTTTACCAACCATAAAAAAAGACACCTGGGAGCAACTGAAAAGTCCTCTCAAGTGTCTTTTCATTTTCTGGTTTCTGCCGCCGAAAGCTCAAAATAACAACTGCGCGAGCAATTCTTCGCCTCCAGACGATGACTTATAACGTAAAGGCGCGGAAATGTCAACTCTTCATCCCGGCTCAGCTTTATCCAGAACCGGGAAAAAGCGGTTGACAGTTGCGACCGCCTCCTATAATTTAGAAGACAGGTAAGAACGCGCCAATACTTTCTTATCGCAAATAAAGATCGCTCCGCAAGCCTCAGGCACCAGTCTTGGAAGGAGTTCAAACATGAAATACGCACAGGATATCATGACCACCCCGGTAATTACGGCAACCCTGGACACAGGCATCAAGGAACTGGCAAAGTTGTTGGCCGACAAGCGCATCAGCGGCGTTCCGGTAGTCGACAAAGACGGCGCCTTATTGGGAATCGTGACTGAAACCGATCTTTTATTCACCGAAAAACCCATGCATATACCAACCTTTTTCACCATTCTGGACGCCGTGCTCTATTTTGAAAATCCCTTCAAAATGGACATGGAGCTAAAAAAACTGACCGCCAGCACCGTCGCCGACCTGTACAGCCGGGATTGCCTGACGGTCAGCCCCTCGACCCCGACCGGCGAGATCGCCGAGTTGATGCTTTCCCGAAAGATCAACCTGCTGCCGGTGATTGACAACCAACGCAAGGTTGTCGGCATCATCAGCCGAACCAACATGCTTTCCCTGATCTCCTGAGATCACTTGCCGCAGACGAAAAGCGATGACCCTCGGAGTTCTTCGTTATGACTGAAACGCGTCGCCGCGCCCTGCTTGAGACTGAGTGGCAGCCGGCAGGCCCTACAGACAAGCAGCTTGGCGACCGCCCCCATACCTGCATGATCATAAAAACCCTAACCATCTCATTCCGGCTGACAACCACCGCCCTCTGAGCCCTTTTCGCGCCCATGCTGTCCGCGAGTTGCCTCCCGGGGGAACTTAAGCCTATTGGACTCATACTCTTTTATCGAAGAACTGGGGTTACGTGTTTAGGACGAAGTTGATCGCCAGGTTGCCACCCCAGGTAGTCAGCGTGAACGCCTGACTTTCTGGGTAAGCCACACACCAACCATCGATGAAAACAAGGGGTTACGACCAGATGATCGTAACCCCTTGTTTGTTATCGATGGTGCCGGAGGTCGGAATCGAACCGACACGGGGTTGCCCCCGCGGGATTTTGAGTCCCGTGCGTCTACCTGTTTCACCACTCCGGCGAGGTCTCGGCTATTAACAAAAAAACCGGGCCGCTGTCAAGCGGGATTTAAGGGCCGATCAAATCCGCTTGGCCTTCGCTCTTTGTGTCCGCCCCGGAATTCTCCTTTCGGCCGGCATACAGGGGATAGGACGCCAACTCACAGGCGATACCGCCATTATCAAAAAACCAGTGGTGCTCGGCCCGCAGCCCGACCTCTTGCATAAGGCGGCGGTTGCCGCTGAAAATAAAGGCTTCATAGCCGGCGCCTTTGCGTTTGAGAAAATCACCGAAACGACGATAAGTAGCCCTCAGTTCCGTTTCCGAGCCCAGCCGCACCCCATACTCAGGATTGCAGAAAATGACGCCGCCGCCTGGCGGCACCGGGGTTTCGGCAAAATCACAGGTTTGAAATTCGATCACTTCCGCAACCTCGGCGCGGGCGGCGTTGGCCTGGGCCACCTTGATGATCCGCGGATCGATGTCGGTGGCAATGATGCGGAGTTTACGCCCCGGACGCGCGCGCCGCCGGGCCTCGGCCTGCAGACGAAGCAGTTCCATATTTTTATAGCCCGCCAGCGACTGAAAAGCATAATGCCGGCGCAACAGGCCGGGAACCCGGTTCTGGGCCAGCAGGGCGGCTTCAATCGCCAGCGTGCCGCTGCCGCACATGGGGTTGATAAAGGCGCCGTGACCGTCCCAGTTCGAAGCCATGACCAAGGCGGCAGCCAACGTCTCGCGCAACGGGGCCTTGCCGGGATCAAGCCGGTAACCTCGCTGGGCCAGGGTCGGGCCGGAGCTGTCAAGATAGATTTTAACCTGATCCTGCTGCCAGAACAGGTGGAAAACCAGCCGGTCCCGACGCGGGCCGGTGTCGGGGCGCCGACCGCGACACCGGCGCAGTCGATCGACAATCGCGTCCTTGACCCGCAGATTGGCAAAACGACTGTCTTTAATAGTCGGGTTGTCAACCACTGAAGTTACGGAGAAATAGCCCTCCGCAGACACCAGTTCCTCCCAGGTCAAAGGCAGCAGCCCGGCATAAAGCTGGTCCGGATCTTCAGCCTTGAATGAAGCCAGGCGCCATAAAACCCGCTGGCCGGTTCGCAGACTGAGGTTAAGCTGCAGAAGCACGGCAAAATCGCCTTTGGTCGTGACCGAGGTGGCGCGTTCCTCGATAACCGGCAGTTTCAATTCCCGCAACTCACGAGCGAGAAACGGAGCGACGCCGGGCGAACAGGGCAGGACAATCTGATGACGACCGGCAAGCAGCTCCATCTCAGACTCGAATCTCGGTGCCGACCCCTTCCGGGGTAAAGATCTCCAGCAACAGACAATGCGGCTGCCGACCGTCGATGATATGGGCCTTGGCCACGCCCGCCGCCAGGGCATCGAGACAGCAGGCAATCTTGGGCAGCATGCCGCCCTTGATAACCCCGCTCGCGACCATGGCTTCAACCTCCGGCCGATTCAGACTGCTGACCAGCTCTCCCTCACCATTGCTGACGCCGGGCACATCGGTCAGCAGCACCAGCTTTTCGGCCCGCAGGGCCGACGCCACCGCGCCGGCAACCAGATCGGCATTGATATTATAGGTTTCCCCGGCGGCATCAACCCCGACGGGGGCAATCACCGGAATGAAACCAGATTCATCCAGACGTCTGAGAATTTCCGGATTGACCCGATCCACCCGGCCAACCTTGCCGACATCGATAATTTCCGGCGGCTGATCGGCTTTCGGGGTATCGTACATCAGCAGTTTCTCGGCCTGCAGCAGGCAACCATCCTTACCACTCAGGCCCACGGCATTGCCGCCATGCTGATTGATCAGGTTGACAATGTTTTTATTGACCTTGCCGACCAGCACCATTTCAACCACATCCATGGTGTCCTGGTCGGTCACCCGCATGCCCTGAACAAAGGAACTTTTAATCCCCATTCTTTCCAGCACCTTGCCGATCTGCGGCCCGCCGCCATGCACAATCACCGGATTGATACCGATAAATTTCAGCAACACGACATCCCGGGCAAAGGATTCCTGCAGGTTTTCATCGACCATGGCATGCCCGCCATATTTGATAACCAGGGTCTTGCCGTAAAACTTTTTAATATACGGTAGCGATTCGCTTAAAATCGCGGCTTTCTGCAAATATTTTTCCATAGTTTCCGCTTCCAGACTGAAATTTTGGCTTCGCGATTCGACATGCAAGCCACGCAAGCCCCGCCAGCTTACAGAATGTAACGTCCCAGATCCTCGTCCTCGACCACATCATCGAGCTTGCGACGAACCTCGTCGGCATCGATCTTGACGGTCACGCCATTCATCTCGGAGGCATTAAAAGAAACCTCGTCCAGCAGGCATTCGAGCACCGTATGCAGACGCCGGGCGCCGATGTTTTCATGCTTGTCATTGACCAGACAGGCAATTTCGGCCAGCTGTTCAATCGCATCGTCGCCGATTTCAAGGGTAACCCCCTCGGTTTTCATGAGTTCGACGTACTGCCGAATCAGAGCGTTTTCCGGTTCCTTGAGAATGCGGATAAAATCATCCCGGTCAAGCGAATCAAGCTCAACCCTAATCGGGAAACGACCCTGCAACTCGGGAATCAGATCGGACGGCTTACTGCCGTGAAAGGCCCCGGCGGCAATAAACAGAATATGGTCGGTCTTGACGATACCGTACTTGGTATTGACCGATGAACCTTCAACAATCGGCAACAGGTCGCGCTGGACCCCCTCGCGCGAGACATCCGGCGTCGAGGTCCCCTCGCGGCCCACGACCTTGTCGAGTTCATCGAGAAAAACAATGCCATTCTGCTCGACCCGCTTCTTGGCCTCGCTGACCACCTTGTCCATGTCAACCATGCGCTGAGCTTCGCGCTCGATCAAAATCTCATAGGCCTCCGGGACCCTGACCTTTTTCTTCTTGGTCTGTTTGGGCATCAGATTTTCAAACATATCCTTAAGGTTGATATCCATCTCCTCAAAACCTCCGGCGGAAAAAATCTCGACCACCGGTGTCATCTGCTGGGTGATCTCAAGGTTTACGGTGCGCTCATCGAGCTTTCCCTGGCGAAAAAGCTTACGCAATTTTTCCCTGGTTTTATGCTGCCGCTCCGCCTGCCGGTCGGCAGCCGAAGCATCCGGCGCCCGGACCGATTCGGAGTTGTCGAAACGGCTGTCCACCGTGACTTCAACTACCGCCTCGGAAACCTCCTCCTCGCGAGCCTGTACCGGCGGCAGCAGCAGATCCAGAAGCAGTTCTTCGGCAATTTCACGAGCCTTGGCGCCGACAATTTCCGTCTCTTCCTGCTTGACCATGGTCACCGCCAATTCCGTCAGGTCACGAATGATTGATTCGACATCGCGTCCCACATAACCTACTTCGGTGAATTTGGAAGCTTCGAGTTTGATAAAGGGAGCCCGGGCAAGCTTGGCCAGACGCCGGGCGATCTCGGTCTTGCCGACCCCGGTCGGCCCGATCATGATAATATTCTTGGGCGCGATTTCGTCCCGTAAAAGCGGGTCGACCTGCTGTCGGCGCCAGCGATTTCTCAGGGCAATCGCCACGGCCCGTTTGGCATCATCCTGACCGACAATATATTTATCCAGTTCCACGACTATTTCTTTCGGGGTTAAAGTCGACATTCAGCTTTTTTCCTCCTTTGCCGGCTCTTTCGGCAAAATTTCCAGGGTTAAGCGATCATTGGTGTAGATACAGATTTCTGCCGTGATTTTCATCGCTTCCCGAACAATCTCCGGACAGGCCAGCGAGGAATGGCGCAACATGGCCCGAGCGGCGGCTTCGGCGTAAGGAGCTCCCGAACCAATCGCCACGACGTTGTCATCGGGCTCAATCACATCCCCATTACCCGAGAGCACGAAAGTATGTTCCTCGTCAGCAACAATCAACAGGGCCTCAAGACGCCGCAGCATCTTGTCCATACGCCAGTCCTTGGCCATTTCGACCGCCGCCCGGGTCAGGTTGCCGTTATACAGATCCAGTTTTTCCTCAAAGCGCTCAAACAGGGTAAAAGCATCCGCCGTCGAACCGGCAAAGCCGGCCAGCACCTGATTATCGAAAAGCCAGCGCACCTTGCGGGCGCCGTGTTTCATGACCGTATCCCCAAGCGTTACCTGCCCGTCGCCGCCCATGGCCACCTGATCATTACTCCTGACCGCCAGAATGGTTGTACCTCTGAACATTTTAGCTCCTGACTCGGATCACTCCGCTGTTAAAGCAATTGAATTTTGATGGCTTCGCGACCACGCCTGCGGCTTGTTCGCGAAGCAACCTTCCCGTCCAGGGCCGGACGAGCATCCCCGCGACGTACCTTTATCTACGCCGCAGGCCTTGGGTTTCTAAGCGCCTTGCAGCTGGAGCGGCTACCGTGCCATCCTGTTTTTCGCGATTTTCAAGGGTTGTTACGAGTTTTTCAAGTTCCATGCTCCTGCAAAAAAACTACTCCAACTTTCGTTCTTCGCCTTTGGCCAGAGGATGAGCACGATCGTAAACCTCGAGCAGCCTTTTCACATCGACATGGGTATAGCGCTGTGTCGTGGATAGGGAACTGTGCCCGAGAAGTTCCTGAATAGCTCGTAGATCGGCGCCATTCTGCAGAAGGTGAGTAGCAAAGGAGTGGCGCATGGCGTGCGGCGTCAAAGGCTTGCGCAAACCGATTTCCAAGCCATAACGCTTGACCATACCGGAAACCGAACGGGACGTCAGACGACCTCCCCTGGAATTGAGAAACACCGCTTCCCCGGCATCAGGCCGGGCTTTACCGCGCCGAGCCAGATATTTTTCCAGCGCCCGCAGCGCTATCTGGCCCAGGGGCACCATTCTTTCCTTGCGGCCCTTGCCCCGCACCCGGATTACGCCATCGTTGACGCGCAGACAGGCGAAATCAAGTCCGACCACCTCGGAAACCCGCAACCCGCAGGCATACATCAGTTCGAGAATCGCGCAGTCTCTGAGTTTGAGTTCGTCCTGGCCCGGGATCGAGGAAAGCAAGCGGGCGACCTCCTCTTCCTCAAGACAGACCGGCAGCCGGCGCCGATGGCGCGGAGCTCGTAAAAGAGCGGCTGGATTCTCGCTCAGGCCATGGCGACTGCCAAGATAAACGAAAAAGGTTTTTATGGCCACTAGTTTGCGACTGACCGTGGTCGCCCCGTCCAGTTGCATGCGGGCCCGAATAAAGCTTTGCAGATGACTTTCCCTGACCTGAAACCAGAGTGTCTCCTCAAAGGAACTGTCCGGATCAGCGAAAGCGTAGTTTTCAAGAAGAAAACTGTGGCATTGCTCAAGGTCGGAAGCATAGGCCCGAATGGTGTGGGGAGAGAGTTGTCGTTCAGACTCCAGATGGCGCAAAAACAGAGACCGCAGCTTCACCATAAAAAACCGCTTTCCGCGAGAGCCCCTTCCCTCAATTAGTATCTTACAGGTTATTTTCTTGTTTTTTTCAACATTTTCTTCAACCACAAAAACAAGAAAATGTTCTGATCAGAGTACTTATTTGCGGGCCGTGAAAAATCATTTGGGTTGCGGGATTATTCCCGCATTAGACAAATATAATTTCGCCCGGCTTGACTTTTTACAAATCGTTAGAGTACTTAAACGCGCCTTCAGTGACGACTCATTGTGAAACAAGCACTATCAGATTGCACGGGAAACAAGACCTTTGCCGGAAAGAAAAGAACCTCACTATCTCCTTATCTTTGTCATCCTCTCTTTGCTTCTGCATTGCGCCCTGGTGTTCTCCCTGCGCGACTGGCAACCAGCGCTCAAGGCCATGCAGGCTCTGCGGGAAAAGGAAAAGAAAGAGATTCCGGTACAGATTATTGAGCTGCCGCCACAAAAAGAACCAGAGGCGGTTGAACCACCACCAAAACCCAGTTTCCTCGCCGACCGCAATCTGAAAACGGAAGCGGAAAGCAGAAGCAAGGAAAGTCCCGTTTCCAGCCCGGCGCCGACCCCCAAACCGGCCCCGCAACCCCGACCGCAGAAAGCGGCGCCGAAAGTCCCCGTACACAAACCGGAGGTTCCGGCCGCCGAAACCGCCACCCGCCTCCCGGACCAGCCTCAGGAAACGTTGGCCCAAAAGCCTAAGCCGGCACCAACGCCGAAAACCGAACCCCGCCGGGAAACTGAGAAACCACTGCCGGAAATCAAAAAATTATTTCCCTCTTTCGAAGAGCTCACCAGATTCAACGAAGAACAGAGTCTGGAAAAATCGCAACCAGACGGCCGCCAGCAGCCCCGGCTTCCGAACCGGTTGAAAGAAACCAGAGAACTTTCACTCAACACCCTGGATTACAAGTTTCACTCTTATTATCTGGCCTTGAAGCGTAAGATCGAACTGGTCTGGGAATACCCGTTCGCGGCTCGCCAGGCCGGCGTTCAGGGGCATCTGCTGATCCGCTTCGTCATCAACAAGAATGGTTCTCTGGCCGAGGTTACGGTTCTGCGTTCATCCGGAGTCGACCTGCTTGATTCTGAAGCCGTGCGGGCCGTGCGCAATGCCGCGCCATTCCCTCCCCTGCCGGCCAGGATGGAGAGCGAAACCCTGACAATTACCGCCACTTTTGAATATCTGCTCTCTTATCGCTCCGTTTATTAAGACCGCTGCGCCTCTCAAACCGCCGCGGCTTCCTCCTTGGCCGCCTTCGGAGGCTCTGCGGGTTTACTCTCCTGAGAAGTCCGGTTCTTGCCGTAATCGGTCGCGTACCAACCGCCGCCCTTCAAAATAAAAGTGGTCGAGGAAACCAGCTTGCGTAACGTGCCGCCGCACTCGGGACAATCCGTAAGCGGGGCATCGTTGATCTTCTGCATAATGTCAAATTGATATTCACATCCTTCACACTGATACTCGTAAATCGGCATAGCTTCCTACCTCTGCTCCCATAAAATAAAAATCAAGGGTTTCAGTTATCATTTCCCCCGGCCTTCGGGCGCCGGGGAGCTTCTGCCATCAGGGTACACCCGTTCAGACTCTCCGCAATTTCACAGCGGCGAAGCAACTCTGCGCCGCTCAAGGTCTCGACCTGGATAGTTTTAAGCCTGGACTTCAAACCGGCAACCACCTCGACCTGGCTTTTCGACAAACCCAGCAACTCAGCCACAAATTCGCGACAAAGCCGGTTAGCGGCACCCTCTACCGGCGGAGCCGTCAACGAAATTTTAAGCGCCTCCCCATGCCGCCCAAGCAAACGATTACGAGACGACCGCGGCTGCACATGCACCCGGAAAACGACCCCGTCCTTGTTCTCCTGAAACCATAACCGGCTCATCAGGTATCGACCATCCAACTAAGGCGCCAGGGAATACGCAAACTGCATCAGGGTCTGGACCAAAAAGGACTGGAGAAAAAAAATCGCCAGCATGATCAGCATCGGCGAAAAATCAATTCCCCCCATGGCGGTCCAGGGGAACCAGCGTCTGATTCGATAAAAAACCGGTTCCGTGACCTGGTACAGAAAACGCACAATCGGATTGTAGGGGTCAGGATTAACCCAGGAGAGCAGAGCTCTGATAATAACGATCCAGAGATAAATACTCAAAACAACATCTAGGATTCTGGCCACGGCGATCAGCAGATTACTAAAAACATACATCGGCAATTCTCTCTTCTCGGTTTGGCGAAGTCCTGGTTTTGACCGCCGGAAATTCCGCTGCGGTCAAAAAAATCTTGAAACGACCAACACTCTGCATGTCACATCTTTAACCAGCCGCTCTCAGAACGATAAAGAGGAAGCGGTAAGCGACGTCCTTCCGACCTTTAATCAAGTCGGCAGAAGTCCGACAAAAGCCATCTGGCGGCCGCTTATACCATGATCACGACGGTAGGAGAAGCAGAAATCATGGCAGCAGGTGCACAGATCCAGGGCATAAAAATGCTCCTCCACAACCCCGGCGGCAAACAGCTGCGCGCGCTGCACCGCCAGCAAATCAAGATACCAGCCGGAGGACCGCCGCGCATACCAATGCGTCCGCCCCTCAAGCTCCGGAAGCCGGCGAAAAATATCCAGAACCTCGCTTCCGACCGCAAAACAGCAAGAACCAATCGCCGGCCCCACATAAACCTCAAGTTCCGCAATGGGCACCGCAAAACGCAGCTGCATTTCCCGAAGCGCCTCCAGAACCACCCCCCTGACCAGGCCCCGCCAGCCGGCATGAACCACGGCCACGGCTCGCCGGCGGCGGTCCACCAGGATCAGAGGCAGACAGTCGGCCGTCAGAACGCCAAGCAGGATTCCGGGGACACCCGTCACCAGCGCATCCGCCTCAAACTGCCCGAGATCACCGGAAGACTGGCCGCCATCGACCACCAGACAATGGCACCCGTGAACCTGCCGCACGGTCACCAGGGAGCGGAAAGCCCCCCCGCCGAGCTTCGCCAGCAGGGCTTCACGATTACGCCTGACCTGGCTTTCCTGATCACCAATCCGGTAACCCAGGTTAGCCGCCGCAAAAGGCCCGGTACTGAAACCACCAGACCGCAAAGTAAAACCGGCGACCACCTGCGGATGTCGCGCCACGCTAAAGTAAGCAGGCCCTGATTGATTGTCAAGCCTGAAAGGATAATCCACTTCGGTTTTCAGTTTTTGCCCCCAAGTCACCCAGAGCCTGCAGCAACGTTTCGAGATCCGCCGGCGGCGGGCTCTTAAACTCCAGATAGGCGCCGGTCTGCGGGTGACAAAAACCAAGCCTACCGGCATGCAGCGCCTGCCGGGAAAAGGCGGTAAGCAAAGCCCCGGCGGGCGCCAGACACGACTTTTTTTTCACCCCTTTGCGGCAATAGGTCTGATCGCCAACCAGAGGAAAACCGGCCTCACTCAAATGCACCCGAATCTGGTGCGTGCGTCCGGTTTCAAGACGCAGGGAAAGCCAGCTGCAATCGGCCTCCGGATAATAATGCAGAACCTTAAAGTTAGTCCGGGCCGCTTTACCGCCTCGAGAAACCACCGCCATCTTCTGGCGCTGCCGAGGATGGCGTCCGATAGCTGAGGCGAAAAAACCGCGCAACGGCAGCAACCGGCCATAAACCAAAGCGCGATATTCCCTGACAATACTGTGCGCTTTAAACTGCTCGGCCAGCCCCTGATGGGTTGCATCGTCCTTGGCCACCACCAGCAAGCCCGAAGTATCCCGATCCAGACGATGGACAATCCCCGGCCGCTGCACCCCGCCGATTCCAGCCAGATCATGACAGTGATACAGCAGGGCGTTGACCAAGGTACCGTCGGGGTTGCCCGCCGCCGGATGAACAACCATTCCGGCCGCTTTATTGACCACCAACAGAAAAGGATCCTCGAAAACGATCTCCAGAGGCAGGCATTGGGCCTGCATTGACAAGGGAATCGGCGCCGGAATCCGCAGGCTGATCCTGTCGCCGGTCTTGAGTTGACATGAAATTTTTGCCGGTGCCCCGTTGACCAGGACCGCTCCGCAACGAACCAGACTCTGAAGACGACTGCGGGAAAGTTCCGGCCGGCTTTCGACCAGGAACTGATCCAGACGACAACGTTCTAAAGCGGCATAAAAAAAATCAACGACCGGCAAGGATGCGAAATTTTCCGGGATTTCCATTCAGTCAACTTTGGTTTCCAGTTTCTGACTCAGTTTAGACAGCAGCAACTGAGCCTCGGGAAAGTCATTTTTCAAGGTCAGCGCCCTTTCCAGCATGGTCACAGCCTCACTCCAGGCTTTCTTGTCGATCAGGGCACGGGCCATATTGAAGAGCAAAACCGGATCCTGATCACTAATCTCCAGGGCTTTGCGATAGCTGTCCAAAGCCTGGTCAAACATCTTCATCCGACGCAGATCAATGCCGAACTCGTTAAAAACATGCTTGTTTTCTTCCTCAAAAAGAGCATCGATATGGGTGATCTTTTCGAGGATTTCCCGGGCCTGATCATCTTCGCCCTTCTCCAAATGGAGTTTGGCCAACCCGTAATTGGCCCTGACATGGTCTTCATCCAGCTTTAAGGTACACTGAAATTCAAACTCGGCACTGTTATACTCCTTGCGCCGCAGATGAAGATTGCCCTGCGAAGCATGACGGTCAGCCTTTTCCTTAATCCGCTGTTCAAACCGCGCACTCTTATTGGGGGAAACAAAGTCCGGTTTGGGCTGACAGCGCTGGAAAAAAACATCCCGTTCCACAATTTCGGTAATGCTGGTCGGCTGCCCCGCCATATTTAAAAGACTCAAGCGAATCTCACCCGATGCCAATTCTTCGGCAAAATAGATATTTTCTCCGGTCGTCGATCGTTTTGTGGCTCCGGTTCCCAGAGAAATCTTAACCGTCTCACCGAAATAACCATTGATTTTCCCCTGATTGGCTTCCGCCACCTCAATTTTATTTTTTCCCTCATCCGTCATCTGGCTCATCCTCTTTGGGTCCGCGCTCCGCGGCAATGACCGTCCACAACTCGCGCACAACTTGTTCTTGCCATTTATGCAGGAAACAGTTATGTAATTCAAGTGACGAATCAGAATCTTACTCTAATCTAAAAAAAAATCCAACCATGAATTCCTCCAAGCCGGAAAAACGAGCCCAAGTCTGCGAGTTCTGCCAAGTTATCCTGCAGAACCTGCCTTACGGCATCATTATCTGCAACCATTACGGGGAAATCATTTTCGCCAACCAGCTAGCCGCCTTCATGCTGCGCCGAAAGCAGTTGATGGGAGAGAAATTGCCCGAGATCATGGAAGACATTTCCGGATTCAGTAAAATCTGGCATGATCTGCTGGCCGGTAGCCCCAAAACTCCAACCCTGCCCTTTTCCGTAAAGCGAGACGATCCGGGCGCGGAAAGTGAGCCGAGCTCGCTTTCCATTCAAATCGACCGCTTGGCGAAAAAAAAAGGTTTGGAAGAGCTTGAGATAATTGCCCTGATTGAAGATTTAAGCCCCACCGAAACCCTTGACGCGGCGGATCGACAATATACCAGCAGCCTGGAGAGTTTGGTTGACGAAAAAAACAAGGAGCTGGAGTTTATTCAGCAGCGTCTGATTCAGAGCGAGAAAAAATCAGCCATGATTGAAACCGCCGGGGCGGTGGCCCACGAACTCAGGCAACCTCTGACCACGGTTATCGGCACCATCGAACTACTTAACAGCGAATCGACCTGGAACCGCGAGCCTCTGTTGAGCAAACGTCTCGACACCATCCATAAACAATGCCTGAGAATGGCCGACACCATCAAATACATGGAGCAGCTGGTCGAATATAAAACCCGACCCTATGTCAATGGAAGAATGATTTTAGATCTGAAGGAATCAAGCGGAAGAGAATAACTCCGGCCCACCCCGGCCGCCACAGCGACAACAACGGGGTACGCCTCAAAATCATATAAACCGGCATGGGTATAAAACAGCGGAAAGACCTTCCGCTCCAGGTTTCAGTTTCAGGCGAAAGCGGATTTCTTTCGCCCAGATGGAATCGCACAAGCGTTTTTTCGACTGACGCCGCATAACAAAGCCCCGGAAACCAGTTTGTTCAAACCCTGATGGCCGCAGCCGCGGCATTTCAGCTCCCCGCCGGCCGCCCCCAATTTCTGCAAAAATTCCATTCGGGCCCCGCAGACCGGGCACTCATATTCATAAAGCGGCATCCTGAAACTCCTCTCCGCAGGATCCGGAAACAGCCTGTCGGCAATCCATGCCGAAGTGTTCCATTAAAGTACCAATCAGAAGCTTACTGATCTCATCACTAACCCAATAACGCATGGCCACGCCTTCCCGGGCCGAATCCACGATCCCTTTGCCTTTCAACACGGAAAGATGCTGTGAAACCGTCGCCTGGGAAAGCTCCAGACAATGCCAAAGATTTTTAACACAACTTTCCTGAGTCAACAGGGTCTGGACAATCTGCAGACGTACCGGGTGTCCCAGAACCTTAAGTACTTCGGCAACCCGACAACAGATCTGATCTCTTTCCAAAAGTCACCTCCACATCTACTTAAAGCGCTGCCCGCAACAGCTTGAAACCGACACCGGAAACATGTTCATCGACCAGCCGGCAAACCTGCAAAGGATATTTATATATCGTAATCTCTTTCTCTTTTATAACCGGTTGACTTGAGACTGTCAAACTATTTGTCAAACCGAACCTGGCGAGCTCGTATTAACGCTTGAATCTCGCGACAACAGGATGGCACACTGTAACCGCTCCGAATGCGGGGCGCCAGAAACCCGAGGCCTGCGGCGGCCATCGAAGAACGCCACCGTGACGCTCTCCAGGCCAAAGCCGGAAGAACTTGCAGGGCCCACCAAGACCGGGCGAGTCGTTACAAAGCCATCAAACTTGCAGCGGAAGGCCCATAATTGAGTTGTTCGGACCGCGATAAACATGTTATAGGAACATTCGGCAAATCGCACCCGAACGGACACCATGCGCTCAACCCGACGGTTAAAAAAGAGAGGACACCTTGACGGAGAGTATCGAACTTCTGGATATACTTCTGCACCTGGATGAACGCCGGGGGCTTGAATATGCTTTCCTTTCAATCCGCCCCAACACCAGAATCACAGACCCTGAAGATCCCGCCGTTTTGCCCGCGATCGTGGAAGCCGTTGTCAACCAACTCAAACAAAAAAAGATCGGTCACGGCATCATCCCGAAATCAGATCTGATCGCGGAAATAACCCGTTATCTAGCCGACTACGATAAAATCCGGGCGCAGAAGACATTTTTCACCTTTCCGCTCGCCGCCCCCAGCCCGCCGCAGCCGGGTATCGACGGCAACCTTGAAATTCTGATCGAGCTCAAACTGAAACCAGGCAAAATCTGCAATGAAAAAACCGGCAAAATCGACTACCATGACCTGGGTTTCAGCGAAAACCTGATCCATCAGGACGAGCCCCTGGCAATCATCACCCACGCCACGGCCGGCCGCGACGGCATTGACATTTTCAGCCGACCGATCAAAGCCCGACCCGGTCAGGAGGCAAAGCTCCCCTCTTTTGACCGTAAAACCATTTACCGTACGGATAACCCCGAATTCAATCAAACCATTCTCAGGGCCGGCAGCACCGGGTTCCTCTACCACGAACCCGAACGCGGATACTTCATCAGCAAAGACGTCCTGGCCAAAGAGATTAATTTTTCGATCGGCAATATTGAAGTCAATGATTTTTCCGAAATTGATTCAACCATCAAGATCTCCGGCAACAAAGACATCCTGCATGAATCGGTCAAGCCGGGTTTTTCCCTGAAATCCCGAGAGATCATTATCGACGGCAATGTCGGGCGCGGGGCCACGATCGAAGGCGACAGCATCATCATCTCCGGCATCGTTGACAGCCAGGCGAAAGTTATCGGTCGGCGGATTGAAATCGGCAAAGTCATCGGGGCCCATGTCGAAGGAGATGAGATTAAAATAAACCAGGTTGTACAGAATGCCACGATCAGCGGCCGGGAAATTAGGATAGGTTCCTGTCTGTCCTCGACCATCCTCGGCGAAGAGATTTACATCGAGCGCGAGCTGCGTTCGAGCACATTATCCGCCGCCCGCTTCATCTTCTGCCAGAGTACCAGAGGAACCATCCATTCAAACCTGAGCATCAACCCCCTGGTCATACCGAGTTTTCTTCGACAACTCGAGAAGCAACGCCTCACGGTAGAAAAGCAGCGCCAACTCTTTCAGGCAGAAAAACAAAAACTCATCCGCCAGGCAAAGCTTCACGAGGGCCAACACCGACCACAAGTTGAAAAGTTTTACCGACAAGTGGAAGAAGCCAAAAAGATATCCCTTAACACAGGCCAGAGGAAGGTGCTTGAACAGCTGCTGGCACAGGGCCGGCTCGATGATATAATGCATCGTTTAAAACTTAAGTTTTACGCCGAAACCCGTCACAACCTCGAGAATTTCGCCAAAAGCCTTGAGCTCTTGCACAGCCTGGAGAGCTCCACGGCAAACCTGGAACGAAAATTCAACCAGGAATCGTCAATCCAGCGGAAGATGGAGGAAGCCCACAAACTGGGCCTGATTCTGATCGGGGCGGAAAATTCCGGCGAGGCCAAGATCTGTTTCGGCGATCACAGTCTTGCGCCGTCGATCTATAACCACAAACTGCTTTTTTATTACGATGCCCCCAGGGAACAGATTCTGGGACTGGAAAAATTCGGCCTCCGCACCCAGCAGAAACTTTTATCCCAGATAAGCTCGCGAGCCCTGGGGCTTATCAACGAACTCCGCTGAATGTCAAACTCCCCCAACCAATCGCTCGCAAACCTGGTCAAGAACGCCGGCACCGTCGCCTTCGCTACCCTTTTAAGTCGAATCCTGGGCTTTGTCCGAGACATGGTCACCGCCAGCTACCTGGGCACCTCAATCTATGCCGATGCTTTTTTTGTCGCCTTCAGGATTCCCAATCTCCTGCGTCGACTGTTTGGCGAAGGTTCTCTGACCTCGGCTTTCATTCCCGTCTTTTCCAGCTATTTAAGCGTCGGCAAAAGGGATGAAGCCCGCGCCATCGCGCAGACCGCCATGACCTTGGCCTCCATCTGCCTGACAATCATCACCCTGCTGGGGATTGTTTTTTCCCCTCTGATAATCTCCCTGATCGCTCCCGGGTTCAGCGCCACCCCGGAAAAATATGAGCTCGCGGTGTTTCTTAACCGGATCATGTTCCCTTATATCCTGTTGGTCAGCCTGGTGGCCCTGGCCATGGGTATCCTTAACGCCGACGGCCATTTCTTTATTCCGGCCCTGGCCCCTGTCCTGCTCAATCTGTGCATGATCGGCGCGGCACTGGGATTGAGTCAAATTCTGGGCAACGCCGCGCTGGCCCTGGCAATCGGGGTTCTCGTCGGCGGTCTGGCCCAGCTCCTGTTGCAGCTTCCGGTCCTCAAAAAACATGGCTTTCCCTGGTGTCTCCGAGGCAATTTTCGCCATCCGGCCATCAAGCGGATCCTGATCTTAATGGGACCTTCCCTGCTGGGCCTGGCAATTACCCAGATTACGATTTTCTGCAACACCCTGCTGGCCTCTTTCCTGGCTGACGGCAGCATTTCCTTTCTCTACTTTGCCGATCGCCTGATTCAGTTTCCCCTGGGGGTGTTCGCGGTCGCCCTGGGCACCGCCGTGCTGCCCGCCTTAAGCCGGGCCGCGGCCGAAAAAAACTGGGCCGAGTTCTCGCTGAATCTGTCCCTGGCCCTGCGCCTGCTGATTTTCATCACCCTACCGGCCATGATCGGCCTGATGGCTTTAAGCCGACCGATTGTCTTCCTGCTCTTTGAGAGAGGTCATTTCGGTCCTACTTCAACCACCATGGTTTCCCAAACCATCATCGCTTACGCCACCGGCCTCTGGGCCTACGCGGCCCTAAGAATCATCGTGCCGGCGTTTCATTCCTTGCAGGATACCAAAACCCCGGTCAAAATCGGAGCCCTCGCCCTGCTCTGCAACCTGATCAGCGCATTCATCCTGATGCATTTCTTTCACCATCTCGGCCTGGCCCTGGCAACCGCCATTGCCGGCGCGGTCAACTGCCTGCTGCTCATTTTCGCCCTCAAGCAACGCCTGGGCCGGGACGTCAGCATTGTCGGCTGCGGCCGGGCCCTGGGCCAGGGATTTCTGGCCACGACCGCCATGGTCGCGGCTATTCAGGGCCTCGATTTTCTTCCCCTGATCGCTTCAGACTACCAGAACCACCTGCGCGAAGGTTTACGGCTGGGGTTAAAAATTACTTGTGGTCTTTTTGCCTACCTTGCCTGCGCCCATCTATTAAAAAGTCCGGAACTGGCCGAACTCGGCAACTTACGCCGCCGGCGCAGGAAAAGAACGGGAAAACCATGACGGCGGCTGAAAAGAAATGCTGCATGCGACGAAGGCGGTTTTTCATCGCGATAGCGATGATCTCGGGAATCATCGCTATCGGCGGCCTGGGAAGCCTGCATCTTTACTTCTTCGCCCATGCTCCGGGCCCGGGCCCGGAGCAGATCATTCTCATCGAGGCGGGCAGCAGCCTGCAAAAGATCGCCGCCGACCTACACGAACAACAGCTGATCAGTTCACGCAGCAGCTTCATTCTGCTGAACCGCGTCCTCGGCAGCGCGACCCGACTCCAGGCGGGCGAATATCGGTTGGACGCCGCCGCCACCCCCCTGGCCATCATCGACAGCATGAAAAACGGGCGGATTCTGCTTCGCCAGGTTACCATCCCCGAAGGCTTTACCCTGACACAGATCGGGACCAGGCTTCAGGATGCCGACCTGTGCCGGTCGGATGATTTTACAAACCTCACCCAGGCTCCAGATCTCCTGGCCCGATGGGACATCGCGGGAGAAAATGCGGAGGGTTACCTTTTCCCCAGCACCTACAAATACAGCCGGCAAACCAGCTGCCGGCAGCTGGTAGAGATGATGTTGGCAGCCGGACAAGAACGCTGGCGCACACTGATAAACGGTCCGATGGCTCCGGAAGCCCAAGCCCTGACCCGAGGCCAGCTCATAACCATGGCTTCCATAATTCAGAAAGAGGCCGGCAACAAGGCCGAGATGCCACTGATCGCTTCGGTTTTTTACAACCGCCTGCGCCGCGGCATGCGCCTTGAAAGCGATCCGACCACCATCTATGCCCTGAAGGAAAACTTTGACGGCAATCTCAAACGCCGCGATCTACGCCACCCTTCCCCTTACAACACTTACCGGCATCACGGTCTGCCTCCGGGGCCCATCTGCAACCCCGGCGAAGACGCGCTGCAGGCCGCCCTGCGACCTGATCGCAGCGACTATCTTTATTTTGTCGCCACCAAGAACGGCGGACATCAGTTCTCACGGACGTTCAGAGAACATAACCAGGCCGTCGAGAAATATCAACGCCGGCCGCATTGAGTTAAAAATCAGGCTGATTTCCGAATCGCGCCAACCTCTGGCGCCGGAAACGACAGCTCGTACCCGGTTTACAACTCAAAAAAATTACTAAGACGGCCTACTAACAGTTGACGTTCTGCCAGCAAAGTGTATAGTAGGAAGTCAGACCAGTCCAAGCCTGATGGGCTGATTATCCGATAATTAGAGCGGAGCTCGAAATCCGTTCCGCTCCAAGAGCTGAAAAGGCATCAACATGTCCGAATTACGCAAGGATCCCATCGTCGACCGCTGGGTCATCATCTCCCGGGAACGGGGCAAGAGACCCTCGGAATTCAGCACCATGAAACAGGAAAGAAAGAGCGGCTTCTGCCCGTTCTGCCCAGGCAACGAAGACGTGGTTCCCCCAGAGATTCTGGCCTACCGGCAACCCGGCAGCCAGAGCAATGACCAGAACTGGCGCCTGCGCGTGGTCCCCAATAAATTCCCCGCACTTCATATCGAAGGGGACATCATGCGTCAGGGGGACGGGGTTTACGACAAAATGAACGGCATCGGGGCGCATGAAGTCATCATCGAAACCCCGGATCATCAGGCAACCCTGGCAACCATGCCGATCGAAACGGTTGAAGATGTTCTCTGGGCCTACCGGGATCGCATTCGCGATCTGGCCGGAGACGGACGGTTTCGCTATATTCTGGTTTTTAAAAATCAAGGTCTGGCAGCCGGGGCCACGGTCGAACACTCTCATTCCCAGATTATCGCCCTGCCAATTGTCCCCAAAAGAGCCAAGGAAGAAGTCGACGGCGCCAAAAAGTTTTACGACTACAAAGAACGCTGCGTCTTCTGCGATATCATTCAGCAGGAAATCAATCAAGGTTTGCGGATGGTCAGCGAAAATCACGAATTTATCGCGATCTGCCCCTTTGCCCCGCGCTTTCCCTTTGAAACCTGGATTCTTCCGAAAAAACACACCCACGACTACCAAAACAACAGCAAGAATATGATTGAAGGTCTCGCTCTGATTCTTTCAGACACCCTGAAAAGACTGAACCGGGTGCTGGACACCCCCCCCTACAACTTCATTATGCATACCGCCCCGGTCAATTACATCGACACCTCAACCTTCTATCATTGGCATATCGAGATCATCCCTAAACTGACCCGGGTTGCCGGTTTTGAATGGGGTTCCGGGTTTTATATCAACCCGACCCCCCCCGAAGAATCAGCTAAATTCCTTCGGGATGCTAAAATCTGATCAAGCTGCGGGAAATCAAATCTTGGATCACGCTGTTATCAGGAGCTAAGAGAAGGTAATGAAGATTCTGTTTGCCGTTTCGGAAGCTGCGCCTTTTGTCAAGACCGGCGGTCTCGCTGATGTCGCCGGAGCCCTGCCGACAACCCTGGCAGCCCGCGGCCATCAGGTTTATCTTTTCCTGCCGTTTTACCGTGAAATCAGAAAATTGGAGACAACCCCGAATCTGCGGCTTGAGGTTTCGGTTCCCCTGGGCAACATCAAAATAAGCGGCAACATCCTGGAGGTTAACGGCTCCAACCCCAACCTGAAGATCTTCTTTGTCGAAAAAGCCGACTTTTTCGACCGGCCGTTTATTTACGGCCCGGCCGGCACCGACTATCCTGATAACGGCATCCGATTTATCTTCTTCTGCCAGGCAATTCTGGAAGCCGTCGCTCAACTGGGCCTCGCTGTAGACCTCTATCATGCCCATGACTGGCAGACCGCGCTGCTCCCGGTCTATCTGAAAACTCTTTATCGTGACCAGCCTCGAGTTCAGGCCGCCTCGCTGTTTACCATTCACAACCTCGCCTACCAGGGACTACAGGACAAGGATCTCCTTCCGTTGACCGGCCTGGGCTGGGAGGAATTCACCCTGGACCGCCTTGAATTTTTCGATCGGATCAACCTGCTCAAGGGCGGATTGGTTTACGCCGACGGTTTGAGCACGGTCAGCCCGAGCTACAGCCGGGAGATTCTCGAGCCGGAATTCGGCTGCGGCCTCGAAGGGGTGCTGCGGCAGCGCCGTAATGATCTTTTCGGCATTCTCAACGGCGTCGACTACAAAGAATGGAATCCGGCCGAAGATCCCTACCTGGACGACCACTTTCATCGCGAAGACATGGAGGGGAAACAACGCTGCAAAGAAAAACTGGCCCAGACCTTTCAACTTCCCGGCGCTTCGCCGTGGCCGCTGATCGGCATGGTTTCCCGACTGGTGGAGCAGAAAGGTTTTGATCTGATTCTGGAGCTCCTGCAAGAGGTCGAAACCTTTGCGGCCCGTTTCATTTTTCTCGGAACCGGCAACCTCGCGATTGAGAACCGCCTGGCCGATTTAGCCCGCCGGCACTCGGCCCAAATCGCCTTCCTTCACGGCTACGACAATCGCCTGGCCCATCTCATTGAAGCCGGATCCGACATCTTCATGATGCCTTCCCGTTACGAACCCTGCGGGCTCAACCAGATGTACAGCCTGCGCTACGGCACCGTCCCCCTGGTGCGAGCCGTCGGCGGGCTCGCGGACAGCATCAGCAGCTACGATCCTAAAACCGGCGTCGGCAACGGCTTCAGGTTCAGCACCTATTCACCTGGAGCCCTGAAGGAGTGCCTGGAAAAGGCATTGCAACTTTTTCAGGACCAGGGACAGTGGCAAAAATTACGTGACAACGGCATGAGGGAGGACTTCTCCTGGAGCCATAGCGTCTCCGCATACGAAACGCTTTACCAGGAAATCATGGCTCGCTTTCAAAACCGCTAATCCGCATCAGTAAATTCCGGGGCTAACTGAGTCCAGATGGATTCCCTGAAAAAATACAACATTCTCAGCAAAATCATTGAAATCAGCAGCAGTGGTGCCTCGATTGATGAGCGCCTGCAGAAAGCCACCCACTTTCTCTGCATCAGCGGCCTGGCGCCAACGGTTGCCATCTATCTGATGCAGCACCGGGATCGCCAACTGAGCTTGCGTCTGGTTTCGGATTCAGGAGGTTTACTCCCGTTGCCGCTCCCAGCCTTCAACTACGAACTACCGGCGGTCGAAGATCCCTTATGCCGTCCCCTAACCACCTTGCTGCCCAACTTTCTCGACCCTGAACAGGCGGCTCCGGAAGACCTCTTCCGGCAACGGCGCCCCTGGGGCTGGAGTCTCCCCCTGGCAGATGACCACCAAGCCTATGGCATCATGGCTCTGCTCCATCGCGAGCCCTTCACCATGGACTCGGAAAGCATCATCTTCTTTCAGATTATCTGCCGCCAGCTGACCTTAGCGCTGCGCAGTTTCATCCTGAGCAAACGCAATGAAAAAAGAGTCCGGCGCCTGAAGTTTCTTCATCGCATCGGGACCCAACTCAATACCGGCAGGGAACCACAGAGTGTTTTTGCTCAGCTGCCTGACTCCGGTCTGACCTTCTTTGCCAATTCAGCATCCATTCTCCAAGTTTTAGCTCAGGGCAAATCTTATACGGACCATTTCGAACAGGGTTTTTCCAGTCCCGAACAATACCAAGTCGCTCTGGCCGCAAGTCGATATCAATACAACCGGGCCAGGTTTATCAACCGCCCCCTGCTTATCGACACCCCCGCGCAAATACCGGAGGATACGTCCTACAAAGGCTTTTCCAACTACTTTTCCGCCCACATCATCCTGCCGTTGATCAGCCAGGGGGAAATTACCGGAATTCTGGAATTCTTCCTCAGCAACGAACCCCTCAACCAGGAGCTACTGCCGCTCACCAGCGAGGACATTGAACTTCTGCGATTGCTGGCCGACCACCTGGCCGCCACCGTGGAGCGGAGCAAAACCCAAAGCCAGCTCCAGGCCGCCAACCTGGCCTCAGAGCTGCGGACACAACAGCTGACCCTTTCCCACCAGATGAAGAATGCGCTCCTGGCCGCCGACACTCCGGAAAAAATCATTCGCCTGACGCTCGGCGCTCTGGTCAGCAATGAAGGTTTCAAGTGCTCACCGGCGGTCTATCTCGATTTACACGAGCGCGAAAATTACTGGCAATGCCTTTTTCAGGCCACGGTCGATAATTTATCCGGTCGCGGGCCCAAAAAGCTTGAGGGCGACAAGGATATTCTGGAAAAGCTCTCAAGTCACTTGCTGGAAGCAACTCGCTCGCCCGGCAAAAAAGATGGCGACGGGATCAGCGAGATCAGGCTGCCGGCTTCCGACATAACCAGCAAACGTTTTCTGAAGATCCTGAAACATAAAAAACCGGCTCTTGTCGAAGCCAGATTTATCAACCTGCTTCACTCCGAGCTCAAAACCTGGTTGCCTGCGAGCAAAATCGTCACCATTCCGATCTTCAACCAGGAACGTTTGCGCGGGCTGATGCTGGCCGACGGCGACCGCATCAGCCCCCAGGATCTTGATTATATCACCTTATTCACGGATGCCGCGGCCCTGGCCCTGGAAAACACCGAACTCTTCCAGCGCCTGCAGAACTCTCTGGCCAGTCTCAACAACGCCCAGCACCGCCTGGCGCAAAGCGAAAAGTTAATGGCCTTGGGCGAGATGGCCACCAACATTGCCCATGAAATCAAGAATCCGCTGGTTTCGATTGCCGGTTTCGCTCGCCGCTTGCACAGAAAGATACCTAACCAGAGCCAGGAAAAAACCTATAGCCAGATCATCACCAAGGAAATCGAGCGCCTGGAAGAGATCGTCAACAATGTCCTCTCCTTTTCCAAACTGGAAGGCGACAAGTTCTCCGGAGTCAACCTCAACCAATTGATTGAGGATACGGTAGCCCTTTTTGCCCGCCAGCTGAGAAGCAAACGCATCAAGTCAAACCTCGACCTGAACCCGATTTTGGCAGAAGTTGAATGTGACGGCAACCAGCTGAAGCAGGTCGTTATCAACCTGATCAACAACAGTATTCAGGCCATGACCGGCGTTCCGGAACAAATTGAGCGACAAATCCAGATTCGCACCTCTTATTACTGCGACTTAAAGGATCAGGAGTTAAAAGCCCTGATCGAAATCGCGGATAACGGCGAAGGCATTCAGGAACAATTTATTCACGATATTTTCAATCCTTTTTTCACAACCAAGCATGATGGCACCGGACTGGGACTGTCGATCTGCCATCGGATCATCATGAACCATCAGGGAGAAATCCGCATTCACAACCGGGTGGGCAAAGGGGTAATGGTTTCCGTCTCTCTGCCCTTCTTACATAAAATCCAACCAGGACCAACAGCCTAACGGAAACCGGAAAGCGAGCCCTAACATGAGTACACCGCAATACACCCTTTTGGTCGTTGATGATGAAGAAAATATCCGCTGGCTCTACAAAGAGGAGCTCGAGGAAGAAGGCTATATCATCAACGCCGCCGCCAGCGGCGAGGAAGCCCTGAAAATGGTTCCCGAAATCCATCCCGATCTGGTAGTCATGGACATTAAAATGCCGGGCCTGTCGGGAGTCGAAACCCTGATTAAAATCAAGGAAATCGACCGCAACATTCCGGTCATCCTCTGCTCCGCCTATGGTGAATACAAACAGGATTTTTCCACCTGGGCTTCCGATGCCTACGTGGTTAAGGCCGCCAGCCTGGACGAATTAAAAAAGGCCATCCGTGAAGTTCTGGCCAAAAAATATCCGGCGGAAACCGATGCCCGCGGAAAATAAATTTGACAGGCGCGCGATTTTTTAGTAGTAGCGAAAAGCATCAGACAGACATGGGGGATTAGCTCAGTTGGGAGAGCGCAGCGTTCGCAATGCTGAGGCCGAGGGTTCGACCCCCTTATCCTCCACCATCGCCAAGTCGTCGGCTAGAGCCCGACTCCGCCTGCCGGAGTCGGGCTCTTCTCATGTAAGGTCGGCAAAACATCGTGACCGCATTTGACCGTTTTTTCCAGATCAGCACCCGACAAAGCACCATCGGTCGAGAGGTCGTCGCCGGGCTTACGACCTTCGTCACCATGGCCTACATCGTCATTGTCAATCCGGCCATCCTCAGCGCCGCCGGCATTCCCAAAGGGCCGTCCACCACCGCCACTATTTTAAGCGCGGTTTTCGGCACCCTCCTGATGGGGCTCTACGCCAAGCGACCTTTCGCCATCGCCCCCTACATGGGAGAAAACGCCTTTATCGCTTTTACCGTGGTCAAGATCATGGGCTTTTCCTGGGAAACAGCCTTGGGCGCGGTTTTCATCGGGGGAGTGTTATTTACAATTCTCACCCTTAGCGGTTCCCGCCGCTGGTTTGCCAAGGTAATTCCCCCCGGCCTAAAACTGGCTTTCGGGGCCGGCATTGGCCTTTTTCTGACCCTAATCGGTTTGGTCGATACCGGTATCGTACGCCTGGGCGTGATCGGCGCCCCGGTTCAAATCGGAGTCCTCAGTGAACCGCAGGCGGCTCTGGCCATTAGTGGCCTGATTCTGATCGCAATTCTGATGAAACGCAAGGTTCCCGGCGGCATTCTCGCCGGTATTTTCCTGATCGCCCTCACAGGCTGGGTTCTCGGTCTCGCCCCGCTGCCGGAAAAGGTATTCAGCGCTCCGGCGCCTCTCACCGACATCTGGTTTAAAATCGATCTCAAAGGAGCTTTGAGCTGGGGTTTCTTTTCGGTGCTGCTGACCGTTTTCATTATGGATTTCGTCGACACCATGGCTGCCCTGATCGGTCTCGGCGCCCAGGCCGATCTTCTGGATCAGGATGGCAACCTGCCGGATATCGACAAACCCTTGCTGGCCGATGCCCTGGCCACTGTCGTCGGCGCCCTGCTCGGCACGACCACCACCGGGACCTACATTGAATCCGCCGCCGGCATCGAGGCCGGCGGCCGCACCGGTTTGACCGCCGTGGTCACCGCCGCAGCTCTGTTGCTTTGTCTGTTTTTCGCCCCGCTTCTTACTTCAATCCCCGCTTTCGCCTACGGCCCCGCCCTGATCCTGGTCGGAGGCATGATGATGAGCCTGGTCGCCAAGATTGATTTTACAGACTATAACGAATGGATCCCGGCCTTCATCACCATCGCCCTGATGTCCTTTACCTACAATCTGGGCATTGGTATCACTGCCGGCTTCATTTTTCATACCATCATGCAGATCGGCAGCGGCAGGGCCGCCCGCATTCACCCCGGCATGTGGTTGCTGGCCGGGGTTTCACTGCTTTTTTTTATGTGCTTCCCTTACCAGTGAAAAAGCCTGAAGGGTAGTCCCTTTTAGCGGGCCGACAAACAAATCCCCGTGATCGGCGCCAGCAGAAACCCGACTTTCAGGCCTTGGGCAGTTCAATGCCGACGCAAAACCCGGAAGGTTGCAGATTGCGAGCCCAAACCCGGCCCCCACAGGCCTCAATGCTGCTTTTAACAATCGCCAGACCCAGTCCGTTACCTCCTGAACGCCGATTGCGGTCGGCCTGAAGCCGATAGAAAGGCGCGAAGATATTCTCCAGCTCCGCCTCCGGCACACCGGTTCCATGGTCTATTATTTCAACCATCACCTTTTCGCCGCAGCTGCGGCCGACGATCTCGACCTCCACGGCCGCAGCCCTGCCGCCGGACCCGTAGCGCAAAGCATTGCGCAGCAGGTTGGCCAGCGCCCGGGAAAACAACTCGGAATCAGCTCGCAGCTTCAGCTTTGGGTCAAAGCGCAGCTGAAACCGTTCAGAAGATATCTTTTCGCTACGACAAACCCCCTCCGCCACCTCAAGCAAAAGCAAATCCTCAAGCTGTAAATTCTCAGAGCGCAGCTCTGCCCGGGAAAAATCAAGAATCTCATCCACAAGCCGGGCAATATTGTCCGCTTCTTCAGCCACCTCAAGAAAATCGCTACAAACTTCAGGACCAATCTTATTTTCAAGAATCGCCAACCCCATCCGCAAACGGGCCAATGGTGAACAAAGTTCATGCGCGATATCACTTAAGAAGCGTTTCTGCCCTTGAAGATGACCCTCCAGACGCCGGGCCATGTCATTGAGGGCCGAACCCAGTTGGCCGATTTCATCCCGGCGTCCGGTGTCGACGAATTCCTGCTTGAGCGAGCCTTCGACGAGCTTCGAGGTCGCCTGACTCATGCGCTTCAGCGGCCCGGTCAGATGACGAACCATCGGCCACCACCATAACAAGGAGAAAAAAACAATCAGCAGAGCCGCCGCCAGCCAAGGCAGGGGACTGGGATATAAAGAAGAGGCAAACAGGGAGTCGGCCACCGCCAACAAAAGCACAGGAACATAAGCCGTCCGGGGCTGGTTGGGTACCGGCAGCGGCAATCCAAGCCAGTAACGAGTGGGGTTACGACTGCGCCCGCGAAAAAAAGGTTGGCCGAAAGCGGGCGAAAACCTTTCATGCGACAGCGAAGGCCTTAGACGCTCTCCCGACAACCGCCCCTGTCTCTTATACACATCTGACGCTGCCGACGA
>OMKS01000052.1_pt1 | contig 85960 bp, 101 predicted proteins | sample 1674721 | NCBI WGS metagenome assembly OMKS01 (sample SAMN06264996, study PRJEB25208) | sediment metagenome | isolation source: hot spring sediment | place: USA: California | collected 2014-09-02 | reverse complement strand
CTCACGACAGCATTCTGTTACTGTTATCATCTGAGCGAAGCTTGCTGACAGTGTTCACGTAATGTAATCCGACTGAGTGAAGCGGATTGTCAGCATTTTGTCACTGCCATTGTTATCTGCCTGAGCGAAGCTAGCTGACGGTGTTCCTGTAATGTAATCCGACTGAGCGAAGCTCATTTGCTGCATTCTGGTACTGTTATCATCTGAGCGAAGCTAGCTGACAGTGTTCCTGTAATGTAATCCGACTGAGCGAAGTGGATTGCCAGCATTCTGTTACTGCCATTGTTATCTGCCTGTGCAAAGCTCATCGTCGACATTCAGGAATGGTAGTGTAAAGAGCGAATGCTTTGGTTGGGCTTGTTCTGAAAATGGACGGTGTGGATTATACTATTTCCGTGCATCATGGTTATGGTGGAGACATCTATGCTGTCGAGTTCTCCGTCAGTCACAATAGGATGGGAATGATTTTTATCTGTTGATGTCATGTACCCAAGTGATGAGAGCCAGGAGTTCCGTACACAGGGAGTATGCAGGGGTTCATAAGCCATGGAAATCCCGAACAATGAATATGGTGGAGTCCGTTGTTACTCCCGGGACCATGCCGAACTCGGTTGCACGTGCTGCTGTATGCTGGTATGCAGGTCGGTCCAGGTTAAACCTGGTGCTGCTCGCAGCAGCCTTCGCTCTTCTTGCCAGTGATGAATAGCAGAGAAGAGGGTTTCGGCGGATAGGAACGTATGTGTCGATTTTCTCTGTACCCGGGGTGGTTTCGGTCCGGGAAAGACGGTCAGGTCCGATAGAGACGATTGAACCCTTTTGTGGGAAACCATCATACTGTATGGTTTAAGCAGCATCCATGGCATCCTGATTATTCCGGGTGTATTTTTCGTCCTCTGATGCCAAAAAGAGCAAATCAAAAGCAGAATCGTAAAAAAAGTTAGATTATTGGAAGATATTGAAGATCTGATCGTCGCCGGTGTCAGCAAGACGCTTGCGCTCGGCAGGTTCTTCCACAAGGGCGAGAACCGGCAGGTCCATGTTGACACCCGGCTTGAAGCCGAACATCTTCTCCATCTCCACCTGGAGGGAGTGCATGAAGAGAGCGTTCGGAATGTCCATTGCACAGAGTTCTTCGCACTGTCCACAGTTGACACAGGAGTCAGAGATGTGGGAGAACCTGATCAGGTGGAACATGAAGGGTGGCGGAACCTGACCCGGGGTGACGAGATGCGGCTTCTTGGTCGAACATTCGACACAGTAGCAGATGGGACAGTTCTCGATACACTGGTAACATTTGATACAGCGGGAGGTCTCGTCCATGATGAACTTCAGGCGCTCGTCGCTCTCACCGAGTGCACCAAACTGGGCTGCACGGTGCTTGTCAGCGAGCTTGAGCATCGCGTTTTCGACCTTGCCGCGGATCTCGATGCCCTTCGGGTTTGCTGCCTCGGTAGCGAGTGCACCGGCCTTGACTGCGCCGTCGACGAGGGCTGCACCCTTGTCGCTGCAGACTTCGATGAAGGTCGCCTTGCCGGCCTTGTCGCCGATAACACCCCAGTTGCCGCAGGCAATATCGCACTGGCGGGGGACCTTTGTCTTACAGCGCTGGCAGTTTGCCCGGCGCCCGTATCCCTCTTCCTCGAGGTCGTCGATGGAGATGCCCTTGTGTTCGCCGTCTTTGGTGATGACGATGAACTGGCCTTTGTCGATCTCCTCTTTGACGACATCGTCAGGGCTGACGCCGAACTTCTCGGTGATCATCTTGCGTGCCTTGACCGGTGATACGGACCCACCACAGTTGAGGCCGATCATCACGACATTGTCGAGGTTGATCTGGTTCCTCTTGGCAAGTTCGTACATTGCCTTAGCGTCACAGCCCTTGAGCGTGATTGCAAGTTTTTCATTGCGTGCACCGTCAAGGTACTTCTTGATGAGCTTCGGGAGGAGCAGAGTGCCGCAGTGAAGAGATCCTGCCGTCTGTGCAATCTCTTCAGGGTTGGTGATAATGACCGGTGTTGCATCGAAGACGTCATAGCCCTTCTTCACTGCAAGAACTGCGTCGACCATGCCGCTCTCAAGTGCGTATTTTAGGAGGGCCGTCACCGCACCACCACACTCGCCTTTTTCGCACATTGCTGCATCGGCTGCGGATGCGTATACCATATCGCCTTTTGCTACCATTTTCAGGCCTCCTGTATCTTTTCAACTTTCACCGAACAGGCCTTGTACTCCGGGATCTTAGCGATCGGGTCGAGTGCGTTGTTGGTGAGCCTGTTTGCGGCACATTCTGCGAAGTGGAACGGCATGAACATGACGCCCTTCATGATGTCCTCGGTGACCTTTGCGGGTACCTCGACTTCTCCACGGCGGGTGATTGCCTTGATCATCTCTTTGTCCTTTATGCCGAGCGCTGCAGCATCTTCGGTGTTGATCTCGATCCAGCCGGTCGGGACCTCGTGGTCGAGGGTTTCTGAGCGGCGGGTCATCGAACCGGTGTGCCAGTGCCAGAGACAGCGTCCGGTGGTGAGGATGAAGGGATATTCATCGTCGGGCACTTCTGCCGGCGGCTTGTATGGACAGACATGCATAACACCCATGCCATCGGGGTGGGAGAACTTGCCGATGTGCAGGATAGGGGTGCCGGGGTGCTCTTCGGTGGGGCATGGCCAGTGGAGTGCCTCGGGCTTGTCGAGCCGCTCGTAGTTCATGCCGTGGTAGGACGGGGTGAGGCTTGCCATCTCGTTGAAGATCTCTTCAGCGGACTGCCAGGCGAACTGCTCGGGGTAGCCCATTGCGGCACCTACTTCTGCGATGATCTTCCAGTCGACTTTTGCCTGGCCGGGTGGGTCCTGAGCCTTTCTCCACATCTGAACACGGCGTTCGGTGGAGGTCTGTGTACCGTCTTTTTCTGCGTAGCAGGTGGCGGGCAGCACGACGTCCGCAAGCTGGGCGGTCTCGGTCAGGAAGATATCCTGCACGACGAGGAACTCGATGTTCTTGAATGCGTGCTCGACGTGGGTGAGGTCGGGGTCGGAGATCAGGGGGTTCTCGCCCATGATGTACAGTGCCTTGAGTTCGCCTGGCTTGTCGGCGAGGACATCCATCATGGTGGTGACCTCATAGCCGTTTGCCGGTTCACAGATGCCGTCGGGAAATCCCCATCCGTCTGCGAACTTCTTGTGTGCGGCGGGGTCGATGACCTTCTGGTAGCCGGTGAAGACCACCGGGAGTGCTCCCATGTCGCAGGCTCCCTGCACATTGTTCTGTCCACGCAGTGCGTTGACACCGGCTCCGGCCTTGCCGAGGTTTCCGGTGAGCATCTGGATGTTTGCGACGGACTTCACATTGTCGACACCGACGGTGTGCTGGGTGATACCCATCGAGTAGAGAATACATGCGGATTCAGCCTTTGCAAACCATTCGGATGCCTGCTTCAGCTGTTCTGCAGGAATGCCGGAGATCTTCCCGACGTTCTCGAGCGAGTATTTCTCCTGCATGACCTCGGCCTTGAGTTCTTCGAATCCCTTGACACGGGATGAGATGAACTCCTTGTCTTCCCATCCGTTCCTGATGATCTCCTGCATCATGCCGTTAAGGATGGCAACATCGGAACCGGAGCGGAACTGCATGTAGAGGTCTGCCTGCTTTGCAGTGCAGGTGTAGCGCGGGTCGGCGTAGATGATCTTAGCCCCGTTCATCTTGGCCTGCATGACGCGGCGGCCGATGAGGGGGTGCTGCTCAAAGGTGTTGGACCCGAGAATAAAGACGCACTTGGACTCGGCGATGTCACCAATGGAGTTGGTCATTGCACCGGAGCCGAACGATGCTGCAAGACCTGCGACCGTCGATGCGTGGCAGAGACGGGCACAGTGGTCGATGTGACGAGTCTTGAATGCACCGCGTGCAAGTTTCATCAGGGCGTAGTTCTCCTCGTTGGAGGTACGTGCCGAAGAAAGGCATGCGATCTCATCGGGCTTGTATCCCTTGAATTTCTCTGCGATGAGCTTGTAGGCTTCATCCCAGGTGGCTTCCTCGAATTTCCCATCCTTCTTGATGAGCGGTACGGAAAGCCGGTCTTCCCTGTTCACGAACTCGTGGGCATAGGTCCCTTTCGGGCATACTTTGCCTTCATTGACGGGTGAGCGGTGATACGGTGCCGTATCAACGACCTTGCCGTCTTTGACCACGAGGTTGAACGAACATCCCGTCCCACAGTAGGGGCAGGTTGTCTGAACATACTTCATATCCATAATCAATACCTCGAACAAACAGAGTTTGATGTTGAATTATTTAACAATACTGATTAACTGCAAATTATTGATGAATATTGGTGGAAACAAGAGTATTTGAGGGGTTGGCGTATGCCGGCGTGCGAAGGTTGAGATTACAGGACGGATGAACAATAAAAAAAGTTATTTGTTGTTGTATGAAGCTTCCCCGAGCTTTGGTTCAAATGCCATATCGCCTTCTGCACGGATTGCATGAGAGAAGAGAGCGAGTGGGATATCCATCGGACAGAGCTCTTCGCACTGGCCGCAGTTGATACAGGTGTCGCTTATGTGTGCGAACCGCCGCAGGTGGAACATCGGGTTCGGGGGTACCTCTCCGGATGCGATCATCCTGGAATCGCCTCTGAGTTCATCCGCGACGGTGAAGCAGACCGGACAGTTCTCGATACATGAATAGCATTTGATGCACCGGGACGTCTCGTTCTGGATGGTTCCCCAGAGATCTTTGCCGAGCGCTTTGAAGTCGTTTCTGCGCCATTTTTCCCCGAGTTTGAGCATGGCATTCTCGACCTTGCCGCGGATTTCAATACCCTTCTCAATCGGTGCTTCGGTCTGGAGAACACCTGCCGCAACAGCCTTGTTCAGCAGGTCGGCACCCTTGTCGCTACAGACTTCGATAAAGGTGGCTTTGCCCGCTTTCGGGCCGATGACGCCCCAGTTTCCGCAGGCAAGGTCCGCATTTCTTGGGATTTTATACTTGCATCGGCGGCAGTTGGAGCGGCGGCCGTAGCCCTCCTCTTCGAGTTCATCGATCGAGATGCCCTTGTGCTCATCGCCGTATTCGATGATGAACTGGCCTTTGTCGATCTCCTCCTTGTGCACATCGTCCGGGTTCACACCGAATTTGTCTGCGATCATCTTCCGGGCGTTGACAGCGCTCACCGACCCGCCACAGTTCAGGCCGATGGTAACGAAGTTGTCGAGATTGATCGAGCCACGCCTTTCGAGTTCGAGCAGTGCCATCATGTCACAGCCCTTGACGGTGACCCCGATCTTCCTGTCATTGCCACTAAGGTACTTCTTAATGGGTCTCGCGAGGAGGAGGGTTCCGCAGTGGAGCGATCCCGCGGTGTCTACAAGTTTTGCAGGATCGGTGATGAGTGTCGGCACGGCATCGTAGAGATCCTGCCCCTTCTTCACTGCCAGCACCGCGTCGACTGTGCCGGATTCAAGGGCGAACTTCTGAAGTGAGGTGACCGCACCGCCGAGCTCACCCTTCTTGAGGATCTCGGCATCGGTGGACCATGCGTATACCATATCGCCTTTTGCTACCATTTTCAGGCCTCCTGTATCTTTTCAACTTTCACCGAACAGGCCTTGTACTCCGGGATCTTAGCGATCGGGTCGAGTGCGTTGTTGGTGAGCCTGTTTGCGGCACATTCTGCGAAGTGGAACGGCATGAACATGACGCCCTTCATGATGTCCTCGGTGACCTTTGCGGGTACCTCGACTTCTCCACGGCGGGTGATTGCCTTGATCATCTCTTTGTCCTTTATGCCGAGCGCTGCAGCATCTTCGGTGTTGATCTCGATCCAGCCGGTCGGGACCTCGTGGTCGAGGGTTTCTGAGCGGCGGGTCATCGAACCGGTGTGCCAGTGCCAGAGACAGCGTCCGGTGGTGAGGATGAAGGGATATTCATCGTCGGGCACTTCTGCCGGCGGCTTGTATGGACAGACATGCATAACACCCATGCCATCGGGGTGGGAGAACTTGCCGATGTGCAGGATAGGGGTGCCGGGGTGCTCTTCGGTGGGGCATGGCCAGTGGAGTGCCTCGGGCTTGTCGAGCCGCTCGTAGTTCATGCCGTGGTAGGACGGGGTGAGGCTTGCCATCTCGTTGAAGATCTCTTCAGCGGACTGCCAGGCGAACTGCTCGGGGTAGCCCATTGCGGCACCTACTTCTGCGATGATCTTCCAGTCGACTTTTGCCTGGCCGGGTGGGTCCTGAGCCTTTCTCCACATCTGAACACGGCGTTCGGTGGAGGTCTGTGTACCGTCTTTTTCTGCGTAGCAGGTGGCGGGCAGCACGACGTCCGCAAGCTGGGCGGTCTCGGTCAGGAAGATATCCTGCACGACGAGGAACTCGATGTTCTTGAATGCGTGCTCGACGTGGGTGAGGTCGGGGTCGGAGATCAGGGGGTTCTCGCCCATGATGTACAGTGCCTTGAGTTCGCCTGGCTTGTCGGCGAGGACATCCATCATGGTGGTGACCTCATAGCCGTTTGCCGGTTCACAGATGCCGTCGGGAAATCCCCATCCGTCTGCGAACTTCTTGTGTGCGGCGGGGTCGATGACCTTCTGGTAGCCGGTGAAGACCACCGGGAGTGCTCCCATGTCGCAGGCTCCCTGCACATTGTTCTGTCCACGCAGTGCGTTGACACCGGCTCCGGCCTTGCCGAGGTTTCCGGTGAGCATCTGGATGTTTGCGACGGACTTCACATTGTCGACACCGACGGTGTGCTGGGTGATACCCATCGAGTAGAGAATACATGCGGATTCAGCCTTTGCAAACCATTCGGATGCCTGCTTCAGCTGTTCTGCAGGAATGCCGGAGATCTTCCCGACGTTCTCGAGCGAGTATTTCTCCTGCATGACCTCGGCCTTGAGTTCTTCGAATCCCTTGACACGGGATGAGATGAACTCCTTGTCTTCCCATCCGTTCCTGATGATCTCCTGCATCATGCCGTTAAGGATGGCAACATCGGAACCGGAGCGGAACTGCATGTAGAGGTCTGCCTGCTTTGCAGTGCAGGTGTAGCGCGGGTCGGCGTAGATGATCTTAGCCCCGTTCATCTTGGCCTGCATGACGCGGCGGCCGATGAGGGGGTGCTGCTCAAAGGTGTTGGACCCGAGAATAAAGACGCACTTGGACTCGGCGATGTCACCAATGGAGTTGGTCATTGCACCGGAGCCGAACGATGCTGCAAGACCTGCGACCGTCGATGCGTGGCAGAGACGGGCACAGTGGTCGATGTGACGAGTCTTGAATGCACCGCGTGCAAGTTTCATCAGGGCGTAGTTCTCCTCGTTGGAGGTACGTGCCGAAGAAAGGCATGCGATCTCATCGGGCTTGTATCCCTTGAATTTCTCTGCGATGAGCTTGTAGGCTTCATCCCAGGTGGCTTCCTCGAATTTCCCATCCTTCTTGATGAGCGGTACGGAAAGCCGGTCTTCCCTGTTCACGAACTCGTGGGCATAGGTCCCTTTCGGGCATACTTTGCCTTCATTGACGGGTGAGCGGTGATACGGTGCCGTATCAACGACCTTGCCGTCTTTGACCACGAGGTTGAACGAACATCCCGTCCCACAGTAGGGGCAGGTTGTCTGAACATACTTCATATCCATAATCAATACCTCGAACAAAAATACATCTTAATTTAGCTTATATAACTCTGCTGGTTATAAAGGACAATAACGGTGGAATAAAGAGTATCCATTCCTTTTTTTTACAATCGCGGTACAATTAGGGATTATTTTACTCCAAGTGAAAAGTAATAGAAATTTGTTTACCTGCCTGAAATATACTGGTGTGTGATAAATATTCACGGATGAAAATAATTATGAAGGAAGAAGTCGCGCATACCAAAAAAATCTATTAATTTGAGGGACTTGTGGAGCTAAATCTTTTTTCCAGTCTCCAGCCTACCACGATTAGGGTTCCTGCAAACAGAATCTGGACCGCCGGTCCTGTATTGAATTCCCCCCATGGATTAAAGATAATGACGGCAAACACCGGGACCAGAAGTGCAACGATATCCCGCCGTGGTTTGCGAAGGGCCAGTGCTCCGAGGACAAATGCTGCGATCATACAGGCGAATATGCCGGTGTTTGAAAGGATCGGAACACCGGAGAATACTAATCCGAGAATGATTCCGGCAAATGCAATTGCCGGAACAATGATCCAGAGTCGTGGATTATCTGGTGAAAAGGAACGTGTCGTTGTTTGACTCATAGGTATCACGTCGTATGATACAGTAGTTTGGTGGCTACTGTACATTAATTGAGCAGTTTGGGGTACAGGGCTCCAGAGGCAGCCCGAGGACATAAAAAGCAGTACTATGAAAAAGAATGGGAAAAGTGGTGCAAATAAATTTGCCTGCTGTTAGTTGTTCTTTTTTTCAATGCGAATCTTTCTGATGCGTATCGCATTGACGACCGGGTCGCCGGTTACTACATACCGTTTGATGACCTGACCCAGCACTTCCACGACATCATCCTTGCGGATATCTTCCGACGCTGACGTGAACATCTTCACCGATATTTCACCGCTTTTATCGGCTATCAGGAACTGGGGACGGTTCAGTGATTTGAAGAGAACGCGTTCGACCACACCCTCAAGTTTTACGACGTTTCCGATGTCGGCTGGTTTGATGGTGGAGATGCGGGTCAATTTGGCTTCTGCCTCATAGGACGGAATCAGCTGCTCGTATTCCTTCTGGCTCATGTAATTCAGCAGAAGGGGGATTACAAAGAGCATGACAAGTATTGGAACAGCCCACAGTATGGTGCCATAATCCCGGCTCAGGATAACATACAGCGATAAAAAAAGGGTTAAGGCAACTATCATCGCAATGTGGATGATAGAGACCTGAACCCGGGTACCTTTAATTTTCATTCTGATTCTTCACTGGAGTGCCTGAATATCCTTCTTGAATGATATCCAGTAGACTACACCAACAAAGATCATACCGCCGACGATGTTGCCGATCGTGACGAGGATGAGGTTGTTGGTCCACATGGTGATCCACGTCAGGTTGGCGAGTTTTGCGCCGAAGGTTGCTGCCTGGTCTGCCGACAGGTAGGGCATGGTGAGAAGGCCGGCAGGGATAAAGTACATGTTCGCGACACAGTGCTCGAATCCGGTGGCGACGAAAGCCATGATCGGGAACCAGATACCGACAATCTTGCCGATTGCATCATCTGCGCAGATACCGAGCAGAATTGCAAGGTTGACGAGCCAGTTACAGCAGATGGCCTTGATGAATGAGGACCAGAGAGCTGCCGGGCCAATGTAGCTGACCTTGCCGACTGCAATACTGACTGCGGTTACACCGAATGCGGTAGCCGTTCCTGTACCGGATGCGGCGAAGTTCGTGAGGGGTCCAACAGCCATGAAGTAGGCAAAGACAATCGAACCGATGAGGTTACCGATGTAAACCCATATCCACAGGTTGAGGACACATGCCCAGCTGATTTTGTGCATGAATGCTGCCATGGGGGCAAACATTGCGTCACCGGTGAAGAGCTCAGCGCCCGTCAAGACGATGATAATAAGTCCCACGGGGAACACTCCACCGAGAATTAACTTTGCAACTCCTGCACCGAGGAGTGGAGCGGCACCAGTCGAACAGACAGTTGCAAGGGCTGCACCCATTGCGATGTATGCGCCTGCCATGAATCCACGCAGGAGCATGTTCCAGATCGGAAGGGCACACTTTGCCTTACCCGCGTCTCCGACCTTGGCAATAATTTGTACTGGGGGATGGAATACCATTTTTCATTTCACCTCATTTGGCTTTTAACCACCAAATAACACACAACTACCTATACGAGATAGGTGATTTAACGTCATTCGAGAGCTTATTAAAAGTTTTCTAAAAACATCGGGTATTTGAGGGGTTTCTGACGAAGATATAATTCTGGCATAGGCTTCAAGTAAATTAATTGCAATTTACAAATTAAGTAAGTAAATTTATTTTGGGTGAAGGAGAAGTGCCCTCACGCATAATCTTATACGATAAAAAACACGTTTTGCGCTACATGCCCGTATATTGGATAAAGCATCCGTTTACATGGCTTAATCTGGTATTGAGTCATATTTATTGAGATAATTATTCAGGTACAGTTTTATTAACAGAATTTTCCCGTTTCCTTCTGCAACCCTTTAGAAGCATCCCGATTAGAAAAATTGGCGGTAAGGGGGGGATCACTCGTTTACGATTTCCAGCATGCCGGTACCGAGATCGTAATATATTCCGTGTAATCTGATGCTCCCCGCTTCTTCAGCCGCCCTGACTGCCTGGTAGGTCCGCAGGTTTTTCAGCTGAAGATGAATGTTCTCAAATTCAATCTCGCGTTTTCTTGCGGCCGGGTCTGTACATTCCCCGGGACCGCCGAATGCCTTGTCCACTTGACATTTGACCTCCTCAGCATTCCTGAGCCATGAGGGGATGTATTCTTCATCGCTCTCATGATCGAGCGCCTTCATTGCGCCGCAGTCGGAATGGCCGCAGACAACGATATCTTTGACTTTCAGGTGGTTGACGGCATATTCGATTACCGTGCCGAGATTCACGTCACCCACCGGAACAATGTTTCCGATATTGCGGTGGATAAACATATCACCCATTCGTGCGCCGGTAATTCGTTCAGGATCCACTCGTGAGTCAGAACAGGCAATCCAGAGCGATGTGGGACTTTGCCCTGTTGCAAGTTTTGCATAATGTTCGGGGTCTTTGCTGAAGTCTTCCTCGATGAATCTTCTGTTTCCTTCTAAAAATCTCTCAACCATAATCACACCTCGTTGTTGAATACTATGTTACTTGACAAAAATGGTATTTTATGGTTGTGAATGTGGTCTTATGAGTTAATCGACACATTCTCCAGATTTTTTTTGGCTTTTAAATGCATATTTGATGATATTTTTTATGAACCCCGCATGAAGGGCCAGATGCACGAGAATCAGGATGGCAAAGGCGTACCCCGTCCATGTGTGCATGTCTATCCACGTCGCTTTGCTAAGGCCAAGGATCTCGGCAATATAGGCTGGATTTCTCCCCCCTTCGTATCCTCCGCCTCTGTTCATCACATCGATAACGATGCCGCTGACCGTCATTGGCAGAAAAAATCCGAAGGCGGCAAGGTCCACGAGGGCGTTTTTTTGTATTTTTTTCATATGGGTTCATTCAGGTGGAAGGTACTAATATCTTTTTACCAGGGCGCCTTATCTGCGCGCTCCTGCCTTTCTGGTGATCGCGGGAGGCACATACCGTTTCAGCAGAAGAGAGAGACTGACCACGGTGAATGAACTCAGGGCCATGGCAAGACCCGCCAGTTCCGGCCTGAAGGTGATGCCATAGAACGGGTAGAGGACCCCTGCTGCAACCGGTACCAGTGCGGTGTTGTAGGCAAATGCCCAGAAGAGGTTCATGCGGATCTTTCCCATCATCTTGCGCCCGAGCTGGAGCGCTGCTGCAGCATCGAGCGGTTCACTCCTGACAAGGACAATATCCCCGCTCTCGATTGCCACGTCCGTGCCGCTGCCGATGGCAATACCAACGTCCGACTGCGCAAGAGCCGGGGCATCGTTGATACCATCGCCAACAAAAACCACGACGCGTCCCTGTTCCTGTAATCGTGCGATTTCAGCGGATTTTTGTTCCGGGAGTACTTCTGCTATCACCTCTTTGATCCCGATGGCAGCCCCAACGGCACCTGCAGTACGGGCATTGTCGCCGGTGATCATGCCAACCCGAATATTCATTGCCGCAAGTTCACTGACCGAAGCAGATGAGGTCTCCTTGATGGTGTCGGAGATGCCAATCACACCGGCGACGGCGCCGCCAACGGCAAGGATGATTGCCGTAGCACCGGCCTCTTCATTTTTGCCGAGTGCGTCGTCGACCAGTGCCGGAATGCCGACACCCCGTCCTGCAATGAACGGACGGTTGCCAAGAAGAATTTCCTTCTCCCCCGCACGGGCCTCCACCCCACGGCCTCCGGTAGCAGAAAACGCGGTTGTTTCCACGGGGGTGATGCTGCGCTCTTTGGCCTCCTCAAGGACTGCCCGTGCCAGCGGGTGTTCGGAATGGGCTTCTATTCCCGACGCATAGGCGAGGACGTCGTCCTCCCCCATCCCGAAGGATGCGATGGCCGAGACCCGTGTTTCTCCTTTTGTCAATGTTCCTGTCTTATCGAAGATCACGTGCGTAACCCTCTCGGAGAGCTCAAGGGTTTCCGAATTTTTTATGAGGATGCCGAAATCCGCTCCACGACCGACGCCGACGGTGATGGCGGTCGGCGTCGCAAGGCCGAGGGCACAGGGGCAGGCGACGACGAGGATGGATATGAGAACCGTGAGGGCAAAGAGGAGTGGTGCGTCCAGAAGGAGATACCAGGCCAGAAATGCCAGGATGGCAATCATGAGAATGACGGGGATGAACCATGCCACGGCACGGTCCGCATACTTCTGGATGGGAGGTTTTGTTCCCTGCGCCGTTTCGACCATCCTGATGATCTGGGCGAGGTAGGTGTCTTTTCCGATCTTCGTCGCCTCAAAGGTGAACGAACCGCTGGTGTTGATGGTGCTGCCGATGACGGCATCCCCTACGGATTTACGGACCGGCACCGGTTCCCCCGTTATCATGGATTCGTCGATGTAGCTCTCGCCGGCGGAGACGGTCCCGTCGACCGGCACCTTTCCTCCCGGTTTGACGATGATCTGATCCCCTATATTCAGGTATTCGATGGGAACGTCCTTCTCCACCCCATCCCGGATGACTGTCGCCGTCTTTGCCTGAAGTTCGATGAGGCGTCTGATCGCATCGGTGGTCCGTCCTTTGGCCCGGGCCTCGAGGTATCTGCCCAGCGTCAGGAATGCTGCGAGCATTACGGCGGTCTCGTAAAAGAGAAATTCCTGTGTCAGGACCATCTCAAAGGTTCCGAGAACGCTTGAAACGTAGGCCACCCCGATACCCATGGAGTACATGACGTCCATATTGAGCGTGCGGTTTTTGAGGGCCACCCATCCCGCCCTGAAAACGGGATAGGCCAGATACAGGAAGAAGGGGGTGGAGACGAGAAACATGAAATACGGCATGGGAATAGGGAGATGTACGTCGAGGAGCATGATTCCCATCAGGGGAAGCGAGACCGCAAAGCCGATGAGCGTACGGTTTCTCAGGTTACGAAGTTCGGCCGCCCGCATCTTCTCTTCCTGTTCTTCAGCCGCATCCCCCTCGAACCCGAGATACTGGTATCCCGCCTGTTCTATGACGGATTTCATATCCGGAAGGTGCACCCGTTCGGGGTCGTAGGATACGACCGCCCGGTTGGTCGCAAGATTGACCCGGGCGGCGCTTATGCCGTCCAGTGACATCAGGGCATCTTCGACCGCCCGGATACAGGTTGCGCAGTGGATGCCGCCCAGGCGGATACTGGCGGTCTGCCGGATGACACCGAATCCTGCCCCAGCTACTGCGTCCTCCATCTCTGCCATCGTTACTGCATCCGGGTCGTACACCACGACTGCTTTTTCAGTATTCAGGTTCACGGTGGCTTCCCGGACACCTTTGAGGGCGAGAAGGGCTTTTTCGACTGTTGCAACACAGGTTGCGCAGTGCATTCCGGCAATTTTCAGTGTCGCCCGCTGTGGTTGCATGGTACCCCGATCTTCACTCCTTTTATAAATCACTGTCTTCGGACTGGTGTTCTCTTACACGCCGGTGCCGTACCCTGCGGCTTCGACCGCACGCCGAAAATCGTCCATCGAAGCCTCTGAGGGCCGATACCTGACAACTGCCTGTTTTTTTTCGAGACTGACCTGGACGCTGAGGGCGCCGTCCACCGATGCGAGCGCTGCCTTCACCGCTGCCACGCATCCCTCACAGGCCATACCGGTGATCGGCAGAAGGATCGTTGTTTCGTCTTCCTGTGTCATGGTTCCTCCTCTGATGATGGGAAAGAAGGACCTGAACTACATAAATATATGGAGGGGTTTTCCTGTACCTCTCTCCCCCTCTTCAGCGATGAACTGCCCGAATGAAAATTGTATTATCTGCCTGTGTCCAATATTCCCATAATTCATGAAACTCTCGTCGTGTATCAAGGGGTACCAGATTGAGACGCACCGGACCGTTTCGCCGGAGGAGACGCTTTGCCGCGTCGAACCGCTGGTTCCCCTTTCGGGCATCACAAGGGTTGCGGATATCACCAGACTTGACCGGATTGGCATACCGGTTTTTTCATGTATCCGGCCGGAGGCTGCGACGGGAGCAATATCTGTCTATAACGGGAAGGGGGCAACCCCCGTGGCCGCCCGTGTCTCTGCCATCATGGAAGGGATAGAGCGGTACTCCGCCGAACCGCTTGACCGGGCGGTGGTCAAAGGGACGTTTGCCGAGCTTTCGGAGGGGTCTTCAGCGGTCTTTCCCGGTGACCTGATTCTCCCCGCCTATGCCGACCCGGGGGCTTCCCTCGAATGGGTCCGCGGGTATGATATCATGCAGGATGAGGAGGTATTCGTCCCGACGCATGCGGTTTTTCACCCGGTGGCTCACGGGAGTATCCGCCTGTTCAGGACGAGCACCAACGGGATTGCCTCCGGCAACACTCTTGAAGAGGCGGTGTTTCATGCACTCTCGGAGGTGGTGGAACGCGATGCATGGTCGCTCGTTGAGGCATCGGGCCGGGCAGGGCCGGTGATAGCGGAGATCGACGATCCCCGATGCAGCAGAATTCTTGCGGCCTTCGAGTCCGCCGGGGTTGAGGTTCTCGTGCGTGATATCACAAGTGATATCGGGATTCCCACCATTGCTGCAATCGCCGACGACGTGACACTCAGGGACCCGACCCTCCTCGTCACCGGCATGGGAACGCATACCTGTCCTGAGATTGCAACGCTCCGTGCCCTGACCGAGGTGGCACAGTCACGTGCGACGCAGATTCACGGTGCACGGGAGGACACGACCGAGGGGGACATGCGCAGGGTGCTGGGATATGACCGCATGAAGCGCCTCAATAAAAAATGGTTTGCCGCCGATGAGACGATTGCCTTCGGCGATCTCCTCTCCTTCCGGTCGGAGGATTTTATGGACGACATCGCGTTCACCCTCGATCGGCTCGCGGAGAGGGGGCTTGACCGCTGTATTGTTGTGGATCTCACCCGTGAGGAGATTGGCGTTCCCGTGGTCCGTGTCATCGTGCCGGGGCTGGAGGTCTATGCCATGGACAATGAACGGGCCGGAGAGAGGTGCAGGCGTGCCCGCCGTGGTTATCTTCCTGGGTCCAAGTCTTGATGCCGGCAGGGCGCGGGCCATCCTCGGTACGGCGGAGTATCGCCCTCCGGCAAAACGGGGGGATATCCTCCGCGCCGTTGAAGACGGGGCCGACATCATCGGTCTTATCGACGGTGTGTTTTTCCAGGACTGTTCGGTTGCTCACAAAGAGATTCTGGCAGCCCTGAAGGCAGGGGTGACGGTCGTCGGAGCGTCAAGCATGGGCGCACTCCGGGCATGTGAGATGGACACCCTCGGGATGATCGGGATCGGGAGGATATACCGGATGTACCGGGATGGCATTCTCATCTCCGATGATGAAGTGGCGCTTGCCTGTGACCCGTTTACGGACGATGCGGTATCCGAGGCCATGGTCGATATTCGAATCACCTGCGAAGAGGCACGTGCCAGAGGGGTGATATGCGGCTCCCTGCACGATCTCTTGATCAACACCGCGGAAGGGATATATTATCCCGAACGGACCTACCGGAGTGTTATCCGCGGGTGCAGGGAGTCGGCGGACCCGGATGAACTCGACCGGTTTTCCGCCTGGGTGGAGAGGTCACGCATCCGGCAGAAAGAGGCGGATGCGGTTGAGGCCATTGAATACATCGCAGGGATTGGAGCGAAGGAATAGGGACTGCCGGATTCACCTCACCCGGTATGGGGGACGCGGGAAAGCTACCTGAAAGCGCCGGCTTCACAGGTAGTGTTCCTGGCACTCCTGCCCGCTGTGCCCTTCATCGTTTTTTTATTATTTCAGTGGTTCCCGGCTGGGTCATGAAGGGAGAGCTGCAGCATCGGCTGCAAAAAATGTGAGGAGAATCTGCGATCAGTCAATTCCCTTGCGGGGGAAATTGTCCGGTGAACGCAGGTAGGCATAGGGATTGTTCAAGATCTCATGCGCCCGTTCCAGTTCACGCTGGGCATCCCCTATGGAACTGTCTGCCCGGGGCCTCATCTCTATCCACTGATTCTCATCCGCGTGCTCCACCATGTCGACTTCGACCTCTGCGAGGTTGATGAACATCTTGATGTTCACATTGCAGGCGGCAAGATCCTCTTTTATCACATCAGGTGCCGTCTTCAGCTTTTCTTCCACATCATGCTGCATCAACCTGATTTCATCAACGCGGGCCCACGCCTGTTCGATATATGCATCCTGTGTCTCTTTCATGTGCATGGATTTTGTCGGTGCCATTCTCGGATTCCTCCCTCGATGCGTCCTCCTTACACGTCAAGGTATAAATGATCTTCTGCGGCGGACGGATGTGTGGTGGCTGCCAGAGACGATGAAAATGAGGCTTAAATTGAGATGCGGCTGCGGGATCAGAATGTGTGAATCAAAAGAGCTGCCAAAGAAAAAGAGAGCCTCAGGAGGGATTTGAACCCCCGACCTGCTGATTACAAATCAGCCGCTATGCCGGGCTAAGCCACTGAGGCGCTCTTAATTCATTCGCGCTCCTGAGCAAAAAGCTTGGCGTTGAGGCGATGTCCGGAGGCGATCACCCGGGATGGGGGCGGCCGCTATGGGAGCTGTTGAATGGCGAATTCCAAACTGCTTTATCGGAGCCAATCGAAGAGTGTATCATACTTATGGCGCACCTGACCGTTGATCTCGGAGGCCGGCCCGGCCATGACTGCAGAGGGTTCTGCCGGTACTGCTACTTCAAAAAAGTGAAAGTAGAGGAGGACCCCGAACCCTTCGGCTGCCGGTACTGCCTGCCGTTTTCCGTCGGGTGCGATTACTGCACCGGCTTTGTACGGGAACGGTATGATGGATTTAAAGATCTTCGTGATGTTGCGGATGATGTGCTCGGCAATCTTCAGCTGATCGACGATGATATCGAGCGGATTACGATAAGCGGTGGCGGGGACCCGTCCTGTTATCCTGACTTTGCCGATCTCATTGAGCTCCTTGGTGCCATGGAGGTGCCGCTGCATATCGGGTACACGAGCGGGAAAGGATTCGATGATCCGGCCATCGCCGATCTTCTCGTCGAAAATGGCCTCACAGAGGTCTCGTTTACCATCTTTGCGGCAAATCCTGAACTGCGCCGGAAGTGGATGGGAGACCCGACGCCTGAGGCGTCCCTGGCGGTTCTTGGCAAACTCTGTGAAAAAATTGACGTCTATGCTGCTGCGGTGATTCTCCCCGGGGTCAACGATGGAAAAGAACTGGAGACGACCTGTGCCTGGCTTGAAGAGCGGGGGGCGAAGGGCCTCATACTCATGCGGTTTGCCAACCGGACGGATCAGGGGCTGATCCTCGGGAATGCACCCATCATCGAGGGTCAGCGGCTGCAGACGGTCAGGGAATTCCAGGAGATGGTGAACGACCTGAACAGCCGGTACTCTTTGAAGATCAGCGGAACCCCCATGGGCGACCCGACGAACGGGTCTCCCTTTGCCATCCTCGACGAACCCGAACTCATGGAAAAGCTTCCCCGGGTCAGGAAGAAGGCAAGTCTCATATCGGGGGGTATCGCAGCGCGGTACGTCCAGGACGTCCTCGATACCTGCGGCAACAAATCCTGGGTCCACAGTGTCAAAAAGGAGATTGCGTGTCTGATAACCCTTGATGATCTAAGGGAGCTCGACTGTTCACAGCTGGAAAAGGTCGTCATCATCCCCGGCAGGGCCTTTGTGCATGAGCGGCAGGCAGAGGAGGTGCTCTCCGCCGATGGGGTGCAGCGAACGGTCATCCGGGGACCCGGGATGCTCACCGCAGATGCAGAGACCTCGATGGGGATGACGAGGGGTCAGGTGCTCCAGATGGAGATGGACGGGTTTGCCGATCTCATCCGTCTCATCAACCAGTACGGGCAATAGCTCCTTACTTCCTTTTTTGGTAATAGAGATCGGCGCATCGTTCGATCTCATCATGAATATCCTGGTCAACGAGCGTAGTGACTGCCTTTGCGAAGGGGTGGAGGTCGATGGTGCCCGCAACAAGAGTGCAGACGACATCACCATCCCTGCCGGGATGCACGTCATAAGCCCGTCCGTTTTCGAAGGTGATGAGGAGGCCGTCGTTGGTGTATTCTATTCTGGATGATGCGGTCATGGTCGTCTTCACAGGTACTGGTTCATCTGCAAGGTACTTGAAGCTCACCGACCCGACATTGAGACGCAGGTTTTTTGATGGTGAATGGCGCCCAGTGGTATGCCATGTGCATGCGGTATGTCCTGGAGAGGCCGGAGGAGGTTGCGGCACGCTTTTCTGTTGACGGTCCTGTGCCCGTCATGACCCCACGGTTCAATATCGCTCCTACACAGGAAGTGCCGATAATCTTGAACGATAACGGAAGGATCCGCTGCGCCATGGCCCGGTGGGGTCTTGTGCCGTCGTGGAAGCAGATTGCGAAATCCGGGGAATGGCTCTTCAATGCCCGTGCGGAAACGCTCTCTGAAAAACCTGCATTCAAGGGGCTGTTACCCGGATCGCGGTGTATCTTTCCTGCATCGGGGTTTTTTGAATGGCAGCGCCAGCGCGGCAGGCCCCTTCCCTGTTACCTGTATGTGCGCAACGCGCCCCTCCTCGGGTGCGCGGGGCTGTACGACTGGTGGACACCGGCAGGGACGAACGAAAAGATACTGACCTGCGTTATGATCACCTGTGATGCGAACACCCTCGTCCGGAAGATTCACGGGAGGATGCCGGCCATTCTGGCCAGGCAGCTGGAAGATGCCTGGTTGCGCGGGGAGGAGGGGTATCTTTCTGCATTGGAACCCTACCCTGCCGGAAAGATGGGGTGCCACCGTGTCAGTGAACGGGTGAATTCTTCCGCAGGTGATGATCCCGGGATGATCCTTCCCATTGAACCGGAGCGTCGCTGGTGGTAAGAACGGGCAGGTGCCGGGCACCTCTCTGGGGCCTTTCATCCCCTGCAAACAATCATATCCTCCTGCACCCATGCCTCTGCATGCCCCGTGAGGCTTCCTACGTCAGGCTGTTGCGAAGTGGTGAGCTGCAGGACCGTGCCGACTCGGCCTGCGCTCTCCTCACTGCCTGCCGCCTCTGCCCCCGGGACTGCGGTGCGGACCGTCGTGGGGGGGAGTACGGGTTTTGCAGGGCGGGAGCAGTCACTGAACTGTCTGGGTATGGTCCGCATTTTGGTGAAGAGCCTCCTCTTGTCGGGAGAAACGGTTCAGGGACGGTTTTCTTCTCGCACTGTACGATGCGCTTACGTCTTCTGCCAGAACTACCGGACAAGCCAGCTGGCAGAGGGCGGGCCCGTTGATGCGCCGGCCCTTGCGCAGATATTTCTCCGGCTTCAGGAGGCGGGAGTCCATAATATCAACCTCGTCTCCCCGACCCACTATGTCCCGCAGATACTGGAAGGTCTCGTATATGCTGCAAATGGCGGGCTTACCATTCCGCTGGTCTATAACACCGGCGGGGTATGACAGTGTCGCCACGCTTGGCCTCCTGGAAGGGGTGGTGGACATCTACATGCCGGATGCGAAGTTCGGTGATGAGGCGACGGCCCGAAGACTGGCCGGCACCCCCGACTACCCTGCCCGCATGAAGGAGGCGATACGCGAGATGCACCGGCAGGTCGGAGATCTCAGGGTGGATGCAGACGGCATTGCAGAGCGGGGCCTGCTGGTCCGTCACCTGGTGCTTCCCGTGGGCCATGCGGGAAGCAGGGAAATATTTCGTTTTCTTGCACGGGAAGTCTCCCCGGATACGTATGTGAACGTCATGGAGCAGTACCGGCCTGAATGGAAGGCATGCCAACGGATGATGCTCCCGAACTCTGCAGGAGAATCACAAAAAAAGAATACGAAGACGCGATCATGATGGCCAGGCAGGCCGGTCTTACCCGTGGTATAGGGCTGGAAGGGAGGTAATGCCGGGGTGGATAACACCGGACGTTCCCCTGGAGTTCATTCTCCTTCGGTTTCGTGGATCTCTGAAATACGGTTGAAAATTGCGAGCATATATCCCCTGTGTATGAGGTCGGCAATTTCTCCCGGCATCAACCTATCGATGCGGACATGTACGGTAAGAATGCGCCGCAGTGACTGCGTATCTGCCAGTGTAAGCAGTGACGGCTGTTCAAAATATGCCGTCGCCTCGTCCGTCCACCCCTGCCAGTGGCTGTTGATGAGCCAGTTATTGGTATAGAGGATGCGCAGGAAGGTTTCGATGGGGGGGCAGCTCCCCGTCTCCCGTATTTCCTTCTCATAGCCCCTGAGAAACGAAGTGCCGTCCAGGATGGTCCGGTACCCAAGAATCGCCTCGAAATTTTCCCTTGTGGGGGTTTCATATTCCAGATTCATGTATCAGATATCCTGTGTTTGTATTCTGCTTTGAAAAGTCTTTGGAGAGAGACAAATGCCGCATCGCGCTGCAATTTTAAGGAATATTTTGCGGATGATATACTATTGCATTCAATGGGAAAATGCAATAAACAGGTCTTGCGCTTCATCCCAGCATCGCCGCCTTCTGAGCGACGGGGGGGAGAGCCGGGCGGAAAGGATTATTGAAGAAAAGAGGAAGTACCCTATGTGATGGGATATGGGTGGGCAGAACGTAATTATTGCACTTGGTGCAGTAGTTCTTGCAGGACTGCTGTTCATTGTTGGGTCAGCATTTGTGGGGAACTATGACTACCAGCTCATGGGAGCAGATCAGCTCTTCTCATGGGGGACAATGTACCTGGTAAGCGGCCTTCTCATAGTGGTCGTAATTTTTCTGGTAATCTTCGTGAACAAACGAAGATAATTGGACTGAACAACGGGTTATGGCATTCGCTCAGTTCGTTGGATCTGTCCGGATGTGATGGAACGGGGCGGACCTCGCGAATCAAGAATTGTTGAAAAACGTTGCCATGGAAAAGTGCTGTCGGTGGGATCCGAACCCACGGCCTCCAGATATCCCAGACTAAAGCGCCCCGAAATGTGCTCAAACCCTATGAGTCTGGCGCCCTAACCAACTAGGCCACGACAGCATACAAGTGGTATGTATGTCCGTGCTTCTGCAGCATGCTGCAGACCTCGTGTGCATCGCACACAAGTGCATAACAAGAACGCCGGATTCGCTATTAAAGCTTCTCATATGGAAATCCGGACGTTTGCGTGCTAAAAAAATGGACCCGTACCATGTCGGGGATGTGTCAGTGGGGGAGCGGGGTGCCGCAAATAGCCCTGGTCGCAACATCAGGGGTGTGATGTGCAGAACAGTCCTGAAAAAAGAAGATGATAATTACTGGTTTTCGTTCTGCTGCTTATTATGCGCGGCGATATAGACATTGACGGCGGTTGCGATTGCTGCGGCCTCCTTGCCGTGGTGCAGGGAATGTGCGAGCGTCTGCATCCGGGTCTCCTCCTCGTGGAGATAGCGCGCAAGGTTCGCCTTGACATGTTCTTCCTGCAGGAAATGGGTATGGGTGTTCCCTTCAATGAAGTGCCGGTTGTTCATGATGGCATGATGCAGGGGAAGGGTTGTCCGTACGCCGATGATCACATATTCATAGATTGCACGCCGCATACGTTCGATGGCTTCCCTGCGGTCGATGCCCCACCCGCAGAGTTTTGAGATCATGGAGTCGTACATGGGGGGAATCGTGTATCCCATGTGGATGCCTGAATCCACACGGATACCCGGTCCGCCCGGGGAGCGGTACCTGACAATCTTGCCGGGGTCGGCCTGGAAATCGTTCAGGGGGTCTTCCGCATTTATCCGGCACTCTATCGCATGACCGTTGAGGCGGATATCCTCCTGGGCGAACGGGATCTTTTTCCCAACGGCAATCGCCAGCTGCTGGCGCACCAGGTCGATGCCGGTCACCATCTCGGTGACGGTATGTTCCACCTGGAGCCGGGTGTTCATCTCCATGAAATAATACTCCCCGTCGGCATAGAGAAATTCCACCGTGCCGGCGTTGTAGTAGCCGGAAACCTCTGCCACCTTCAGCGCCGATGCTGCCATGCGTTCACGGAGCTCCTCGGTCATGATTGGGCAGGGTGCCTCCTCGACAAGTTTCTGGTGCCGCCGCTGTATGGAACATTCGCGGTCATACAGGTGTATCCTGTTGCCGTGGCGGTCGGCAAGGATCTGAAACTCGATATGCCGGGGTTTGACCAGGTATTTCTCGATAAAGACCGTCGAATCACCGAACGCCGAAGCCGCAATGCGCATCCCCTTCTCGATCGCCTCCTGAAGCCCCGCTTCGTTCTCCACAATCTGCATGCCGATGCCGCCGCCGCCTGCCGAGGCCTTGACGATGACCGGATAGCCGATCTCTTCTGCGATGGCCTTTGCCTCGTCCTGGGAGGTGACTCCCTCCGGCGTATACGGGAGGACCGGGACTCCGGCATTCTCCATCATATGCTTGGAAGCAAGCTTCGAACCCATCGTCTCGATGGTCTTCCACGAGGGGCCGATGAACGTAATCCCCTCGTCTTCGCAGAGTTTGGCAAAAACTGCATTCTCCGCAAGAAATCCGTATCCGGGGTGAATGGCTTCGGCACCGCACATATGGGCGATATCAATGATACGGTGCATGTTCAGGTAACTTTTCAACGGGTGGGCCTCCCCCACCAAAAAGGCCTCATCGGCGTACTTTGCATGCAGCGAGTTTTTATCCGGTTCGGAAAAGATTGCAACCGTTCCTATATTCATCTCCCTGCATGCCCGCATAACGCGGATGGCAATTTCGCCGCGGTTGGCGATGAGTACCTTTTCGAAATTGGTCATTCAATCACCAGAAGCACATCCCCGTTCTGGACAGCATCGCCCACATCAACGAAGATGTCGGTTACCTTGCCGTCGGCAGGAGCCTTGATGGGGTTTTCCATCTTCATTGCTTCAAGGACAATGAGCGTCTCTCCTGTCTTTACATGGGCGCCGACGCTGGTTTCAATTTTAAGTACCATTCCCTGGATGTTGCTCTTGAGCCCGCCTTCGATGGCAGTCCGCGGGATCTGCTTGGCTCCCATGGTACCGGTCTGTTCAATGGCGCCGCCGTCAACAGAAATGATTCTGACCGCAAATATCTCCCCGTCGACCTCGACCTCCATTGTTGCAGGCATACCGCCGGTAGCCGGCGCCGATGTCTCAACCTGTTTGGGGATGACCTCGGTTTTCCGTTCGCCGCGCAGGAAGGAAGGGGCTATGGCCGGATAGAGAATATAGGTCAGGACGTCCTCTTCCTTATGTACAAGCCCTTCTTTCTCCGCCTCCTTCTTCATCTTTTCATAGGCAGGTTCTAAAAGATCCGCCGGTCTTCCCGTGAATGGCTCCTCATCATCGATGATTTTTCTGCGAATGTCATCCGGGATAAGTCCCGGGGGTTTTCCGTACATCCCGTGCACATAGTCGCGGACCTCCTTTGTGACATTGGCATAGCGTTCCCCTTCCATCAGGACGTTGAGGACTGCCTGGGTGCCGACAATCTGAGAGGTGGGGGTCACGAGCGGCGGGTACCCAAGATCCTCGCGCACCCGGGGAATTTCCTGGTGAACCTCATCGAGACGGTGCAGCGCATCCTGTTCCTTGAGCTGGGAGACGAGATTGGAGATCATTCCTCCCGGAAGCTGGTAGATGAGCACATCGCTGTCCACGCGCTCGGAGATGGGGTTGACCAGGGCATCATATTTTTTCCTTATTTTCAGGCATATATTCCTGACCTTCCTGAGTTTCATCAGGTCGATGCCGGTATCCCTCTGTGTCCCGACAAGGCTTGCCACAATGCTCTCCGTCGGAGGCTGTGACGTCCCCATGGCAAAGGGCGACATTGCCGTATCAAGGATATCCACCCCTGCTTCGATTGCCGCCTGGTAACTCATGGGGGAGATCCCCGAGGTGGAATGCGAGTGCAGGTCAACCGGAATGTCAATGACCTCTTTGATGCCGGTGATGAGATCCCGGGTCGCTTCCGGCATAATAAGGCCTGCCATGTCCTTGATGCAGATGGAATCACATTCCATTGCGTAGAGCTCCCGTGCCATCTCAATAAACCCGGCAGTAGAGTGCACCGGGCTTGTGGTATAGCATATTGTCCCCTGGAGGTGTGCACCGATGTCCCTGACGGTCTCCATTGATTTCTGCATATTTCTGAGATCGTTGAGAGCATCGAAGACACGGAATACGGCAACTCCGTTTCTGCCGGCGGCCTCGACAAATTTTTCAACAACATCATCGGGATAATGGCGGTAGCCAACGAGATTCTGGCCCCTCAGGAGCATCTGTATCGGGGTATGCGGGAGCGCTTCATGGAGGTCACGAAGCCGAAGCCACGGGTCATCATTGAGATACCGGATGGCACTGTCAAACGTTGCGCCTCCCCACGCCTCAACGGAAAAAAACCCGATGGTATCAATCTCATGGGCCAGCTCAAGCATATCTTCGGTTCTGAGCCGGGTTGCAATGAGCGACTGATGCGCATCCCTCAGGGTCGTGTCTGTGATCTTTACAGGATTAAAACTCATATTCAACCTCACGGAGGGCGGGAAATGGACAGATCAAGCCTCTAATTACTTACCTCCTGAAGCTATAAATACCTCACGAAAGTCCCCAAAAGGGCCAAAATAATGACAATTGAGCCGATAAAAGCCACAAAATCCTCTTTTCCGTGGTTGAAACGTGGAAGATATGTCCCTCCTGAATGATACCCCCTGACGGCAAGGGTCTTTGCCTGGCATCCGGCCCTCCTGATCTGTACCATAACTACTGAAACGCCGAGGGGAACCAGCGATCTTACCAGCCCCGTTGTCCCTTTCATGGCAATGGCATGCCGGGTGAGAATGATGTCGTCTTCTATACGCCCGAGTGATCCGAGTGCCATGTCTGCGGCAAGGCCGATGTCAAATCCCCAGCGGTCTCCAAATGCCCAGACGGCAACATCAAAGAGCTCTTCCCCCGCACCGCCGCCGAAGGCCCAGAAGGCAATAAGCATCACCACCGAGAGACGAAGGAGATATCCTGTTCCGTCCCCACCGACCAGGGTGGTGAATACCGCGACGAGGGCAAGGGTTCCGAATATGATGACAGCGGTCCTTCGCCCGGGCAGGTTTCGCCTGTCCCGGGCAAAGATGACCCACCATACAAAAACCATCGCTGCACCGGTTACTGAAGAAAATGCGGCACATGAGAGGAGAAATGTGCTGGCGATTCTCAGGCGTGCATCCTGCACAAGGCCTCCTTCGCATCTTCGAGCGTGATATTGTCCGGCACAACACCGTAGTTGAGCACCTCTTCGATGTACCGGGGAGCACCCTGCCATGAGGGAATAGCCTCCGGTACCGGTCCAAGCGCATGAAGGCATCCTCCCCTGATCTCCCAGAGGTAATCGACCCGTGGCAGTACTGCCTGTTCATGAGTGAATAACAGCGTGATCGGTGGATGATGTGCATGGATTTTGCGGCACATGCGGTGCTTCCACACAGGGTCGAGGGTTGATAACGGCTCGTCAAGGATAAGTAGGTCCCACGTCCCTGCAAGAATGCAGCTCATGTGAAGGCGTTTGAGTTCTCCGCGTGAGAGGTCGAATGAACGCTCATGTGCTCTCCCCGTCAGTCCGGCCTCCATGCATATTCTCTCTGGTTCCAGTCCCCACGAACGGATTTCATCGCGTACCAGGTGACCGGTGGTATGGTACTCCGGAAACTGCATTGAGAGGGTGCGCCTGTAAATTCCGTGGTAGGCAATGTTCCCTGATCCCGGTTTTAGGAGTCCGGCAATTGCCTGTGCAAGGGTGCTCTTTCCGCTCCCCACCCTGCCCGTAATCAGGTGAATACCTTCTGAAAAAATCCCCCGGGCACAAAGGCTCCACTTCTTCCGGGTAAGGATCACCTCTTCAAGTGCGAGCTCCATGCTGCAAACCTCCAGAGCGTTGGATAGAACGGGGTGTCTTCAAGGTTGGGAAATATATCCTCCGGTGATCCAAAATACCGAACCTGTCCTTCTTCCAGGTAGATGAGATTATCCGCCCCTGCGGCGGTATCCATATTCTGTGTCGACTGGAGCACGTGCATGCAGGAGAGCGAGGGGAGTATCTGCTGAACATCCTCTGCCGTGGAGCGGTCAAGATGGGAGTCGATTTCATCCAGGACAAGAACCTTTGGGCGTATGGCAAGAGCTGCTGCCAGAACAACGAGCGCCTTTTCGCCCCCGGAAAGTTCCTTGCATCTTGCATCCAGTAGATATTCGCACCCGATATCCCTCAGGGCCTGTCCTATTCGAGGTTCGAGTTCTTCATCAGGAAGATGGCGAAACCTGAGTGCGGAGGCGATTTCATTTCTGACGGTCCTGAAGATGAGGTTGTCCTCCGGGAATTCCCCGACCCAGCCCACATCTGTTCTGCGCGGTGTCTCGCCATCGATGGTGATCCGGCCCTGTTCGGGCATCTCGATCCCTGCCAGCAGCGAGAGGAGCGTTGATTTACCACTCCCGTTGGGGCCGATGACGCAGGTATGTCCGGATGGGATGGAGAGGTCCCGGATGGCAATGGTGCGGAATGCAAGACCGGTGCACACAATCATTGAACACGTTCCCCGATAGAGTAGACCGCAATTCCCTTTAGGAAATCTCCTGCCAGGAAGGGGACGGCTCCAATCAGCACCGCCTGTGCGATGCTGATCCCGGCCGAGAAGGAAAGCCAGAAAACCCCGAAGGCGTAGATCGTTGCAGTGGCGGCGACAAGACCCGTGATGCGGAGGATGCGCTTCTTTTGTTCATATGCGAGTCCTGCAATCAGTGCGGCAGGAATAAACCCGATGAGAAACCCTCCCGTCGGGCCGAGGATGACACCGATGCCGGCAAGTGCATTATGAAAGACCGGGACATTCAGTGCCCCCAGTACAAGGTATAACACGGCGGGGATGGCCGCATACCGTTTCATGATCACACCTGCAAGGAGGACAAAAAATGTCTGGAGGGTCAGTGGGACCGGGGGAAGGGGAATGGAGATCCACGCTCCCACCGTGATCAGTGCCACGAAGGTTGCCGTGAGGGCGACAAGCTGACTTTTTTTCTCATTTCCGTACATGTCAACCTCCTATTATTTTTATGGTTGACACGAAAAAGGTAATCAGACCAGGCTGCAGTCTCCTGAGAATACCCGTTCTATTTTGCCGTTGTCCTTGCGTACAATGAGCGCACCGTATTCATCGATGTCGATGGCCTCCCCTTCGAAGGCCTTGCGGGGGGTTATAATCTTCACTCTCTTGTCGAGGGTGATCGACAGGCTCTTCCACTCACGGGTGATGGTGAGATATTCCCCGGATTCGATCTCCCGGTAGCGTGTCTCGAATTCTTTGAGCAGCTGCGCCAGGAACCGCGCCCTGTCGACAGGTCCGCCGCATGCCATGGAGAGGGAGGTGATAGGGGTCTTTACCCCTTCGGGAAGCTGGTCCTGTGTGATGTTGGCATCGATGCCGATGCTGAGCAGACAGTAGTTCACCGTTTCCGCCTCTGCGGAGATCTCCTGGAGGACCCCGGCTACCTTCTGGTTGCCGATGTAGATGTCGTTTGGCCATTTGATGAGTGCGCCGGACCCGCAGAATTTGCGAATGGTCCGTGCTATGGCAATCGAGGCGGCCATGGTCACCATAAAGACATGGTCTATCGGGATATCAGGACGAAGAATGATGGTACTCCAGATCCCTCCCCGCGGTGAATACCACGCACGCCCGAGGCGGCCGATGCCCCCTGACTGTTCTTCTGCGATAACCACCGTACCGTGCAGCACGGAGGGATCTGATTTTCTGCAGAGTTCCTTGGCCACCCCTATCGTAGAAGGGACGCTGTCGGTATACTCGATGGAACGCCCGATCACAGAGGTTTTCAGGTGTTTTTGAATTTCATACGGGAGCAGTCGGTCAGGGGATGCAACCAGTTCGTACCCCTCTGCTCGTGAAGCGGCGATCTCATACCCGTAGTCACGAAGCTCCTTTACATGCTTCCATACGGCAGATCTGCTGATCTCCAGTTGTTCGCTGATCTCCTCCCCCGATATGGGAGACGTGGACTGTTCGAGAATTTTTAGTACTCTGAATGCTGCCTCTATCATGGTCATCACTTTTTCGCATCAATGAGTTCGGTTGGAAGGGGGCATGGATCCCTGCCGCAGACCTGCTTCATGATCATTGACTGATGCTCCATAAGCGTTCCCAGGTCGAATATCCCGGTGATATCGACCAGACCTACGGCACCTATCACCTCGCCTGCCGAGCCGTGCAGGGGGGCGACAATGACCGGAATTCCCTTATAGGCGCCGGACTCCGGCACATGTTTCATCGTCCCGTTCTGTTTCATTGCCGCCTCGAGAACAGGCCCGGTATAATCGGAATCCACGACACGGCCCTCTTCGATCCGGACTCCGTTTTTATTAAGCGATCTGGCTGTGATCGGCAGCCTGTTTACCACTTCATGAATGCACATGGCAAAACCGGTCAGGTCATCAGGACCGGAATCTACGGAAAGTATGTATGAACCCATCACGGAAACCTCATGTCAGCTTGGTAAATCTAAAAAGAATGCTGAATTAAAATAAGGTTTCTGTTTCACCAGAGCAAAAACCATTGAGAAATCCGCTTGAAGGGTATTCGTGCAGGGAGGCAACGAGGAGCGTACCCTCCCCCACTTCGTGGGAAATCATGATAGCACGGTCATCTTTCGTTCTCGCGAGAACCTCCCCGGAACATTCGCTGAAATATCCGTCACATTCGATGGACGAGAGATCAAAATCGTCCATGATCCGGGCATGGGGGTTGTGGGGGTCAACGACAACCGGGGTGGAAAAATACTCATTGACGTACGTGACCGGCACCGGCATCCAGTTATAGGCATCCGGTTTGGGCGACATTGCGCCAAAGACCAGGATATTTCCCCCTTTCATCAGGAATTTCTCAATCCTCGTCGAAGATGCCCTGAGAGCGGGAAGAAGGCTTGTATATGCCAGATTTCCAAAACCGGTCGGGATGATCAATGATACCATCCTCCCCCGGTAGTAAGGTGCTGCCATCATATGGGGGGTTATCAGTTCGCACTGTATGCCGCAGTCTTCGATATACCGCTGGAATGGTGTTGCACAGTCCCATGCAAGGCCTGCTTTTACTATCATCCTTTGATTACTCCTTTCGGTTCCAGCCGCGCAACCCGGAGCGAGAGCCCTGCTTCATGAACGACGCGGACCACCTCGCTGGAAGATTTGTAGGCATCGGGGGCCTCCTCGGCAATTACCTTGTTGCTGGTGGCCTTTACACTGATGCCCTGCAGCCCAAGCTGGTCGCGAATCTCCCCCCCGTCCAGGTGTTTCTTTGCCTGTGAGCGCGAGAGCACCCGCCCGGCCCCGTGGCAGGTACTGCCGAACGTTTTCTCCATTGCTGTTTGCGTGCCCTTAAGGACAAATGAGGAAGTGCCCATGCTCCCCGGAATGAGGACCGGTTGTCCGATCTCCTCACACCCGGGGGGCAGGTCATGATTACCCGGACCAAAGGCGCGTGTTGCCCCTTTCCGGTGAACACAGACCTTCTTTTTTTTGCCGTCGATCATATGTTCCTCGAATTTGGCGACATTGTGGGTGACATCGTAGATAAGCGGCATCTCATCGTAATCGATGGAAAACTGCTTTGCGAGTACTTCCCTGGTGAAGTGGGTGATCATCTGGCGGTTTGCCCAGGCATAGTTTGCCGCACAAGCCATGGCGCTGAAGTATGCCTCTCCTTCCGGACTCGTCAGGGGAGCGCAGGCGAGTTGCGGATCGGGAAGGGAAATGCCGTATTTTTTTGCCGCTCTTTCAAGGGATGCGATATGATCGGTGCAGATCTGGTGACCCAGTCCGCGTGATCCGCAATGGATCATTACACATACCTGCCCGTCCCTGATGCCGAATGCATCGGCAGCGACGGGGTCAAATATCTCGGCAACGGTCTGAATTTCCAGGAAATGGTTTCCTGCCCCCAGGGTGCCGCATTGCGGACGTCCGCGTGCGCGTGCCTTTGCGCTTACATGGGCGGCGTCAGCCCCCTCCAGGGACCCATGCTCCTCGCACCGGGTGATATCGCAGGCCATGCCATACCCCTGGTTCACTGCCCATGACGCTCCTTCGTTCATCATCACATCCAGGTCCTGATCCGTAAGCTTAAGCGGACTTTTCGTGCCGATTCCGGTCGGGATCTTCGTGAAGAGATGACTGAGCAGCGGCTGAATCCTGCCGAGTTCTTCAACGGTCAGTGGTGTCGCAATCAGGCGCACCCCGCAGTTGATATCAAATCCGACACCACCGGGGGATATGATCCCTTCCTCCATTCCGAACGCTCCCACACCGCCGATGGGAAATCCGTACCCCCAGTGAATATCCGGCATTGCAAGCGCATATTTCTCTATTCCCGGCAGCGTGGCCATATTGGCACACTGCTGCAGGGCGCCATGTTCCAGTGTCGGCATAAGCTCTTCAGAGAGGAAAAAGCGTCCGGGTACCCGCATCCCCCGAGTATACCCGACGGGAATCTCCCACTCAAAGGGCCCTGCCTTTTGTATGCCTTCTATCATTCTTCCCTCATACATCAAAGAGAATATCCGTCTCATATCCTCTCTTCGTCTTTTCAATTTTCATTCCTGAGCGCGATATGCCCTTCACCTCAGTTCCTCCGGCATGGTGGGCGGGGTCGTACGGCTCGCCGGACAACCTGGCCTTAAGGGTCAGTCCATCGATGGTGACATCCGCTGAAGCGTATCCTTCGCATTCCACTTCTGCATAATAGAGAATCTCTGAGAGAAACTCGCCCAGGAGTGCTTCATGGGAATCAGCCGAAAGGGTAAAGGTCTGGTGGGCATCCCCCGGTTTGCACGAAGGGAACATAATCGAAAACAGGGCGCCGGCCGCTTCACTGAACAGGTCTTCGGTCGTTGTTCCCCAGACATGCATCAGAATGTCAGCAGTATGATCGCGTTCAATAAATGGCACCGGCATTCCCTTCTCTTCCGGTCACATGTAGTCACAGTACATCGGTACCATATCCATATCTATCCTGTCCAGATACCGCGCCTGGTACATGGAGACATAGATGATGTTCTCACCTATATATATTTCATAATCAGAGGATTTGGGAGGTTTTACTGTTGTGGAAAGAAGAACCGGTCCGCCGCATGATGTGCAGATACGAAAATCCGTATTCCGTTCCCGGACATATGATTCGACCTCTTCGGAGACAACAATGCGGTGCCCCGTGGTGGTGTTGTCATTATCGGTGAACATCTCTGTAGAATAGTTGATGATATGAATAAAAATAGGTTATGTTAGAGGGTGCTTCAGACGACGCCGACCATCCTTCGGACCAGGTCGGCATATTGATCCTTCAGCTCATAGATGGCCGTCGCATTATCCTTATCTTTCCTGATGCGGAGAATCCCGATTTTGGATGCGATGGTGCCCACCATCGATGCCACCGACTGAATACTCACGCGAAACTTGGCAGCCAGCAACTCATGAGTCCGTGCAATGCTCAGCGACTTTGTATTGACAAAGATCGTGAGCAACTCATGGCGGATGCCGTTCTTATCCCGCTTGAGATATGCTTTAAGACGGCTTTCTATCTCCTTTTTCAGATCGGCCGCTGATCTCATACACGCTCATTTATCAGAATGGTATTTAATCATTTCTCATCCCACACGATTTGTCATCTTTTTTTACGTATCCCGGATACATTGACCCGGGCGCGGCGGCAACCTGACATTTTCACCAGAGTCGTCCCATATGCAGCGGCATGTTCTTTCTTACCGGCACATCCATACACCAACTTTTAATCGAAGCCGTCGCGAATATATATGCGCATGAAATTAATGAAGTATGACATCAACCGGTACCCGGTAAAGCAGATGGTTGCCTTGCCACTGGCGCTGTTGATCGTCTCTCTTCTCTTTCTGGGCTTTAATACCATGATGACCGGTATGCCCGTCGACCCCGGGATTGACTTTGCGGGAGGCGTGGCGGTCACCATAGCGATGACCGGCGATTCCCCGGAAGATATCCAGGCGAATTTCGCGGACTATCCTCTCAAAAGTATCGGAGAGGGGGTGAGTGGAGGGTACTACCTGGTCTTTGAAAACATGCCCGATGACCGGTTCCTCGAACTCTCCAGCCTGATCGATGAGCGGTACCCTGAATCCAAAATAGACCAGATAGGGGAGACATTCGGAAAAACCCTGCAGAAGCAGGCCATGTGGGCTCTTCTGTTTTCATTCGCCGGCATGGCAGTGGTAGTCTTTGCCGTCTTCAGATCCTTTGTTCCCTCCATGGCGGTGGTGCTCTCGGCGCTCTCGGATATTGCCATTACCGCGGCAGTCATGGATGTCGCAGGGATAGCCCTGTCGCTGGGAACGACAGCCGCCCTGCTGATGCTCATAGGGTATTCTGTTGACAGTGATATCCTGATGACTTCGAGGGTGCTGAAGCGAAAAGGGCGCTTTGATGAAAAGATGCAGGGGGCTTTCAGAACGGGGTTCACGATGACCTCAACGACCTTATCTGCGGTAGTTATGATGTTCATCGTATCGTGGATAGGCCAGATCGATATCATCCGTGACATCTCAATCGTCCTTCTGATAGGCCTGATCATTGACCTGATGAATACCTGGCTCCTGAATGCAGGCATCCTGAAATGGTATGCCGGGGAGGAGAAGAGATGAAGCGGAAAGTAAAGGTACAGGACCGGCCGAAAGAAGAGGAGGCCACACTCACCCGGACACTGAAGGACTGGCGGGTTCTTCTCATGGTTGGGCTGGTGCTCTTCTCCCTGGTCAGTATCTATGGCATTCCTCCGGGTGCACAGAACGGCCTGACGGGCAATCTTCAGCTGGGTCTTGATCTTGAGGGAGGGTCGTGGATACAGCTCTCATTCAGGTCAGAGGTGATCCGGTTTGAGACGGATGGGAACCCCGATGCCCTTGTTGCCAACCTTCGCAGTGCCCTCGATGCAGAGGTCCACCTCATCGAAGAAGACCGGCTGGAAATACGAAAGCCGTTTACCCGTGAGGAACTGGCCCCCGTATTCGAAGAATTCGGTGCGAAGATTGTAACATATGACGAGGGGGTCTCCAAAGAGACCGCAGATCAGGTCAAGCTTATCCTGGAGGAGAAGGTGAATGGCATCGGCACGAAGGATGCCCGCATCAATACGCTGACCGGGCTGAACGGTGTGACGCAGTATATCCGGCTGGAGCTCGCCGGTGTTGATATCACCACTGCACAGGAGATCGTCGGTTCCCAGGGCAAATTCGAGATCAGGATCCAGACGACCGGGAATGAGACTGAGCATGTACTGTATGGCGATACCATCACCAGCGTCTCGACGCCCACACGCTATCCCATAGGAAGCGATCTCTGGGGTGTCGGATTCACCCTCAATGATGAAGGCGCGGCAGCATTCCGCTCGGCGGCCATCACCTACGGGGCAACCTCTAACCCGGAGGCTCACCCGATCATGATGCTGCTGGACGATGAAGTGGTTTACAGTGCCAGCCTGAACGCGGACCTTGCCGCCCAGCTGCAGGGAACCCCGGTACGTGAACTTCGTGCCACCACCGGTGCAGGCGACGAGGGTCTGGAAGATGCGCGGACGCTGGAGATCCATCTCCGGGCAGGAGCCCTTCCGGTCGATGTAACGATAGCAGGGTCTGGTACGGTTCCGGCAACGCTGGGTGATCATTTCAAGATCATGTGTATCATTGCCGCCATCTTTGCCCTCGTCGGTGTCGCGGCCCTGGTCTTCTACTGGTACCGCGAACCTGCCATTGTGCTGCCGATGATCGGGACGAATATTGCCGAGATCATCATTCTTCTTGGCATTGCCGTCTATATCCAGCAGCTGGACCTTGCAAGTATTGCCGGTTTGATAGCAGTGCTGGGCACCGGCATAGATCAACTGGTCATCATCACCGATGAGGTTCTTCATGAAGGGAGGGTGCCCTCGCAGACGCTCTACATGAAGCGGTTTTCCCGGGCGCTCGGCATTATCATGGTCTCGGCCCTGACAACGATCATTGCGATGCTTCCGCTCGCTCTCATGGACCTTGCAAACCTGAAAGGATTTGCCATCATCACCATCCTCGGGGTGATCATCGGTGTCCTGGTGACGCGTCCTGCCTATGGGAAGATCATCATGGCAATTCTTTCCCGCAATCCTGGAGAAAAATCCTAAAAAATATTGGGGAATTCCTTATCCAAAATACTTATACCTCTTTTCGCCGAACAACTGGTGAGGAAAAGACATGGCAAAACCAGTGCTTATTGATTTTTACGCTGTCTGGTGCGGTCCGTGCAAGTTGCAGACGCCCGAACTTGAAAAGCTGAAGGAAATGATCGGAGACGCCGTCGAGATACAAAAAATTGATGTTGATCAGAACATGAAACTTGCGCGCAAGTACGGAATCCAGGTTGTTCCGACCCTTATCATCGAAAAGGATGGCGAAGTCAAGGAGCGCCTTGAAGGTGTTACCCCGGCCGAGACACTGAAAAAACTTCTTGAACCCTTACAATAACTTCATTTTGGCCGATATGGCATCATTATCTGTACGAAAGGCGAAGGACGTTGTCAATGAACTTGAGCGCCGGTACGGGAAAATCATCTGGTGGCCCGGAAGTCCCGAGGAAGTGATGATAGGGGCAGTCCTTACCCAGCAGACACGCTGGGAGAACGTGGAGAGAGCCCTCGAACAGATGAGGGACAGAAACATCTGTTCTCTCGAAGGACTCACGGCGGCACCCGATACGGTTATCGAAGAGGCGATCAGGTGTACCGGCTTTTTCCGGGTGAAGACCCAGCGCCTGAAAGCCCTTGCATCCTGTGTGCAGAAGGCGGGCGGGATTGATGCCCTTACGAGGATGGAAACCGGCATGCTGCGTGTATTTCTCCTTGGAATCAAAGGAGTCGGTCCGGAGACGGCAGACAGCATGATCTGCTATGGATTTTTACGCCCTGCATTTGTCGTCGATGCATATACCCGCCGTATCTGTGCATGCGCGGGGATGCAGGAACAGGGAGATGATCTCAAATCCCTTTTCGAGTTGGTTCTTCCTCCCTGCAATGATGTGCACCGGCAGTGTCATGCCTGGTTTGTGGAATATGCTAAGGAGATGTGTGCACGCAGGAGGTGCGATGAATGCAGAGTCCGGAATTTGAACGAATAGGAAAGCGGCTCATACGGGAAGGCCTGTTGAGCGGCAACTTTGGGAATATGAGTGTAAGGTCTGAAAACGGTTATTTCATCACGGCGGGCGGTTCGTTTCTGGACAACCCGGGGGAGCTTGCGTTCGTCTCCACGACGAAAGGGCCCGCGCCGGGAGCATCGAGCGAATACCGTGTGCATCAGAGGATCTATGAAGCAACCGATGGGATGGCAATTGTCCATGCACACCCCCCCTTTGCCGTCGCGGCCTCATTTGGCGGCGATGCAGTCGTCCCCATAGATAGTGAAGGCAAAATGTTTCTGCCGTCCATTCCCGTTGCAGACGGCGAGCCCGGAACCGAAGCGCTTGCAGAGGATGTCGGTGAAAAATCACGGCTATCGCCGGTGGTTATCGCCCGGGGGCACGGGACGTTCGCGTATGCGCCGTCACTTGAGAAGGCCTATCTCCTGACGGCTATCACCGAGCATGCCGCAAAGGTGCTCTATTACCGGCGTTCGTTTTGAGAAGGCCCGCTCTGGAGGTTCTGTATTTCACTGCGGAGTTCCTGCTGGTTGGCATAGATGATGTCGCTCAGGATACCAAACATGAAGACCTGGATACCGCCCATGATAAGCAGTGCCGTGAGGATCGTCAGCGGGAGGTGCTCAATACCTCTGAACCACTCCCCGACGACATATATGCCGGTGATAAGGCCGATGCATGAAATGCATCCCCCGATAAGGCCAAAATAGAAGAGGGGGTTATTTCTCCGGGCGAGCCGGTAGAGGGCCGCTATGATCTTTCCGCCGTCGTGAAACGGGCGGAGTTTCGTTGCCGTACCCGGCCGGCTGACATATCTCACCGGGACAATCTTTATTTTCTGTTCATTTCGCAGTGATTCAACTGCCATCTCGGTTTCAATCACAAAACCCGGCTCGGTCAGCCGCATCTCCTGCATTCCTTCGAGAGTGAAGGCGCGATACCCCGAGAGGATATCGCCGAGATGCCGGCCGTGTACAATTCTGAACATCTCGTTTATGATGCGGTTGCCGAAGAGGTTGAGGCGGGACAATGCATCCCTGTCGGGTGCAACAAGACGGTTGCCGATCACATGGTCGTACCCTTCAAAGAGCGGGGTCACCATCGCATCGGCATCTTCGGGAAGATAGGTTCCGTCTCCGTCAAGCATGAGAATATAGGGATCTCTGAAGAGGGCGACGCTTTCAATAATTGCCGCACCTTTCCCCTTTCCCTCCTGGATCGTGACCTCGGCACCCGCCGCGCGGGCAACCTCCAGGGTATTGTCCGAACTGTTCCCGTCCATTATGAAGACATGGGGGTACCCTCTCTCCATAAATTCCTGCACCAGAATGCCGATGGTCGGTTCCTCGTTCAGGGTCGGGATAAATACACAGACCTGATCACGATCTATAGCCATTATCATATCAGTTTGATATTCTCATTCATAAGACCTTTTATATATCAGGTCCGGAAATCGAGTAAAATTAAGAATTAGTGGTGGTATCCCTGTTCTTTAAGTGACGTCGATTTTTTTATCGAGCATTCTTCGCACCTGTATTGCGGTTCGGGATCATCTGTCCGGTCATAGTCCTTCGTCCGCACCAGCCGGTACCCCCGTGCCGTCTTCCCGCAGTCGACACAGGTGATCTGCTCCTTTACTTCCCACTGGGAATCAAGTGCACGGGAAGTAAAAATAAACTGGTCGACCCAGAAGAAAATCAGCCCGCCGATAAGATTGGCAACGATGGCTGAGGCCAGCTGCCCCATAGAAACCAGAATAATGCCGACCCCTGCAAGAATAGGGGTTGATAGTTGCCAGCGCACAAGATAGAGCCCATACCGTTTGAAATTTACCTGCATCCTGCCACATGATTGCCACTGGTGAATAATGAGGCTATGGATCGATGCCACATTTGAAAATCATGCCGTCGCGGTAGCTCTTGAAATGAGAGATCCGTCTTCGGTCATCAAAATATCCACCCGCACGGCATCCCCCGGGTGAATGGTTCCGTCATTCAGATCGATCCTGAGGGATTCCCGCGGTTCCCAGGTAGCATCCCGTCCTCCCGATCCCTTGAGTGTCTGTACCCCGTAATGGTGCGTCGAGATGAAATCATGGATATTGAGTGTCCTGATTACACAGGGCACCCGCTCTCCGTCAAGATAAATCTCGGCACAGAGAAGAGCATTGAAAAATGCCTGATCGCCGTCATTTGTCAGGTAAATTCTGCTTTCATAGCCCGGCGGGCTGCTGCTGATCTGTGTTATTACAAAGATGGCCTGCGGCTCCTCCGGAAGAGTAAACCCGGGGAAGTGAACCGGGAGTGCCAGAAACAGAAGCAGGGCGAGGATCATCGTAATGACGACAAGGAGAAGCGTCGCCTCTGTCTGTGATACTGCCCGTTCCTTATAATTATTCACAGAAAATAAGATTGGATGAAGAATGGTTTATCTTTTCGATCCTCGAGAGTCTGTACAGGGTAAAATGGAATTTTCCAAACCTTTAGGAAGAAAAATGGAATTCATTTTCAGCTCCTGGAGGAAGAAATGGAATCAATTCTTCAAACTCTTTGAAGAAAAAAATGGAATGTTATTCTTCAAACTCTTTGAAGAAAAAAATGGAATGTTATTCTTCAAACTCTTCTATTGCGAGCTGGTAAATCCAGTCGAGGAGATAGGGGCAGGTCTGCACCTCGCATTCTTCCTCACAGCAGATACAGGGGAGAAGTACCCCTCCCGCGAGGAGAAGTGAGGGGTCGACGGCGGGCTTTTTCGCCTTGATGACGTAGGTTTTTATCCCGTCTTTTCGATATTCGATACGTTCCACAAGTTCATCGTCCACGAGCTTTTTTACGACCCGTGAGCATTTGCGGCTGTCAATATCAAGGAGTTTCCATAGTTCACTCTGGAGCACTCCATCAGGGTGTGACTGTATAACCTTGAGGGCTTCTTCTGCGAGTTCAGGCATATGACATTCAGAGTTCCGGTGCAATAGTCAGGATATTGCTGCCGCGGATAACAACGGTTCCAAGGGTGCGTCCCCGCTGACCGCCAACATACTCCGTGGTCTGGTCCATCTGTACATTCAGGTGTTCGTCCACCGCTACCAGGCGCCCCTTCATTATACGCGCATCGTCCTTTATTTCGACAACAATTTGAGAATCTACCAGAGCGAAGACCTTCTTGATCGGGAGAACAATGCTGTTTACCATCTTCTGTTATGTGGTGCTAAAAGATAATTAAGTTTTTTTCTCTCTTACTTCCCTTTGCCCATGATCGTTCAAAGGGATTTCATGCATGAACGGACCAAATCGATCATCCGCCTGCTGCCGACATAAATCGGCGTCTTGTGATCCGGCTTTTCCGGCTGGACTTCCAGGAGATTTCGTCTCCCGTCCGTGATAGCACCGCCAGCCTGGACTGCGAGAAATCCTATGGGATTTGCTTCGTACACCAGCCTGAGCTTGCCGGACGGTTTCCCGTTCAGTGCGGGGTAGCAGTAGATGCCGCCATATTTGAGAATCTGATGAAAGTCTGCAACAAACGATCCCGAATACCGTATTTTTCCTCCCATCTGTTCGCACAGGGAGATGAATTCCGAATGATCCTGCGGCCAGTCGTTTTTTATCCCCCCGGTACCATAGAGCTTCCCTTCGGGCATGCGGATGTCCTTTTCCATAAGGACATACATCCCGTCCTTGTTCAGGGCAAACGTACAGACGCCTTCACCCACACTCAGGGTGAGCACCGTCATCGGGCCGTAGAGCAGATAGAGAGCTGCTGCCAGATCCTCCCCTTTTCTCAGGGCGTTACCTCCGGGGTAAATGCCGATGATCGTGCCAACGGCCAGGTTTACCTGGATAAGTGACGAACCATCGAGCGGGTCCATGACCACGGAATAATCGCCCATCGCATCCGGAAAGAGAACGACATCTTCCTGTTCTTCCGATGCAATGGCCTTAACAAAACCCGATTCACCCAGGACATGAATGAGGTGACGGTCGGCCCAGGTGTCCATAGCAGCCTGTTCTTCTCCATATACATTCTCTGTACCGGCATATGACTGATTCTCAATGAACGCTTCACGAATTGGAATTGCCTGGTAGGCAATCAGTTCGATGAGGTCCCTGAGCAGTTCTTCACACGCAGTACTGTCCAGGTACTGCCGCAGGGTCGTCATGGTAACCCGGTGATCCCGACAGATAATCAAACTATCCTTTCGTGTGGTGCCGCAAAAAGAGCATCCCCGGGAACCGTCATGGGTTCCCTGTGACGGATGCAGGGGTTCCTGTGATCTTCCGCAATGAAAATTCAAGAATTCCATTCCGGAACGTGTACCGCAGACTATCCGGATCGACGCCCTCCAGCCGGATGGTCTTTTTAAAAATTCTTTCCGGCGTCTCGGCTATGAGATGAAGTGCCGAATCGCTGACGGCAAAGCGGATGTCGCCGGGTTCAACCCCCGGAAGTTCAGCGATGATATAACAGGTGTCGGGTGAGTCAAGCACCTCTATTCCCGGCTCCGTCAGCTGGCGGCAGAAGGGGGATTGATCCCTGTCTGCCGGTCCGTCTGAGCGTCCCGGACCTGTCAGGGTTATAAAAAAACCCTCAGCCGGGATCGCGCCGTTTCTCACCGCCTCCTCGATAAGCTTTCTGATTGCCTCGGTCAGTTCTTTGAAAATGTCGTCCTGTGCGTCTGCTGTCATGTCGCTTCTGTGTATGGTGTCTGCTTCTGAAGAGCTCAGGTCAGGAGTGCCTCAAGACTCCCCGTCTTCTTCCTGATCTCCTCGAAATCCTTCTGTGCGGCAAAGGTAGCCTTCCGCAGAGCCTTCTCCCCGGCCTGCACCTCTTCATCATCTTCATGGCCGTAATCGGCCCTGGTAAGTACTGATGCCGCCTTTTCGAGAATGCTGCGCTCCTCCTCGTTATAGAGGAATGGCCATGCCCGGCGTTCGCTTCTCTCGACCGCCTCGCGATCAAGGGAGGCTTTCACCTTGGTGAGGGCTTTTTCAAAGTGGGCCCTGGTGACCCGTACATTGGTCAGGGCCTCATTCCATTCATGGGGGTTTTTTCCGGACATCATTGCAATGAACTCGCGCATTGCCCCGAGTTTTGCCTCCCTTACGAGCGCCTCGATGTCCGCACCGACGTATCCTTCGGTCCTTTCGACCAGGTAATCGACGTTGATGTCCCCGGTAAGAATCTCCCCGGCATCGCCGAGATAGACATCGAAGATCTTCCTGCGGGCATCGGCATCGGGTGGCGGCACATAGATGACGCGGTCAAACCGGCCCGGCCGCATCATAGCCTCATCGAGCATGTCCGGGCGGTTGGTTGCACCGAGGATCGTCACATTCGAGAGTTCCTCCAGGCCGTCAAGTTCGGTGAGTATCTGGGACACCACGCTTTCCGTAACATGGGATGAGCCTTCGTAACTTCCTCTCTTCGGGAGAAGCGAGTCGATTTCATCGAAGAAGATGATCGAGGGTGCCGCCTGGCGGGCCTTCCGGAAGATGTCCCGTACCCCTTTTTCCGATTCTCCTACCCATTTCGAGAGGAGTTCCGGGCCTTTCACCGAGATAAAGTTGCACTCGCTCTCGTTTGCCACCGCCTTTGCAAGGAGGGTCTTGCCGGTGCCCGGAGGGCCGAAGAGAAGTATCCCGGACGGAGGTCTGGTATTGAGCCGTTCAAAGACATCCGGATACTTCAGCGGCCATTCGACAGCTTCGGTCAGTTCCTTCTTGACCTCTTCGAGACCTCCGACATCTTCCCACGTCACATCGGGGATCTCGACCAGGACCTCCCGCATCGCCGAAGGCTCGACACTTGAAAGGGCTGCATCAAAGTTCGCCTTGGTCACCCTGAGTTCTTCGATAACCTCAAGAGGGATCTCTTCATCGAGGTTCAGACCCTGAATACTCTTCCTGAGTGCATGCATCGCCGCCTCCTTGACAAGGAGGGCGATATCAGCCCCGACAAAGCCGTGGGTGCTCCCCGCGTATGGCTCAAGGAATTTCTTTCGCTTCAGTTCCTCATCACTGCGATCACTCTCCTTACGGCCTTCACGGTCTTCATCGGTAAGCGTGACTTTATCGAGGTCAAGGGGAACACCGCGGGTGTGGACCTGAAAGATCTCCAGCCTGCCTTTTTTATCCGGAATACCGATCTCGATTTCGCGGTCGAACCGTCCTCCCCGCCGGAGTGCAGGGTCAATACTGTCAGGCATGTTCGTGGCTGCAATGACGATGACTTCCCCGCGTCCCTTAAGGCCGTCCATCAGCGCAAGCAGCTGGGCGACAATGCGCTGTTCCACTTCCCCTTTTGTCTCAGCGCGTTTGGGTGCGATGGAGTCGATTTCATCGATGAAGATGATCGTCGGTGCGTTCTCCTGTGCATCCTCGAAGACCTCCCTGAGTTTCCCTTCGGATTCCCCGTAGTATTTGCTCATGATCTCGGGGCCTGAGAGGGTAATGAAGTGAGCATCGACTTCATTTGCCACAGCCTTGGCAATGAGGGTTTTTCCGGTTCCCGGAGGACCGTACAGGAGCACCCCCTTTGGCGGCTCAATCCCCAGCCGTTCGAAGATTTCCGGGTGCCTGAGCGGGAGTTCGATCATCTCCCTGACCTGGTCGAGTTCGCGGCCCAGACCGCCGATATCCTCATAGTGGACATCCGCAAGTTCCTTCCCCTTTTTCTTGGCCTCTTCCGGCTTATACACCTCTTCCCTGAGCTCGATCTCGGTATGGGGGGTGACGACCGCAACGCCTTTCGGGGAGAGTTTTGTAATCACGAAGGTAAGCGTTGTCCCGAGGAGTGCCACCCGAAACTGCTGCCCTTCGACGACTGGGCGGCCGGCAACAAGGCGGGCAAAACTCTGCTCGAACCCGCTGAGACGTACCGGGTGGGTCGGCTGTATCACAAGTCTTGTCGCTTCTTTGACATCGGCGCGCCTGATTGAGACCTTTTCATCAATGCCGACGCGGGCGTTGCTCCTGATATTACCATCAATCCGGAGAATTTCCCTCCCCCGGTCTTCTCCAAATCCTGGCCATACAATCGCTGCCGCTTTTTCCCGGCCGTCGATCTCAATAACGTCGCCGCTTCGCAGGCCAAGAGCGGTCATGACATCGGTTGACAGGCGGGCAATCCCCCTCCCGGCATCTTCATGGGCGGCTTCCTTAACTGTTACTTCAAGTGATGTGGATGATGACATTGATAGCGACCTCCAGGTCTATATTTACCTATAGTAAAGGTTTATCTATATTTATATGTTTAGATCCAACCACTTATCGGGTCAGACACTGCCGCATGACTGAAAAGGTAGGTCGAAAAGGTAAATGTGGTGAAGCAGGCCGTGTGGTTACAACTGTTTAAATGAATTAGGATTGTTCAATAAACCTTAACATGGATGATTTCCCGTTCGGTAACGATATAGTCGAGCCGGTGGTCAAAGGGTTCTGTCGGGATGCGATTGCATTCCTGCACTGAGAACCCCAGGCCGATGGAGGGGATGTTCGGGTGCTCGGAGAAGAACCGGTCATAGTAGCCTGCCCCGTATCCGATTCTGCTGCCATGCCTGTCGAACCCAATGAGCGGCACGATCGCAATATCTATGCTGCCGGCCTCCGCCGGTTCTTCGCACAGCACCGGTTCCGGTACGCCGAAGGTGGAGGGGGTGAGGCATGACGGTGATGGTACATAGGAAAGGCGAAGGGTCCGTTCTTCTTTTTGTATGATGGGAAGAACCAGTCTCTTCCCCTGACCAATGAGGGAGGAGAGGAGGTCTATCGTCCGGACCTCCGGTTCTTTTGAAGCGTAGGCCATGACCGTAGTATACGGCCTGACAAGGGTGAGCACCAGCCCGGTAATGGCGCTGCTCATCAGGGAGCGTTCTTCGCCTGACAATGCATCCCTGCGTGCCTTGCATTCGCACCGCAGTTGTTCCTTTTCTTCACGGGTTGTCATTAGCAGAACCCTTCCGTCGGCCTGTGCTTACGCATCAGGACAGTTCCTCCAAGATGTTTTTCATCGTATCAATATGGTATTGCCCTGGCGCCGTCGGTGTGCCGAAATGGCAGTAGACAAACTCAGAACCGACGAGCGGAGCAACTGCCCGTGCATATCTGAATCCGTCGCCCATCGCTCCTGTACAGACGGGTTTTGGCGCATCCAGGGTGAAGGCCAGAAGGCACAAAACATCATGATGGCTGTGGGGTGTCACGATGATCTTGGGGACGTCTCCATAATCCCTGAGCTCTGCTTCAAGGGCGGCAAGGCCCTCCGGACCGGGCGTGTCCGGGAGGTGAGCAGAAGATATTATGCCGCAGGATCCTAATTTTGTCAGATTGCGCGAGTAGTTGCTGAATTTTCTTTCGACATCAATCCAGGCCGCCGTCCCGCACCAGTGGCTCATGGCTGCCAGCCATTCCTCAGGTGTACCGTCGAACCGTCCTCCCTCCTCCCTGCTCCTCAGGGTGACAATCAATGGAGGCAACGGCGTCTTTACCGCAGCAATATCTTCCGGGGAGATGTCAAAGAGGTCGATGCGCAGCTCAATCAGATCCGCGCCGCACGAGGCGGCCTCCGAAATATCCTCCTTCGAGGTAAGTGCAACAACCGTTTTCACGTGCGATTCCTTCTTCTAACCGTTTCTTTTCTCCTCCAATAAATGATGGTGATGGAGAACATTCGATCATAGGTTCAATTGAAACTTTGAAGTGATTCCGCCTCCAAGTTATCATAGAAGATTGGTGGTTTTTTGCGAGTGAATTTCGGCGGATTTGTTCCGGTAAGTACGGTCGACTGGCGTGGAAGATCCGTCTGCACGGTATTTCTAAGGGGATGTCCGGTACGGTGCCACTACTGCCATAACCTGGCCCTGCAGTCCGGGCAGGATTTCCGGGATACAACAGAAGTGCTCGATATGATCCGTTCATCGAGGATGATCATATCAGGGGTCATCTTTTCGGGCGGTGAGCCTACCCTGCAGAAAGATGCCCTCGTTACCCTCGCTGAAGGCTGCAGGGAGATGGGCCTCAAAATCGGAGTACAGACCAACGGGGTATTTCCGGACACCCTGCGTGCCCTGATTGAACGCGGTCTCCTCGACCTGGTGCACATGGACATCAAGACGCGGTGGGAGCATTATCCGCATCTGTTCCGTGTCGGCCCGGAAGTGACGAACCATGTCCGGGAATCGCTGGGCCTGTGCATGAAAGCGCATGAGGAGGGGCAGCTGGAGGAATTTCAGGTCGTGGTCACGCTCTTCCCCGGCCGTGAAGACGATGTGTATTACATTGCAAAGGAAATCGGGGACAACGTTCTTGTGCTCAACCAGGGGGTTGAAGGAACCATTCCACCGCTGCACTTCGCCGACCTGAAAAAAATTGCAGATAAACTCCGTCGGCCGGTGAAGATACGGACCCGTGAGGATGGAGAAGTTGACTATGTCGACAACCGGATTATCATCGCAGATTCGATAGTACTGACTGATATTCTTCAGGCACGGAGAAGGTATTAGGAGATATGCACCCGGGTGCAGGGGGAGGTAATATATGAAAGTGATTGGAGTGGTCGGCCTGCCGGCAACCGGAAAGGGCGAGTTTTCAAGGATTGCCGGGGAGCTCGGCATACCGGTGGTAGTAATGGGGGACGTGGTCCGCGGGGAAGTCCGGCAGCGGGGTCTCCCGCTGAGCGATGAATCCATGGGGCGGATTTCCGGAGAGCTTCGCCAGAAATACGGAAGGGATGCCCTTGCAACCCTGAGCATACCTGCTATTGAGGCTGCAGGGGCGGATATTGTCCTTGTGGACGGGATCCGGAGTGATGCAGAGGTGGTCCGGTTCAGGGAACACTTCGAGTGTTTCACTCTTGTTGCGGTCGAATCCCCCTTTGATCTCAGGATCGAGCGTATCCGGAGCCGGGGCCGTGAGGATGACATCGCTACCGAACAGATGCTCACCGCACGGGACGAACGGGAGATCGGATGGGGTCTCGGCGAGGCCATCCTCATGGCGGATCATTGCCTCACGAATGATGGCGGGATGAATGAGTATGAAATAAAAGTCCGGTCAGTTCTCCGGAAATTTATGGAAGATGCATGACAAACAGCGTATATTTTGCCTCCTCCTCGAAGGTATGGTCATCCATTGAATGGGTATACGGGATAGAGGAATGCGGATATGACGGCTGGGAAATTTCAGCCGACGGAAATTACCGCATTGAAGAGCCGCTGGCGTTTCGCCGGATATGCGAGGTGATAGATACCACGTCACTGGGAATTTCCGTTCATGCGCCATTTACCGATCTCAATATCGGATCGTTGAACTATCCCATTTATCAGGAATCGGTACGGCAGTTGTGCGCCTGTGTGGAAAAGGCCGGTGAGATTACCGACCGGGTCACCATCCATCCGGGATACATCTCCCCCCACGGGCGCCTTGTGCCGGAAAATGTATGGGAACTGCATAAGGATGCTCTCAGAGAGATAGGCCGATGCGGTATTGAAAACGGTGTGCTGGTCTGTCTCGAAAATATGCCTGACATTCCTGATTTTCTCTGCAGGATGCCCGAAGAGCTGTTTGGCATGATCGACGGCGTGGAAGGCGTCGCGGCAACCATTGACATAGGGCATGCAAACACCGTTGGGAAGGTGGATGCATTTATCGGGTATCTGGGCAGTGCCGGGCATATGCATATTCATGATAACCATGGTTCCTCGGATGAGCACCTGGCACTCGGTGCGGGGATCATCGACTGGGAAAAGGTCGGAAACGCTGTTAAGAAGCAGTATGGCGGGATATGCGTGGTTGAAGGGCGAAACCTTGCGGAGGCTGCACAGAGCCTGGATACGTTCAGGAGGTGGTTCAGATAGCCGGAGAAACCCTGTATGTCTACTTTCTCGGCACAGCGGGGGCTCTGCCCACGATCAACAGGAATCCGTCCTGTATTATGATTCGCAGGGGTTCGGACACGCTTCTTTTCGACTGCGGTGAAGGTGCACAGCAGCAGATGATGCGCGCCCGGACCGGATTTACCGTCGATGCGATCTTCATCACCCACTGGCATGCTGATCATTACCTTGGAGTGCCGGGGCTCCTGCAGACGATGTCATTCATGGGCCGGACCGAGCCCCTGAAAATGTACGGGCCGCGTTGGATACATGAATTCGTTGAGTATGTCGAAGGGATTTCAAAGAATCCGCTTGGGTTCGCCCTGCAGCCTTATGAACTATCCGAAGGAATGACGGTCCCCTTTGACGGGTATCATGTACGCGCCTTTGCAAGCAGGCACAACACCCTCGGGCTGGGGTATATCCTGACGGAGGACGAGCGTCCGGGAAGATTCGACCGCGAGAAGGCAATCAGCCTCGGTGTGCCGCCCGGTCCGCTCTTCGGCTGCCTGCAGAGGGGTGAGTCCGTCACGATTGAATCCGGTGACGGCCGGACGGAAATTGCTCCCGACCAGATTCTGGGCCCCCCGCGTCCGGGAAGAACGGTGGTGTATACCGGCGATACCCGTCCGGATTCACGCGGGTGGGCGCAGTATGCGATGGAGGCCGACCTTCTCATTCATGACGCGACCTATGACGATTCTGAGGCAAAGCGTGCACGTGACGTCTATCATTCCACCGCCGGTGAGGCGGGGCTCGTCGCGCGAGAGATACAAGCGCACCGTCTTGCCCTCGTTCATATCAGTTCCCGGTACACCGGGACGAAAACCCATATACATGATGCAAAAGAACAGTATGAAGGAGAAGTGATCGCTCCGGATGATCTGGAGATGATCGAAATAACCTACAGGAGTTAAATCAATATGCCCGGGGAAGGTGAGGAATGTGCAGGTCCGGATAGGGGGCGTCTCCCGTGCATTCCTTACAGGACTGGCAGCTCTTTTTCTCAGCGCGTTTGCAGCGAGCGCAGCCGGGATTTACCTTGGATCTGTTTCTGAACTGATCGTCCTTCTCCCCGGGATTATGATCATGGTCCCTCCTTCCATCAATATGAGGGGGAGCATCTCCGGCGTTCTTGCATCCCGTCTCTCCTCGAGCATGCACCTCGGCGAGTTCGATATGGATTTCTCCGGGGAGGGTGTGCTGGGGTCAAATCTCCGGGCCTCCTTTGTCGTAACGGTCATCATTGCATTTGCCCTCGGTCTCATCGCATGGGGGGTGGCTTTGGCATTTGGCATAGAAGGGCTCAATGTCATCGACTTTGTTGTAATATCGGTGATTTCCGGTATCCTTTCGGGGGTCATTGTGATGGCAATTACCCTGCTGGTTGCCTATATCAGTTACCGCCACGGTCTGGACCTTGACATGATAGCATCACCGACGGTGACGACCAGCGGGGATATCATCGCGCTTCCCATGCTTATTCTGACGACGCTTGCGGTTCTCCGGATAAGCCCTCTTGTCCGGGGAGGGCTCTTTTCGCTCATCATTGTCGGCGCAGCCATCTCGTTCGTCTATGTCATGGCCGGCAACACAAAGGTCCGGGAAATCGGGAGGGAGATAATTCCTCTCCTCGTTTTTCTCTCCTTCATCGGCACCCTTGCCGGTCTGACGTATACCCTTGATCTGGAACAGCTCGTCGAATTCGGCGTGTTCCTGATCATCCTCACTCCTTTTACGGGCATGTGCGGGTCAATCGGGGGGATACTTTGTTCCCGCCTGGCAACGGGGATGCACACCGGCGCCATAGAACCTACGCTTGTTCCCGAACGAACGGTATTCCTGAAGTTCGGCACGTCCTATGCGTATATCATCATTATCATGCCGCTCATAACCCTGATTGCGTTTGCTTCTGCGCATCTTCTCGGCCTGGGTTCACCGGATATCGGTTCGCTCTTTCTTGCGGTCGTGCTTGCAGCACTGGTGGTCATGACGCTTGTCAGCATCCTCGCCTATGCGACGGCAGGGCTGTCTTTTCGCTATGGGCTCGATCCTGACAATTTCGGGATTCCTGTAATTTCTGCAACCATTGATCTCATCGGGGCGGCAGTTCTGGTCGGTGTGCTGCATATGCTGGTATAAGCAGAAGCATAATGATAGATACCACCAATTCAATAATATCAGGATTAATCATCTATGACTGAACTAGAGTATCAGCCGGTCAGTTTTAAGGATGTCCTCATTGAGATGAAGGATATCTCGGAACTCATGGTTGACCTTTCCTATTCTGCCATATTGTTTGAGAGCAGGGAAATTGCACAGGAAGTAATTAACCTCGAAGAGAGCATGAACAAGCTTGTCTACCAGGCCAGAATCCAGAGTATTCTCGGCGCCCGGAGAGTGGAAGAAGCGGAATCCATGAGCGGCCTTCTGCAGGTATCCGAAGCGGCGGAAAAGATCGCGAATTCCGCATCGGAGATCGCAACCATCATCCTGAAGAACATCAGGTTTCCTGCCAAACTAAGGCAGGCGCTCCCCGAAGCGGAAGAAGTGACCGTACGGGTTGTGGTTGCGGAGAACTCGGTACTGGACGGGAGGACACTGGGGGAACAGAAACTCCAGAGCACCGCCGGGATGAGGGTCATCGCCCTGCGGCGCGGTGTGTCGTGGATCTACAATCCTGACCGTGACACCCGTATCCTTGACGGGGATATCCTCATTGCAAAGGGTATCGAGAGCGGCATCGCCCCTCTCCATGAGCTTTGCGGTGCAGAGGTGCCGGGGCCGGAAGACCAGCCCGAAGGGGGGGTCGTTACCGACCTCGATCGTGCGGTTAAACTGATCGTAAAGATGAAGGATATCTCTGAATTTGCGGTTGGTCTTGCCTACACGTCCCTGCTCTTTAACAACAAGGAGGTCGCCGATGAAGTGGTCTCGTTGGGTGCGAAGATGGATGATATGCGGTATCAGCTGGATCTCTGGATCCTTGAGGCCTCGCGGAGAATCTCCAATGTTGAGTATCTTCGGGGGCTTCTCTACATGTCATCATTCGCAGATAATATCACGAATGCAGCGGGTCTTATTGTTGATGTGATTCTCCGCGACATAGAAATACCCCCGGTATTCAGGAAGATTGTCCGTGAATCGGATGAAATCATCACGAAGATACAGGTGCATGAGAAGTCTTCGCTTGCTGGAAAGAGCCTGAAGGAAGCAACCCTCGGCACGGTAACCGGGATGGTGGTACTTGCAATCAAGCATAAATCGAAGTGGAGATACCGGCCCAGAAAGGATGAACGACTTGAGGCCGGAGATATAATTATCGCCAAAGGAAGGCGGGACGGCGAGTGCCGTCTGTACGAACTATCACGGTAATCGATCTGCCGGATATACATAAACGAGCGTGAAGACATGACCGATAATGGTGAAATGATTGTGTACCGACTGGGTACACCGTGCGGACTCAGTGATATTGAGGAGGGAAAAATTTACGAGGCAAAAGTTCAGGGATTTGCGAATTTCGGAACCTTTGTCTACCTGAATTCCCGGGTCAAAGGGCTGGTCCATAAATCGAACATAAAAACCCGGCATAGTGAAGGAGAGACGGTATTCGTCAAAGTCCTCTCCATCCGCATCAACGGGAACATTGATCTGCAGGAAGTGGTACCGACAAGGTACCGGCTTGAGACGGTGACGAAGCAACCCTCCAATATCCGGCTTTCCGAGCTGAAAGACCGGGTCGGGCGTCAGGTGTCCGTAGATGTGGAAGTGGCCCAGATCAAGCAGACCTCCGGTCCGACCATCTTTACCGTGGTTGATGAGACGGGGACAGAGGACGCCGCCGCCTTCGTTGAGGCCGGCGTCAGGGCCTTCCCGGAGGTGCAGCTCGGGGATATGGTATCGGTATCCGGCGAAGTCATGATGAGAAACAACCGCCTTCAGATTGAGGTCGGCAACATCTCGGTTCTGGCCGGAGAAGAGCGTGAGGCGGTAGAGAAGAGAATCGAGCGCGCCATTGATGAGCGGGCACAACCGGAAGATCTTCCGTTCATGGTGGAAAGTGAGGTGCTCAATCTCCTGAAACCGGAGATGCAGAGGGTCGCAAAGATCATCCGCAAAGCGATCTTCACCGCCCAGCCGATAATTCTCAGGCACCATGCGGATGCGGACGGAATAACTGCGGCTGTTGCCGTGGAGCGTGCAGTCACAATGCTGATCCGGGAGTCCGGCGGCGACCCCGATGCCGAGAGTCATCTGTTTAAACGTGCCCCCTCAAAGGCGCCGTTTTATGAAATTGAGGATGTCACCCGTGACCTGGATTTTGCACTGAAGGATTTCGTCCGCTATGGGCAGAAACTTCCGCTCATTCTCATGATGGACAACGGGTCGACGGAGGAGGACGAACCCTCGTACCGCATGGCCAGGATCTATGACATCCCCATTGTTGTTGTGGACCATCACCATCCCGACGAGAGCACGGACGCCTTCCTTGAGGCCCATGTCAACCCATACCATGTCGGTGGAGACTTTGGGGTGACGGCGGGGATGCTTGGGGCGGAACTTGCCCGGATGATCTACCCTCCGGTCGAACGTGACATCAGGCATTTTCCTGCGGTTGCAGCCGTTGGAGACCGGAGTGAGGCGCCTGAACGGCCACGGTATTTGGATCTGGTGGCAGATACGTATTCCGAGGACGAATGCAAGGAGATAGCCCTTGCCCTTGACTACGAACAGTTCTGGCTGCGGTTCAATGACGGCAGGGAAATTGTAAAAGATATTCTCGGCATCAACCCTGACAAAGAGCGGCACCGGAGGCTCGTCAAACTACTCGTCTCTGAAGCGAATCTGGCGATTGAGAACCAGCTGAGCGCTTCGATGCCGCACGTTACGGAGCAGGAGCTCCCCAATGGCTCCAAGCTGTTTACGATTGATGTGGAGATGTATGCCCACCGGTTCACCTTCCCGCCCCCCGGCAAGACATCCGGTGAAGTGCATGATATTCTCTGCAAACGGCACGCAGGCTCACCGGTTGTCACACTGGGTCTTGGTCCTGACTTCGTGGTCATCAGGTCACGCGGTGTTATGATGAACATCCCCCTCATGGTCCGGGAACTCAGGGATGAGGTTATCGGCGGCGGAGTGAACGGCGGAGGTCATCTCGTTGTTGGAAGTATAAAATTCGTCGAAGGAATGCGCGAAAAAGTGATCAAGGAACTCATCACAAAGATTGGAGAATTTCCGGCAGAATAAATATTGCTTCAACGATTTTTTTAAATTTCTTTTCGTTTTGTGATAGCATCAATATACCCATTCAGTACGGAGTACAGGGGGGTAATAACAGTTGGATGTCAAATTACCCCGCATTTGTGCCCCTTTTCCTGAAAAAAAGCCGGATTATTGGGAAACATTTATATTATAGTAATCTCTAAATGGGAATTAGTTCCGGAGTGTAAGAAATGAGTCATTCGCCCTCGTTTAACAAAGAATACTCCCCCACTCAGGGTAAAATACTCTATTACCTGAAACAGGGTATCCAAATGGGTAAGCATTATTTCAAATCCAAGTACATAGCAAAGGATCTTGGATTATCACCGAAAGAAGTCGGTACGAATCTGGCAATCCTCTCCGAGATCTGCGAAGAACTCGATATCAGCAGGTGGAGTTATTCAAACAGTACAACCTGGAGAGTGCTTCCAAGAGGTGTGTAACCGCATCTTTGAACTGATCTCTTATTTGTCTGTGATTAGTGCCCCTTTTACGTATTCCTTTCATTCTGTCTTTGATTCCAAAAGCATTAATGCATGAAAGGTTTTACGTTTTCATATGAGTGAAAAGGTTTTGGAGTTCATCTCTGAAATTGAATTCGTGGCAAATATCGATCAGAAGAAGGACTGCCTGATGAACCAGGGTACAAATTCTGATGCTGCGGCGGTTACCAGTAACAATCCTTATGGCCTCTGGTTTAATATTGACATCCCCAAAGGCCACGGCCTGAAGAGCGGCGACCTTATCCGTATCATTGTTGAAAAAGCCGAGTAATCCGGTTCTTACCTGCCGGAAAACAGTGCGAGGAACGTTGGCCATTCGGGTCTCATGGAGTATGCAGGAATAATGAAAAATCCCCGTTTCTATGCGAAATGCCGGCTTCTATGCACCTTTATAGTGGCAGGCATGGTCCTCCTCGGCGTGATGACGGCCGGTTGCATCTCAACGGAAGAGGAGGTTGACGAGGCTCGTTCGCTTATGGCAAAAGGGGACGTACGCCTTGCTTCGGTGGACTGGAACACGGACCCGCCGGGTATCATCGAGGCAAAACTGGTTGCGGCACATATCGACTTTGAGAATGCCTATGCATCTGTAGCCGGTATTTCGCCTGGAAAGGAGGACGAACCGGATGAAGCATATGCGCTGCGGGAACTGATACAAAGCCGCATCATTCTGGTCTCCGCAGCCCTTGAAATTCAGTCCGCGCTCGGGCATATCATGGATGCACAGGATAATGCCCGGTTGTACCAGTACGATCTCTGGTACCGGGATATGGCCTGTGCACGAGAGGATCTCAGGTCCGCCCACGGGTACCTGGATGGGGCTGTCTCCTCCCTGAATGACATCACCATGGCACGCGTCCCGGTCGCGATGCAGGGCGATATCGCAGCGGCAAAGATCACCTGCGCCAATCTTGATGGCCGTGCCGGCAGGCTTGAAGCGGCAATTGACACGTCGCTGGCATAACCGGCCTCCACCTCACAGGGCGTTCATGAACTCCCTGATATGCCTGATGTCCGGTTCGATAAGGGCGTCGCCGAACCCGCTCCGTGTGGTTTCGAGGGAGAATTGGTAGGATTCAGCATGCTGATTGCTGACCAGAAAATAAACGCTCCCTGACCCTTGGAGGTTTTTTGTCACGCCTCCCCCGTGGGAGATGGCATTGCCGGTAATAATCTCTCCCGATTCGGCATCGACGATTATCCAGTCCAATCGTGTGCTTTGTGGCTGGTTTCGGGCTTCAATCTCTGCATGGACCCTCCATACGGAGTAGGGAATATGCACAATCTCTGAAAATCCGCTTCTCGTACCGGAAAATTCTGCAAATTGTCGTTCTTCACCATTTTTCCATATGATTGGACTTTGCGCATCAGATGCGCCGAAACTATTCATGTCCCGGGGGAAGTCGAGGACGGGGTAGCCTTCTGTTCCGCCGGCGTATATTGAGGCGAGGTCGTCATTCATATGAATCTGCCAGATGGAGAAAGGTTTCGGGGTGTTTTCTGCTGCCATCGTGATTATCGGAGGTCTGAAGGCAGGGGATTCCTGGTTGTCGATACATTGAAGAGATGTCCTGATTTCCGGTGCTGCAGAGGCAATGAATAGAAGAATTACCGCTGCCGCCAGAAGAGTAAGGATGTCCGCCCATTTCACATTGGTACCTTTCTTCGGGGAAAATTTATGCTTTCTCCAGAAATCTGACCCGATGGAGGTAAATTGCGAGAAGGAATGATTAATGGCAATGAACCACAACGTTGAATCAATACATGGATGTTCACCAGTCGCGGACATGGATTATTTTTTATCTGATATCCTTCGTACTCCTTCTGTTCGCTCTCTTTCTGACATCTGAAGGTGTCCTCCTGGGCTTCGGGTTTATGATGGTGATTGTGGTCGTCGGAGTAAATCTGGCGATTGTCACCCATGAGATGAAGCAGGCCGCCAAAAAAAAGGTGGTCATGGACAGAATTTCAAAAATCGATCCGGAATCCCCCGATGTGGGGGACTGAGAGAAGTAATCGCCCATTCTGATATGCGCAATCAGGCCCTTTTCCGGTAAATTTTCTGCATCTGATTGACCGGTTCATAGAGGCGCTCGAAATCCCTGCTGAGATATTCGGTCTTGCCAATTACATAATGGCCGCCTGCTGTCAGGGCGGGTGCAACCATTCGTGCCAGTTCATCCTTCTGGTGTTCGGTGAAATAAATGGTCACATTTCTGCACAGGACCATATCGAGGTGCGATGTTACCGGGATGCCGCTCATGAGGTCGTGGCGTGAGAAGCGGACATACCCTCTCAGGTGGGGTTTCACCTCGAATTTACCGTCCGTTCTTTCGGTAAAATGCCTCCTGACCTGGGCGTTACTCAGGTTTTCCAGTGCCTTTTTGTGATAGACGCCCTCTTTTGCCTTCATGAGGGCTTCCTCGTCGATATCTGAAGCAAATATCGTAAATTTGAGGTCTTTATTCATGATGGAGGTCTCATGGGCAATGATTGCAACGGTATAGGGCTCTTCGCCGGTGGCACAGCCTGCGCTCCAGATCCGGATCGCTTTTTTTCGCCTGCGCAGTTCGGGGATGATATCACGCCGGATGGCATCAAAAACGGGGGGGTCACGCCAGAATTTTGTCACATTGATGGTTAATCCATTTTTTAGTGCCTCCTGCTCCGGAGGGTTGCCCCTGAGCAGCAACAGATAGTCCCGGTAGGTATGGACCTCGTTCATCCGCATTCGTGACTGAACCCTCCTCTTCAGGTAGTCCTCCTTGTAATTTGAAGACTGAATGCCGATGTCCGATTCAATCATCCTGAGGACCGGCCTGAAATCATCTTCAGGTTCCATATGAATCACCGTTCTCATGGAGCCTGAATGTACGAATCCGGCTGCTGAGTTCCTGTGACATTCCCTCAAGGTCATCTGCAACCCGGCCGATTTCTTCAATTGCGGCAACGACTTCTCCGGAAAGCGTCACCATCTCCTGGTTACCCTCCATATTATTCGTTGCCAGACGTGCAAAGCGCTCAATGTTTTCCATGAGCCGGGTTGTCGCCGTCGCCTGGTCCTCCGTTGCATGAGTAATTTCAGTAATGCCATGTGCAGCAGTTTCGACCGAACCGACAATCCTGTTCATTGCAAAAATCACTTCATGCACTTTTGCTATACCATCGCTGATTTCATTGTCCGCCTCCTCCATTGAGTGAGCGGTATCATCACTCCCTTTTCTAATGCTTCCGAGCAGGTCACCGATGGTCGCCGCCGCCTCTTTCGATTCAGCGGCCAGGTCCCTGATTTCTCCTGCGACAACCGCAAATCCCCTTCCGTGTTCCCCTGCACGTGCGGCTTCGATTGCTGCATTGATTGCAAGCAGATTTGTCTGGTCCGCAATCCCGGTGATGATTCTTATGATGCGGTCGATCTGGCGCATCTGCTCATTGAGATGAGTGATCTCCTGAACACTCTTCTTTGAGATTGCGCCGACGTTTTCCATCCTTGCCGAGGCATCGCCACCAACCCCTGCACCTGTTCTTCCTTCTTCGGCGGTGTGTTCAGACTGGACCATCACTTCCTGAGAAGTGCTTGCTATCTCCTCGATGGATGCTGAAAGATCTGATATTTCATTGCTGACAGCCTCAATCTCCCTTTCGAGCTGCATGGTAATTTTGCCGGAATCCTGTGCTCCTCCGGCGATTTTTGTCATGGTACTCCTTATCCCGGTTGCGCTTCCGGCAAGCCTCTCCGATGTCGCCTCAACCCGATGAACGCTCTCCCCCACCTGGCGCACAACGTCTGCCATCTTATGGACCGAGGTGTTGAAATGCTCCTTCAGTTCATTGAGAGGATCATCCTTTCCAACCGGCACATGAATGGTGAGGTTGCCCGAGGCAAGTTCTCTGAGCCCGTCGGAAAGTTCTGCTGCACTCTTTCGAAGGTTTTCTGCCTCCTCGCGCACACGGAGGACCTGCTGGTCGGTATCCGCTTCTTTTTTGCGGATATCCGTGATGTCGTTGTAGACGATCAGGATGTTTTCCAGCTTCCCGGTGCTGTCGGTGATCGGTATGGCATATTGTTCAAGGGTGAACACTCCCCCCGGAAGCCTGACGGTTATTTCGCCGAATGCACGTGTCGTACGGCGGATGACCTCTGACAGGTCCTCGCCGTTTTTGGAGAGGACTTTGAAGTCTCGGATATTCATTTTCAGAAGCTTTTGTTCGCTATATCCGCTCATCGCACAGTATGCGGGATTGCTGAAGGTAATTCGTAAATTCTTGTCGGTACACAGGATGGGAATGGGATGTTCCCGCACCATCGCCTCTGCACGGAATCGGAGGATTTCGTTCTCACGTGCTTTGCCGGCCATTTCCGCTGCCTCGTTTCTCATCCTGGTGTTATCATTGAACACAATGGCAATCCGGTCAATCTGACCCCTGCCGTCCATCAGGGGAATGGCGTACTGTTCAAGGATACGGGTTCCGGACGGGAATCTGACGGTGATCTCTCCACGACACATTTTTCTGTCGTTGAGAACGGAGGAGAGCTCCTGACCGGTACGGGCGATCACCCGAAAGTCCCTCAGGTTCTTATGAAGGAGCTGCTCCCTGGGTATGCCGCAGAGTCTGGTGTATGCAGAATTTGCATCCCGAATGTGAAACATACGATCGACAATGACCATCGGAACAGGGTGCTCCTTCATAAGGGCATTGATGCGATTCAGGTCATGGCAAAGATCGTTGATCCTGGTCTTTAACGGGGCATCCTCTTCTTCAGCGTGGGTTGCACGGGCAGTAAGCAGCTCAATTTCCGATGCATGCTTCCGGCGGGTTTCTGCGATGTTCGACCTGAATTTCGCCTCTGCCTGTGCCGCAGCCGATTGCAGCTCGCGGGTCCGTTCTTCGGAGCGCGCAAGCTCGGTGCGCAGCAAATAAACGGCTGCCTCAAGCGCTTCCATCACCTCGTCGTCGCTCTCGTCAGAGTGCGAAAATCCGGTCACCTTCTCCCGGGGAGTCCGGGATTCTTCAGGCCGGTGTTTTTCCGCCTCCAGCTCTGAACGAAGGTGATGATTATCGGTCTGAAGGTTCCGGATCTCTGCATTCAGGTCTTCAAGCGTAGTAAGCGCTCTTTTCTCCAATTCCCGGTTGTGCGCCTCGGAGCGTGCAAGCTCCATCTCTAACACCTGAACGGCAGCATCGAGCGATTCCATTACTTCGGCATCGGGCGTCCCGGCAGGCGTGCCCCGCAGATGCACGTCATTGCAGGACGGTGCATCCTCCCTGCGGATGTTTTCCGCGTTTAGCGCAGCACTCAGGCGATCGATTTCGTGTTCCAATGCCCTGATTTTTTTATCCTGATCCTCGGTTCGCCGGAGCGTGGAGGAATATTCCGATGTATATCGGGAAATAAGCCGGGCAATGGCCTGGTTCATGGCCTCCTCGAGTTCGCGGAGTTTTTCGTCCCGGATTCCTGTCGAAATTTCCTGCTCACTCATGCCTGCATCTTCGCTGCCAAGGGCCCTTATCAACAGGTCAACGTCGCCGTCCCTGTCATCGTCAGCGGCGACCTCACCCGTCGGTTTCTGCGTTTCGACCCCGGTGAAAAGTGCTCTTCTTCCTGGCCGCACCGTAATGTCCGTCATGTATCCTCCGGTGAATTCACTGTGGCTGCCGTCATCTCCATCCTCCGATCACGTTGGTTATCTCTGCGTATTCTTTTGCAGCGGGGCTGTCTTCTGCGCATTCTGAAATTGGTATGCCTCTCTTCTGTGCTTCAGGGACCATCGGGTCATAGGGTATCGCATATGCCAGGGGGAATTCCTGCTGCATTGCGGCCATGATCTCCTCAAACCGTGTTCTCTCGAGGTCTGCCGTTCCCGGTATGCCCAGCAGTCGTTTCAGGCCGTCCACCACCTCTCGTGCAGGCGACATCTCCTCGTGCACTATTTTGCCTCTGGTTACAATTGCCATGCCGGGAACAACCGTTTTGCCGGTGTATTCACCGATATCTGAAAAAATGGTTCTCAGACTTTCAATGCCCTGGAGCGCAAAGGGCCCCGTATCCATGGTGACAACCGTATGGTCTGCGGCAACAAGGCCGTTAATGAGAAACTGGCCCATACTCGGCGGGGTATCAACGAGAACTGCATCATATTTTTTGGCTACTGTTTTTATTGCAGTTTTCAGGAGTGATACGTGATCCTCACGTCCATAGAGGTACGGTTCTGCTCCTGCGAGGTCAAGGGATGCGGGACAGAGATCCGGCCCGGTATCCGTTGTAAGAACTGCACTGCTCAGGGAAATTTGTTTGAACCCTTCTGTCCCCGACATGAATACATCATAGATATCACAACCGGCGGTTCCGGGTTTGACTCCAAGTCCCGATGTTGCATTCGCCTGCGGGTCACAGTCGATAATTAACACTTTTTTGCCGGTTTTATTGAGAAATCCGGCAATATTCAGACAGGCGGTTGTTTTCCCTGTCCCCCCCTTGTGATGCGCGAATGTGATGACCGGCATGATCGACCCTGTGTCTCCTGAGTTGCTTATATAAATTTTAAGCATTCCTCTGAACTAAAATCCTTTGGATTGAGCTGGATTGCCGGATTGTATGGAAAAATATTGGAAATTTTATCTCTTCATCTGACAAATCATCGTACAGATGGGGTCCGACAAAATTAAAATCGTCATATTCGGCGCGTATAACGCGGGAAAATCCTCGTTCATCCGCTCGATTGATCCCCAGGCACGCAGTGTCGAAACACGGACGTCTGATGATTCCACCACGGTGGCTCTTGACTTTGGGAGGGTACGCATCGGGGAGAAAAAAGTATATCTCTTCGGCACCCCCGGGCAGGAGCGGTTTGAATTTGTCCGGCAGATTCTTTCCCGGGGGATGCACGGAGCAATCGTTATTGTGGATGTAACCCGCGAACTGGACGATATGACCCGTTCACTCTGTGAAGCGCTCGCCAGCAGGAATCTTCCCTATGCGGTGTTTCTGAACAAATGTGATCAGGCACATGCATCCCCCGACAATTTCATGGAGATTTCCTCCGTAACGTATTCTTCAAGGATGTCGGCCATGACCGGTGAAAACTCCCTGGAATCACTGCGGGGATTTGTCGAGGAATACTTTACCACGATCTCTTGCTGATGCAAAACAAATACTATAACATTATCCTCGGTTTACATACTTTTCATGTCCCGTACTTTCGCGGTATATGGAATCTTCATTGCAATTCTCGCCATCGCTCTCTGCGCGGGGTGCCTGACATATTCGATTCATGATGCGACCTATGACGGGGATGGAATATCGGTTCAGGTGAGATACAACGGGGAGACGACGGATAAGGCGATGCAGGTTACCATCTATAATCTCTCCGGATTCCGGCAGGTGAGGATGGATAAAATCATCCAGCCGGTAACGCTTGAGCCGGGTGAAAATACCGTCACCTTCCCCGTAGAGCTCGAACCCGGGAACTATCGTCTGCATATCTATATTACAAAAGATGGTGAACGAATTTCAAGTGTCATCAGGGATATCGAGGTCTGAGAATGCGATCTCTCATCAACACCGCTCTCGGACAAGAGGCGGGCGACATCTTTTTTACCAATGCGACTCTGTTCAATCCCTTCTCCTGTGAGTGGGAGGAGAATGTCTCCTTTGTAGTAAAGGACGGATATATTGCCGGATTCGGGGATTACTCCGCGGGCTCGACGGTCAGTCTGCACGCAAAGAAAATTATTCCTGGTCTCATTGACGGGCATGTTCACATCGAAAGTTCCCTCCTTACTCCGGTTGAATATGGGAGAGCGGTCCTCCCGCGGGGCACGACGACCGTTATCGCCGACCCGCACGAGATTGCCAATGTTGCGGGTACGGACGGCATCAGGTACATGCTGGGTGAACGCCTCCACACGCCTCTGGATATTTTGTATATGCTTCCGTCCTGCGTTCCCGCGACCCCTCTGGAGACTGCGGGAGCAGAACTGGGTGCCGCGGAGCTTGCTCCATTTGTAGGCAAAGAGGGAATTATCGGCCTCGCGGAGATGATGGATGTGCCCGGTGTCCTCTCCGGCGATGATGAGGTCTGGAAGAAAATTGGGCTGTGTCCGCTGGTCGACGGGCATTGCCCGCAGCAGAGCGGCCCTTCCCTCTGTGCCTATATTCTCTCCGGTATCCAGAGTGATCACGAGTGCACCGGGCATGAAGAGGCCCTTGAAAAGCTCCGGCGCGGGATGTATGTGATGATTCGCGAAGGCTCAACCGAGCGAAACCTCATCTCCCTGCTCCCTCTTCTTTCCGCCTGCCGCATCTCCAGGGTGATGTTTGCAACGGATGACCGGCATGCGGATATGCTCGTTTCTGAGGGTCATATCGATGACTGCATTCGAAAGGCAATTGAAGGGGGGGCCGAACCCGACCTGGTCTACCGGATGGCCACCCTCTCCGCTGCAGAACGGTTCCGGCTTGACGACCGGGGTGCTCTCGCTCCCGGAAGGCTTGCGGATTTCTGCATCATCGATGATATCGACGGGTTCAGGGTCACTGCCACCTACAAGCGCGGGGTGCGCTGGAGTGACCCGGGATATTGCCGGCGCCCCCCCCTTGAAAGACCGTTCCGGTGTTCCCTGCCGGGCAGCACGGATATTACCATTCCCGGTTCGGGTCCTGCACGAATCATCGAAATCGTCAAGGGGCAGATTCTCACCCGTGCTGGAGTTGAGGATGTGCAGGGAAGCCGCATTCCCCACCGTTCCAAAGATCTCCTGAAAGTCGTCGTCTGCGACCGCTATCGCGGGGCGGGCTGCGGCGTCGGCATTGTCCGTGGACTGGGCCTGAAAAAAGGGGCGATTGCCTCGAGTGTCTCTCATGATTCCCACAACATCGTAGCTGCGGGCGCCGACGATCGGTCACTGCTGACAGCAATTCATGCGGTGGCGGAGAAAAGTGGGGGAATGGCAGTGGCAGAGGCGGACGAGGTGGCAATGCTGCCTTTGGAATGCGGCGGGCTGATGTCCGTCCTTCCCTATGAAGAGGTGGCATCAAGGGTGTCTGCGCTTGAGGGCCGGGCCCGTTCCCTGGGAGCCATCGAACACCCGTTCATGTACCTCTCCTTTTTGTCTCTTACGGTAATTCCCGAACTGAGGATAACAAACCGGGGCCTTTTTGACGGGGGCGCTTTCTGTGATGTTCCCCTGTTCATGACACCGGATGGGAAAAGGCCACGCGATTCCTAGAATATTGCGGAGGGGTCTATCAGGCCGGTTGCCATGAGAAGGCCTACGATCACCGGCTGATGCACCAGATAGATCAGCAGGGAATATCTCCCGGCAAATGAGAGAAGGCCGGTGAGGGGGCCGGGGTGGATTTCCAGGGGGAGGAGAGGCTTTCCCCCCGGATAGAGTATCGCGCCTGCGCCAAGTCCGACGAGTACCAGGCCGAACCAGGGAATAAGGGGCTCATAGTCGATGGAATAAAACGAAGCCGGGTGAAGACCGAGCCACGCAAGCCATATCGGTCCGCTGATTCCCATAAGCCTGATTCCCGCAAGCAGAAGAGCCAGTAAAAATATCGAGTATCCAATGCAGATATTGGCCTTCCCAAACCGGAAAAAGAGGGGGGCGAGAATTATCGATGTCCCGATAAGATGGAGAATGCCGAAGATGATGAAACCGTCACCGATGATGAGGTAGGTGGCGATGGTAATGCCCGCCCCGATGAGAAGGAGAAATCCTCCCCTCATCAGGTATTTTCTCCACAGATCCCGTCCGGTGATCCCGTGCGCCATCGCCCGGTCCTTTGATATTGATAGTGAAAGGCCCACCAGAAAGACGAAGAGTGATGCGCAGGAGATGGCAAATATGCGCCAGAATCCCTTTGAGACTTCAATATCCATGACCCCGAGGTAGTTGAGATCATAGATCCCGTGGAAGGTGACCATCATCAGGATGGCGATGCCCCGGGCAATATCAATCTCAGGATACCTGCCCTGTGGGCTATGAAAAAAATACCTCATCTGTCATCCCCGGGGAAAAGTGCCCGATTGTTGTTTATTATTATGGGAAATGACGATATTGAATATAACGATGGCATCCGATGGTGAGCATATTATTGAAGCGGCAGGGAAGGCACGGGTCGTCATCCGTGAAGGGAACGTCGTATCGGTTGAGCGGGGTGTTCTTTGCGCATGCCCTCTGGCGGCACGCTTTGCAACACCGGTGACGTCCTTTTCCGAGGATGAAATACGTGCGAACATTGAAGGGCGCATCAGTTCGTTCGGGATGTGCACGCGAAAGCGCGAGGTGCTGTCCGACGATGATTTTGTACTTTTTGGTGCGTCTGAACTTCTCAGTGCCGCAGTGAGAGGGGGGATACTGGACTGTGCCGTACTTGCCTGTGATGGGGCAGGAACGGTGATTACGCCCGTTTCCCGGATGATCCAGGGCATTGGCGGGAAGATGTCCGGCCTGGTGGCAACGACCCCTCTCGAGGAGGTCATCGAACGAATCGAAGCACACGGGGGCTATGCCGTCACCCCGGAGAACGGAGCGATTGACATGCATGCGGGGGTCAGGCAGGCGTATGCGAGGGGATATCGCCATGTTGCGGTGACGACCGCCAGCGCACAGGAAGCAAAATGTCTGCGGGATGCCTTCCCCGGTGTCCTGATAACGGCGGTTCACACCACCGGGGTGACCGACGTTGATGCGAAGCTGCTGGCCGATAATTGCGACCTGATCTTTCCCTGTGCATCATCGGGCCTCAGAAGGATCGCCGGACCACGCGCACTGGCACAGGGGGGGACCTCAGTCCCCGTCTATGCAATGACATCACAGGGAAAAGCGGTCATCCTTGAAAAAATACGGCAATCCGGACAGCAGGTAGTGATAAAAGGCGCCCCCCTCCCTTTTGAAGGGGGGAATGGGCCGTCTCCCCTTGTCTGATCAATCCAGACCGAAGATCGCCCTGATTTCGTCGAATGAGCTGATGGTATAATGCGCGACGATCTGGGGATAGGGGATCCCTATCCAGTCCCCGTACTTCGCATAGATGGTTTTCATACCAAGGGCGTTTCCGGGTTCGATCTCCCTTTTCGGGCTGTCGCCGATGACCCAGCTGACCTCCGGTGTCTCACCGAGATGGTCGAGTGCAGTGAGAAATGTTTCAGGATTCGGCTTTCTCTTTCCCGATATGTCCGGAGTGACCACCGTATCGAAGTACTGCCGGAGGCCAATTGCCTGCATCCGCATCTCAGCCTGCATACTCTCCGCATCGGTTACGATGGCCAGCTTCACTCCCTTTGAATGGAGTGCCCTGATCGTCTCTTCCACCCCCGGGTAGAGCCGCAGGGACGCGACCTTCTCCTCGTCGTAGGCGGTGCATGCCTCATGGTAGAGGCTCTCTGTAAAGGCACCCTGGTCCAGCAGATAATCACGGATGTTGTAGTGATGCTCAAACCCATGGGTACCGTTCAGGAAATATCTGAACAGATCTGCTCCGTCTCCGACCCCTGCCAGTTCGGTAACCTTCGCGCATGCCGCATTTTTGGCATGGAAAAAGTCGTAGAGCGTATTATCCATGTCAAAAAGCATGCATGGCGGGAGTGGTTGCGGAGTTTCTTCTCTGCTCTCCATATATAAGGCCCTCTTTTGCATACCTGTTGAATGTAGTAACGCTTAATGGCATGCCTGAAGACAAGAGAGGAAAGATTATCGTTCTTCGGAGCATCTGTCGGTTTATGGGATCGATTGTTCATTCGCCCCGTTCTTTGCTTCTCCTTGCAGGATGCGTCCTCTGTACGAACGCTGCAGGAATACTGGGGTCCCTGGTTACTCAGACGGGTCCGGGATCCTGGTATGCAGACGAACTCATAAAGCCATGGTTTGTACCTCCGGGCATCGCCTTTCCCATCGTCTGGACCATCCTGTATGTTCTGATGGGAGTCGCCCTGTTCCTGGTTCTCAGGAAAGGGCTTGATGAACCAGGTGTCTCAATGGCTGCAGGCGTCTTCGGTGTGCAGCTGATCCTGAATATTGCCTGGTCGTTTGCATTTTTCGGTCTGCAGAGCCCGTTCGCCGGATTCTTGGTGATCCTCGCCTTGTGGTGCGCAATAGCTGCCTCGATATGGTATTTTTATCGCATCGACAAGGCCGCCGCCTACCTCCTGGTCCCCTATATTGCATGGGTCTCATTTGCCGCTCTTATCAACGCAACAGTGCTGTACATCAATTAGATACCTCAAGGGAAGCAGGAAGATATTCATGAAAGGATAGCTTCAAATGCTTCCGTTCACCATTCTTCACTAGGGACCTTCCCGGAGTCCATAGCAGGCGCTGAATCTTAAATGGCTGGAGAAAAGGAAAAAAGGGGAGAGAGTCGCCGCACGTTCTACCCTCTTCCTGCCGGAGGCACAGTACCGGATGCCATAGCTTCCTTAACAGGGACACCTATGTTTGTCATAGACCACGAAGGCGTAATCCAGTATGCCAACCAGGCATGTATGGATTCCTTCGGGCTGAAATCCCACTCGTTGGATTCGTGCACCCACATCTCCGATATCCTGCATGAGGATGACCTGCTCAGGGTGCTCCGCTATCATACCCTGCGCAGGGATATGCATTCGGTCGTGCCTGACCGGTATGTAGCAAGGATGCTTGATGCTGATGGCAGGTATCCCGAATATCTCCTGCAGGTTACCTACATGCCCGAGCGCGGACAGACACTCATATCTGCGATGAAGGTGGCGGGCATTGAGGCGGCGAATATCCTTCCCCCCGCGAGTGGGGATGAAGAATACAAACGCTATCTCGAAAGCCTTCCCGATGGCGTCATCGTCATCCGTGACGATCAGATATCCTATATGAATGCTGCAGCAGGTCTGATGATGAGGTCAGACCCCGAACAGGAGGCGGGCCTCTCACGAATTCTTGATTTGAAGGATCATGAGTTTCTTTCTCTCATCTCCGATCATAAAAAACCAGGCTCCAGACATTCGGCATCGGTTAGCAGCTTTGAGGACGTTCTCATTACCTCCGAGGGAAAAGAAAAGAATGTGGAGATCCTGTCGGTGCCGGTCTCATTCGGAGGGAAACAGTGCACAGAACTGATTATTCGTGATATCAGCCGGCAGAAGCGGGCCCAGGAAGATATCCATGCCCGGAATAAGCAGCTTCAGACCATTAACGAACTGATCAGGGCAGCCAATTCAGTGGATACCCTTGAAGGGATGCTCGAGGAGATGATTGAGCGGGTGGCCACCAGTATGCAATTTGATCTCGGATGGGTCTATCTTCGCAACCCCGAGGCAAAATATGCCCGTCTCATAGCCCCCCTGGGAGTGCCTCAGCCCTTCATCGAACGGCATGGGCGGCAGAACACTCGCGATTTTCCCTATAATCTCGTATTTTTTGCGACGCAACCGCATTATGTGGAGAACCTCCGCGGCCGTTCCCCCGGCCCGATTGATACCAAAATTCTGGAAGATCTCGATGCTCTCTGTTATGCCGGGATCCCGCTTATTGCCGACTCGGTGGTTGTCGGCGGCCTCTTTATCGGCCGGAGGGACAGGTGGTCGTTTGCCACCTACGAAAAAGAGACGCTTGAGCTTCTCGGACGGGAAATCGGCGGTTCTGTTCTCAGGGCAATGCTCCAGGAACGGCTTGAGGATGCGTACAATGATGCCAGTCTCTATCTTGACATCATGCTGCATGACATCAAAAATGCCAATGCAGCGATTCTGGGATATTCCCGTCATCTCCGGGAGATCTATCACCCCGAGGGGGTGCAGTATGCCGACAAAGTCCTCTGGCACACCCACCACATCACCGACATCCTCAATAACGTGACCACCATACGCCGGATAACGGAAGTGCCGGGGGAGATGACTCCCATGCATCTTGATGCGCTTATCGGGGCGGAAATATCGCAGTATCCTGATGCAAGCATCAGTTTCAGGAAGACCGGGTGCTATGTCTGGGCAGATGGCCTCCTCTCCGATGTATTTGCAAACCTCATCAGAAACAGCATTAAATACGGAGGGCCGGGTGTGAGTATCTGGATCTACGGGGAGGAGTCGGATCATGAAATAACCCTCACCGTCGAGGATAACGGGCCGGGAATTCCCGATGAAAAAAAGTCGCGGATATTTTCGTATTTCCAGGAAAACATGAATGAATCCGGGGGACGCGGCCTGGGCCTGCATATTACCCGCCTCCTTGTCCGCCGATATGGGGGAAAAATCCGCCCCGATGATCGTATCTACGGAAAGCCGGATGAAGGCCTTGCGATTCGATTTACCCTTCAGACCTATGAGGAGGCTGAAGCGGTGGGACCCAACGATTCCTCGCTGTCCTGATGCGACATCGGGATATGGTGAAAACGTCGGTATCTACGGCAAACGATCATCCGCGGCCCTCACCTTCGGAGCGACGGATGCACCACGAAAGACCTTTAGGTATCGCTAAAAATAATGAAAAATGCGGGAGGAGCGATTCGAACGCTCGGACTCCTACGAGACTAGGCCCTCAACCTAGCGCCTTTGACCTGGCTCGGCAACCCCCGCACACAAAATGCAAGATTTCTGCGTAGGTGAACAGGCATCCGGTCAACCCGTCTGCGTTGTCCTGTTACCCTATATACAATGTGCTTGCCAGAGAAATATGTTTTCATTTTGCTGCGCCCTCATTTAAAAAACCCCGTTGTGCCATGCCTTCTGCCGGCAGCAGCGAAGGTATCTGATGTATTTTTATGGTCTCGAGCGTATATGTTTCTTCGATGTGGGCAACAATTCTCGAGCAGTTCAGTGATTCGCCTTCCCAGTCGCAGGTAGTCAGGTTTCTCCTTGAAAACGGATTGGGCATCAATGAACGGGGAAGGGTCACGGTGAACGGCATTGAGGTTCCCGCAACCCATCTGTCCAAGGCGATCGGTACCGACCGGAGGGTTGTTGACGCAACGGTCAAACGTATCCTTTCCATGCTAGGATTCAGGGATATATTCCTGAATATGCGGGCAACACCGGACCTGTCAAAAGTAGCGGAGTCCCTGGGCCTTGCGGTCATCACGATCCTGCCGAAAGATGCCGGACAGAAAGGCATTGTCGGTGCCGCAGTGGCGGTGCTGACCAGTCATGATATCTCTATACGGCAGATATTTGTGACCGACCCCCATCTCTCTGAGGACCCGAAACTTGTAATCATTGTCGAAGACCAGATGCCGTCTTCCGTCTATAAGGAGCTCCGTGATCTCGATCAGGTCCGAAAACTCATACTTTGATTACCGCGTCCTATAGGGTTCGATTTCCTCTGCGAGGGCAACCATTCTTTTTTTGATGGTATCGGGAAGACCGTTGGAGTACCGGAGCCGTTCTTCCAGGGAGATCTCGTCCGTTCCACGAATGAGATTGTCGGCATGCGCAACAATCTTTTCTTCCAGGGTTGAAGGGACACAATTGATTTCCCTGAGTCCTTCTCCGAGGCATTCTTCCGCCGTCAGTCCGGCTCCGATATGACATTCGACGATACGTGCGATATCCTCGGGGATGCCCATCTCCCTGCACATTTTTGCACCAATTTGCCCATGCTCAAGGCCATGGGTGCGCGCGCGCCCGATATCGTGCAGCATTGCACCCCATTCAACCAGTTCTCTGTCTGCACCTGAGTTCTCGCAAAACTGCTGTGCAAGACGACATACGGCCATGCAGTGAGCGATGACATCATCGCTGCATCCGGCGATGCGGAGAAAAAAAACGGGAGGGGCCGGGGATTTCGGTAGATTCACGCCTTTCCCAATGAGGCCTTCATATGTTCAACACGCCGTTTCAGTGCCAGCAGTATAAGTTCGTTGTCGAAGTGGTCCATGGGGGTTTCGCAGGAACAGGTAAACTCCCGCGTGATTGCTTCATCAAAGGTGTAGACAATCCCGCAGTTCTTGCAGATATAAAAGTCGTTCTCATCTTCATACCGCTCGCGGGCCTGCAGTTTTTCCAGCACCTCTTCCATATCTTCGGTGATTGCATCATCAATGCGATCCATCCTGAGTTTCCACTTGTAGGTGAGCCAGCCGGTCTCCTGGTTTTTCTCCCTCCGGTATTCAGCGAGGCGTTTACCATACAGGGTATAGAGGGTATTACGCACCGTGTTGAGGTTGATTCCTGTCTCCGCGGCAAGTTCTTCATCCGTCTTTTCGACGTCGAATCCGAAGTCCTCTACCAGTTGAAGGCCTGCTTCTCCTATCATGCGCATGAGATATGCACGAACAGCCTCGTTTTGTATTGCCTCTTCCGCCGTTACCATCTGCTCATATATTCACGTACTTCTGTAATAGTCTTATCCAAGAGGCCGAGAGCCTCGTCCCGTGAAGACCCTCTCCCATAGATGCTGATCACCGCCCCTCCTTCTTCGATCTCCGTTCCCTTCCAGGGAATGTCGGCGACCGCCGGTGCCAGCCATTTTAGATCATCCTTTGCGGTCAGGTCGCGGTCGGCAAAGAGAATTTTCCGGGCAACGCAGCGAACCGGCGAAGGACGCACCGGAGGCACATGTCCCCTGCATGCCCCGAGGTGCAGCTCAAACATGCTTCTGTCGAGAGACTCCTCGACGATGTCGAGTGTCGCCTGGAATCTCGGGTTAATCTCGATGGCATAGATCTCATCAGATGCGATGAAATCCACTCCGACGGAGCCGATGCATCCGCTGGCTGTTACCACCTGTTCTGCAAGGTCTGCGAGCTGGCTCTGCTTTTCCGTTTCATACGGGGTAAGGGCACCTGCAAATCCAAAGGCGCGATCCCCTGTCCCTCCGCGCATGAACTGTTCGTTTACCGAAACAGCGCGTGCAGTTATGCCATTGGATATACAGGAAACACTGCATGGCGTCCCCTCTATCGGCGTCTGCCTGATTGAGGGTTCATCCGGCCAGAGGTCATGCCAGGCCTGTTCTTCTGCATCATTTCGCACCAGGGCGTTTCTCCATCCCCCTGCACCGCTCAGAGGTTTTATGAATGCAGGATATGTCCCGGCCTCCAGAATTTTTGGGGCCGGGATGCCCGTTTCATGGAAAAAATCCTGTATCCTTGATTTATCGAGAAACTGTGCAGCGATGGAGGAGGGAGTCCCGCAGAACCTGGGATCTTCCGTAATGGTTTCCGCTCCCGATGCGGCGATGATGAGATCGATGGTGAATTTTTTACAGTAATCCTCAATGAGAATGGGGATCTCATCGAGCTCTTCAAAGAGGGACCATTTTTTTGCATACCATGTCAGGTCCTGATCGCAGAAATGGTCGATGGCATAGACCTCATACCCTGCCTTCCATGCGGACTGGACAATATGGCGGGTCGCAAATCCGGCGATAAGGACGCTTCCTTTCAATCCTCGAACCTCTTCCCGCATGCGGTGGGTATGATCTTCATCTGCGCATCCGGATATTCCCGATTGAGTTCTGCGCCTTCGAAGATGTGGTCAAGAATCAGGGCGAGGCTTGAGATCTCCGAGTGGGGCTGTGTGGTGACCGATATGTTGTAGTCCGAGAGCGCATAAATGTCCGAAGGAACTTTTTCAGCACCGACAACGATGAGAACCCTGCCGGCGGCTTTTATCTCAGCTTCCACATCCGTCATGCGCAGGCCATACATGGTCAGGTGGACAACAATGCCGCCAGCTTCTTTCCATTCGTGGATGCATTTGCGCCATGAGACATTATTCTCAACAAAGAAGTCCCCGCCCCACCGTTCTGCCACATCTTCGATGGATGTTTTCACTCCCAGATCATCGGCCGCAAGAAACATCCCTTTGCATCCCAGGGCCCGTGCAGTGAGGCCTACATGGGTGGTAACTCTCTGGTCGCGCTCGGGCCGGTGACCCAAACGGAGTACTGCGACCTCTTCAGGCATCCGATTCATCCCCGTGATGTTTGACTTTTATTACACCGTTTTCCATTACAAAAGGAGAATTTTTCATCGTATGGGCTATTTTGCATGAGAACAACATTTCCTGAAGCGAAAGCAGTCGCACGCCCTCCGGGGTCCTTCGAAGGAGGTGGCTCTTTTCCATTCGTTCCAATGAGGCCGCAACAGTCTCATCCGGCATTCCCGAAACGCTGACCAGCTGCTCGGTCGTTATCCCCGGGGCCGCCTGAATGATATGGTACAGTGTCCAGTCTGTTTCCTCTTCTCGCACGCTCATGAATTTGCGCTGAAAGCAGGATATAGTTTTTTACCTGCCCGTACCAACACAAAAGGAGTGACGCGCCCTGACACATCAATGCATCAGGAGGAGTGCCTCATATGATGGATTACTATGAGCTGGCACAGCTTGCCGACAAGATACTCGAGATTGCAGATGATGAACTGCCCGCCCTTGCAGATATTCTGGACGAACTCGACCCGGAGGTCCGGGAAGAATTGATATTCTCGGATTTTTTGAACGCCTATCAGGTATTTTACTACTTTTTCCGGGAAGAGCCGGATATTCTCCTCGATGAACGGCTCAGCCTTCTTCCCGCAAGTGCGGTCCGAAAGGGAGTCCTTGCAGAGGAGCGTGATCTTCTGGAGCTCATCTTCATTGCTCAGGATGATGTGCCGGAGATGCTGGTCACCGATGGTGAAGAAATTCTGCAGAGGTTTGCCGGCCCCCGTGCCTATCGTGAAGCGGTGCAGTGGGCCGATGAGCAGGCGTGACAACTCCCCTTAATGCCCTGCCGTGATGAGAGAGAGATCCACGTTTGCTGCAGCAATCTCCGGGAGGTCACCCCAGCGGTGGATCTCCTCCCCGTGGACGATGAAAACTCCCTGGACTTCGTCCGGGTTGAGGCGGGAGAAGATATTGGTGTCTCCGGTGCCTGCGATATTGCATAGTGCGGTTGCCCACGCATCCGCAAGGGATACATTGCGTGAAAAGACCGTGACCGCATCCGCAGTTCCAAAGGAAACTGAGGGTCCGACAGTCGCAGATGACGTACAGATACCAAGGATCTCTTCCTGCGGGGGAAGCAGGAATGCAAGTTTTCCTGAAAGGGGCGATGTTCCGGCATACAGCCCGATTCTCACCGGTCTGTCGGCAACGACTGCGATATCCCCTCCGTTATCGACAATCCCGAACTCTGCGCCTGCTTCCTCCATTGCTTCGACCCCCGCCCAGGCAATGGTTCCTGCAACCGCGGCCATCGGGCCGACCCCTGCGCTCTTCGCCGCATCTGCCATCCGCCCGGCGACCAATGAACCGGCAGGTGCAGGGTAGGGTTCATAGGTCACTGCAAAGAAGGGATCGGTTGCGATGATCGCTTCAATTTCTGTGCGTGCCGAGATCATCGCATCCTTTGCTGCTTCGATATATTCCTGCCGTTCTGCAAGAATGGTGGTAATCGTTGTCCGGTACTGGAAATGCTCGCGAATCATTGGAGGAGGGAGAGCGCGTTATGTGGACAGGCGATGACGCATTTCCCGCAGAGAATGCATTTTTCTCCGTCGATGACCAGTCTCCAGTTATCGTCGAACGAGAGCACATCCTGGGGGCAGACGCTGATGCATGCGCCGCAGTCGACACATTCAGACTCGTCGCGGATAACGGAATCTTCCATGACCTTTACCCGTGCCCCTGCCTCCTGCATAGTAGCAGAGACCAGTGCCGCGTCCTTATCCGGGACCTCGATGAGAACCTCGCCCTCCATCGATTCGATATATGCCCGTTCGACGTTGATCAGGACCCCTGTCTTCAGGATCGTATGGGCGATGATGGGCTGTTTGACCCCTTTGCGTGAGAATGTGACATGCAGTTTCATGCCTTCCACCTCTTTTCAAACAGTTTCCCCAGATCTATTGCGGAGAGCATCCCCGCCAGCGTGCCTTGGGAGTCAATCACCGGCAGGGCACTGATATTGTGCTTTTCGAGTTTGCGTGCCGCGATATCCACTGCTTCGCCGGGGGAGGTGGTTACCACCTTCTTTGTCATGATATCGAGGACAATCTTTGCTTTATCCGTGGTTGCAACCGCTTTTGAGACATCAAAGGTCGTCACAATACCAACCAGTTTCCCCTCCCTGTTAAGAACCGGCAGGTGGTTGGTCTCGCCCCGCAGAAGCCGTTTGGCTGCCGTACTGATCTCTTCGTCTTCGTAGATGGTGACGACCTTTGTGTTCATGATTTCACGGACCCGTGGGGTGTGCACGGTATCTCTCATCGGGCGGGCAATAACGGCGGGATTAATACGCCGGGTCGGAAGCGATAGTTCCATCCGGCCATTTTCGATGCGTGACTTGAGTTCGCAGGCAACCTCCTTTGCCTTCCTGTAGGATGAAAGAGAGGATGTTTTCACCTCCTCTCCCCCGATATCTATCATGCCGCTCTTGAGTTCGGCATAACTAACCTCACGGATCACCGGACGGTCACGCCCCTGCACCCCATAATCGGCAATCCCGGTCATGATGTCTTCATCCCTGATGGCTGTCCTGCGGAGAATATCTTCATCAATGACCGGGATAGGGACGCCGAGTCCGACATAGAGGGTAGACCCGTATCCGGTAAAGGTCGCCGCTCTCAGAAAATCCTTTGACATGTCCTTGAGGTTTCCGGTGGTCATCAGGGTGCCGAAACCATTTCCCGGGGACGCCTGCGTTCCCTCGCCGATGATCATGCCTTCGGCGCCGCAGAGAAAGATAGGAACCCCGCTCCCGATGGTCCGAAATTCCGGGTCATTGGGGATAGGGGAGAGCATCCCTGCCCCGGAATAACTGACATTCCCACTGTTGGGAAGAAGTGTCCCCATATAGGTATAAAGAGGCCGTTCGGTCGTATTGATGGCGGCCATATATCGTTGGTAGGCATTTCGTGGGTTGACCATCACGGCCTGGTTCAGGTCTTCAGCGAGGAGGTCGATTTCAATGGTCTTTCGCGGATAGCAGTCTGTTCCCCGCGACTGGGCTCGCAGATGGACGGAATTGCCGGATACGAGGTCCTCCAGGACGTGGGCTCCGCCATATTTTATTCCCTGGGTCTCCGACTTCTGGGTCGCCCCGATGTAGGCGTCGACCGCCGCAATCCCGGCATATGCCTCGACATCGTTTATCCAGACCCGTTCCATCCTGATAGGGGGGTCCGAATGGCCAAAATTCATGAAGGCCCCGGAAGAACACATCGCGCCGAACGTCCCTGTCGTTACAACGTCGACTTCCTCAAGGGCCCCTTTTATTCCAAGCTCCTCAACGATACCGGGCACCCGGTCTGCCGTAACCACCCGTGCATTTCCCTCACGGATGCGGGTATTGATCAAGTCCAGGGATTTTTCCATATGTTTTGTTGGGATTCTGCATATTTAACTATATTGGATATTACTATCAGTAATTTACATTTCCTGGAAGATTACCCCGGCCGAAGTGAGCGCATCTCTCTGGCATGAGCTGTGTGATATGATCGTCTGACCCTTGGTATCGAGAGTTTTTTTCCCTTCGCCGTCTATCTCTGTGGTATGGAGCTGACCGGTGCGATTGGATTGCTCGAGGAAATTGCCCCTCCCGCCCTCGCAGAAGAATTCGATGAAGGAAGAATAGGTCTGGTCGTGGAAGGCAAGGAAATCATTGATGCCGTCGCATGTGCCCTGGATGCAACGCTTCGCGTTATGCAGGAAGCCGTTTGCTGCGGGGCACATCTCCTTGTCGTGCACCATACTCCGCTTTGGCATCCGTTTACCCGGGTCACCGGAAGGTACGCGGATCTTCTCCGGTATGCCCTTTCGCATGAACTGAATATCTATGTGATGCACACCAATTTCGACCGGGCCCCCGGCGGTATCAATGATGCCCTCGCTGATCTTCTGCGCCTTGACGGCCGTGCGGAAATGAGTCTGGGGATTGTGGGAACCACCTGCATGAATACAGAAGCGATGGCCGGTGTTCTTGGGGGCGGTCTGCGTGTGTATGGTGAAGTGCCGGAAAATCCAAGAATCGGGGTTGTTGGAGGTTCCGGCTTTGACATCGATCTCATCGGCGAAGCGGCCAGTCTCGGAGCGGATGCCTTCCTGTCATCTGAACTGAAGCATTCGGTTCTCCGGGAATCTCCCCTCCCACTCATAGAATCAACCCATTACGCCCTTGAATCTCCGGGTATGAAGGCCCTTTCCGAACGAATGGGCTGGACGTATATTGAGGATGCCCCGGGGGGAGTCGTTGTCAGGTGAGCGAAAGCGTCCGGGTGCAGGGGGCCGGAACCAATGGGTGTCAGAACAGGGTGCGTATTCAGAAGAATTCATGGTCCGGACCTACGGGGAGAGGGGGGAGAAGGCGATGCGGGCGTGCCATGACGGGAAAGTTGAAAGGTACCTCGATTTTTATGTTGTTCATGGTGTGACCGGGACATATGTGGTGGAAGATGATTTCTGTACATGCAGTGACTTCCTGTTTCGCGGCAGCGAATGCTGGCACATCCTTGCGGTCAGGTATGCCCGCAGCTCGGGATTGTGGATACCAAGGGATGAATGGTATCAGGAAAAAATGGCAAAACCGCCTGAAGCAAACACTATATGAGCACAGAGTTAGAATAGTAATAGATTAGGTCAACGTGATTTTCCATGCTCGACGATGAGTATACTCTTGATTATTTTATCAATAACGGACTTACGCGAAAGGTATGCAAATCATGCGGTTCTGCCTTCTGGACGCGTGATCCCGACCGTGAGTTGTGCGGTGACGCACCCTGCGAACCGTACAGTTTCATAGGCAATCCGGTTTTTAATCCCCATTCCATCGATGAGATGCGGGAAGCCTACCTGAGTTTTTTCGAGCAGCATAATCACACTCGCCTCGAAAGATATCCGGTAGCTGCCAGGTGGCGGGACGATATCTATCTGACCATCGCGTCCATTGCAGATTTTCAGCCATTCGTCACAAGTGGTGAGGTTCCCCCACCGGCAAATCCCCTGACTATCTCCCAGCCCTGCATCCGCCTCAACGATCTTGACTCTGTGGGGAGGTCCGGGCGTCATCTGACGACCTTCGAGATGATGGCCCACCACGCGTTCAATTCTCCCCGTGAAGAGATCTACTGGAAGGACCAGACTGTGGCACTCTGTGATCAGTTCCTCAGTTCCATCGGTGCCGATCTCAACGCCGTCACCTACAAGGAACACCCATGGATCGGTGGCGGAAATGCCGGGCCGAGTGTTGAGGTGATGATCGGTGGTCTTGAAGTTGCAACACTCGTCTTCATGAGCATGACCAAGAAGGCAAACGGAAGAGTGCCGGTTGACCTTGATGGTGTTCCTTATTATCCGATGGACATGCGGATCGTCGACACCGGGTATGGGCTGGAGCGGTTTATATGGGCATCCCAGGGTTCCCCGACAATATATGATGCTGTCTTCCCGGAGATGGTAAGCAGACTGATGTCGTCTGCCCGTTTGGAGTATCTCCTTGATGAGAAGGAATGCACCCGGATCCTTGGCATGAATGCCAAGTACGCGGGTCTCATGGATATCACCGGCTCGAATCTCTTTGAGATGCGCCGGAAGGTTGCTGAAAGCATTGGGGTGCCCTTCAGGAAACTCCAGGATATGATTGCGCCGATTGAGCGGGTTTATGCCATTGCCGATCACACCCGCTGCCTTGCTTATATGCTCGGGGACTGCATCGTTCCCTCCAATGCACAGGAAGGGTATCTTGCGCGTCTGGTGCTGAGGCGTACGTTAAGGATGATGAATGAACTTGAGATAGAAGAATCTCTTGCAGATCTGATCCTGATGCAGATGGAGACTATCGGTACTGCCTCCTTTAACCAGGCCACCCCTATTGTCCGGGAAATCATCGAGAACGAGGTGGTCAAGTATGAGCAGACGATGCTTCGCGGCAGGCGGATTGTCCAGAAACTTGCCCGTGAATACAAGAGCCGCGGTGAGCCTGTTCCGTTGAAGGAACTCATTACGCTCTATGACTCACACGGCATCCCCCCCGAAATGGTACGGGATGCGGCAGCAGAGGATGGCGCCACCGTCGATCTGCCTGATAATTTCTATTCCCTGATAGCCGACGTTCACTCGGAGTCCGATGGCGAGAAGGGCGAGACGGGCGAGAAGGACGAACTTGCAGGTATCCGTGCCCGGATTGAGGGTATGGCCCCCATTACCAGGCTCTATTACGATCTGCCCGATTCAACGGACTTTGACGCTATCGTTCTCGATCAGTTCGATGAATATCTTATTCTTGACCGGACGCTCTTTTATCCCGAGGGGGGGGGCCAGCCTTCGGATATCGGCAGGATCGTGAGTGAAGAAGGGATAACCCATGTTGAGCATGTCCTCAAACTCGGTGATGTTATTGTCCACCGGGTGAGTGGGGAGGTTCTGAAACGTGGTGATCTGGTAAAAGGGGTCATCAATGAAGAACGCAGGAAGAACCTGATGCGTCATCATACGGCGACCCACGTCCTCCTGCATGCGGCTCGTGTTGTCCTTGGTGCCCATATCCACCAGTCCGGAGCGCAGAAAGGCGAGGCGTCCTCCCGCATTGACATCCGGCACTATAAACATATCACTCCCCGGGAACTCAAGGAAATTGAAAATGCGGCAAATCGCATGGTGCTTGCAGATCTGCCTGTTCATGTCGGGTGGGAAGACCGCACCGAAGCAGAGCAGAAGTATGGGTTCGACCTCTACCAGGGCGGTGTGCCTCCCGGTTCCCGGATACGTGTCGTCCAGGTAAGCGGAGATGTCCAGGCCTGTGCAGGTACCCATTGCCCTTCCACCGGTCAGATCGGCTCCATCCGCATCATAGGCGTGGATCATGTCCAGGACGGCATCGAACGTCTGGAATTTGCCGCCGGAATGGCCGCCGTTTCATACAACCAGATGATGGAGAGGCTGGTCGATGGATCTTCAGGCATTCTCTCCGTGCAAAGGGAGAATCTGCCCGCATCCGTCGAGCGGTTCTTCAATGAATGGAAGGACCAGAGAAAGGAAATCGAGCGGCTCCGGAAAAAAATTGCTGATCTTGAGACGAAGATGATTATCTCCGAGGAGATCGGCGGCGTTGCCGTCACCGTGCACATTCTTGATGCCTCGCCGAAAGAGCTGGTCACGATTGCGACCGGTATTGCAAACGATGGCGGCGTGGCCCTTATTGCCGGCGGAACGGACCGTGTCCATGTCGTCGCCGCATCCGGGACAGAAGCGGTCAATGCCTCGGTCCTGGTACGGGAAGTGTGTGCGCTTCTTGGCGGAAAGGGCGGTGGAAAGCCCGCCCTCGCACAGGGAAGCGGAGTATCACGTGAGTCTCTTGATGATGCTCTGGCACGAGGAAAGGAACTAATCACTGAGCACCTGACATGACCGGCGAAGAGGTATTGGTACTTGAACCCGGAGACGACCGGGCGAAAAAGATTGGCAAGGCTCTCTCCAATGCCTCATCCTCGGATATTCTTCATCTTCTGGGTGAAGGGGAAAAAACCCTTACCGAGCTCTCCGAGTCACTCGGCCAGCCGATAACCACGGTCAAATACAATGTAGAGAATCTTCTCGATGCGGGAATGGTCGATATTGTCCGGACCAGGTACAGTGAAAAAGGGAGGGTTGTCAAAGTCTATGGTGTTCGTGACCAGGTGGTGATCGTCTCACCCGGCAGGGCGGATGTAAAATCACTTCTGATGAAATATGCGTCACTCTTTGCCCTCATCGTGGTTGCATCGCTGATAATTGCCGGTATCGGACCGCTCTTCTCCGGCATGGGTCTCGGTGATCTGCAGGCAGCCCAGGAGCCGATGCTGCGTTCTCCGGCCCCTGCCGTGACGGAGGATACGGTAGCAGTGATGGATTTCAGCGGAGAGGATGGAGCACAAGGAGCGGCAAAGGCAGCAGGTACCGGGGAACGAAATGATGCCGGAGCACAGAGCCTCTCGGATGCCATGAATTTTGCGGCAATGGCCTTTTTCCTTGGAGGATTTGTCGCCATTCTTACCATGCTCCTCTATGAAGTACTGATGACCATCCGGGCAAAACATCATTAATCACCCAATTTTTTCGAATCCGATCTTTCGGTATGTGCGGCCATCGCTTCAATAGAAAAAGTGGTAACGGGGTTCTTTATAAAAAATCTGGAAAATGATTCGGAGGAAGGATTCCTCTCTTCCATGGAAGACCCGCCTCAGAGCATCCGGATGAAATTATGCAGGATCCTGAGTCCTGTATCCCCGCTTTTTTCCGGGTGAAACTGCACGCCGTAGGCATTGCCGCGCACAATCGACGAAGCAAACGTGCAGATGTACTCAGTAGAGGTCAGAGTGTGCTCCGGGGCCGTGTCCGCATAAAAGGAATGGACAAAGTAGACATAGCTCTCCTGGGGAACCCCTTCAAAGAGGGGAGAATCCTGCTCTATGTGAATGGTATTCCAGCCCATATGCGGGACTTTCATGCCGGTGGTCCGGGAAAATTCCTGAACCGAGCCCGGGACCAGTCCCAGCCCCTTATGGTTCCCAAATTCGCTGCTGGTCTCGAGAAGCATCTGCATTCCCAGGCAGATGCCGAGGACCGGGCGTTCCTGTACATACGTGCAGAGGGCGCTTTTGAGCTCACCGAGCTTTTCCATCCCTTCGGAAAAAGCGCCGACCCCGGGGAGTACCACCCCGTCGGCCTCCATCATCTCATCGATATCCTTGGTGATCTTTGTCGTTGCGCCGGCATGTTCCAGTCCGCGCATGACACTGCGAAGATTGCCCAGCCCGTAATCAAGAATAGCTACCCGCGTCATCCTCCTCCTTGTCTCCCCGTTTTCTCCATAGTGCCTGTTCTATCCAGATATCTGGAAGCCCATGTTTTTCTTTGTATTCATTCAGCGCATCGCCCCAGGTCTGCCAGAGCCCGGGATATTCCTCCATGATGTATTCAAAGGTGGCCCAGTCACTCGACGGACACATGAAGCACCCGATCCGATCGATACGCCTGGCGTAGAGGACATTGAACGGTGCCTGTTCCCTGAAGATATAGAGCCAGACGTGGAGTGCTGTCCAGTGCTGTATCGGTGCGGCGGACAGCTGGCACTGTACATACCCGTTTCTCCAGACACGGGGGCTCTTCATGCGTTTGAATGACTCATATTTTCTCTGGCCGATGAATGAGAGGCATTCCCCCCATTCAGTTTCGATCAGCTGCTTGATCGGGAGAAGTTTACAGACCTTGCAGCACCACCGTGCGTCCACCGCAGGAGGGCCTTCGCGTTCCATGGTCTTCCAGAACTCCTTTGCAGTATCGGTGCGGAGTACCTCCAGTCCGTAATGATGTGCCACATCAATCACATTGGCATAGGTCTCTTCAAATTCAAGGCCGGTATCTGCAAAGAGGAGCGGGAGGGGACCCGCTGCACGGAGGGTCACCAGCAGGGTGGCCAGGCTGTCTTTCCCCCCTGAATAGGAAATATTTGCCGGGAGGGGATGTTCCTCCATCAGATTGCGGATAAATGCAACCGCTTCCTCTTCGACACGCGAAAGGATGATCTCATTTGCACGAACGGCATCGTCCCATGTGGCTGGGCCGGGGATGCATGGGGCATCCTTTACCTTGCGGGTCCTGACGATCGCGCCCCGGTTCATCGTCCGTGCGCTCCGGGCGTCTGTCTTTGCTCTTCCCACCGCAATGCAGTTTTTGTCCCTGTCGACGATGAATACCTCATCTCCTTCCTGTACTGAATCCTCGATCTCAACAAGGCCGGGTGCAAGAACACTGGCCGATTTTTCCCGGATAGAAGGAATTGCTCCGCTGTCCACCACCACGTATTTTTTCGTGGGGTTCATGTAGAGGGCGGCGGATGGCCGGGGAAGAGGCTCCCATCTCTTTTTATCCGGGAGATAGCGTATTGCACCTACCACGACACCGCCCATGACAATCTCTTCCATCCTGTCTTTATCGGGGACTTTGTTCAGGATTGCCAGATGGCCTTCGGGAATCAGGGGTGCCCCGAAATAGTCGCAATAGATGCTGTTGATGTGATCGATGTCGGAGGGAAATGCAGGTCGTGCATCGCCGGGGGGAGTAATGGACACTTCCCGTGCGGAGGCTTTGCAGGCACATTTTTTCCCCAGGACAGGTACATGGCAGTGATCACACCAGTGGAGGTGATTTTTACCCAGATATTGGAGGCGCATACTTCTTCAGACGTTGAACCGGACGTAATAAATAGTGGAGGGTTGCTGCACCGCGCAGGTGCCCTCATTTTTTTCAAGTGGTTCATTCGTAACTTGCTGGCATTCAATAATCAGCACCGTTGCCATTTCTCCCCGGGTGTCATTAATATGGGTTCGGTCAATACTATCCCGTTGGAGGTTGATTCGTCGTGGTGGATAAATCCGGAGCACCTGTCAGGCACTGTGGAGGTGATGCATGAAATCCGTCGCTGCAACGGCACTGCTTGCTTTTCTGGTATATCTTCTGCTGACAGCGGGGTCAGGGCATGTCCTCTTCTGGTCATGGGCGGAGATCGTCGCCGGTCTTGTTATCGGTCTGGTTGTCGGCGGGCTGTCGGCGTCCTGGTTCTGCAGCAGCGGGAACATGAGGATGGCACATCCGTTCAGGTGGCTTCTTCTTGCGATATATTCGGCCGGACCGCTATTTGTGGAGATTATCAGGGCAAATGTCTATGTTTCAATCAGTGTTATCACGGGCAACATCAGACCAGGGATTGTAAAATTCAACCCCGGAATTAATACCGATCTGGGGAAACTTCTTCTGGCAACCTCGATTACACTGACGCCGGGAACACTCACCGTCGAGGTGGATGATGCTACTGGTGTGTTCTATGTGCACATGCTCAATGTCGATGAAAAAGCAGTATCAAAGGAGATGTGTGATACATCTGATATCTTCGCATTCTTCAATCTACCCGCATGGATTTGGAGGATTGCAGAATGATCGATCCCTGGCTGCCTGCCCTTGTGGTGCTGCTTACCCTTATTCTCGTGGTGATGTTCCGGCTATTATGGGGGCCCACGGTCCCGGACAGGGTGGTCGCGCTTGATGCCATCAACACCTTTACCGTTTGTGCAATCCTCATCCTGGGGGTAGCCTACCATGAGACGGTGCTTGTGGATGTTGCCATCGTCTATGCCCTTCTTTCCTTTGTCGGGACACTCTACCTGGCAAAGGTTGTCGGGAGGGAGATCTGATGGATACAGGAATTCTTATTCTGATCTTCTTAACCATCGGACTTGTGGCCTGCACTCTGGGTGCTGTGGGAATCCTGCGGTTCCCTGATGTCTATACCCGGCTGCATGCGGAAACGAAACTCGGCACATTCGGGTCAATTTGTATCTGCCTGGGAGTTATTGCGTATGTGCTCTCAGAGTACCTGACAGACGGAGGGACCCGGTATCTCGTGTTGGGCCTCCATACGCTTATGGCGATGATTGCCCTTGCATTTACCAACGCGCTTGGGGCTCATGCCATCTCACGGGCGGCATACCGGGCGGGAATCAAACCGGAAGGTGTCGTCGACCGTCTCCCGGAGGTGGAACAGAAATGATCGGAATGGTAATTCAGGTACTGACACTTTCCGGGCTCATTCTCTCCGCGGGTTTGGTATGGTATTTCAGGGATCTGCTTTCAGCGGCCATATCATTTGGCGTCTTCAGTTTCCTTCTCTCCATGGAGGTTTTGTTCCTTCAGGCGCCCGATGTTGCCATCGCAGAAGCATCCATCGGTGCTGGGCTTACGACGGCGGTCTTCATCATCGCTATTCGTGCGACCCAGAAAGTAACGGAGGCGGATGGCGAATGAAAAAGGTATTGACCTGGATTTTTGTTGCGGTTTTCGCAGCAAGCCTTCTTCTCTGCGCTGCAGGCCTGGAATTCGGCGCCCCTGCCTACCGCGATATGGATGACTATATGATCGCACACGGTCAGGAGGAGACCGGCGCGAACAACATTGTTACAGCGGTCGTCTTTGACTACCGTGGATTTGATACGCTCGGTGAAGCGACCGTACTCTTTACCGCGGTGCTTGGCATCGGGCTCGTGCTTCGCACTCTTGCAATGGAGGATGAAGAATATGAATATGAGTAGCCTGGTTCGCACCGGTGCGGGAATTCTTATGCCGTTTCTTCTGGTGTTCGGGTTTTATATTGTCCTTCACGGCCACCTGACACCCGGTGGAGGGTTCCAGGGTGGGGCGGTCATCGCGACAGCCTTCGTACTCCTGATGGTTGCTTACTCCTATGAGATCATCTGGGAGCGCATATCCCTTGAATTCTTGAAAAATACCGAAACGCTTGGTCTTATGCTCTTTATCCTGACTGCGCTCATCGCGCTCGTCGCCGGGCTGGCATTCTTCGGAAACTGGCTCCTAGGTGCCGGCGGTCTCTTCGGAACACCTGTTTCGTATGGTATCAATCCGGGGGATCTGAACACCGGCGGGGTGATCCCAATCCTGAATATCGCGGTCGGCCTGGACGTGCTCGGGGCCATGAGCGTGATCATTCTTACGATGCTTTTTGCTGTAAGGAGGGATGCCTGATGTTCGCAAACCTCCCCTTTATTACCGCCGGGATTCTGATCATCATCGGGATTGTGACGATCGTCACCCAGCATAACCTTATTAAAATGGTGATGGGGCTCGCCGTGGTGGAAGCAGGAGTAAATCTCATGCTGGTTGCGACCGGTTACCGCGAAGGGGGCGCTGCACCCATATTTACCAATGCCCCCTCGACCGAGATGGTTATGCCGACCGCGCAGGCGATGGCACTCACGAATATCGTAATAGGCATCGCAACGACGGCACTTTTGCTTTCCTTTATTCTCATCATCTTCCGGAAATATGGCTCTGCAGATGTGCGTGATATGCGGAGGCTGAAGGGATGATTGGGGAATTCTGGAGCATAAACGCACCCGCACTGCTGATTGCAATCCCGATGCTCGGGGCATTTGCAACCCCTCTTCTGGGAAAAATGGGGAAGACCCCGCGCAACCTGTGGATTCTCCTCATCACAGCCCTGACCTTTGCGACTTCTGCTCTGCTTGCAGCCGAGGTCTATACGACAGGGCCGGTCATCTATACCTTCGGGGCAGTCGATCCAGCTGTCGCTCTCGTTTCGGATTCAGGAGGTATTCCCGTGCGCATCATCTTCAATGTGGATGCGATGAGTGCATTCATGGCCCTTATGGCCTCCGTTGTGGGATTGGTCGCCGGAATATACTCCTTGCCGTCCGGGAAGATGAAATCGGGCAGGGACGGGTATTTTTCCCTTCTGCTCCTTCTGCTCGTGGGAATTCTCGGCATGGTCTGCACCGGGGATCTCTTCAACTTTTTCGTATTCCTGGAGATCAGCTCGCTCGCAGGGGCTGCTCTGGTCGCCTACCGCATCGACAAAGGGGTGGCAGTAGAGGCGGGCCTGAAATATGCCTTTCTTTCCAGCCTTGCCGGACTGATTTTCCTCTATGCCGTGGCGCTCCTCTACGGACAGTATGATTCCCTGAATATTGCCGTCATTGCAGAACGGATGCAGTTCGGGTTCCTCGATAAAGTGGCGCTGGCCCTGTTTCTGACGGGTCTTGCGATGAAGGCGGGAGCGGTGCCGATGCATTTCTGGATGCCGGACACCTACTCAATGGCGCCGTCGGCGATCACCGCATTTCTTGTAGTGTCAAGTCAGGCCAGCCTGTATGGGGTATTCAGGATTGCATTCACGCTCTATGGGCTCAGGCTGAACTACGTAACCGTCGGATGGTTCATCATCATCCTCGGCGTACTTTCGATGCTTGTCGGTGTCTCGATGGCCATACTGCAGGAGAATGTGAAACGCCTGATGGCCTATCATTCAATATCACAGACCGGATACATGCTCCTGGGTGTCGGGGTCGGCCTTGCCGTCCTCGGGGATCCGGCGATGATGGAGTCCTTTGGTCTTACCGCAATGGAGGGAGGCCTCTTCCACCTCGTCAACAATGCGATGTACAAAGGACTTCTGTTCCTGACGGCAGGGGCAATCTTCTTCCGTGCCGGCACACACAACCTCAACAAACTCGGCGGTCTGGGTCATTCGATGAAGTTGACGATGCTCTTTTTTATCATTGGGGCGCTTGCGATTGCCGGCATACCGCCGTTTAACGGGTTTTCTTCAAAGCTGATGATCTATGAATCGGTCTTCGCCTTCAACCCGCTCCTCGCGATTATTGCCATGGTGGTTTCGATCCTGACCCTGGCATCGTTTGTGAAGGTGTTCCATGCAATATTCATGGGCCCGAAGCGGGGAGAGTATGCCGGGGTAAATGAAGTGCCTGTGCCCATGCTCGCTGCAATGGGCATCCTTGCCCTCTTAACCGTGCTGATGGGCATTTTCCCCCAGCAGTTCGTTGATCTCATGATACGTCCGGCGGCAGGTGCGCTGGTAAACCAGGGGAGTTATATCGCCTCGGTCATGGGGGGGCTCTGACATGGCCCTTATTGCAACGCTTGATACGGGATTTGGTGCGTGGAATCCGGTCATCTGGATTGTGACCATGATGGTCGCCCTGGTGATCGCATGGCTGATCCGTTCCCGTGGCGAATCGGTCCAGCCACCGGGTACAGAGGCGGGCAAGCCCTATCTTTCGGGCAATGACATCCCCTATCCCGAGGAGACGCATGTGGCGGCATCGAATCTTTACTGGGGATTTACGGATGCGATGAAGCGATATTATGGGCGGGCCGTCCCCCTCCACACAGGTATTCTTACCGACTACGTCCTCTGGTATATCGGGGTTCTGGCACTTGCCATCATTATGGCGGGGGTGCTGTAAATGAGATTGTCAACATCATTCAACCGTTCATTGTGGGTGTTTCATTTCAATTCGGGCTCCTGCAATGGCTGCGATATAGAGATCATGTGCACCCTCACCCCGCGGTATGACCCCGAACGCTTTGGCATCAAACTGGTCGGCTCACCCCGGCACGCAGATGTCCTCCTCGTCACCGGACCGGTGGTGCATGATATGGCCGGCCGCCTGCAAAGGGTATATGATCAGATGCCGGGCCCCAGGGTCGTCATCTGTGTAGGAACATGCGGTCAGTCGGGAGGGGTCTTTTTTGATTCCTACAACCTCGATGGGCCGGTAGGGGAGATCATTCCCGTGGACATCTATGTGCCGGGGTGTGCCCCGCGACCGGAAGCAATCATCGATGGGATGGTGAAGGGAGTTGCAAAACTCGAACGCCTCGAGGCGGAGGGGCGGAAATGACGCGAAAAGGGATGAGTGCAGCAGATATCGAGGCAGCGCTGCAGGCATCCTGCGGTGATGCGCTCCTTGAGACGCGGATTGCAGTGTGGGGCGAAGGCTGCGATAAAACGCCTGAAGAATATCTGTGGATGCGGGTGGATCGCAGTGATCTCATCCGCGTTCTCTCGGCGATCATCGCGGTTGATTATCCTCACCTTTCCGTAGTATCTGGTGTCGACTGCGGTGAGACGGTGGAACTCCTGTACCACCTGTCGGTTTTCTTCGGTATCGGAAGAAAAGAAGTGTGCATCACCATCATCGTTGCCCTTCCGAAGGATGACCTGACCGTTCCGACCATCTCCGGCCTGATACCCGGTGCGGTCTACACCGAACGGGAGAAACAGGAGATGCTCGGGATTACCGTTGTCGATATCCCTGACCCACGGGGCCTTTTCCTTCCGGCTGACTTCCCTGAAGGGGTATACCCCTGGCGAAAGGATGAGACCGGCATCAAAGAGGATATGGTAAAGCATCTCTTTGCGGTGGGACGTCCTGACGACCGACCTGCCCCTCCGGTCAAACCGAAAGAGAAACCTGAGGGAAAACCTGAGGGAAAACCTGAGGGAAAACCTGAGGGAAAACCTGAGGGAAAACCTGAGGGAAAACCTGAGGGGAAACCTGAGGGGAAACCTGAGGGGAAACCTGAGGGGAAACCTGAGGGGAAACCTGAGGG
>OMKS01000051.1_pt1 | contig 86324 bp, 70 predicted proteins | sample 1674721 | NCBI WGS metagenome assembly OMKS01 (sample SAMN06264996, study PRJEB25208) | sediment metagenome | isolation source: hot spring sediment | place: USA: California | collected 2014-09-02 | reverse complement strand
CTTCATGCTTGAGACTCCTAACCGCCCTACATTAATTTCTCAACAGGTGGCTGTCTCACCTTCAATGACACAGAGGGTATCGGTTCTCAAAGTGCAGAAAAAACCATGAACGTCAGTTCGACCTCTGCATGGCCTACTACCACCTATGTCTTTCACACAAAACACTGACGAAACGTCATGGACGCCCTACTACTCCCTTCATGTCAGCTGGGCTTACCGACCACGTCTGGAATATGAACGAATTGCTCAAAACACGTCCTGAAAACCTTGTCATTTAAAAGGGACCACGACCGAGGATCTCAGCGTCATCGAAAACCTGGCCCTGCACGCGGATCTGCGAGGGGTGATTGGAAAGGAACGCAGACAAACCTTCGACCGCTTGCTCGATTTCACCGACCTGGAACGATTCACGACACGCCTGGCCGGGAGGCTTTCAGGCGGCATGAAGCAGAAGCTCGGCCTGGCCTGCGCGTTGCTGGGCACGCCAAAGCTTCTCCTGCTGGACGAACCCGGCGTGGGCGTGGACCCCATATCCCGCCGCGAACTGTGGCGAATGGTTCGAGAACTGGCCGGACAAGGCATCGCAGTGGTCTGGAGCACGTCCTATCTCGACGAGGCCGAAGCTTGCGATACTGTTTTGCTGCTCAACCAAGGGAAGCTGCTTTTTGCGGGCCAGCCAAACGCACTGACCCAGCGGATGCAGGGACGCTGCCTGCATCTGAGCAACGTGAAGGGCCGCAGGCGACAGGTCTTGGCGCAGCTGTTGCGCCAGGCGCAGGTTGCCGATGGAGTCATCCAGGGCCACAACCTGCGCGTTGTTCTGAAGAATGACGCCGCAAGGCCTGATCCCGCGGTCCTGGGCCTTGCCGGCCGGCCGGAATGGAAGGAAGTCGCCCCGCGTTTTGAGGACGCTTTTATCGACCTGCTCGGCGGCGGACCGGGCGGGGAATCCGCCCTGGCCGCGTCCATGCGGCCCCGGGCTGAAACCTTTGGCAGCCTGATCAGGGCCGAGGAGTTGACCAAACGTTACGGCGGTTTCACGGCCACGGACCATGTCAGCTTCGAGGTCGAACAGGGCGAAATTTTCGGACTGCTCGGCCCCAACGGCGCGGGCAAGTCCACGACCTTCAAGATGATGTGCGGGCTGCTGAAACCCACCTCGGGCCGGGCCGAAGTCATGGGCATCGACCTGCGCCGCAGTCCGGCCAGAGCCAGGGCGCGCCTGGGCTACATGGCCCAGAAGTTTTCCCTGTACGGCAAACTGACCGTGCGCCAGAATCTCGAATTCTTTTCCGGGGTGTATGGGCTTTCGCCGTCCAAACAGCGCCGGGCCGTGGATTTCATGATCGAATCCTTCCACCTGCGGCGGTTTTTGAATGTTGCCACGGACAATCTCTCCCTGGGCTACAAGCAGCGCATCGCCCTGGCCTGCGCGGCCATGCACGAACCGGACATCCTTTTTCTGGACGAACCCACCTCGGGCGTGGACCCCATTACTCGCCGCGAATTCTGGAACCACATCAACGGCGTGGTGGAAAAGGGAGTCACGGTCATGGTCACCACGCATTTCATGGACGAAGCCGAGTACTGCGACCGCATCGGCCTGGTGTATCACGGCAGACTCATCGCCCTGGCCCCGCCGGACGATCTCAAGGCCGGCGTGGCCACCCCCGACCTGCCCGACCCGACCATGGAGGACGCCTTTATCGAACTCATCCGCCGCCAGGAGGCGACATGAAATTCATGTCCCGGCGAAGACTCACGGCCCTGTGCCTGAAGGAGACCCGCCAGATTCTGCGCGACCCCAGCAGCGGCATCGTCGCCTTTGCCCTGCCCATGATCCTGCTGGTTATTTTCGGCTACGGCCTGAACCTGGACACCACGCGTCTGCGCATGGGGCTGTGCAATGAAGACAAAGGAGCCGCGGCCGAGTCCTTTACGGCCAAGCTGACCGGCTCCACCTATTTTGAGATTGTTCCGGGCAGCCGCGCTGAGCTGGACACCTTGCTCGAAACCGGCCGTATCCGGGGATATGCGGTTTTGGCCCAGGATTTTTCCAGAATCATCGAGGAGGGTCGGGCCACAGCCCCCATCCAAGTCGTTACGGACGGGGCGGAGCCCAATACGGCGAACTTCATCGGGGCGTTCATGAAAAATGCATGGCAGGAGTGGCGCCGGACCCGGGCCCGGGACCTGGGCCATGACACTGCCATGGGCGTGGAAATACAGGTCCGCTACTGGTATAATCCGGCTGCCATCAGCCGCCATTACCTCATCCCCGGTTCCATCACCATCATCATGACCGTGATCGGGGCCATGCTCACCTCGCTGGTGGTGGCCCGCGAATGGGAACGGGGAACCATGGAGGCGTTGCTGGCCTCGCCCGTGACCAAGGCCGAACTGTTGCTCTCCAAACTCATTCCCTACTACGTGCTGGGCATGATCTCCATGTCCGTGGTCGCCCTCTGCGCCGTGCATATCATGGGCGTGCCCTTTCGGGGCTCGGTGGGGGCGCTGCTGCTGGTCACCACGGTCTTTCTGCTGAGCATGCTGGGCATCGGCCTGCTGATCTCATCGGTCATGCGCAACCAGTTCGACAGCGCCCAGACCACCCTCAACGTGGCCTTCCTGCCCGCGGTCATGCTCTCCGGGGCGTTTTTCGTCATTTCCAGCATGCCCGCCCCGCTGAGGGCCCTGACCTTTCTGCTCCCGCCGCGCTATCTGGTCAGCGCCCTGCAGACCCTCTTTCTGGCCGGCGACGTGTGGGAGATCCTGATCCCGGACATCCTTTTTCTGAGCGCCACCAGCGTCCTCTTCCTGACCCTGACTGCGCTCAAGACCAGGCGCAGGCTGGATTCATGATCTGGCTGCACCGCATTCTGGCCCTGGTCAGAAAGGAGCTGCAGATTCTCCTGGCCGACCCGCAAAGCCGCAAGCTTGTGTTCATTCCGGTGCTTTTGCAGCTCGTTCTCTTTCCTCTGGCCGCCACCCTGGAGGTCAAGAACAACACCCTGGCCGTGCTGAACGAAGACGGCGGCGCGGCGTCCATCGAGCTGACCCAGCGCTTTGCCCGCGCCCAGGCCTTCACCGGTGTCATCCATTTGGCCGGGGCCGGTCAGATCAAAACGGTTTTGGACGGCCAGCAGGCCATTGCCGTGGTCCGTTTCGGGCCGGACTTCTCGCGCCATGCGGCGGCAGGACTGCCCGCCTCCATGCAATTGCTTCTGGACGGCCGCCGCTCCAACAGCAGCCAGATCGCGGCCAGCTACGTGCAGGACATGACCACGCAGTATTTCAACGAACAAAGTTTGGCCGCGGGAAAGCCCGCGGCGTCGGAGCTCGTGGTTATGCACCGCTACAATCCAAATCTCGAATACCGGTGGTTCATTCTGCCAAGCCTGGTGGCCATCATCCTCACGGTCAGCGCGCTGATCCTGACCGCCCTGTCCGTGGCCCGGGAACGGGAGCACGGAACCCTGGAACAGCTCCTGGTCTCGCCCCTGACCCCGGAGATGATCATGCTCGGCAAGGCCGTTGCAGTGCTCCTGGTGGGCCTGTTCCAGGCCACGGTGATCCTTGCGGCCGCGGTCTTCGTGTACAAGGTGCCCCTGTCCGGCTCCCTGGCGCTCATCTACGCCTCCAGCGTGCTCTATTTCGCGGCCCTGGTGGGCGTTGGGTTCTTCATCAGCGCCGTTTGCTCCACGCAGCAGCAAGCCTTCCTGGGGGCTTTCGCCTTTATCATGCCGGCTATTCTCCTATCCGGATACGCCACCCCGGTGGAGAACATGCCCCAATGGTTGCAAACCGTCACCTGGGTCAACCCCATCCGTCATTTCATGGTCATCGTGAAGAGCATTTTCCTGAAGGACGTATCCGTTACGTTCGTGCTGCACAGCGCCATCCCGTTGGGAATCATCGCCGCGGGAACGCTGAGCGTGGCGGTCGTTATTTTTCGTAAACGTTTCGGATAGAAAAGAAAGCCTATTCCAATTCATGAGGCGGATACCCCGTGCCATGGCGACTGGGATCAAGGATGCCTTTTGGGAAAGCGCGGCGGTGGAAGCGGAATCGTGCATACGCCGGGGATGCCCCCAGGGAGTGAATCGGCGCATGGGTTGCCAGAAAATCCGATGTCAGGCAGCGGGCAAGCGCCCATTCCTGAGTTGTTCAACGCATGAATTCCACGTTCAGCGTTGCAGAACCTGATTCTTCAAGGTCACGGGCGCGTAGTCCAGCGGAAGCAGGAACCCGTTGTTCTGGGCGGCTGTTTGCCGGACATAATCCACGAACATCTGGTTATCCAGGGCGCTGAACACCTGCAGGGAGGCATTGGCGTCGACGTACTGTTTCAATAAATCGTAGCCGTCCCGCCCTGAAGCGATGTAATAGCTGGAAGCGACCCGGTAGGTCCGGTCGTCCTCCAAAGACCGCCAGCCCATTTCTTGGTCCCATACGGTCAGATCAGAAAGACGGCCGCCCTCGGGTTGGGCTGCATCGTAGGAATACTTCAGGCGCGCCGGGTACGGGAAGCGCCCGTCGTCCTGGGAGTTGGCCAGGGCCGAGGAGATGACCGACTCCAGGACCGCCCTGGTCTGGGCTCCGGTCAATGCAAAGGCCGCGACCCTGTTGCCGAAAATCATGATTTCCAGCATGGTCTGATTCTCCCGAAACGGTCCGGCAGGGATTGAGGCCCTGACGCTTCCCGCGTTGAGCAGAGCAAAATCCACGCCCTCGCCCTGCAAGGCCAGCCCAGCGGCCAGGGCCTCGGCAGTCAACGGCGCAAGAATACTTCCGTGGCCGGCCGGGTCAGCGGGAATCCGTTCATGATCCAAAGGCTGGGCAACCATGGCGATCACCGGACCGTATGCCTCCTTGACGTCCCTGCCGTAGCGCTGATCAATGAATTCCCGATCCTGCGGGTTTTCCCGGCCCCAGGAGAGGACCGCGCCCTGGCCCAGCACAGTCTCCTGAGGCAAGTCCTGCTCGCGTTTCGTATCAACCTCGCGATCATCCCCCTGGTTTGCGAGAATCAAGAAATGATTCGCCCCGTCGGCCTGGACCACTTCGCCCTGGTCGTTGAAAACGACCCGGAGCAATCCGGCCATGGATGCGTAGGCCCCGGCCTGCACGACCACGGTGGGCCAGCCGGAGGGGGAGGCGATGATTGTCGGATACGGTCCGTCGCTTTCAAGACCGGACGGGGAGAAATCTCCCAGCACGGAATGAGAATGCCCGCCCACGATGACGTCGATGCCGTCCACGGACCGGGCGATCTCCATGTCCTGCTCATAGCCGATGTGCGAGATCATGATGATCCGGTCAACGCCCTGCGCCTCGAACAAAGAGACCATCTCCCGGGCCACGTCGGCCTCGGGCAGGAAGATCAGTTCCTTGCCCGGATAGGCAATTTCCGGCATGTCGGCCAGGACGATGCCGAAAATGCCAACGGATCGGCCTTCCACTTCCGTGATGACCCACGGGACCAGGTTGGGAATGTTGGACAGGAGAGAAGAATCAGGAACATGCATGTTTGCCGCCAGGACCGGGAAGTGGGCCAGGCGGATGAATTCGGCCAGGTTCAATCCGGCCGGCAGTGCTTCTCCCGGGGTTACGGAAAGAATGCGCCCTTGCGCATCGCGCTGGATGTCCATGGCCCGCAGGGAGTCGAACTCGTGGTTGCCCAGGACCATGGCGTCCAGGCCGATGCGGTTCCACATTGCTGCCTCGGGTTCGCCGTAAAAAAGCATGAAATAGCCGGACCCCTGGAACGTGTCCCCGGCGTGCAGAAAGAGGAATCCGGCCTGCTCGTCGCCAGCCGTTTTCCTCCATCCGTCCACCTGGGTGTGCAGCCGGGGATATCCGCCCACGGACATGGAAACCGTATGGCCGTCCAGGGCAAATGAGCGCGTGATTGGGTCGAGATGGGCATGGGTGTCGTTGACATGGGCGATGTAGACCACAAAACGATCCTTAGAGGATTCAACGCCGTTGGATGCTGCCTGGATTAATCGCGGTTCGTTGTTGGAATGCATGCATCCGGCCAGGCCGGCCAGAAGAAAGGCCAGAACAAGCAGCACAGACAGGAATGCCCGGGCAAGACCCCGGTATGGCCCCGTGCCGCGGCATGCCGCAACAGCTTGTCCCAGGACCTGGGGAATAACGATTGCAGTTGCGGGAAATGCCGTCGGAGATGTCTTTTGTTTCATGGTTGCTCCCTGGGTGGTGGTAATTGGCAAGCCGATGCCGGGGCTGTTCTGTTTTCGAGTAAACGAATTCAAGAAACCGAGCCGGGATTGGTCAGTCCAAGCGATTGCACAGTGTATACACGGCAATAATTGGTTCGAAAAGCGCAATCGTTTGGGTATCCGAAGCCGGTGTGGAAATTTGCGGCGGCGCTGAAAAATACAGCGCAGCCTGTGACCAACGGATTTGATTCAATAAGGCAAACTCCCTTGCTGCCTGCGTCGGGCAAAATCAATGCATTGAAGATGCCGTAGATGAAGTTAAACCGTTGGGCATTGGTTTAACCAGCACAGGACAAGATCGGTCAGCAGTGCAATGCCCGTTCACCATGTCCAGGCCAGCCGTTCAGGTCGCCATCCACTTCCGGGTGCAAGGCAAAAAGGACTATGACGGAGTCCTGTTGTTTTTCACGCGTGCTGGACGAAATCAAGAGCCGCGGTTATGTCCTGATCCCTGGAGTGGTGCCGGTCGCTTTGCCGGATCTTTCCGGTGCAATGCCCAAAGAATTCAAGGTTAAAAAGCAATAATATTGGATGGTTGGCGGGTTTTACCCCAGGGAAACGATCCGAAAATTTTTTCGGCACAAGAAAACAAGGACAATCCGCATGCCTGTTTCCATGCTGCAAAGCGCGTTCGGCTTGTTGGCATTCGTGGCCATTGCCTGGGTTTTGTCCGAGAACCGCCGGGCCGTGAGCCTGCGTTTGATCGGCATTGGGCTTGTTCTGCAATTGGTTCTGGCCTTGTTCTTGCTGAAGGTTCCGGTCCTGGGAGAGGTGTTTCTGGTGCTGAACCAGGTCGTAAAAACACTGGAAACGGGCACCCGGGCCGGGACGAGCTTCGTGTTCGGCTATCTAGGCGGCGGCCCTTTGCCCTTTGAAGAGCCGTTTCCCGGTGCGGGGTACATTTTCGCCTTTCGCGCCCTGCCCGTGATTGTCGTCACCGGCGCCCTGACCACGTTGCTGTATCACTGGAAGATCATTCCAATGCTGGTCAAGGCCTTTTCCGCGGTGCTGCAGCGGACCATGGGCATCGGCGGAGCGCTTGGCGTGGGGTGTGGGGCGAACATATTCGCGGGCATGGTCGAATCGCCGCTGTTCATCCGGCCCTATATTTCATCCATGACCCGCAGCGAACTGTTCACCCTGATGACCTGCGGCATGGCCACCATCGCCGGGACCGTGCTGGTGCTTTACGCCGGCATCATCGGGTCCGTGGTGCCGGATGCCCTGGGACACATTATTTCCGCCTCCCTGATCAGCGCACCAGCTTCCATCCTCATCGCCGGAGTGATGATCCCGGAAAGCGGTCCGCTGACGCTGGGCAAGATCGCTCCGCCCATACAGACCCGCAGTTCCATGGACGCTTTGGTCCAAGGAACCATGTCCGGGGTGAAAATTTTCATCAATGTCGTGGCCCTGTTGGTGGTCCTGGTGGCGCTGGTCAGCATGGTCAACCAGGTGCTGGGATTTTTGCCGCATCCGGACGGGCGGCCATTGACCTTGCAGGGCATTTTGGGATGGATCATGAGCCCCCTGGTCTGGCTGGCCGGAATCCCCTGGGATGAAGCCCGCACAGCGGGCAGCCTGATGGGCGTCAAGGTTGTACTCAATGAATTGCTGGCCTATCTGGATCTGGCCGCTTTGCCTGCCGGCGCGCTTTCCGAACGCAGCGCCCTGATCATGACCTATGCCTTGTGCGGTTTTGCCAACATCGGCAGCCTGGGCATCCTGATCGGCGGGCTTTCCAGCATCGCCCCGCAGCGGGGCGAAGAAATCGTGGCCCTGGGGCCTCGGTCCATTCTGGCCGGCGTTTTAAGTACGTTGATGACCGGGGCGGTGGTCGGGATTTTGTACTGAGTGTCTCCATGTTTTCCGCGAGCACAAGTTCTGCCCCTTGCGGCAAACTTATGATACGAGATGGGGTGCCTGCAGGGCCGTTCAAGTCTCAGCCGGCCATTTCCTCCGTGACCCGGTCTTCGCTGGGTTCGGCCGCCAGCAAGGTCTCGCGGGGCATTCCTGACCAGTTGGAGATGCGCGATTATTCGCATCTTCCGTGGGCCCGTTACTTCTGAACATCCTTGACGCAATCACGGATTGATTGATCGCTGTTTATTGATTCCGCTTCCCATGGTTGGGTGCCGCTGATTATTTTTGATGCGCGGATGCCGTTTTTTCTCGTTTTCAAATTTTTGATTCATGTCAATGCACTGCTTACGGAAAGATGCGACAAGGGACTCGCGCAAGGGATGAAGGACTGCCGGCGCGTTACCCACATCATTCAGCAGGGGGTGTTGAGTCATGATCAAAACAAAGCGGGACATCGTTCATATTGACGAAGACTTGTGCGACGGGTGCGGACTGTGCGTGCCCGGGTGCGCTGAAGGGGCCATTGAAGTCCGGGAGGGCAAAGCCCGGCTGGTGGCCGAGAAATACTGCGACGGCCTGGGCGCCTGCCTGGGCGAGTGCCCCAAGGGTGCCATCACCATGGTCCAGCGCGAAGCCGAGGTCTTTGATGCTGCAGCCGTGGAAGACAGGATGAACAAGTTCATAGCCGCGGAAAAGGCCCGGGCTTTACAGAACAGGGCCTTGCCGAACCTCGGCTGCGGCTGTCCGGGAACGGCCATGTCCACGTTCGCTCCGGCCTCTTTACGGCCTGTTGCTTCGGCTAACGGCGAGGGAGGATCGGCCTTGACGCACTGGCCGGTGCAGATCCGGTTGGTGCCTCCTGAAGCCCCGTTTCTCAAGGGCGCTGAGTTGTTGGTGGCCGCAGATTGCGCTCCGGTGGCCTATCCCCTGTTGCACCAGGAGCTGCTTCCGGGAAAAATAATCCTGATGGGCTGCCCGAAGTTTGACGATGTGCAGGATTATTCGCGGCGTTTCACGGAAATTTTTCAACAGGCCGGGATCAGCAGCGTCACGGTCCTGTCCATGGAGGTGCCCTGCTGCTCGGGACTGGCGGACATTGTCGTCCAATCCATGGCAAAGGCCGGAGTGCGGATTCCATTCAAAGAAGTCGTTGTTTCCAGGCAGGGCGACATCATGCCCGAGGCCCGAGGCCTCAAGACGCTGTAAGAGGTTCTTTTCGTCTTGCAAGATTTCCTGCCTTGAACCAAACACCATAAAATCACAAGGAGTTGTCTGATGAAAAAAGTCAATCTTTTTGAAGCCAATGGGTTCAACGATCTGGGTCTGAAAAAATTTCTGGTTCACGACTCACCCTATTTCAAGATTCTGAACTTTAACTTTCGGGCGGGACAGCAACTTCCCATTCATTCGCATGACCTCGAAGGCCAGCTCTCCATCCTCATTCTGGAAGGCGAGGGCGAGTTCCTGGCCAAGGACGGGACCCTGCCTGCCAAAGCCGGCGACGTGCTGGTCTGCGATATTGCCGTGCCACACGGGATAAAGGCTGCCACGGACATGCGCACGCTGGTGACCATTGCCCCGCCCATTTAAGATTTGGTGAAATCAGATGGCTAGAGTTTGAAAAACCGAATCCAGCAAGGAGGAGTGTCATGGCACGCAAGGTTGTAATAGACTGGGATGAATGTATTGGTTGCGGAAATTGCGCTGAACTTTGTCCGGAAGTGTTTCGACTGGATGAAGACGCCGGCAAGGCCGAAGTGATCGAACCCGAGGGGGGACCCGAGGAGAAGATCCAGGAAGCCATGGACAATTGTCCGGTGGAGTGCATTTCCTGGGAAGAATAATGCCCCATGACGATCAAAATGACGCACTTCGAGGCGAATCAGAGTTGCTCCCGGGATCGGTATCGGGAACGAAATCGTTCGGGGGTACATGACATGACCCCGAAGCGGATTCCGATACCAATTTCAATGCCATAAGAGAAGTATCGGATGGGATCGGATGCGCCGGCCGAGTCCATCACGCGGCAGCATCGTGGGCAGGGGGTTGGATGACAGGATGTGTTTTGCTTTTTGACATAGGTCAAGGCAATGTTCAAAAATTTAGGAAATATTACGGGCGTGTTCGACAAAAAATTCATCTAGCCACCAGGAGGTCAATCATGTCCATGTTTTGTTTTCAATGTCAGGAAACCGCCAAGAACGTCGGCTGCACGGTCAAGGGGATGTGCGGCAAGCCCGAGGAAACAGCGAATTTGCAGGATCTGCTGATTTTCGTGCTCCGCGGCATCGCCGTGTACGGCGAAAAACTCAAAGAGCTGGGCCAGCCGGATCACAGCAATGACGATTTCGTGCTCCAGGGCCTGTTCGCCACCATCACCAACGCCAACTGGGACGACGCCCGTTTCGAGGCCATGATCCAGGACGGCCTGGTCCGGCGTGACCAGCTCAGGACCACGTTTTTGGCCGCATACAAGGCCAAGCACAAAAAGGACTTTGCCGAGACCCTGCCCGAGGCGGCCACCTGGAGCGGCCCTGTTTCCGCTTTTGCCGAAAAGGCCAAGAGCGTGGGCATTCTGGCTACGGAGCACGAGGACGTGCGGTCCTTGCGCGAGCTGCTGATCATCGGCCTGAAGGGCATTGCCGCCTATGCCGAGCATGCCGCGGTGCTGGGTTTTCGCAAGCCCGAGATCGATGATTTCATGCTCGAGGCCCTGGCCTCCACCACCAAGGATCTGCCCGTGGACGAGATGATCGCCCTGGTCATGAAGGCCGGCCAAACCGCCGTGACCACCATGGCCCTGCTGGACGAGGCCAACACCTCCACCTACGGCAACCCGGAGATCACCCAGGTGAACATCGGCGTGGGCACAAACCCGGGCATCCTGATCAGCGGCCACGATTTGAAGGATATGGAAGAGCTGCTTCAGCAGACCGAGGGCACGGGCGTGGACGTCTACACCCACGGCGAGATGCTTCCGGCCAACTACTACCCGGCCTTCAAGAAGTACAAGCACTTCGTGGGCAACTACGGCGGATCCTGGTGGCATCAGAACGAGGAATTCGAGTCCTTCAACGGCCCGATTCTGTTGACCACCAACTGCCTGGTGCCCCTGAAGAAAAACAACACCTATCTGGACCGGCTCTACACCACCGGCGTTGTCGGATATCCGGGGAGCAAGCACATTCCCGACCGTCCGGCCGGCGGCAAAAAGGACTTTTCAGCGCTCATCGCCCAGGCCAACACCTGTCCGCCGCCCAAGGAAATTGAGACCGGGAGCATCACCGGCGGTTTTGCCCACCATCAGGTTCTGGCCCTGGCCGACAAGGTCGTGGACGCGGTCAAATCCGGGGCCATCAAGCGCTTCGTGGTCATGGCCGGGTGCGACGGCCGCCAGAAAAGCCGCAGCTACTATACCGAAGTGGCCGAGAACCTGCCCAAGGACACGGTCATCCTCACGGCCGGCTGCGCCAAGTACCGCTACAACAAGCTGAATCTGGGCGACATCGGCGGCATTCCCCGGGTTTTGGACGCCGGGCAGTGCAATGATTCCTACTCCCTGGCCGTGATCGCTTTGAAACTGAAGGAAGTGTTCGGTCTGGAGGACATCAACGAACTGCCCGTGTCCTACGATATCGCTTGGTATGAGCAAAAGGCCGTGGCCGTGCTTTTGGCCCTGCTCTTTTTGGGTGTGAAGGGCATCCGCCTGGGCCCGACCCTGCCCGCGTTTCTCTCTCCCAACGTGGCCAAGGTCCTGGTGGAAAAGTTCGACATCAAGCCCATCGGCACGGTGCAAGAGGATATCGCGGCCATGATGGCCGGAAAATAGAGTGTTTGAAAATGGGGGGCCCTGCCCCCCATTTTGAAGACCGCCCAGGGGCGGTCGTATTCATGCGGCTTATTTCTGGACAAACACGAGTTGCTTGAATGTTTCCACGCTGTATCGCTCCATGAACCGGGCTTCTGTTGCCCTCAAAGATCACGGCTCAGATACTTTGTTTTTGACTTTCTTTCAGACTTTTCATAAAGTATTTTAAATTTGTTATTTTCAACAAGGTGCTCTTTGTTATTGAAACCGGTTCAGGAGGTGACGTCCATGGTACGAAAGGCACGCAAAAGCAGGGCAGCGGTGTTGTTTCTGCTCCTTGTAGGAGCCTTGCTGTACGCAGGTTTTGCTTTTTCCATGAAGGCCACTGACGAGCCCGAGTTTTGCGGTTCGTGCCACGTGATGTACGAGGCCGTACGCACTCACCAGATGTCCGGCCATGCCAAGCAGGCCTGCAACGAATGTCACATTCCGCATCAGTTGCCCACGAAGATGATCTACAAATCCAAATCCGGGGCCAAGGACATGTTCATAAACACCTTGGGCAACGTGTACGACGTGATCCATGCCTCGGACAGCACCAAGCAGGTGGTCAACGACAACTGTTCACGGTGTCACGCGATGACCACCATCAATGTCGCCGAGGGTGTGGCCGAGGCCAAGGAGTACTGTACGGATTGTCACCGGTCGGTGCCGCATATGTCCAAACTGTCTATTGCTCATAGGAGGGTGGCTGATGAGTAGATGGGTTCCATTCATTTTGGCCGTGGCTTTGATGGTGGGCACTGCAGTCTTGTTCAGCTGCACTGAAGTCCCGGAGCCGGTAACACCGTCCTACAAGACCACGCTGAAGTCCACGGAAATCAAAACCAGCGCCTTCGAGGAGTTTCTGCCTCTGCATTACGCCAGCTACCTCTTGAACAACGACGATTCCCAGATGACCGAATACGCCGGGTCCGTGCCCCATGAAAAGCATCTGTGCGGGGACCTGCCCCGGGGATACAAGTACTGCCAGCCCTACTTGAAGAATTTGTGGATGGGCTATCCCTTCAGCTTCGAGTACAACCGGGCCCGCGGTCACACCTATGCCATGCACGACGTTTTGGACATCGACCGCGTGAACCGCTACGGCGAAAAGGGTGAGCTGCCCACCACCTGCTACAACTGCAAGGGGCCGAAAATCGTTGAATGGCACGGCAAATACGGGGACGACGTCTGGGCCATGGAATTCAACAATTTCCGCGAGGAAATCGACCTGGACGATCACAGCATCGGATGTGCCGTGTGCCATGATCCGGAAACCATGGATTTGCGTATCACCGGTATTCCTTTCAACGAAGCCCTGATCACGTTGGGCATCGACTGGAAACAGGCCTCGCGCAACGAGATGCGGTCCTATGTCTGTGGACAGTGCCACGTGGAGTATTATTTCCAGGAAGCCAAGCTCGGGGCCGCGGCCAAGCCCATCTTTCCCTGGACCAATGGGTTTGATCCGGAAGACATGTATGAATACTACAAGGACCACGGCTCTACCACGAGACCGGGCTTTGAAAACAATTTCATCGATTGGACCCATGCGGTGTCCGATACCCCGATGCTCAAAGCCCAGCACCCGGAATTCGAATTCTGGATCAACGGGGTGCACGGCGCCGCCGGAGTGGCCTGCGCCGACTGCCACATGCCCTACATTCGGATCGACGGGAAAAAGAAAATTTCCCAGCACCAATGGACCTCGCCTTTGAAAAGCGTGGACGGCATCAACCGGGCCTGCCGTCAGTGCCATATGGACAAGCAGCCGGAATACCTCAAGGAGCGGGTGCTGTTTACCCAGAAACGGGTTTGGGAGCAGTTGATGACTGCCCAGGATTTTTCCGTCAGAGCCCATGAGGCAGTGCGGTTGGCCAGGGAATTTCGGGGGGACAGGCCGGGAAACTATGACGACCTGATGATCCAAGCGCGGCAGATGATCCGCAAGAGCCAGTTTTTCTGGGATCTGGTGTCCGCGGAAAACAGTGCCGGGTTTCATAATCCGGCCAAGGCACTGGAAACTTTGGCCAGGTCGCAGCAGTACAGCCAGGAGGCGGTGAATTTCGCCATGCAGGCCACAAATTACGTCATTGGTCCGTATTTGGAAGGAGACATCAAGCAGATTGTCCCGCCCATCATGGAACACAGCCGCAAACTCCAGCAAAGCCAAGCCCATTTGGATTCCCATCAATGGCTGGGTTATCTGCCGCTGTTGCCCGAGGCCGAGCTGATGTGGGATTTGAACAAGCGAGTCAGATAACGATCACATCCAGGCGCTTCCTGATAATTTTTTGTTCCGTGCGGAAAAACCCGACGCCCTGAGGCGCCGGGCTTTTCCGCCGTTTTCTTCCAACCGATGCTGCGGACGGAGTGGTTCACGGCGGCGGTTTGCCATTTCATTCAACTCCGGGTATCTCTTGCTAAACCATAAATGGCAAAGGCAGGCTTGGTCCGCGTTTTGTTTTTCAGGATCGTTCTCTGTTTTGCCGGACGATCCGTCTTGCCATAACAGCGACAATGAGCCCCTGGAGGTGCGCTGATGTTCGGTCCCCACGACCCCCGTGACCCCTTGCCGCAGTTTCGTATTGAAGACCTGGATTTTACCAAGTTCCATCGTTTGGTTCGATTCGGCCTGTTCGCATTGGCCCTGATCCTGCTTTTATCCGGTTTGAACTGGGCGCAGAGCTTCTACACGGACTGGCTGTGGTTCGGTTCCCTGGGCTATGAGGCGGTGCTTTGGAAGATCGTGTCCACCAAGGTTTGGCTGTTCACGGTTTGCGCGCTGATTTTCCTGGCCCTGGCCGTGCCCAATTTGTACGCAGCCTGGCGGATCACCGACCGCATGTTCCCCAAGGGCGGTCACAGACTGCCGCCGCAGATCTACGCTGCCGCCCGGAGCATGCTGATCTGGCTGGCCGGTGGAGCAGTGGCCCTGGGAGCCGTGCTGCTGGCCACAGGCCCTGCTGCGGAGTGGGACATTGTGCTTCGCTACCTGAACCAGGTCTCTTTTGACGCCAGCGATCCTATTTTTCACAAGGATTTTTCCTTCTACATCTTCACCCTGCCGGCCTTGAACTTCTTTCGTGCCTGGATGGTCGGCCTGACCATGGTGGTCATGATCATCGTGGCCGCGGTGTATTATTTGAACGGCATGCTCCGGGGCGAGAGGTTCGCTTTCACGGGGCCGATCCTCGCCCATGTTTCCGTCATCGGGGCGTTGCTCTTCCTGCTGGTGGCCGCCGGGCACTGGCTGGGACGCTATGAACTGCTCAATTCCACCCTGGGGGCGGTGTATGGAATCGGATACACCGACAACCTGATCAACCTTCCAGCGCGGGCCTTGATGACTGTTGTGGCGGTGGCAACCGCCGCGGCGCTTCTGGCCGCCGCGCACACGCAACGCCAGCAGCTGGTGATCTGGCCCGTGGCGACGTGGTTCGCCTTGAACCTTATACTTGGCAGCGTTGTTCCGGGTCTTGTCCAGCGCCTGGCGGTGGAGCCCAGTGAACTGGCCCGGGAAACCGAATTTTTGGCCAACAACATCGCGCACACGCGCCAAGCTTTTGGCCTGGAACACCTCACGACCAGCAGCCATCCGGCTCGGGGTGAGGTGGACCACTCCACCGTGGACGCCAACCAGGGCACCATCCAAAATATTCGGCTCTGGGACGAGGGCCCTTTGCTGCAAAGCTACAACCAGATTCAGTTTTTCCGGCTGTATTACGACTTTCTGGCCGTGCATACGGACCGCTACAACGTGGATGGCGAACTGCGTCAGGTAATGCTGGCCACCCGCGAACTTTCCGCGGAAAAATTGCCCGGCGAGGCCCAGCGCTGGGTGAACAGGCATTTGCAGTTCACCCATGGATACGGCGTGGCCATGAGCCCGGTGACAGAGGTTCAGGCCGGAGGCAGGCCGGACTTCTTTATTCGCGACCTGCCGCCTGCGGGCAGGATTCCGTTGCAACGCTCCGAGATCTACTATGGCTTGAAAAGCCTGGAGTTCCTGATTGTGAACAGCCGCATGCAGGAGTTCAACTATCCTGGAGCGGACGGTCCGGTATACACCCACTATGCGGGCCAGGGCGGAGTAAAGCTGTGCTCCCTGTTCCGGAGGCTGATGTATGCGTGGCAATTCAAGGACCTGAACATTCTCATTTCCGGGGAAATCACTCCGGACAGCATGATTCAATACCGGCGCACCATAGCCCAGCGTTTTTCCACGATAACCCCGTTTCTGCTGCGAGACCGGGAAGCCTATGCCGTGGTGGCGGACGGACGGCTATCCTGGATCCAGGACGCCTACACCACCACGAATCGATATCCGTACTCCACTCCCTGGGAACGACGGTTCAACTATATCCGTAACAGCGTCAAGGCCGTGGTGGACGCCTACCATGGGAGCATTGATTTTTACGTTTTCGATGATCATGATCCTATAATCAAGACCTATCAGGCCATGTTCCCCGGGCTTTTCAAGCCTCGGGACCAGATGCCCGAACACCTGCGCAGCCATGTGCGGTACCCGCAGGATTTGTTCACGGTGCAGACCCAGATGCTTTTACAGTATCACATGGAGGATCCGGTGGTCTTTTACAACAAGGAAGACCAGTGGTCCGTGCCCATGCAGACCTCCTTCGGCAAGACCGATGTGCTGCGGCCCTATTACATCGTGGCCCGCCTGCCGGGAGAGGAAAAGGAGGAATTCCTGCTGATCCAGCCTTTCACGCCCATCAACCGGCATAATCTGGTGGGCTGGATGGCGGCGCGCAGCGACGGGGACAAGTACGGCGAGCTGGTGCTCTATCGCTTCCCCACGGGGCGGCACGTGGACGGTCCCAGCCAGGTGGAGGCGCGCATTGACAACGACGCAGTGATTTCCGAGCAGTTTACCCTCTGGGGGCAGGTGGGTTCGGAGGTGTTTCGGGGCATCCTGCTGGTGATCCCCATCGGCGACTCCATCCTCTACGCCGAGCCGGTCTTTCTCCGGCCCGAGACCATTGATTTTCCGGAACTGCGGCGGATCATTCTGGCCGACTCGCGGCAAGTGGTCATGCACCAGACTTTGGATGCATCCATCAGCGCCTTGACCGGAGATCTTCCGGCCGTGGCGCCGGTGGTGGACAGCGTGGAGGAGGAGATTCCCGGGGCACCGCTTTTGCCCGACTTCAAGCAGGGCTTGCAGGAGGCCATCGACAAGCTGCAGGAAGTGGTAAATCAGCTGCGGCAGCTGGTGCGCTAGTTTTATGAACAGGGCGTTCTTGTTCATGAACGTCCCCTCGAATGCCTGAATTGTCAGGGCTGTCGCGACCCTCTCATTGTGTGGAGCATTTGATTTCGTTGGTCACGGATGGGGCAGAGGGATCCGCAGCAGAAAGTCAACAGGATCTTCCAGCACAGCATCGGGTGCGTCTCGGCCGGGTCTGAGGCGATGCGCCGTGATGGACGGCAGGACGGCCTGCACGTCCTCTGGCAGGACCATGCTTCGGCCTTCCAGAAAGGCCCAGGACTGGGATCCGCGCAGAAGCGCCCTTCCGGCCCTGGGCGAAAGGCCGGCCTGATAAACGTTTGCATCCCGCGAAGCGTGCAGCAGGGCCTGGATGTAATCCAGCAGGGCGTCGGCGACATGCACGCGCAGCACGCCTGCCTGCAGATCTTGCTGTTCTTCGGGGTGAATCAGGGCCTCACAGGCGCGTAAAGCTTTGCGGGGGTCGGCCAGACGCAGCAATTCCCGTTCTGCTTCCGGATCAGGGTATCCCAGATGAATGCGCATCAGAAAACGATCCAATTGGGACTCGGGCAGCGGAAAGGTGCCGATTTGGTGCAAAGGGTTTTGCGTGGCAATGACGAAGAACGGTTGCGGCAGAACCCTGGTCTGGCCGTCCATGGTCACCTGCCCTTCCTCCATGGCTTCCAGCAGGGCGCTTTGGGTTTTGGGGGCGGCCCGGTTGATTTCGTCGGCCAGAATCACTTGCGCGAAAATCGGACCGGGATGAAAGGCAAAGTCCTGTTCCCGGCGATCGAACACGGAAACGCCGAGAATGTCCGCGGGCAGAAGATCGCTGGTGAACTGGATGCGTCGCAGCTGCAGACCGAGAACCCTGGCCATGGCCTCGGCCATGGTGGTCTTGCCCACGCCTGGAATGTCCTCGATGAGCAGATGGCCGCGCGCCAGCAGGCAGGCCATGGCCAAGCGTATTTCATGCTCCTTGCCCAGCAGGAATCGGCTGATGCCCTGGATGATTGTCGCCAGTTTCGCCTGCACGAATGGTCTCCCTTGGAAGGATTGAAAGCGCAGGGCTACAAGGGCCAATGCGCCGCGATGGGCATTCTCCAGCCGGAGCCGAAGGCCACGTCAGTGATCTTCAGCCCCGGCGCGGCCTGCCTGCGTTTGAACTCCGCCGCCTTGATCAGCTTGACAACCCGCTGGACCACATCCGGGTCAAAGCCGTCCCGGATGATCTCTTCGTCGCTGCGATGCTCCTGTACGTAGCGCTGAAGAATTTCGTCCAGGTCGGCATAGGCGGGCAGGCTGTCCTGGTCTGTCTGGTTCGGGCGCAGTTCCGCCGAGGGCGGCCGGCTGATGACCCGTTCCGGGATCACCCGGCCGTGGGTGGCGTTGAGCCATCTGGCCAGGGCATAGACCAGGGACTTGGGCACGTCGGCAATGACCGCAAGGCCGCCGGCCATGTCCCCGTACATGGTGCAGTAACCCACGGCCAGTTCGGATTTGTTCCCTGTTGTCAGCAACATATATTTGAATTTATTGGATAAAGCCATCAGCAGATTGCCGCGGATGCGGGCTTGAATGTTCTCCTCGGTCACGTCTGCGGGCCGTCCTGCAAAGGCGCTTTTCAGGGCTTGATCAAAGCCGGTCATGAGCTCGTCAATGGGGATGGTCATGCTTTTGATGCCCAGGTTGGCGGCCAGTTCCAGAGCATCCTCAATGCTGGCCGAACTGGTGTAGGGCGAAGGCAGCAGGACCCCCAGCACGTTTTCCGGCCCCAGGGCATGTGCCGCGATGGCCGCCACCAGGGAAGAGTCGATCCCTCCGGAAATACCCAGCAAGGCCTTGGAAAAGCCGGTCTTGCGCAGATAATCCCCGGTCCCCAGGATCAGGGCTTTCCAAGCTTCCTGTTCTTGGCAGGAAACCTCGTCTTGTTGTTCCAGGGCTTGGGCGTTTTTTCCCGGGAAGCTGTCCAGATCCGCCACGACCAGATCCTCGGCAAAGGCTTTGCCCGTGGCGATCAAAGCGCCGGCCGCGGAAAACACGCTGCTGCGGCCGTCAAAGACAAGGTCGTCGTTGCCTCCCACCTGGTTGACATAGATTAGCGGCAGTCCATGTTTGCGGGCCAGCTCCGAGAGCATTTTTTGCCGGAAGGCGTGCTTGCCCAGATGAAACGGCGAGGCCGAAAGATTCACGATGCAGTGCACGCCCTGCGATGCCAGCCGTGCGATGGGGTCCAGTCGATATCTTCTGGATTTCCAGAAATCCTTGTCGTTCCAGATGTCTTCACAAATGGTCACACCGATGCGAAGGCCGCCAAGTTCAAACCAGCCCGGCTCGTCAAAGGGTTCGAAATACCGGTCCTCGTCAAACACGTCGTAGGTGGGCAGCAGCGTCTTGTGGAATACGTTCTTGACTTCTCCCCCGGCGAGCAGTGCCGCGCTGTTCCACAGGGGCCGGCCTTCCTGCCGGGTGTTGGGTTCGGCCAGGCCCACGAGCACGGGCGGGGTTTTGCGCAGGGTTTGAGCCAGCTCTTTCAGGATGCGCCAGCTTGCATCAATGAAGCCTTTGTTGAGCAGCAAGTCCAGGGGAGGATAGCCCAGCAGCGACAGTTCCGAGCAAAGGCAGAGGTCAGGCCGGGCCTGGGACGCGGCATGCACGGAAGATGCGATTTTTGCGGCGTTGCCCACTAGATCGCCGACCACATAGTTGTTCTGGAGCATGGCGATGCGCATCAAAGGTGTTCCTTGGGCAATGAATAATCAGTTGGGCGAGGAAAAGCCGTTTTGAAATTCTTCCACCACGGACTCGGTCAGTTCATCCATGAGTTGACCATGTTCAAAGCCGGTCAAGTGGAGCAGGGCGTGGGTCACCAGACGGATGAACTGGTCTATGGGGTTTTGTCGATAGAGCCATGCCTCCCGGATGACCGCGTCCGCGTTGAGCGCGATGGCACCGAGGCAGGTCCGGGTCTTCTCGGCGGATGTGGTGTTTGGGAACGCGAGCACGTTGGTCGGTCCGACGCCGTTCAGGTGCTTGGCATGAAGCACGGCCATGGCTTGGTCAGAGGTAATGAGCAGTTCCAGATTGGTCCCGGACAGCTCAAGTCTTTCCAGAATCCGCCCAAGGACGTTCCGCAGCTCGGATCGGCCCAGAGGCAGCACAGGGTGGCGCAGAATCATGTCATCCACCTGAATGCGCAAAGGAGGCTCTGGGAGCCAGGCGCAGCGGGGCGGTCTTGGCTGTTTCCGCCTTGGGCGGCTGTGATGCGTCGTGGTCATGGGGTCCGGGGTAATGAATTCGTTGGTGGAATATGCCGGTAAGTATGCGTTGAAAGGTTTCGCTGAGAATATGCAGGTCCTTAAGGCTCAAATCCGACTCGTCCAGTTGTCCTTCGTTGAATACGGTGCGCACCAAATTTTGAATATGGCCCTTGATTCGGCTGGGAGTCGGATCCACCAGGGTCCGGCTGGAAGCCTCGATGGCGTCGGCCAGCAGAATAATGCCGGCCTCCCGGGTTTGGGGTTTCGGCCCGGGATAGCGAAAATCGTCTTCGCGCACGTTTTCCATTCCCCTGCCCTCGGCCTGGTTCAAGGCTTTCTGGTAAAAAAATGAAATCAGGCGGGTGCCGTGGTGCTGCTGGATCAAGTCGGTGATTTCCGGCCCAAGCTTGTAGGCCGAGGCCAGTTCCACGCCCTTTTTGACGTGGGAGGTCAAAACCAAGGCGCTCATGGACGGGGCCAATTTGTCGTGTCTGTTTTCGCAGCCGAACTGGTTTTCAATGAAATAGTGCGGATTTTTCAATTTGCCGATGTCATGGTACAGGGCCGCGACCTTGGCCAACAGCGGGTTGGCGCCGATGGCCCTGGCTCCGGCCTCGGTCATGTTGGCCACGATCAGGCAGTGATGATAGGTGCCCGGTGCATTGACCATGAGCGATTGCAGCAGGGGCTGTTCCAGGCTCATCAATTCCATGAGTTTGAAACGGGAGGTGTATCCGAACAGAAATTCCACCACGGGGCTCAGGGCCAGAACCAGCAGGGTGGAAAGAATGGCTCCGGCGGTGACGAAGACCGTGCCGGAGACGAACCAGGCCAGGGTCTGCATGTGCAGAAGATTTAGAGCGGCCCATGTTCCCAACAAGATGGCCAACAGCGGTGAAGCGCTTCTGAGGATGTCCATCCTGGTCTGGGCGTTGCGTAAAAATATGGCATATCCGCTTGTGCCCACGAGGAAAAACAGAAAGATGTCATATCCGGCGTGGAGCATCTGACTGCAGACAAAGGCCAGCAAAGCACCGCTGAAAAGACATATCAGCACGGGAAAGTACAGGACCAGCAAACCCGCCGCGCCGGCCACGGGCAGGCTGAAAACAAAAACGTCCGCCGCAAGATACGTCAGCTCCTGGTTGAGCGGAAGGCGGTTAACGGCCACGAACTTGGCCAGTGCCGCGAAGATGATGATCATTGAAGCCAAAAGCAGAGAGTCCTTGGGCGATAAGCGTTTGCCCAGGCTTTTGGCGGAATGAAAGATACCCATGGCAAAGGCTAGGGTGATCAAAAACATCCCGCCGAACCGGCCCCAGAGATAAACGTCGGTGCTGTCGGAAAACAGGGTCTGCATCTTCTGTTGCTGGTCGAAGGACACTCGCTCGGCCTTGCGGACGATGATTTCTCCTTTTTTGATCTGGTAGAATACCGGTTCCACTGCCTGTACCGCGTTCGCCACCCTGGATTGGGTGGCTTCCTGGTTCAAGGTCAGGTTGGGACGCAAAAGGGGAGAAACCAGGGCCAGCACGGCTCGGCGCAAAGCCTGGGAGTGTTGAGCTGCGCGAAGATGGTTGTCCAGGGCGTCGCTCAGATCGGCCAAGTCGTGATAGTCCGAGACATTCAGGTGCAGTTGCTCGGTTCCGGAGGACAAGTCCCGGACCACGATTCCCGTGGGGATGTCCGCGACAAACCGGCGTTCTGCCAGCACTCCTCGTTGATACGCCTCTTCCAGCCAGGGTATGACCGTGGAATGCATCAATTCGTGAAAGGATTCCCCGGTCCATTGAGCCCAGACCGATGAGGCGATCTGCGTGTTCAGTTCCTCGGCCACCAAGTTTTGTATCTGGGACGGTTCCTCAGACGTGGACGAAGCGATCAGTTCCAGCAAGGCGGTCAATTTTTTGGTCATCTGGGCAAAGGGAATCTGAGCCAGATCGAAAATCGGGGGTTGGGTCAGGGCCACCTGTTCTTTCCTGGTGCGAGTCGATTCCTGGTCCTCTATCAGGAAATCCCTGGGTGCGGTCACGTCCTGGGCCGCGATCTCTCCTTCAAGAAAGACTTTTTGCCCCGGTTCGATATTTACCCCGGCAAGCGCGGCCACAAACAGCATGCAAGCCACGAACACCGCTACACTGCCGATGCTGGTGGACGCGGCGGCGTCCGGCTTGACCGGAGGCATGGGCGATGGCACCGCCGGCTTGAGGCTATTCGCCTTTTTGAGGGATTGTTTGTTGCGTGTATCGTTCATAAGCATGGACAATACGGCCCACCAAGGGATGCCGGATGACGTCCTCTTCGTGAAAATGGACGAAGCGCAGGCCGGAAACAGAGGCAAGGATCGCTTCGGCCTGGACCAGCCCGGATTTGGCGTGGGAGGGCAGGTCGATCTGGGTGATGTCTCCCGTAACCACGACTTTGGAACCGAATCCAAAGCGGGTCAGAAACATTTTCATCTGTTCCGGTGTCGTATTCTGGGCTTCGTCCAGAATGATGAAGGCGTCGTTCAGAGTCCGGCCGCGCATGAAGGCCAGGGGCGCGATTTCAATCACTCCGGTTTCGAGCATTTCCTGCACCTTTCGGAAGTCGAGCATGTCGTGCAGTGCATCATACAGGGGCCGCAAATAGGGATTGACTTTTTCGCTGAGATCCCCGGGCAAGAAACCCAGTTTTTCTCCGGCTTCCACGGCAGGTCTGGTCAATACCAGACGTTTGACCTGTTTTTTGGTCAGCGCGGCCACGGCCATGGCCACGGCAAGATAGGTCTTGCCGGTCCCGGCCGGACCGATTCCGAAAACCAGATCGTTTTCCCTAATGGCCTGCAGATAGGTCCTTTGGCTGAGGGTTCGCGGCGTGATGGTTCGCCGGGGAGAAACAGCGTAGACCACGTCCTTGAAAATGGATTGTATATCGGCCTTCGGGTCGCGGCATAAAATTCGCCAGGCATGTTCCACATCCTGGGAAAAAAGGGTTTGGTCGTTTTGCAGCATGCCATACAACTGCACCAGGCAATTGGCGGTCTGGTCCAGGGCAACGGCGTCCTCGCCGCACAAGGTGACCACGGTTCCACAACTGTCCAGGGCAATGCCGCTCATTTCGGCAAGCAAGCGCAGATGAGTGTTGTGGGGACCGAAAAGTTTTTGTGTCTGGCTGGAATCCTGGAATTCCAGGCGACGGTTTAATTTTTCAGTAATCATGTCTTTCCGGCATTTGGTGCATGTTCATGTCCTTTAAGGTTTCGGGGTGCGTGCATCGACATTTATCATCCTTCTCGCTACGTTGCACGCACTGCTTACTGCCAAGGGGTGGGATTATGGACTGGAAACTGGCGATGGTCACCTTTGGAATCATATTTTTGGCCGAACTGGGCGATAAGACCCAATTAGCCTGCATTTTCATGGCCGCCAAGACCGAGAAGCCCTGGAGCGTTTTCATGGGCGCCTCTTTGGGGCTTGTAAGCGTCAGCCTGTTGGGGGTGCTTCTGGCCCAGGTCTTGTGCCAGTATTTGCCGGTTGATTTGATCAAGAAGGCGGCCGCGGTGGCCTTTGTGATCGTCGGCGTGCTTATTTTCATGGACAAAATATAACAACCCTCAGCCACCGATGGCGGACATGACCTTGCGGCACACCGCTGGTTCCTGGCGCATCCCGGAAAGCAAGTCGTGCCCGATGGGTTTGATGCGGCTGGCCAGGACAATGATTCTGCGCAGCTGGGAACGTCCCAGTTTGGTCGAACGCAGCACGGGGCGGAGGCGATATTCGTGATCGGAAAAAAGACAAGTGCGCAGCCTTCCGTCAGGCGTGATGCGCAACCTGTTGCATTGGTTGCAGAAGTGTGAACTCATGGGAGAAATGATTCCCAACCTTCCCTGGCCGCCGGAAATGTGGAACATCCTTGCCGGACCGTGCTGTTTGTCCTGATCGTTGCTGGGCCGCAATTCCACGAATTCTCGGGCCTGATCCAGGATATCCTTTGCCGTCCAGACCTGATCCGGGCGCCAGATGGTTTTCTCGCCCACAGGCATGAATTCGATAAACCTCAAGTCCACCGGCAGTTGTATGGCCAAGCGCAGGAAATCTTCCAGCTCGTCGTCATTGATTCCTTTCAGCGCGACCACATTGATTTTTACCCGCAGATCGTTTTCCAGGCATTGATCAATGGCCCGCCTGACCTGGGCATAGAAGTCCCGGCCGGTGATGCGTTGGAACTTTTCGCGTTTCAATGTGTCCAGGGATATGTTCAAGGCCTGGACGCCGATGGATTTCAAGGCCGGGATCTTGCCGTTGAGCAGTGTTCCGTTGGTGGTCAGTCGCAGATTCAAATGCGGATGCCGGAAGAGGACCTGCTCCAGGAACTGGATGAAGTTTTTGCGGATAAACGGTTCCCCGCCGGTCAGACGAACTTTGCTCATGCCCAGTTCCGTGGCCACGGCAATGAGTTCCAGGCATTCCTCATAGGTGAGTATATGTTCATGGGGCAGCATTTGCCAACCGGCGGCGCTTCTGCAGTATAGACAGCGCAGGTTGCAGCGGTCCGTGACGCTGAGCCGCAAATAGCTGATGCTGCGGCCATGCAGATCCGTCAGTGTTCTCGAGATGTTGGCTTCAACCAGCATAAGCGTTCCTTGCGTTTGCCATTTTTAGTCGCGTTTCCATTTCGCGATCAAGGTCCACAAACAGGGTGCGCAGGGTTCTTTCCACTCTGACCTGGCCGGGGCTGCCCTTGATTGTCCGGACGTTTCTGACCTCGGCGCAGATGACGGATGCCTTGCCCGCATCGGAACAGTGACTGGCCAACCCAGCCAGAATCGCAGCCTCGCGCATGCTCTGTTCAGGGACCGCATGGACGGGGCTGTTCCGTTTGATGATCACATGGGCGCCGGGGCCCGACTCCGCATGAAACCAATAGTCAAAAGGCTTGGCCAGCCTGGTGAGAAGAGCGTGGTTGGCCTTTTTGTTTTTGCCCCGCAACATGATGAACCCGTCGCTACTCAAAAAGCGATGCACGGGCAAGTCCGGTTTGGGCGGATTGTCAGCCTGGGCAAAGGGGGATGCAGCGGGCTCCTGAGAGGGATGCCCCAAGCCGATGAAAGGCGCGGACAACTCGTCAGAGAGCATTATTTCGCGTCTCGTGCGGATATGGACAAGTCCGCGTTTGCCCTTGTTGGCCAGACGGAACCAATGCTCCATGTTTTCCAAAACGGTTTTTCGCGGGTCCAGGGCGATTTCCCGCGGCGTTCCGTCCGAACCGTTCAGGGTCACCATTTTCAGGCGTTTGCGGGTCGGCAGATGATGCAGTTCCGCCTGGAGCAGACGGGCCTGTTCAGCGAGCTTGCAGTAGTTTTGCATGCGCCTTTCATCCGCTTCCAGCCGCTGAAGAAGACGGTTGCGTTTTTTTTGCGCGGCAACGGATGCACCATCCATCGGCTGAAGACCTGCTGGGAAAAAGATGCGTTCGCCGACAATCGCCGCCGCCTCCAGGGCCGATGCAACCCGGCGCTCCTTTTGGCCTTGGCGCAGCCTGTCCGGAATGCGCCAGGGACATGCCAGCATCGGTCCCTGCTCATTGCCGTACACAAAGTATTCGGGGCGGCTTGGGCGTTGCAGTTCGACATACACTGCCGATGCCGCGGATCGGGGCAAGCCGGCCAGGGTTTTCCGGAGCAGAGGGGAGATGTGCGGAAAAGATTGCCACACATCGTCATTGTTATTGATCTCGTCAAGTGACGGCCAAAGGGCTTTTGCAATGCTGGTCCGAAAGGGCTGGGATTCCAGGCCGATGCCGGCGCGCAGATCCAGGGTCATCCAGAAGTCGGCCGCCTGCAGCCCCAGCCCCAGGCTCAACCTGCGGTTGCTCCAGTCCGTTTTGATATCGAGAATGCGCAATCCCTGGATCCTTTTACGCAACCACATCACTTGCGCTGTGGGGATCAAAGGGTTTTCAGGTCGTTGCTCGGAAAGCATCAGAGCGCAGCGAGAGGGGTGATGCGCGAAAAGCAGAAAGCGGGGGAAGGGGCAGGGTTGAAGACGAAGGGTCCACCGGCCTGGTCCCGGTGAGTGTATCCGCTCCAATCGTCTTCCCAGGAGCATGGGATGCAAGTCTTGGACAAGAAAGCGAAAGAGCAATGCCTCCATGGTTTAAAAAAAGAGGTCGGCTTCGCGCGGGTCCGATCAAGTGAAGAGGGCACGGCGGTGAACGCGGTTGGGATGGGGGCAAAGGCCGAAATGGACCGCGCTAAGGCGCAGTGGCGATGGTGTTATTCGCAGCGCAACTGCTCCTCCTGCTCGCGCAGGTTTTTGCATTTGATGCATAAGGTGGTGACGGGCCTGGCCTTGAGCCGTTCTATGCTGATCTCTTCTCCGCAGTCATCGCAGAGTCCGTAGGTGCCGTTTTGGATGCGGGCCAAGGCTTCATGGACCTTGGGGATCAGTTTGCGCTCCCTGTCGCGCAGGCGAAGCATGGTGGCCCTGTCCGTTTCCATGGTAGCCCTGTCCGTGGGATCGGCATGAACCTCCCTGTTGTCGGTCATCTCATCAATGGCCTCGGAACCTCTTTGGGTGAGGTCATGCAAGGTGTCTTTCAAAAGTTTTTCAAAATAATCCAAGTCTTGCGGGTTCATGAATGCTCCTTCGAGAAGCCGGTTGGCCATAGAGTAGTGCAAAAAAAAAATATTATAAAATGATGAACCAAGAAAGGCAATCCTTGTGAAAAATCAAATCAAAAAAGATCCGCCGGTTCGTAGACGCGCAGGAACTGAAACAACTTTAATGCTGCATGCTGATGTGTCAAGCCGGGTGATGCAGCCCGGGCGCCTTGCAAGGTGAACTGGCGCCGGAGTTGAGCACGGCACTTGCAGGCATTGTCCTTGAGGAGTAAGTGGACAATTTTGTTTTGCGACATATTTCAAGGCGGTTGTCGATTATTCTCGAAGAAAGCGACAGTTGAAAGGAGCAATGATTCATGCATGTGGTGATTATTGGAGCAGTGGCGCTTGGTCCCAAGGCGGCGTGCCGATTGAAGCGGCTTGTGCCGGATGCGCGCGTGACCATGCTGGAGCAGGGGGCGCGGATTTCGTATGGCGGATGCGGCATTCCCTATTATGTTTCAGGGGATGTCAGCGATGTGGAGGCCTTGCAATCAACCAGTTTCAACATGGTTCGAGACCCTGACTTTTTTCGCGAGGCCAAGGGCGTGGACGTGCTTGTCCGGACCAAAGCGGAGCGGATAGATCGCGTCGCAAAGGTGGTGCACGCCCGCAATCTGGACACCGGAGAGTCGATTCAGTTGGCTTACGACAAGCTGGTCCTGGCCACCGGCAGCCGCCCCCGCCAGCCGGACCTGCCGGGCGTGGACCTGCCCGAGGTGTTCACGGTTTCCAATCTGGATGAAGCCGAAGCCATTCGTTCCCGGGTGGAGGGGGGCAAGGTGAGCAAGGCCGTGGTCATCGGCGCCGGGTTCATCGGTTTGGAAATGGCCGAGGCATTGACCGAGATGTGGGGCGTGGAGACCACGGTGGTGGAGATCGCAAACCAGGTGCTGCCGGGATTTGTCAGCGTTGATCTGGCCCGCATGGCCCGGCAGCATATGCAGGAACAGGGGGTCGATTTTCGCCTGCCCTCCAAGGTTCTCGGTTTTGCCGGGGGCAGCCACGTGCAGCGCGTTCTCCTGGAAGGCGAGGAGCTGGAAGCCGACCTGGTGATCATGTCCGTGGGTGTGATTCCCAATTCTGAATTGGCGATGGAGGCCGGCCTGGAGGTGTCCGCCAAGGGCACGATCATGGTCAATGCCCGGATGCAGACCTCTGATCCGGATATTTACGCCGGGGGCAACTGCGTGCAGCTGCCCAACCTGGTCACGAACCAGCCCGGCTATTATCCCTTGGGTTCCCTGGCCAACAGGCAAGGACGGGTCATCGGCACCAACCTGGCCGGAGGTGACGCCGAATTTCCCGGTGCCGTGGGCAGTTTTGCGGTCAAGCTGTTTGACATTTCCGTGGCCGGAGCCGGATTGAGCCTGGAAATGGCCAAGCGAAACGATCTTGAGGCCATTTGCGCCCATGTGGTCCAGACTGATCGGGCCCATTTTTTCCCAGAAAAGGAATTAATGCACCTGGAATTGGTCGTGGGAAAATCCGGGCGGGTCCTGGGCATTCAGGGGCTGGGGAGCAAGAACGACGGCCTGGTCGGCCGTGTCGGAGCCGTGGCCGCATTGTTGGCCCGCCATCCCCATGTGTCGGAGATCAGCAATCTGGAGCTGCCCTATTCCCCGCCCTTTTCGTCAGCCATGGACATTCTCAACGCCGTGGCCAACGCGGCCGAAAATATCCTGGACGGCCGCGGCAAGACCCTCAATGTTCGGGAATTCGCGGAGCTGTGGCAACGGGCTGACCGGGATTTCCTGATCCTGGATTGCCGTGCCCCGGCCAATGCCCAGGATTTTTTGAAGAAATATCCGGACGTGTGGAAAAATATCCCCCAGGATGAACTGCGGGTCAGGCTGGGTGAGGTGCCCAGGGACAGAAGAATCATTCTGTTTTGCAACGCAGGAGGCCGGGCCTACGAGGCGCAGATTACCCTGGAAAACGCAGGCGTGACCAAAACGCAGTACCTGGAGGGGGGCTTGGCGGCCCTGCGCAGGATCGGCATGGAAATATAACCGGCACCCCATCTCTTTCGAGCTTCCCATGGATACGACGCAAGACCGCTTTCCAACCCACCGCGGCCGCATGACGTATGTCTGTCTGGGGTGCAAGGCGCGCCTGGACATTGCCGAATTGCATTACACCTGCCCGCACTGCGGGGAAGTCCTGCTTCTGGAAGATGAGCGCTTTGCCGCTTTGGACCGGATCGCGGGAATACAGTGGCGGAAGATTTTCGATCTGCGGGCGGCCACGCGCCGTTGCGAACTTAAAGGTGTTTTCCGTTTCTACGAGCTGATCGCACCGGTGCTGGAGCCCGAGGACATTGTCTGGCTCGGCGAAGGCAACACGCCGATCATTCCGGCTTCCCCGGCCCTTTGCAGCCATGTCGGCCAGGATCTGGCCTTTAAGAACGACGGTCAGAATCCCAGTGCGTCCTTCAAGGACCGGGGCATGGCTTGCGCTTTCAGCTATCTCAAGGCCCTGATTCGCCGGCATGGCTGGGACCAGGTGCTCACGGTCTGCGCCTCCACCGGGGACACCTCGGCTGCCGCGGCTCTTTATGCGGCCTATGTGGGCGGGGCGATCAAGAGCGTGGTGCTTTTGCCCCAGGGCAAGGTTACGCCGCAGCAATTGGCCCAGCCCTTGGGCAGCGGGGCCGTGGTTCTGGAACTTCCCGGCGTGTTTGACGACTGCATGAAGGTGGTGGAGCATTTGGCCGAGAACTATCGCGTGGCCCTGCTTAATTCCAAAAACGCCTGGCGCATCCTGGGCCAGGAATCCTATGCTTTTGAAACGGCTCAGCACTATGCCTGGGACCTGGCGGACAAGGCCATTTTCGTGCCCATCGGCAACGCGGGCAATATCACCGCGATCATGAGCGGCTTTTTGAAGCTCAAGCGGCTGGGCATCATCGAGGTCCTGCCCAGGATTTTCGGCGTGCAGTCGGCTCATGCCGATCCGGTTTTTCGTTACTACCTGGAGCGGAACGCAGCCAAGCGACGCTATCATCCGGTGCCGGTACGACCCAGCGTGGCCCAGGCCGCGATGATCGGCAATCCGGTCTCCTTCCCAAGAGTCAGGTGTTTCGTGGAACAGTACGAACAGTCCGGGGGCCCGGGCCTGTTTCACGTGATCCAGGTGGAGGAACAGGCCATCATCGAAGGCATGCTCATGGCCAACAGGCATGGACACATCGCCTGCACCCAGGGCGGAGAATGCCTGGCCGGGTTGCTGCGGGCCAGGGAGCTGGGATTGATGGACAAGGAGGAACTGGCCGTTCTGGACGCCACGGCCCACAGCTTGAAGTTTATCGGGTTTCAGGAGATGTATTTTGCAAACGCCTTTGCCCCTGAATACGAGATTGTCCCCAGGCGGGAGCTGGTGAACCGGCCGCATCAGGTCTTGTCCGCAGAGGACAAGGCAGGGCTTTCCGAACCGGAGTACGTGCTCAAGGCGGCCCGGTCCGTGGTTGAATTGCTCGGATTGCAATCCAGGGACTAGTCTGTGGCCGCGAAAATCCGGGCCGACCAGCTTTTGGCGGAACAAGGCCTGGCCGAGTCCAGGGAGCAGGGCAAGCGGTTGATCATGGCCGGCCGGGCGCAGATGCTGGTGGACGGCGAGTTGCGGCTCGTGGACAAGCCGGGGCGGTTTTTGCCGCTGGAGACGATTCTCCGGATTACGGCCCAAGAGCGGTTCGTCAGCCGCGGCGGAGAGAAGCTGCTTACGGCCCTGGATCATTTCGCCTTGGATGTCCGGGGAATGATCGCCCTGGACGTGGGCGCGTCCACTGGAGGCTTCACCGATTGTCTTTTGCAGCACGGCGCGGTCAGGGTCTATAGCCTGGACGTGGGGCGGGGGCAGCTGCACTGGAGGCTGCGCCAAGATCCGCGCGTGGTCAATCTGGAGGGCGTGAATTTCCGCAGGGCCGGACCGGACCTGCTTCCGGAAGCCGTGGACCTGATCGTTGCCGACTGCTCCTTTATTTCCCTGCGCCTGATTCTTCCGCCCAGCCTCCAATTTCTCAAGCCCCAGGGCCACATCATCGCCCTGGTCAAACCCCAGTTCGAAGCCGGTCCGAGGGCGACGGTCAAAGGCGTGATACGCGATTCAAGCCTGCGTGAGCGGCTTTTGTCCGAGGTGATCCGGTTCGCCCGGGACCAACTGGGACTCGGGTGTCTGGGCAGCGTACCCGCAAGAATTCTCGGCCCCAAGGGCAATCAGGAATACCTGATCTGGCTGCGCAGAAGCCCGTCCGCTGTGCCGGCGGCGTGAACTTCATGGTGTGCGGAAACGGCCGGAATGTTTATTCCCGGCGGTCCAGAATTTGGCGGATCTGGAGGAGCAGTTCGTCGATCTGGAAAGGTTTGCCGAGAAATCCCGATGCCCCGGAGTCCATGGCCTGCTTGACCTGATCATTGAGCACATAGCCGCTGACAATGAGCACCCGGGCGGCCGGATCCAGACGCTGAAGCTCTTTCAGGCAGCGTTGCCCGCCCATGCCGGGCATGTTCAGATCCAAAAGGATCAGATCAATGACCTCCCTGTGCAGCCTGAAAGCCTCCAGCGCCTGTTCGCCGCTTTTGGCTTCCAGGGTCGCATAGCCCGCGTTTCGGAGGGCTTCGGCGGTCAGTTCCAGCAAATCGGCCTCGTCGTCCACGACCAGGATGGTTTCCGTTCCGGTCTGTTTGCCGCAAGGCGCTTCTGTGGCTGACGCAAGCGTTTTCGTGGCCTCCTGATCAGGCATGGCCGGGAAATAGATGGTAAACGCGGTTCCGCGGTCCAATTCACTGCTGCAGGCAATCATCCCGCCATGGTCCTGGACAATGCCGTAGACCGAGGCCATACCCAAACCCGTACCCTTGCCCACTTCCTTGGTGGTAAAGAAAGGATCGAAAATTTTTTCCAGGGTGGGCTTGTCCATGCCGCATCCCGTGTCCGAGACGCTCAACACGACGTAAGGTCCGGGCGGCAAGCCCATGCGCTCCCCGGCGGTCTCGTCATCCAGCGACATGTTCCGGGTTTCCAGGACCAGTCGGCCGCCGTCAGGCATGGCATCGGCGGCGTTGCTGCCCAGATTCAGAAGCATCTGTTCAATCTGCGCGGGATCGGCGAGGACCGGCCACAGCTGCTCGTTCAAGTTCATGGTCAGGCTGATCATTCTGGGAATGGTCTGTTCCAGGATCGTGGCCGCGTCCAGTAACGCCTGGTTCAAATTGACGGGGATGCGTTGCGCCTCGGCCCTGCGGCTGAACAGCAGCAGCCTGCGCACCAGCTGGGCCGCTCGATCCACGGTTCGTTCGATGGTCTTTAGCTTGGCGTGTTCCGGATTGTGACGGTCCGCGTTCTTGAGCAGCGCCTGGGTGCAGCCGCCGATGGCCTGGAGCAGGTTGTTGAAGTCGTGGGCCACGCCGCCGGCCAAGGTGCCCAGAGCCTCCATTTTCTGAGCCTGGAGCAATTGGATTTGAAGGGATTCCCGCTCCTGCTCAGCGCGTTTGCGATCCGATATGTCGTGGATGATGGAGGAGAGATACTCCACTTGGCCGTCAGGAGTCCTATGAGACATGATGGTCTGCACCACGGGTATCTCGATCCCGTGTGCGTTCAGCAGCGCGGTTTCGCCGGACCAACTGCCGCGACGAACCGCCGTGGGGATGCCGACGGCAAGGATGTTTTTTGCTTCCCGCAACGGATGAATGTCCGAGATGACCTTGGTGTTCAAGTTTTCTTCCCCTTCCCAGCCCAGCAGCTTCCTGCCCGCGGTGTTGAGAAAAGTCAGGGCGCCGTCCGGAGTGAATGTGGACACCATGTCATTGGTGGATTCGATGATGATGGTCAGCCGTTCGCGCTCAGCTTGGACCATGGCCTCCCGGCGCGCAAGGCGCAGCTGGCGCAGCGTCAGACCCAGGACCATCAAGGCGGCGGCCAGGGCCAGGAAAAGAAGCAGGTTGACACCGGACAAGAACCGTTCCAGACGATGGCGCTGCTCCAGGAGCACATCCCGGGCCGCGGCATGGGACTCGTAGCGCACTATTGAGGCCTTGCGCCGGGCGTCGTGCAGTCGTGCGTGCACGATGCGCATGGTCAAAGATGATTCCGGCGCATGTCCGGAAACCCCGCGAGTCAACCATTCCCGGGCATCCACCAGAGCCGGGGCGACCACGGCATGAAAAGCCGAGGCCTGGATCAGGTTGTCGAATACATAGGTGTTGCGCAGGTTCACCAACTTGGTGAACAACACTTCAATGTCTTTCAAGAGAAGATCGATGGAATCCGGTGTTGGGCTGCCACGGTTCGGATCAGAGGAATTCACGAGTTCGGACATGTGTTCCATGATCCGCGTCAGGTCTTCAAGCTGGGCCAACAGGGTAGTGGGCAGCGTCTGTTCCACGGATCGCAGCGTCACATTGGTATGGATGCCGGAGCCCAGGACCATGGCCAGCACAGCCACGGCAATGATCCAGAGCATGGGCTCGACCCGCGGCCGGGCAGGGGTCATGGAGCAGGAGTCTCCAAAGGCAGCATGTTCTGCTCCTGATAGAAGCGGCGAGCCCCGGGATGAAGCGGGACGGAAAGCCCTTGCAGAGCGGTGTCCAGGGTGACGGATCGGCTTTGGGGATGAGCTTGGTGCAGCAGAAACCGGGTTTGTTCGCTCCAAAGGGTTGCTGTCATCTCGTAAACCAGGGCTTCATCTAGGTCTTCATGGACCAGAAGCAAGGCGTGCACTTCAATGGTCGCAGTTTCCGGGACGCCTTCGTAGCTGTCTGCGGGGATCATCCCCGGCACAAGATAGGGATGTCGCCGGGAGATGCGGGCCGCGATTTCGGGCGCAACAGGCACCATGAACAGATCCTGGTCCATGACGGTTGTAATGGCCTGGGCCGGAGTGCCGGCCATCAGACAAAAGCCGTGCAAACCACCGGAGATAATTTTTTCCGTGGTGAATTCCGGCTTGAGATAGACCGGAGAAAGATCTTTTTCCGAAAGTCCGTGATCCTCCAAAACGATGCGCATCACGGCCAGTGTGCCGGAACCGGCCTCATCCAGGGAGATGGATTTGCCGCGCAGATCGGTAATGGATCGAATGTCTGCGTCACGCCGGGTGACGATCTGGAGGCGTTCCGGATAGAGACTGGCTACGGCGCGGACATGACGCCCCCGGTCGTCGCCCGCAAAGGGCCCCCGGCCTTGCAGCGCCCATAGGGCCACGTCGGCCTGGACCAGCCCGGCTTCGATTTCTCCGGCAAGCAAGGCCTGCACGTTTTCCACGGAGCCTCCGGAGGTCTGAGCCACGGCAATCAATTCAGGCAAGGCGGTGGCCGTGGTGATCCCCTCGGCCAGGGCCTGGCCAAGAGGATGGTAAACGCCCAGCAGGCCGCCGGTGCCGATGCGGAACAAACGAATCTCCTGGGCCCAAGCCGTTGCGGACGGGAAACAAAGGAAAAGCGCCAGAACCGACGATGTCAGGCGGGAAATGAGCCGTAAAAAAGGAGTTTGAGCCATGGAAGCTCCCGTGGTTGATCCGCCCAAGCGCGGATGTGCATTAGCGAGGTTGTCAGCTCGGTTCCTCAAACGGCCCAGTCCTGGAGAGGAAATATCGTCTGATGGCTTTTTCCATCTCCGCCAGGGTGAACACCAACATCCCGATGCCCACGGGGACCAGCCAATGGCGCAGTTCCAGCGGAGCAGACCCGAACCAGACGTTCATGAACGGGGTATAGACAAAAACAAGTTGAAAGAGAACCAGGGCGCCTGCCGCGGCCAAGGCCGCGCTGTTGCCCAGGAGCCGTTTCGGATGCCATGCGGATTCGCGCAGATAGCGGCTGTTGAAGAGGTAGAAGAGCTGGCCGGCCACCAGGGTGTTCACGCAGACCGTGCGCACGACGTCCACGTCCATGTCCAGGCTCATTTCCACATGGAACACGGCCAGGGTGGCGCAGCCGATGAGCAGGGACACGAAACCGATCCGCCAGATGTAGTAGCCGCTAAGAATGGGAGCTCCGGGCCGCCGTGGAGGACGGGACATCAATCCGGGCTCCGATGGTTCAAAGGCCAGGGATACGGCCAGGGTCACGGCCGTGACCATGTTCACCCACAGGATTTGCACCGGGGTCAGGGGCAACACGGCGAAACCGGCCACAATGGCGATGAGCATCACCAGTCCTTCGGCCCCGTTGGTGGGCAGGATGAACAAGATGGCCTTGCGCAGATTGTCGTAAATGGTCCGGCCTTCTTCCACGGCATGTTCGATGGAAGCGAAATTGTCGTCCGCGAGCACAATTTCCGCAGCCTCCTTGGTGGCCTCAGTACCCTTGACGCCCATGGCCACGCCCACGTCGGCCCGCTTCAGGGCAGGGGCGTCGTTAACCCCGTCGCCGGTCATGGCCACCACCTCCTGGTTGGATTGCAGGGCCATGACCAGCCGCAGCTTGTGCTCCGGGCTGGTGCGGGCGAAAATATCGTGTTCCACGGCGAGCTGTTGAAGCTTTTCATCGTCGGCGGCCTCCAGCTCGTCGCCGGTGACCACGTTCTGGCCATCACCGATGCCCATTTCCAGGCCGATGGCCAGGGCCGTGCCCGCGTGGTCGCCGGTAATCATCTTCACCCTGATGCCGGCCTGGCGACAGGTCTTGATGGCGGCAATGGCTTCGGGCCGGGGCGGGTCCACAATGCCTACGAGACCGGCGAAGATCATGTCCTTTTCTACGTCATCCAGGTCGATCCCACGAGGCTTTTCAGGCCAATTTCGCCAGGCCGCGGCCAGGACGCGCTGTCCCTGGGCAGCCAGCTTGTCCATGGCCTGTTCCCAGATTTCGCGATCCAAGGGGTGAAGTTTGCCGTCCGAACCCATTTGCCGCGTACAACGTTCCAAAAGGCGGTCCGGTGCCCCCTTGATCATCAGGCGGACCTCGTCCTCCGGACTTCTGGCCAGGGTGGCCATGAATTTGTTCTCTGATTCAAAGGGCAGCTCGGCCAAGCGGGCGTAGGGCTTTTCCTGGAAGTCCGCCTTGCGGGCCAGGACGCGCAGGGCGCCTTCCGTGGGTTCGCCGTTGAGCATCCAATGGCCGTCCTCCTCATAGATAGCAGCGTCGTTGCATACGGCCATAATTTCCACGAGCCTTTTCAGATCCTGGCGGTGGCGGATGTCCGCGTTTTCTCCGTCCGGCGTGCGCACATGCCCTTCAGGCGCGTAGCCGGTTCCACTGACCGAATATGTTCCGGCGGTGGTGACCACGGCCTTGGCGGTCATCTCATTGCGCGTCAAGGTGCCGGTCTTGTCCGAGCAGATCACGGTCACCGAGCCCAGAGTCTCCACCGCGTTCAGGCGGCGGGTGATGGCTTTGCGCGCGGCCATGCGCTGCACGCCGATGGCCAGGGTGATGGACAGGATCGCGGGCAGACCTTCGGGAATGGCGGCCACGGCAAAGCCGATGGAGGCAAAAAAGAGTTCCTCCATGGCCGTGCCGTGGACAAACCAGCCAATGGCGAACATCAAGGCGGCCAGACACAGGATGACAATGGAGAGGTACTTGCCGAAGCGGGCCATTTGCCGGGTCAAAGGCGTGGCCAGTTTTTCCACGTCCTGGATCATCACGTTGATCCGTCCCAGTTCGGTGCGGATTCCCGTGGCCGTGACCAGACCCACGCCTCGGCCCGAGGTAACCAGGGATCCGGAATAGGCCATGCTTGTGCGGTCTCCCAGGGAGGCATCGCGGGAAACCGGGGCCGTCTGCTTGGTCACGGGCACGGATTCTCCGGTCAGGGCGGCTTCCTCGATGCGCAGGTTGGTGGTTTCCAGCAAACGGACATCCGCCGGGACCTTGTCGCCTGAGCGCAGGCGGATGATATCTCCGGGCACCAAGAATTCGGCCTCCATGTCCTGATAGTCGCCCCCGCGCAGGACCTGAGCGTGCAAAGAGAGCATCTTGCGGATCCCGGCCAGGGCCTCATCGGCTTTTCCCTCTTGAAGAAAGCCGATGATGGCGTTGATCACCACCACCCCGAGGATCACGCCGGTATCAATCCAGTGGCCCAGCAGGGCCGTGATGGCCGCTGCCCCGAGCAGCACGTAGATCAATGTGTCGTGGAAGTGCCTGAAAAATTTTTTAAGCAAGCCGTCCTGTTCCGGTTCGGGGAGCTTGTTCGGGCCCACCTGCCGCAGCCGCTGTTCGGCCTCCTCGAATTCGAGCCCTTCGGGCTTGGAGTTGAGGGCGTGCAAACAGTCTTCAACTGAGAGGGCATGGGGTTGATCAGTGTCATATTCATTGGAAGTGTTGTGTACCGGGATCATAATCTGTTTCCTGAAAGATAATGGTTGGAGAGGCTTGCTGGTTTTTTGCTCGATATAAAAACAACATATTGAAATTGTTTGTTATTGTCAACAATGAGGGCAACTGGTAAGGATCAATGTATATTTTGAAACGGACCATCAATGTTCTGGAGGATGCATGATGAAACCGAGTGATCTGTTGTATATCGGCCTGGGCGCCGCGTTCATGGCCAAGGAAAAGATCGAGGCCCAGCTCAAGGATCTGGAGCAGTTGGGAACCATCAGCCGCGAGGAGCTGACCAAGTTTCTGGACGAGGCCGGGCAGCGGGCGAAGCAGGAAAAGGAAGCCCTGGATGCCAGGATCAGGGAGATAGTCACCGAGGCGATCCGTGAAACCGGCTTGGCCACCAAAGAGGACATCGCCGAGATCAAGGCGTTGCTGGAGCGCCGGAACGGCTCATGACCCTTTTTCCCCCGCGATGATGCGCAGTTATTATGCGCCGGGGCGGATCTGGCAGGCGTTTCGCTTCCTGGTGACCATCTTCGCCACTGTGCTCAAAAGGGACCGGATCCTGTTCATTTCGCCCTTGGGGCCGGCGGCCCTGAAAAAAACCATTCTTGACCTGGGGGTCAGCTTCATCAAGCTGGCCCAGGTGCTGGCCACCCGGGCGGATTTTTTCAGCGAGGACTACCTGGCGGAGTTGCGTACCATCCACGACGAGGTGGCCCCTATGCCCCAGGGCGATCTTGACGAGGTGTACGCCCGGGCCTTTGGCCCGTCTCCCCCGTTCAAGCAGTTCGACCCTTCGCCCCTGGCCAGCGCCTCCATCGGTCAGGTGCATCGCGCCCGTCTTGCCGACGATACGGAAGTCGCGGTGAAGATTCGCCGTCTGGACATCGAACGAAAGGTCCGGGTGGACATTCGCATTCTGGTGTTTTTTCTGGGATTGTTCCGTCCTTTTTTCAGCCTGTACACCCGCAATTCCCTGGAGGCGCTGCTGGCCGAGTTCTCGAGCATGATCCTCAAGGAAGTGGACATGACCATCGAGCGGGACAATCTGCGCAAGTTCAAGGAGATGTTCACCCGGGACGACGTGCGCATGCCCGACTATTATCCGGAATACAGCAATCAGGACGCCCTGGTGATGAGTTTCGAGCACGGAGTGCGCGTGGACGACGCCCGAGCCCTGGAGCGGTTGCGCATTCCTTTTTCGCGGATCATGGACACGCTGATTGATTTTTATACCGAGCAGATGCTGGTCAAGGGACTGTTTCACGCGGATCCGCATCCGGGCAACCTCTTCGTGCGCGAGGACGGAACCCTGGTGCTGCTGGACTTCGGGATGGTCAAACGCCTGACCGGTTCCACAAAAATGGCCATGATCGAGATGGTGCAGGCGGCCACGATGCGTGATTACGAACTGTTCATCGCGGCCTGCGAACATCTTGGAGTGATCACCCCCACGGCCCCGCCCGAGGAGTTGCTGGAATTTGCCGAACGGATGTTCGACATTTTCGGGAACATTGATTTGGATGCGGCGAGCATGCAGGCTTTGGCCCTGGATGTGCTCTTTTCCATGAAGGACATGCCCTTCAAGCTGCCCCAGGAGGTGGTGTACGTGCTGCGGGCCAGCACCCTGATCGAAGGACTGGGCACCAACTATGTGCAGAATTTCAACGGAGTCAAAGATATCCTGCCGATCCTGCGGGAGAAACTGCCCAAGGCTCTGGGTTTTGACGAGGGCCTTTTCAGTCAGGCCCGGCGTGAACTCGGCGCTTTGCCCATGACCTTCAGGCGGGTGAAGACGATCATCACGGATTTGAGCGAGCAGAAACTGCAGGTGAAAATTTCACGCCATACCGTGGACCAGATCAACGAGCGGCTGCGGGCCCTGTTCCGGCCCCTGGTTTCCGGACTGATATTCATCTTTGCGGCGTTTTTTTTTCTGCAGCTTGATTTTGCCTACAGCCGGGCCTTGGCGTCCGTGCTGTTCGGCTTCGGCGTTTTGCGCATGGTCTTCGGCGTTCGGTGAATGGTGATATCTATTTCCTGCGTTTTATCCTGCCCGCGTCCTTGGCCGAGAAACACGGCGAAGATCACCACTGCGCAGGCGAGGTATTGCGTGGGCGTGAGCCGTTCTCCCAGGAACAGCCATCCCAAAAACAGGGTGGTCACCGGGACCAGGTTCACGAAACTGGAGGCCTGTCCGGCCGGAATCCTGCTGATGCCGAAGTTATAGAGCCAGTAGGCCGCCAGGGTCACCCCGATGCCCAGGTAGAGGATGGAGATCACGGCGCCCAGGTGAAAGGCGTCGGGCATTGTCGTGCCGGGCAAAAAGAGCAGGGGCAGGAAGAAAAGGCAGGCCACAAAGGCCTGGACAGCGGTGAGGAAAAGCGGACTGAACCGGGTGCACAGGGTTTTGACGGTGATCATGTATCCCATGGCGCAGCACATGGCCAAAAATTCCAGAAAATTGCCCAAGAGCGGGTTGGGCGCATGCTCGTCGCTTACGGAGTGAACAGTCAGCCAGATCACGCCGAAGATGGCCAGGGCGAAACCGACCCATGTCCGGGCCGGAAGGTGTTCATGGAGGATGAACCGGGCCGCAACCGCGACCATGACCGGCAGGATGGCCACGATCATGCCCGCCTGGGATGCGCTGGTGTAGGTCAAGGCCATGGCTTCGAACAGGAAATACAGGCATGGTTCGCACAGGGCCATAAATACCAAAGGCTTCCAGTCTCCGGGCCGGTAGCGTTCGGACTTGAAACGGCCCGCCAGAAACAGAAAGCAAAGGCTGGCCAGGGCCATGCGTGCAAAGACCACGACCATGGGCCCGTACACGCCGATGGCCAGTTTCATGGCGATGAACGAGCCGCCCCAGAGGGCCGAGGCCAGAAACAGAGCGGCTGCGGCCAGCCGATCTATGCTCTGGGACATTGTCGCCAACCGTGAATGCGCAGGAGAAAAGTTCTAAGCATGGGAAGGCATGGAGGCCACCAAGGCGCTGAGCAGTCTGGAGAGCTGGGGGGCCATGGCTTGTCCAACGGCGATGATTTCCTCCAGGCACGTGGGCGCCATGCAGTCCGGAAGATTTTTATTGGTCAGGCAGGACAGGCCCAGCAGTTCCATGCCCATCTGGCGCGCGGCAATGGTTTCCATGACCGTGGACATGCCGATGGCGTCTCCTCCCAGCATGCGATAGGCCCTGGTCTCGGCCGGGGTCTCCAGGCTGGGGCCGAGGATGCCCACATACACGCCTTCCTGCAGGCGCAGCCCGCAGTCCGCGGCAACTGCGTGGGCCAGGTCGCGCAGACGCGGCGAAAAGAGCTGACTCATGTCCGGGAACAGCGGTTCGCCCCACTTGAGGCCGAGCAGGGGGTTGCAACCGGTAAGATTGATCTGGTCGCAGACGGCCATGATTTCCCCGGGATGAAACAGGGGGTTGAGCGCGCCCGCGGCGTTGGTTATGATTAGTTGTTTAATGCCGAGCAGGGCCAGGGTGCGCACACCGAAGCAGACTTGCTCCGGAGTGTAGCCCTCGTAAAGATGGAAGCGCCCTTGCAGGACCAGTACGGACTGCGCGCCGACCATGCCGTACCGAACAAATCCGGCGTGGCTTTGAACCGTGGAACGGGGAAAACCGGGAATGTCCTCATAGGCGATGCTTGCGGGTTCCGTCAGGCTTTCGGCCCATTGACCCAGGCCGGTGCCCAGGATAATGCCCACGCATGGAGCCCGACGGACCGGGAAGAGCGAACGCAGGGCGTCGACGGCGGTCAGCGTCGATGTCTGGGGGGAGTGTTGCTGGTCGCGGGGTGTACCCATGTTCTGTTTTCCTCCGTGTTGAACTTTGCGGACGTGCGTGCGTGAACCAGGACAGCTTCTACGAGACAAGGGGCGTAAAAATCAATGGATATCATGACTCTTTTTGGGATCATCGCCGGGGTTGCCCTGATTTTCGGCGCGATATTCTTGGGCGGCACCCTGGAAACCTTTGTGAACATTCCCGGGTTTATGATCGTCATGGGCGGCACCCTGGCGGCGATTTCCGTGAACTATCCCCTCAACGAAATTGTTCAGGCCCATTTGGCGGCCTACAAGATTTTCGCCTCGCGAAAGGTTCGAGAGATCGACGTGGTCAACACCATGGTCAAGATCGCGGACATCAGCCGCCGGGAAGGGCTTTTGGCCCTGGAAAATATCAGGACGGAAAACAAGATCTTAAAGAAGGCCTGCCAATTGATCGCGGACAACGCCGACCCGCTGATGATCCGGGAAATGCTGGCCATTGAGATCGCCTCGTTGCGCAACCGGCATCACATCGTTCAGGACGTGTTCAAGCGCATGGGCGCCTATGCTCCGGCGTTCGGGATGATCGGCACGCTTATCGGCCTGGTCCAGATGCTGGCTGCTCTGCATGATCCCTCGACCATCGGTCCGGCCATGGCCGTGGCCCTGTTGACCACGTTTTACGGGGCCATGCTGGCCAACATGTTTTTTCTGCCCATGGCCGGGAAACTTCGCAGCCGCAGCCAGGAGGAAATTCTGCATCTGCATATAATTTTCGAGGGGGCCAAATGCATCCTTGAAAACAACAACCCTCGACTGGTTTACGAAAAACTTTCTTCCTTCGTGCCGCCCAAGGGACGCCGCGATGGCTGAGGAGCACCAGGGGGATTCTTTGTACGAGGCCGATGTTGCAGGCCAGGAGGATGGGGAAGAGACCCGCGAATGGCTGGTCACTTTCGCGGACATGTGCCTGTTGCTGCTGGTTTTTTTCATCCTGCTGTTTTCCATGTCCAAGATGGACGCGGAGCGCTTCCAGGAGTCTTTTTATTTCGTGCGCATGGCCCTGGGCGACGTCATGGGGGGCACCATGGGCGGGGAAAAAATCCGGGAGGAGGAGCTGGGGGTGTTCATTGATCAGGCCCTGATCCACAAGCAGATGATCGAGAACCAGCAGCGCATCTTCTCGGATTTTCGCTACTACCAGAATACCAAGGGGCTGGAGGGCGTGGTCGGGGCGCATCTGGACGAAGGGACCATCACCCTGCGGGTGCCCGGGGACGTCCTGTTCGCGGTGGGGGAGGTCAGGTTGACCCCGGAAGGCCGGCGAATCATCGCTGAACTGAAGGATTTTTTCATTCGCTACCATGACCAGGTAATCAATATTCGGGGATTTACGGACGATTTGCCGGTCAGGGGCGGCAGATTCGAAGACAATTGGGAAATCTCCGCCCTGCGTTCCGTGAACGTGTTGCGCTATCTTTTGGAATTGGGGATCGAGCCGGTCAGGTTGACCTCCACGGGTCTGGCGGACTTGTTTCCCCTGTATCCCAATACTTCCGATGAAAATCGGAGCAAAAACAGACGGGTCGAGTTTGTCTTGGAGAAGCGAATTGGCAGTTGAAAATCAAGATTTCTCTTTTGTTTATCCGGGCGAAGCGGATATCAAGCGGCAGGCGTACCGGGTGCATTATCCGGGCTTGGCCATTCACATCCAGGGGCACGAGGGGTCCTATGCGGTGCTTGATCTCAGCCCCGCGGGCCTGGCGTTCAGGGATGAGCGGCAGTCCTTCACCCTGGGGCAGAATATCCGCCTTGATCTTTTCATTCGGGACAGGGTCTGCGTTCAGGAAATCCAGGCCAAGATCGTGCGCATCCGTGATGCGGTCAAGGTGGCCTGTGTTTTTGAAGACCTGACCAGGCAGCAGGAAAGGTTGCTGGACAAATTGACGCTGGAGATACAGAAGCGGTTGATCGACCAGCGCAAACGCAAGCAGCAGGAAGGCAATGTTGAAAAGCCGAACGCAACATAAGCTGCTCATTGCCAATCGGGGCGAGATCGCCGTGCGCATAATCCGGGCCTGTCAGGGCCTTGGGTTGGATTTTGTCTGTATCGCCACCAGGGAGGACGCGGCATCCGGGCATTGCCGCCTGGCCTTGGAAACGGCCGGGGAACGCGCCTTATACCGGATATCCTCATATCATGATCCCAATGAAGTGTTTTCCGTCGCAGACGAGTCCGGCGCCACGGCGATCCATCCCGGGTACGGTTTTTTCGCCGAGGATCATCGTTTTGCCCGACGGGCCAGCGAACGCTCTCGCCCCCTGGTGTTCATCGGTCCTTCCTGGTCCGTGATTCGGGACCTGGGTGACAAGATCAACACCAAGCGTTTGGCGCGCAGACTGAACATTCCGACGATTCCCGGTTCGGACAAACCCCTGTACGACGAGATTGAAGCCGAGGAGATCGCCGAAGCCCTGTTCGCCTTTCAAGCCGATCAGGGCGTTCTTCGCCCCGTTGTACTGGTCAAGGCTTCGGCTGGCGGAGGCGGCATGGGCATCGAGGAAGTCAATGATCCGGACAAGTTTCGAAGCACGTTCCGCAGGATTCGCAACTATGCCAAACGTCAGTTCAGGGATGAAGGCGTTCTGGTGGAGCAGCGCATTTTTGACTTTAACCATCTCGAAGTTCAAATCGTGGCGGAGCGTTTCGGCAAGAACATCGTCCATTTCGGGACCAGAAACTGTTCCGTGCAGAGCTTGGGCCGTCAGAAGCGCATCGAGGTGGCGCCGGGGTTCGCGCCTGGAGACATCCGTTATGCGTTTGACGCCGCTGAGGTCTTGGAATCCATCACCAACCATTCCCTGAACATGGCCCAAGAAGTGCGTTACGACAATATGGGCACCTGGGAATGGATCGTTACGCCCAACGGGAATCCCTTTTTGCTGGAAGTAAACACCAGGATCCAGGTGGAAAACGGGGTCAGCGCCGTGATTTCCAGGTTGCCGAAAAAACCTTGCGTTGATTTGATTTCCGAACAGATTCGGCTCGGTCTGGGTCAACCTTTGGGATATGATCAGGCAGACATCTCTTTTGACGGGGTCGGCATTGAATACCGGATCATTGCCGAGAATCCGGACAACAAATTCGCCCCCTGGGTAGGCCGTATCGACCGGTTTTCCTGGACGGACAAGGACTGGGCCCGGGTGTACACCCATGTGCCCCTGGACAGGCCATACGAAATCCCCACAGAGTATGATCCCAACCTGGCATTGGCCATTGTCTGGGGCAGGGATCTTCGGGAGGCGCGGGAGCGGGGCGGCATGTTTCTGGATTCCCTGGTCCTGGAGGGTCGAAATTTAGCTGGAGACCCCCTGCAGTCCAATATTTCCTATCTGCGAGCCAAGACCGTGGACCTGCTGATGTTTTGATGATCATCACTTGTTTTTCGTATCTGCTCAGCACAATGAGCGTGGGCTTCACCAAAACACGATAACCCGGCCGAGAATCGATTATGTTGAGGAGGCACGTTTTTTTCGTGCCTTGCACAGCAAACCTTCACCCTGACAACTTGACCCCGCGGGTTGCGTTGTCTTTTGCAGCCAGTGATGAACACCCATGGATATTGAGAAAAACATTTTTGAACTACGAGAGCGCCTGAAGTATATTCAGGATATTTTCGGTTTCAAGGAAAACGACAATGTTGTGCTGCTGGGCGCCAAGCTTCAGGAACTCACAGATGCCCTGCCGGGACTGGACGCAGCGGAACAGGTTCGTCAGCTGACATCCCTGGAAGACCTGTTTGCTTTTTTGGAGAAAAAGCTGGAGCGTCAGCTTTCCCCCATGGACAGAGTGCGCATTGTGCGTCATCCGCAACGTATTTCCCTGAAAGACATCCTGGAGCATGTGTATGACAATTTCACGGAGATCGGCGGGCAGGACGAATACAGCGTGGATCCGAGCATGCTCATCGCCCGGGCGTACATTACGCGCAAGGTTGGAAACAAGGTTCACAACCAGTCCGTGATGGTCATCGGTCAGGAAAAGGGGCACGGCCAGGAATTTCGCAACGGCGGTTCGGTCAAGCCTTGGGGCAACGCCAAGGCTTTGCACTACATGAAGGTCGCGGAAATGGAAAATATTCCCATCCACGCCTACGTGAACACCCCGGGAGCCTTTCCCGTGGAGGACTACCCCGGCGCTGCCCAGCAGATTGCCCGCAACATCTACGAAATGGCCGGGCTGCGTGTTCCGGTGATCGCCATTTTTTCCGAGGGCGGTTCCGGCGGCGCCGAAGCCATCGGTCTGGCCGACGTTCGACTGATGCTGTCCCATGGATATTATTCCGTGATTTCTCCGGAAGGAGCCGCGGCCATTGAGGGGCGCATCAAACCGGGGCAGAAGGCGCCAACCGAACTGATGGAAAATTGCGCCAAACGGTTGAAAATCACGGCCAAGGACAATCTTTCCCTGGGATTCATCGACCGGATCATCCAGGAGCCGGTACTCGGCGCCCGTACGGAGCATTTTGATTTCTTCCGGTCATTGCGTCAGGAAGTGATCAATGCCACGGATGAGATTATTCTCAATGTCCGAGGCATGAATTATTTTCGGGCCAAGGCCATCATGCGTCAGAAAAAATCCCCGCGAGTCAACGCCGAGAATATTTTCGTCCGCTGGAAATTGGGTGGTCCGGCCAGGGAGCGTTTGCTGTGGAAGCGTTACCAGCGGTTCATGGCCATGAGCAGACACGCTTTTCTGGACCGTCGTCCCGTGGGCAGAAAATGCATGGAATTCGGTCTGGATCTGGGTTGGTCCGTGTATTCCTTTTTCAAATATGACTTTTGGCGCAAGCACCAAAAGAAAGTCTCCAACCTGGCCGAGGACGTGGGCGCGGAATTTCAGGTGGTGTTCGACAAGTGTCTGGCCCCGGCGAGGCGGCTCAAGGCCGTGTTTTCCCGGACCAATGATGAACCCAACGGCAATAACCAGTGCCAACTGACCCAGCTTTCGCCCTGGGAAAAGCGCGAATCCGATCAACAGCAAGGCTATATCAGCCCTCAGGCGCGGAAGGACCGGGCCGTCAGCTGCCCCAACGCCCTCGTGCACGGCTGCATGGACATGTGGGCGCCGGATCTGTTCGGGGAATGGGCGGGCGTGTGCATCCACTGCGGCCATCATTTCCCCATGGAGTATGACTGGTACGTGCATAATGTCTTTGATCCGCAATCGGTGCGGGAGTTCAATGCCCAAATGGAGGCCATAAATCCCCTGGGATACGACGGGTTTGATCTCAAGCTGGAGGAGGCCAAGCGCAAGAACGGTCTGAAAAGCGCATGCCGGACATTTGAAGCCCGGATCAACGGGTTGAAAGTGGTCATTGCCATGCTGATCGCTGGTTTCCGAGGGGGCACGGTGGGGGCGGCCGAGGGCGAGAAATTCATCCGCGCCGTGGAGCGCGCCCGGAAAAAGCGTTTTCCCCTCCTGGCCTACACGCACGGTACGGCCGGGATTCGTATTCAAGAAGGCACTTGCGGGGTGATCCAGATGCCGCGCTGCACCATGGCCGTGCGCCGCTACCTGGAAGACGGCGGACTGTATCTGGTGGTTTACGACACCAATTCCTACGCCGGTCCAGTGGCCAGCTTCCTGGGCTGTTCCCCCTACCAATTCGCGATCCGTTCCTCGCGGATCGGGTTCGCCGGACCAGGGGTGATCCAGGAAACCACGGGCATGCCCATGCCGCCCCATTACCACAGCGCCTATCAAGCTCTGGCGAGGGGACATATCCAGGGCGTCTGGGATCGCCGGGAAATGCGCAAGAACGTGTATCAGGCGCTGCTCACCGTGGGCGGGCGGAATCTGTATTATCGGTGACGCGTGGGGCGCACCGGAAGTTTTTATGAAAAATGCCGTGATTCGTCAGCGGCGGCTGCCGGGAGTATTGTTTTGCTGAACATCACTGAAATGCTGGACCAGATCAAGGCCTCTCCATTTGAGGAGATCGTGGTCCGCGCGCCGCATACCGGGGTCGTGGAGTTTGTCCAGAACAAGACCGGGGCCAAGGTTGCCGGGCCGTCCGGTACGTGGAAGGAAAAGCCGGGCACGCTTCTGGCCCGACTGACCCGGGAAGGCAATGTCAAACCGATCCACTCGTTCCAGAAGGGCGTGGTGGAGCGCATTGAACACGCCCTTGCCGGGAAGTTCGTGCAGGCCGGCACGCCGTTGATGCATATCCGGCATTTTTTGAGCAAGGACGAGGTGCTGGACAAGCTGTTGCGCAAGACCCTGTTCCTGTTCCTTGCGCCTGAACGGGCCAAGTATTTTTTTGTTCCGGACGTGGACATCAAGGTCAAATCCAAGGGCTGCCAGACAGTGGAGGTCCGTTCCGGCCAGGAACTGTTCATTGTCTCCCGGATGAAGCGGGAGTCACAGCTCAATTATACGGGCCCGGAAGGAATCATCTATGCCGTGTATTTTGAGACCAATCAGAATGTGGAAGCCGGAGCCGCCTTGATCGGAGTATGCGCCAAGGAGCAGCTGCCGGCCATCCAGGATGTGGTCAGCCGGGTGCAGGGCGAATGGGTGGAGGAGGAATAGGAGGTCGAGATGGGCAAGGTTTTGCAAATTCGCGTCAGTGCCGAGACGTATGATCCCCAGCAGGTCGAGCGTCACTGGCCAAGGCTGAGCAGGCTGGCCTGGGGAGTGAATGCGACGGCCGAGGGCAGGGTTATGGGCGTGCGGGAACTGATTGCCGCGGTGAACGATCTTTGGAAGTTCGGCAACGAATGGTCGGAGGAGATCCGGGAGACAGTGGGACGGGCCTTGCCAGGACTGCTGGATCTGGATCACCGGCTGGAAGCGGCTTTGGCGGATCGCCGGCCGGATCAGGCGGACGCCTTGTCGTATGAAATCGAGGACGTTCTGGACGGCCTGGAGCGCGAGTTGGACTGAGCCGATGATTGCAAGGCGCACCGGCCATGTCCGGGTAACATTTTTTGGGCGGCTACAGCAAAAAGCAAAGGAGGAAAGGCGATGAGCGGAACGTTGAACAAGGTGATCCTGGTGGGACGGCTGGGACAGGATCCGGAATTGGCCTATCTCCCGAGCGGGGACCCCAAGTGCACCTTTTCCCTGGCCACGGATGAAAGTTATGTGGGCAGGGACGGCCAGAAGGTGGAAAAGACCGAGTGGCACCGGATCGTGGCCTGGCGCAAGCAGGCGGAGTTCGTCGGAAACTATCTGTCCAAGGGCAGGCTGGTTTTGGTGGAAGGCCGGTTGGAAACAAGAAAATGGCAGGACCAGCAAGGCCAAAATCGATACATGACGGAAATCGTGGCCCAGAGGGTGCAGGCCATGGATGCCAAGGGCCAGCGGACCGAAGATGCCCCCTCCATGACCGAGGAGCGGATTGATTCCGGGCAAGATCCGCAGCCTTCGGAAACCAGCGACATGGACAAGCTGCCTTTTTAACGTTGCGCCTGGAGTTGTATTGCGCTGGAAAGCACCATGAACGGCAGCGACCAGGAAGCTTTTCGCGAGCTGATCGAGGAAGGCATTCCGTTCAACAAATTTTTGGGCATAAAGCTTTTGCAGCTGGGCGGCGGTGAATGCAAGCTGCTGTTGCCGTACAGGGAGGAGCTCGTGGGCGATGCCCGGCGTTGCGCCATGCACGGCGGCGTGCTTTCCACCCTGATTGATACCTGCGGCGGGTTTGCCGTCTGGTGCATGGGTTCGCTTCGGGACCGCATCGCCACCATTGACCTGCGCGTGGATTATCTGAAACCGGCCGTGGCCTCGGACATCATTGCCGAGTCGCGCGTCAAGCTCCTGGGCAATCGGGTGGGCAACGTGTACACTGCGGTCTGGTCCGTCACGGATCCGCAGGTGATTCTGGCTGAAGGCCGATCCGTGTACAACATCCGTCGATACTGAATCAGGGGGTGCAAGAAAGCATGGTGCACGGATGGCGAGGCACAATCCTGGATGTGGATTTGGGGCGCAATACCCTTTTGCGACAACCGCTGGACCCGACCATGGCGGAAAATTTTCTCGGCGGCCGGGGATTCAACGATGTGGAGCTGTTCAAGAGAATTCCCGTGGGAATAGATCCCCTGGATCCGGAGAACGTGCTCTGTTTCGCGCCCGGGCCGCTGTCCGGCACGCCATTGAGCCTGACCAGCAGGATCGCCGTGGGCACGCTTTCCCCGTACAGCGGGATTCTCGGAGACGGCAACGCCGGCGGTCGCATGGCCCAGGTGATGAAGCGGGCCGGCTATGACCAGATCATCGTCAGCGGACGGTTTGCAAAGCCGGTCTATCTGCTTGTGGAGGACCAGCGGGCCTCTTTGGAGGCCTGTCCGGAATTTTGGGGCACGGACACCTGGACCTTCACCGACGCCATGCGCCAGCGCCACGGAAAGAACGTCAGCGTGGCCTGCATCGGCCAGGCCGGGGAATGCCTGGTCCGGTTCGCCTCCATCATCGTGGACAAGCATGCCTCCGCGGCCCGGGGCAGCGGCGCCGTGATGGGCTCCAAGAACCTCAAGGGCCTTGTGGTCAAGGGCACGGGGCGCGTCTCCCTGGCGTGTCCTGAGGTGTTCAAGACCTTGGCCGAAGAGGATCGCGAGTTCTTTCGCACCGATCCCTTTCAGACCACGGTGGCCTCCAGAATCGGCTCGCTCCATGGGATCCTCAACTGGAGTCCGGGATACCGCAATTTCAAGACCTTATGGGGCCCCGAAGACGTCCCGCCCCAGTTGCGGCCGGAGTCCTTTGCCCGGTCCGAGGTGGGCCGTGCAGGATGCCGCAACTGCCCGGTGCAATGTAAAAACCGCTTCGTGATCCCTTCGGGGCCTCGGGCCGGGGAGCAGGGCGCGGCCCTGGAATACGAGTGCGTCTATTGTCTGGGCACCAATTGCGGAATAACAGATCCGGCGGCCATCATGGAGATGGAAAACCTTTGTGATCGCTACGGCATGGACGTGATCGCCGCGGGCAACACCCTGGCCATGCTCAAGGACCTCTTCGACCAGGGGAGACTGACCCTGAAAGATACCGGCGGGCTTGACCTGGGCTGGGAACGGGCCGACGAACAGATCGAACTGTTGCACTGCACGGCCTTGCGCCAGGGGTTCGGCAACCTGGCGGCCGAGGGTCTGATTCGCGCAGCTGCGATTCTGGGGCCGGCGGCCCAGCAGGTCTGCTATCATGTCAAAGGCTTGTCCCGGGGACCGAGCCCCGCGGGCATGTTCGCCCTGGCCCATGCCACGGGCACCAGGGGTGCGGATCATCTGCGCGGCAGGAGCTGGGCCTACGGGGAGAACGATGCGGACTTGTTTCCCAGGCTCAAGGCCGCGGGCAAGCTGCCGCCGGACATGGATGACAATCCCGTGGCGGCCCTGCGGGTTTCCGAGCGGGCCTGCACCCTGGCGGACTGCGTCGGCCGGTGCAAGGGTGCGGTCAATTCCTGGAGTTGCGCCGTGCCCCTGGTGTGGCGATATCCCCTGTTGGACGGTCTGGCCCGGCTGCTGACCGCTGCCACGGGACTGTCCTTTACCGAGGAAAGCCTGATCCAAGCCGCGGACCGGGTCTATCTGCTGGAAAAGACTTTTAACGCCCTTAGGGGCGTCACCCGGGTGCACGACCGCTTGGTCCTGCACAAGGACCTTCAAGGTACTCCGGCTGAAGCTGAGGAACAGGCCAAGCACGCGGCCATGCTCACAGCTTATTACCTGGAATCCGGGCAGGACCCGGCCACCGGGACGCCCACCAGACAACGGCTGTCGGATTTGGGGCTGGATTGGGCGGCCGACAGCCTGGAAGCCGCGCTTCCGGTCCCGGAATGGTCCGGCCCGCCGCCTTGGCCCCTGGACAGCTACCCCGCCGGGAAGACCAGGGTGTAAGCAGGTTCAGGCCAGCTGTTTTCTGACGTGCAGGATGCGCTGGACCACGGTTGCCCAGCTGAGGGCCGCCACTATGAGCACGGCCGGCCAGATGTAGGTGGTGATGCAGCCCAGGGCGATCAGCAGGATCCGCTCCGGCCGCTCCATGATGCCGACCCTGCAGGAGGAGCCGACGGCCTCGGCCCTGGCCCGGGCATAACTGATGACCAGCGAGGCGATCAGTGCCAGGACGGTGGTCAGCAGCGCGACATGCTCCCCTTGAAGCAGGAAACGCCAGGCCAGGCCGAAAAAGATGAACCCGTCCGCAACCCTGTCCAGGGTGGAATCCAGAAACGCCCCGAAATCCGTTTTTTTCCCGTTGACCCGGGCGATGATCCCGTCCAGCAGGTCGCAAGCCCCGCCGGCCAGGATGGCCAGCCCGCCCAGGAACAAACTTTTTGGGAGGATAACGGCCGAGGAAGAGGCAATGAGCATGCCCAAAATCGTGACCAGATTGGGATGGACCGGCAGGGCCCGGGCCAGCGGTGCGAGGGGCTTGTCCAGAATATGGCCGAGCTTCTCGCTGAGCATGTCTAGCGTTCCCGCTCGCCGGCGATGAACTGCTCGACCATGGCGTGGGCCACTTCGTCCGTGAATTGCTGCCGGGGGTGCTTCATGAAGTAGGCCGAAGCGGAGCTGAGCAGGCCGCCGGTGCCACGGTCCAGGGCCAGCTTGCAGCAGCGTACCGCGTCAATGACCACGCCCGCGCTGTTGGGCGAGTCCTCCACGCTGAGCTTCAGCTCCACGTGCAGCGGGACTCCGCCGAAGGCCTCGCCTTCCAGGCGCAAAAAGCAGACCTTGTTGTCGTTCAGCCAGGGCACGTAGTCCGACGGGCCGATGTGAATGTTGTCCGCGTGCAGTTCATGGGCGATCTGGGATTTCACCGCCTCGGTCTTGGAGATCTTTTTCGAGATGAGCCGGTTGCGGTTGAGCATGTTCAAAAAATCCGTGTTTCCGCCCACGTTGAGCTGGTAGGTGTTGGTGATCCGCACGCCCCGGTCCATGAATAATTTGGCCAGCAGGCGGTGGACAATGGTGGCGCCGACCTGGCTTTTGACGTCGTCGCCGATGATGGGCAAACCCCGGTCCTGGAATCTGGCGATCCATTCGTCCGTGGAGGCCACGAACACGGGCATGCAGTTGATGAAACCCACGCCGGCCTCCAGGGCCGCCCGGGCGTAGAATCTGACGGCCTGTTCCGAGCCCACGGGCAGAAAGTTGACCAGCATTTCGGCCTGGGAATCACGCAGCACCGCCACCGTGTCGTCGGGCTGTTCCTTGGTGGGGAGAAAGCGCCTGTCCTTTGGATACTCGAACATATGCTCCGGAACACCGTCCAGGATGGGGCCCACCGAGACCGTGACCGGAACGTCCGGAAAATCAGGGTAAAATAGCTTCGCGCAGTTGGGCTTGGCCAGCACGGCCTCCTTCAGAGGCCGGCGCACCTTGCGCTGGTCAATGTCAAAGGCCGCCACGACCTGGATGTCGCCCGGCTCGTACCCGCCGAGGTTGAAGTGCATCAGTCCGGGGGCCTCGCTTTTTCGTCCGGCTTCGGACTGGTAATGACCGATGCCCTGGATCAGGGCGCTGGCGCAGTTGCCCAGTCCGGCAATGGCGATCCTGATTTTGCCCATCTCATCCTCGCGTTGTTCGAAAAAGGGTATGTTCATCGTAAACTGCGCCACCTTGCGGTACAACCGGAGGAGGCATCCGGAGCGTGTCCCATTGCATCAGATTTCGCTGGTCACAGGCTGTGCTTGGGGCAAATTCCTCATGCTTCCCGCCCGGAATGCGACTCGTCCGGATGCGTGAAAAACGTGTCGGTAAATACTGAATCCGGCCGGTGTTCGCAACAGGGCGGGCGGAAGGAGGGAGGGCAAATTTGTTCTGAGCATATTTTCCAAGTGAAGGCGGCTGATTCACCCCGTATTGACCGGCTCGAAACTCCCTCGTCGGCCTGGTACCATCAAGCCGTTGCCCCATGAGAACAAGAAGTTGCAACGATATGTTCGGCAACGGCTTGATGAACGATGCCAGACTCGGTCAGACAGACGACCCGGCTCAAACGGGGCAAATCAGCCTTATATATTTCAGGTGGTTAGAAAAGAACAAATGTGTCCTGCAAAAGAAGGGGTGATTCGCGGATCATATTGAAACAAGGCTGGCATACGGCATACAGCCAAAAGATTTCCGCCATGAAGGCGCCTGGTGGAGACGTCGCGGATGAACAATTGATAGGTCATGTCAGGAAAACATCGGTGAAGGCGAAGGTGTTCCCGTCGAACAGGCCCTGGTCGCTGAGCTTCAGGGCCGGGATGACCAGCAGGGCCATGAAGGACAAAGTCATGAACGGCGCTGTCAGAAAGGAGCCCATGTCCTTGGCCGCCTTATCCAGGCGCTGGTAGGCCGCGGCCACGGCGTGTGCGTCTTGGCCGCTCATCAGTCCGCCGTAGGGCAGGGGCAGGACATGGGTTTGCTCCCCGCTGGCCGCGCTGATTCCGCCCTTATGGGCGATCAGCAGGTTCACGGCCCGGGCCATGTCCGCATCGTTGGCGCCCACGGCGATGATGTTGTGGCTGTCATGGGCGATGGTCGAGGCCAGTGCCCCGTTTTTCAGGCCGAACCCCCGGATGAAGGCCACTGCGGGCCGAGCCTTGCGGTAGCGCTGCAGGACCATGATTTTCAGGATGTCCCGTGACGGGTCGCTTACGGCCAGATCCTGGACGACTTTGGCCCGAATCGTGAGTGCCTCGGTGATCAGCTGGCCGTCCAGGGCCTGGATCACCCGGATGGTATCCGTACGGGCCGGCAGGGCCAGGTCGTCTGGGCTGATGGGATCGCAAAGGAAGATGTTCAGGGGTCCCTCGGCCGCGGAGTCCAGGAGGCATCGGCCGTGCTTGGCGGCCGGACAACCGTTGATGTATGTTTCCAGGACCGTGAATTCCTCCAAGGTGTCCACGACCACCATGTCCGCGGGGTCGCCCGGCTGGAGCAGCCCGCAGTCCAGGCTGTAGTGGCGGACCGGGTTCAGGGTCGCGGCCCGCAATACGTCGAACAGGTCGTATCCATGGGCCAGGGCGCGCTTCACGAGCAGGTTGACGTGTCCGGCCAGGAGATCGTCCGGATGCAAATCGTCGGAGCAGAGCATGACCATTTCCGGATGCAGCCGCAGCAGCGGCAGCAGCTCATCAAAGTTTTTGGCCGCGCTGCCCTCGCGGATCAGGATGTTCATGCCGCAAGAGATCTTTTCCAGGGCTTCGTCCAGAGAAAAGCACTCATGGTCCGTGGTTATCCCGGCCTGGGCGTATTTTCTGGCGTCCTTGCCGCGCAGGCCCGGGGCATGGCCGTCCACGGGCTTGCCATGCTTTTGGGCGATGGCAATTTTTTCCAGCACAGCAGGGTCGCCGTGCAGTACCCCGGGGAAATTCATCATTTCCGAGAGATAGGCCACTTCGGGCATGCGCAGCAGGGTGTCGACATCCCTGGGATCCAGCGTTGCGCCCGAGGTCTCGAAGCCCGTGGCCGGCACGCAGGACGGGGCGCCAAAGGCGAATTTAAAGGGAGTCTTGTTGCCGTTGGCGATCATGAACATCACCCCGGCCAGACCCAGGACATTGGCGATTTCATGCGGGTCGGACACGCAGGCCGTGGTCCCATGGACCGCGGCGGCACGGGCGAACTCGCTGGGAATGAGCATGGAGCTTTCCACGTGCACATGGCTGTCGATCAGGCCGGGCAGGATGAAGCGATCCTCCGGCGCAGGGCCGGGGGTGATCCGCGCCACGCGGCCTCCCTCGATGTCCACGCGGCCGCTGAACACGCGGCGCTGGACCACGTCCACGATGTTGCCCTGGATGCAATGCGGGTTGTTCATGGCTGAAGCACCTTGGTGGGTTGTGGCCGCAAAGCAGGGGTGTTGTCAAGAAGCCAAAGGCCGGCGCGGGTAAATCATCGGATCGTTTTTTTTAGTCTCATGAGGTTCAATTCAGCGGTCTTGTTCCAGTTAAATGCATGACGAAACGGCTTGACGCCTCGCGGACAATGTCCTTAGATGCGCATGGTACAGGATGAAATGAGGTCTGATGGACTCGGGGAATGTTTGCGCGGCCCTTTCCCAAAGCCGGAAGACAGCAAGGGGACAGGCCGCTGAAATCCGGGAGGTGACATGAGCGAACGTGGCGTGAACGCGAGGTTGTGGCTGATGGCGGCCCTGGTCTGCGCCCTGGCGGGCTGCGCCTCGGGCCAGCCCTGGAAGCGGGCGGCCGTGGAGCAGAGCGTTTTGCAGCTGCAGGCCGAACAGGAGCAGATGCAAGACGATTTTGACCGGCGGATGGCCTCCATGGAAATGTCCCTGCTGCGCCAGGAAAAATTTCTGCGCGAGTATTTCGACGTGCCCGGCAGGGTTGTGGCCGATGATCTGCCGGCCGGGCCCGAGCCCGGCCTGAAGGATGATCCGGACCCGGCCGATGCAAGGGAGGCACCTGCAAAGCAATCCCAGACCCTGCCTGAAGAGGATGAACCCGTAGCCCAAGCCGAGGAACCGGGCCATGCCCAAGCAGAGCCGCGCCCGCAGCCCGAACCCAGGGCCAAAGATCCCGGACAGGCCTTCTACGACCAGGCTTTGCAGAAATACTACCGTGGCGAGTACGATCAGGCCAGGGCGGACTTCACTGCCTTTGCCGAGCGCCATCCGGACAGCCCGCTGCAGGCCAATGCCCTGTACTGGCTGGCCGAGACTCATTACGCCCAGAAGGAATATGCCCAGTCCATCCTGGTTTTCAAGGAACTGACCCGCCGCTATCCCGCCAGCCGCAAAACCTCGGACGCGCTGCTCAAGGCCGGCTTTGCCTATGAACAGCTGGGCGACATTCCCAACGCCCGGTTCCATTTGCAGCTCGTGTTGGACGATCACCCCCGGACCGCCGCGGCCAGACTGGCCAGGCAACGGCTGGAGACCCTGCCCGGATCGTAGGGGGTGCGCATGGACGCCCGACGCACGCAGGAGTATCTGGCCTGCCTGGCCCTGCGCCACAGCCCGGGCCTGGGCCCGCGCACCTGGAAAAAGATCCTCTCGGCCTATCCCAGCGCCGGGCAGGCCGTGGCCGACGCGGTCCAGTGGCCGGGCAAAAAACTGGCCACAGCCGGCCAGGTCCGGGAATTCCAGTCCGGCGCCTGGCGCGCCAAGGCCGACCACGAGGCCGAGGCGGCCCTGGCGCGGAATATGCACGCGCTGCTCTGGTTCGACCCTGGGTATCCAGAGATCCTTCGGCAGATCCCCGGGCCGCCCGTCTGTCTATATCTGCTGGGGGACGCCACGCTTTTGCAGTCTCCCTGTCTGGCCGTGGTGGGCTCACGGCGCTGCTCGCGTTACGGGCTGGAGGCGGCCCGGAAGATCGGCAAGGAGGTGAGCCGGGCCGGGGTGTGCATCGTCTCCGGCTTTGCCTCGGGCATTGACCGGCAGGCGCATCTGGCAGCCCTGGAGGAAGTGGGCTCGAGCATCGCGGTGCTGGGCACAGGGCTGGATCTGGTCTATCCCGCGGCGAACAGGGATTTGTGGCTTCTCTTGCGGGATCGGGGACTGATAGTCACCGAGTTTCCGCCCGGGACCAGACCGGACGCGCGCAACTTTCCCCATCGCAACCGGATCATCAGCGGCCTGTCCCTGGGCGTGCTGGTGATCGAGGCCGCGGTGCGCAGCGGCAGCCTGATCACGGCCACCTCGGCCCTGGAGCAGGGCCGGGAGGTCTTCGCCCTGCCCGGTCCGGTGAACCTGGAAAGCTACGAGGGCTGTCATCACCTGATCCGCCAGGGCGCGATGCTGGTGCAGTCGGCCGAAGACATCCTGGCTGAATTGCGACCCCAGCTGGCGCCCTCTGGGGCAGACTCGCCGTCTGAACCGCCCAAACTTGCCGGGACCGGGCCCCTGAGACCCGGCCAGCGCTGGCCGGATCTGGCTGGCGACGATCTTCTTTTGGCCGAGGCTCTGCATGGCCGGGAGCGGGTGCACATCGACGCGCTCTGCCAGGTGCTGGGCCGGGAGGCAGGCGAGATCAGCCGGCGGCTGCTGGTGCTGGAAATGCGCGCCATTGTCAGCCAGTTGCCGGGCATGTATTATCAACTGCAGTGAACCGGGCAGGTGGAGGAATAACGGATTCCACCGCCACGGGCACGAAATACACGAACAACGCAGTGTGGAGCGCTCATGCAAAGGATACCGCTGAATCTGGCCAAACCTGGCATGGCCCTGGCCAAGCCCATTCTCCGGGACAACGGCTTGGTGCTGGTGGCCGAAAACACGGAACTTTCCGAATCGCTTCTGGAGCGCTTGGCCCGGATGGAAATCGAGACCATCACGGTCCAGGGCAACCCCGTTGATCTGGGCGACGGCGGAGAAGGCGTCCACGCGCAGCGTCTGGGCCGACTGGAGCATCTTTTTCGGCGGCACGGCCAGGACCCATGGATGCAGAAGGTGCGCGGACATCTGCAACAGTATTTCCAGCTCAAGGTGGCCGCGGCCGGCCCGGACCAGGCTTCCCCTGACGCCGCCGCATCCCCGGGAGGACAGGCATGAGCGAGGATCTGCGTACCGAACGCAAGGGCATGCTCCTGGCAGTCAAGGATTTGCCCACCTTGCCAAGGGTTCTGGAACAGGTGGCCAAGCTGCTGGAGGACCCGCTGTCCTCCACCGAGCAGGTGGCCAAGCTCATCTCCAGGGACCAGGTGCTGTCGGCCAAGGTTCTGAAGATGGTCAATTCCCCGGTGTACGGTTTTCCCGGGAGGATTAGCACCATCCAGCACGGTCTGGTGCTTCTGGGCTACAACGTGATCAAGGGCCTGATCATCAGCACCTCGGTGTTCGAGCTGATGACCACCTCCATGTCCGGACTCTGGGAGCACAGCGTGGGCTGCGCCATGGCCTGCGGCGTCATTGCCCGGGAAGCCGGGTTCAAGGAGCCCGAGGAATACGCCGTGGCCGGGCTGTTGCACGACCTGGGCAAGGTCATCGTGTCCCTGCAGCTGCCCGAAGCCAAGGAAGAGGTGGAGCAAGCCGTGGCCGAGGGCGATCTGTTTTATCTGGAAGCGGAAAAAAAGGTCCTGGGTTTCGGTCACGACCGGGTCAACTCCTGGGTCGCTGATCACTGGAATCTGCCCCTGAACTTGAAGGTCGGCATCTCCGGCCACCATCGACCGGTTTCGGCCCAGCACTATCCGAAAATGGCCTGCGTGGTTCATGTGGGCGACTTTCTGACCCGGGTCCTGGAGATCGGCTCCGGCGGGGAGGACCATGTGCCCGCCCTGGACCCTCAGGCCCTGGAGTTGCTGGGACTGGACCTATCCCGCCTGGACATCGTCCTGGACGCCATGGTCGCGGAAATGGAGGACGACGGTTTGTCCATGGGGCTGGGTTGACCATGATCCCAGGCCGAAGGCAGCGATTTTTCCTGGTCAGCGCGGACGCGAAAAAGGTTGTCTTTTTCCAGGAGCTGTGGCCGGAACAGGAGGTGGAGTGGACGATTTTCCAGCGCGGGCCCATGGCCGTGGAACAAGTCTTCAACGCCCCGCCGGACCTGCTCCTGGTGGATGCGGAGCTGCCCCAGCTCTCGGGCACGGCTCTGGTGAACATGGTCAAGAGCGAAAACGTCTATCGTCAGCTGCCCGCGGTGCTCTGCCTGGGTCCGGAGCAGCTGACCGCGGAGATGGATTTTGCCGGTGTGGAGGTGGACGATTTCCTGCTCTATCCGCTCTCCCCGGTGGAAGCCCGGGCCAGGCTGACCCTCGCTGTGCACCGGGCCTCCCGAGAGTTGGACGCCAACCCCCTGACAAAGCTCCCGGGCAACACCTCCATCATCCACCGCATCCAGGATCTCATCGACCGTCAGGAGCCCTTTGCCTTGGCCTACGTGGACCTGGACCATTTCAAGTCCTTCAATGACAAGTACGGTTTTTCCCGGGGCGATGAGGTGCTGATGATGTCCGCCCGGGTGATCGTGAACATCATCCGCGGCTTTCCGGGCAAGCTGTCCTTCGTGGGGCACGTGGGCGGGGACGATTTCGTGTTCATCCTGCCCGCGGACGTCATGGAGACCGCCTGCCAGCGCATCGTGGAAAGCTTTGACGGCATCGTGCCCCATTTCTACGACCAGGAGGACCGGGACCGCGGGTTCATCCTTTCCACGGACCGCAAGGGCCACATGCAGCAGTTCCCGATGATGACCATTTCCATCGCCGTGCTCTTCAACACCGACGGTCGGTTGCGGCACTTCGGCGAAGCCTCTCAGATCGCCATGAACCTGAAGAAAAAGGCCAAGGCCCAGCCGGGCAGCTGCTATGTCCTGGACCGCAGACAGTAGGCTTTCCAGCCACGGCCGGGCCTTCATGGCCCACCTGGGCGTGGAAAGAGGCTACTCCGAGGCCACGCTGCGCGCCTACGGCCAGGATCTGCTGCAGTTCGAAACCCATCTGCTGGATAGGCGGAAAAATCCAAACAAGCCGGGCACCCATTCCCGGGACGATGTTCGAGGCTATCTGGCCGAACTGCACCGCCGGGGCGTCAAGCGCAGTTCCGTGGCCCGCAAACTGGCCAGCCTGCGCGGCTATTACCGGTTTTTGATCCGCCGGGACATTGTCAAGGCCAATCCCTGCGCGGGCGTTTCCAACCCCAGACAGGACGTACGGCACCCCAAAGTGTTGAACGTGGATCAGGCTCTGGGACTTGTGGACGTGTCCCACGAACCGGACCCGCGCGCCTTGCGGGACATGGCCCTGGTGGAACTGCTCTATGGTTCGGGCCTGCGGATCAGCGAGGCCGTGGGCCTGGATCTGAACGACGTGGACCTGGGCCAGGGCCTGGCCCGGGTGGTGGGCAAGGGCCGCAAACAACGACTGGCGCCGCTCACAAAGGCGTCCGTGGAACGCCTGCGCCGGTATTTGCTGCATCGAGGGGCCTTTTCCCCCATTGTTCAGGAGCAGGCGTTTTTTTTGGGCCTGCGCGGCGCACGGCTGAACCGCAGGGAGGCCAACCGGATTGTGGCCAAGCTGGCGGCCCAGGCCGGGATTGCCCAGCGCATCAGCCCCCATATGCTGCGGCACAGTTTCGGCACGCACATGCTGCAGTCCGGGGCGGACCTGCGCAGCGTTCAAGAACTCCTGGGCCATGCCCGGCTGAGCACCACCCAGCGCTACACCCACCTGGATCTGGCCCGCATCGTCCAGGTCTACGATCAGTCCCATCCCCTGGCCGGAAAGCGGGACAAACAGGATCGATCATGAAAGACGCACATTGCTGGGAACATACTTGTCTGGGATGTTCACAGCTGCTTGCCGGATTTCCTGCTGCCTGACGCATCAGACGGCGTCATGCTTATCTGTCCCACAATCTTTTTGGCCAGGCGCAACGCCTCCTGGCGGTCCTTTATCTCTCCCACATCCTGAGCCTCGCGCACAATCTTGAGCATTCGGCCCAGCTTCGGGCCCGGTTCCATCCCCAAGCGGATCAGGTCATGACCCGAGATCAGGGCGGGCGCGGCCAGGATTTTTTCGGCCCGGCCCAGGCTGTCCAGGATTAAACGGATGCCCTGTTCTTGCGTGATCTGGTAATGATCAGGTGCATTGGCCGGACCACGGGCCGCTTGGGTGTCGGCCAGGCAGAGCAGGGTCGCGGGGATGACGTCCGGGCCGAGACGGCGCAGCAGGCGCAGGCGCGCCTTTTCCGTGGCCTGGGGGGCGAGCATCGCACCCACGTGCAAATGATGTCGAATCAGCCCGGCAAGGAAGGCGCCTTGCGCCGCGGACAGGCGCAGCCGCCGGGCCGCCTCCCCGGCCATTCGCGCGCCCAGGGCGTCGTGGCCGTAAAAGGTGGCTTGGCCGGTGCGCGGATTCAGGCCGCAGGTGCCGGGCTTGCCCACATCGTGCAGGAGCACGGCCAGTTTCAGCCAGGGCAGCCTCCAGCCGGAAAGGTCCGCCAGGACTGCTGCAGTCAAGTCCTTGAAAAGCGCCGTGGGCTCGGCCAGCATGGCCTCGCAATTTCGCAGCGCAGCCAGGCAGTGATCAAGAACATCCAGGTGGTGATAGCGGTTTTGCGCGCACCCGCGCATGGCCGACATTTCCGGAAACAAGACCTCCAAAGCACCGACTTGCATCATCTCCCCGACGGCTTGATGCGCTGCCGGGCATTCCAGGATCAGGCGCAGTTCCGCAGCGGCCCGCTCCCCGGCAGTCCCGGCCAGCATAGGGGCGACCGCGGCCATGGTTTGCAGGGTGTTCGGCTCGATGTTCCAGTTCAATTGCGCGCGCAGGCGAAAGCCGCGCAGGATGCGCAACGGATCGTTCTGAAAGGCGGAAGGCTTGACGTGCCGCAACAGCCCCTTGCGGATATCGTCCGCGCCGTGAAAGGGATCGATCACTTCCGGTCCGGAAATGTCCAGACGCAGGGCCAGGGCATTGGCCGTGAAGTCCCGGCGGGCCAGGTCGGCAGAAATATTTGGTCCGGCCAGTTCGGTGATGTCCAGGAAATTTTCATGGTCTTGGGCATGAACCACACGAAAGCTGGGCGGATCGTGGTCCCGGCCCAAAGGAACGAAACAGGCCCCGTGGGTTTCGGCCGTCAGCCGGGCAAAAGCCAACGCGTTGCGACAGATCAGATCCAAGTCCTTGAGCGGCCTGCCCATGAGCAGGTCTCGGATGCTTCCCCCCACCAGAAAAAGTCCGCCGGGCGGCATGGGCAGGGGGTCCAGCCAGGCGAAGAGCTTTGCCAGGGATCGGGAGGATAAATCGATATGATCGGGCATGGCCCAAAAGTAGCATGAGTCGGCTTCCTGGAAAAGCCTGGCGCGATTGCGCGATGTGAACCAAAAATTGCGGTGGATGCGCCGGGCAATCGTTTGGACTGACGAATCTTGGCTCGGTCAGACAATGCGCCAACACTGAAAATCGAAGCGCAGCCCGTTTGAGACAAACTTCTCAGGCACCCGGGAATATTCGTGGAACCGGGGCAATAAAGCTGCTCCAGGTTAGTTGACCCCTCTGCCGGAAAAATCGGTGCGACGGTGACCAAGGCCATGGGAACCTGGAAAAGAGCTGGACGTCGTCATGAGGATTTACTATGGCCATATGCAGATGATTGTGGTGATCCGGGACTGTTTTCCAAGGCGTGTAGGCGGCGGGAGTGCATGTTTATGATTGTTGTGCCCATTGATGAGATCCAGCCCGGAATGACCCTGGCCGCGGATGTGCATGACCGTCACGGCCGTTTCCTGCTCGGACGCACGAGTGTCCTGGAGGAAGGTCATCTGCGGATTTTTCGGATTTGGGGCATAACCGATGTGGCCATTGAGGATGGCGACCGCCAGCAGCCCCGCGATGAAGCGGATGTCTCCTTGTCTCCGGAAATACGGCTCAGAGCGGAGCAGATCGTCAATGCACACATGGGGTTGCCAAGCCCTCAGGAGCATGCGGCACGCGCAGAGCTGCGCAGGATTTTGGTCCTGCGCATGGGCCAGCGTCTGGGGCGCAAGAGTTCCCTGGATCAGAATTTTTCCACGTTTGGCGAGCCCGAAGACGGAGGTGCAAAGCAGGCGCCGCTCAAGGGCATTGATTTGCGGCGACTTTTGGGCAAGGAAATGGAGTTGGCCAGCCTGCCGAAAATCTTTATTCAAATCCTGGATGCCATCAACAACCCCCGCTCTTCCGCGGTGCATATGGCCGAGGTGATCAGCCGGGATCAGTCCCTGTCCGCCAGGCTGCTTAAAATCGCGAACAGTTCGTTTTACGGTTTTCCCAGCCGGATCGAAACCATTTCCCGGGCAGTGACCATCATCGGTACCAGACAGTTAAGCATGCTCGCCCTGGGCACGGCGGTGATCACCAAGTTCCAGGACATTCCCGGCGATTTGATGGATATGGAATTGTTCTGGAAACAGAGCATTGCCAGCGGCATTGGAGCCAGGTTTCTGGGCAGCGAAAAATTTCTCAGCAACACGGAAACCTTTTTCGTGGCCGGATTGATGCACAGCCTGGGACTGCTCGTGATGCTCAAGTTTTTTCCGGCCCAGATCCGCGTTGCCATGGTGCAAGCCAAACAAAAAAACATGTCGTTGCCGGAAGTTGAAAAAAATCTGTTCGGTTTTGACCATGCCTGGCTCGGCGGGACGGTGATGAAGCGCTGGAAGCTGCCGCGTCGTCTGGAACAGGCCGTCAGATACCAATATGCGCCTCTGCGGTCGCAGTATCCCACGGAAGCGACCATGGTGCATATAGCCTCCATCCTGGCCCACGGCATGGCCCTTGATTCGGGCTTTGTTCTTCCGTTGCCTGCATTGGACTGCGAGTCCTGGGATCAATTGCACTTTACGCCGGGCATTCTTCCGGCCACCCTGAACCTCATGGATTCGCAGGTCGACGCCGTCTACCACCTGCTCTTTGAAGCCGCCGGGGAGAAGGTATGAACTCCAAGAATACGGCTGAACATGTCCCTGGAAATGAGATGGTGAACGTGCGCAATCTTCTTGCCCGCGTGAAACACCTGGAGGAGATCAACAGGTTCACCCTGGATGCCCTGGACATGATTATCGGTCAGGAGAGCGCGCATCCGAGCATCAACAAATTGGAGAGCTCCCTGCCGATCGTCGCCGATACCCTGCGCCGGGTCGGACTCTTGATTCCATTCATGGCCAAGGCGGTTTGCTTTGTCAACGAGCACGACGCTGATTTCACCCTGCAGCTCGTCGAACCAGGGGCCTGGCATGAGCGCATGCACGGCGAGATGGAGGCCATGATCCAAAACGGTGTGTTTGCCTGGGCCTTGCGGGAAAAACGGCCGGTCATGGTGCCAAGTTCCGAGGAGAATATGCGCTTTTTAATGCATGTCATGGCCACCAGTTCACGGATTAGGGGCATGTTTCTGGGGTTTTTGCCCCTGGAGGTGGATGAAATTCCAGACGTGAACTGGTCGCTGTTTTCCATTGTGTTGCAGAGAAGCGCCAACGCCCTGGAAAGCTACGAACTCTATCGGCTTATCAAGGGCCACAACATCACGCTGCACCAAGAGATGTCGTCGTAAACGACATTGGCCGTGATGGCATGGAACATCAATTTGTATCGTTGTCCGGCATGTTCCTGATCCGAAGGCGGTGGTTTTCGGATCAAGGTCCCCGGCGGCTTCAGTGCATTTTTGTTCTCACCATTTTTTCTCTGTAAAGACGGCTGGTCTGCCCTGTTTGGAACGGCTCGAAACTCCCTCCTCGGCCTCGTACCATCAAGGCATTGCGTTGTAAAAACAGGAAGTTGTGCCAGTTATGCCGGGCAACACCTTGATGAACGATGCCCGGTTCGGTCAGACAGGCTTAAGCCGGTGGACCCGTCCCAAACAGGGCAGACCAGCCTCATATAGTACAGGTAGTTACAGGGGAACACATTTGCCCTGCCGGCGGCCTTTTGCTTTCTTGCCCCGGGGCTGCGATCGTGATAACAAATCACAAATGTTCGACGTCGCTACTTTTGTCCGTGAGCTGGCCATCATTGCGGTACCCGTGCTCGCCGCGATCACCTTCCACGAGCTGGCCCACGGATATGTGGCCTATCTGCTGGGCGATCCCACGGCGAAAAACGCCGGCCGCCTGACGCTCAACCCCCTCAAGCATCTTGATCCGCTAGGTACGTTGGTGCTCGTGCTCACCAGGATGATCGGCTGGGCCAAGCCCGTTCCGGTGGATCCCAGGTATTTCGCCGACCCCAAAAGGGGGATGATGCTGGTTTCGGTGGCCGGCCCGGCGTGCAATTTTTTGCTGGCAATGGTTTTCGCCCTGCTTTATCATGTGTTGATCTTTAGCTGGGGCGCCACGGGCGGTCAGGCCTCCATGGCCATGTTCAAACCCCTGGTGCTGATGTGTCAGGCCGGAGTGGTGATCAATCTGGCCCTGGGCATATTCAACCTGCTGCCTATTCCGCCGCTGGACGGCAGCAAGATCCTGGCCGGGCTGCTCCCCCCGAACGCGGCCCACGGCCTGCTTCGGTTGGAGCGATACGGATTCGTGATCATCCTTGTTTTGGCGCTGACCGGAATGATCGGCAAGATCATTTTTCCGGCGATTCGCTATATCGGAGGCTTTCTCCTGTAACCTGCAATTTACTCCGGCACACCCATGCAACCGCAACGCATTGTCTCCGGAATGCGGCCCACGGGCCCGCTCCATCTTGGTCATTACTTCGGCGTTTTGGTCAACTGGATTCAGCTCCAGAAAGAATACGAGTGCTTCTTTTTCGTGGCCGACTGGCATGCCCTGACCAGCGAGTACGCCGCTCCGGCACGAATCAGGGGATTCGTCCCAGAGTTGGTGCTCGACTGGGTGGCCGCCGGGCTTGATCCAGCCAAGTGCACGATCTTTTTGCAGTCCCAGATCAAGGAACACGCCGAGCTGCAACTGTTGTTCTCCATGTTCACCCCCTTGGGCTGGCTGGAGCGCAACCCGACCTACAAGGAGGTCAAGGGCGAACTGGAAGGCTCCAAGGATTTGAGCACGCATGGGTTTTTGGGTTATCCGGTGCTCATGGCTTCGGACATCCTGATTTATCGGCCCCAGCTAGTGCCCGTGGGCCAGGACCAGCTGCCGCACCTGGAGTTGACCCGGGAAATCGCCCGCAGGTTCAATTTTTTGTATGGCCCTCTGTTCCCGGAACCTCAGGCCAAGCTCACCGAGACCCAGAAGCTGCCCGGTCTGGACGGCCGGAAGATGAGCAAGAGCTATGGCAACGCGGTCTATCTGTCCGAGTCCCTGGAACAGGTCACGCCCAAAGTCATGAGCATGCTCACGGACACCAACCGCATGCGCAAGAAAGATCCGGGCAATCCGGACCACTGCAACCTGTTCCCTTACCACCTGCTGATCACCGAGGAGCAGGAGCGGGCGGAAATCACCGCGGGCTGCACCCAGTCCAGCCTGGGTTGCGTGGATTGCAAAAAAATGCTGCTGCAAAGCCTGGAGCGTTTCCTGGCGCCGATCCAGGAACGCAGGAAGAAGCTGGAAGCCAGGCCGGACCAGATTTGGGAGATTCTGTCCGCAGGCAACCGCAGGGCCCGGGAACAGGCCGTGAAAACCCTTGCCCTGGCCCGCGGCAAGCTTAATCTGGAATATCCGGAGTTGGCGCGTTCCAGAGGGAAGTAAGAGCGGGCTGAGGCTGAAATGCTGGCTGCTTTGTGACGACTCAGATGCGAAACTGCCTTTTTGTTTTTGAACCGTTGAACCGCTGAACCGTTGAACCCAAATCGCCCCATCATGAATCAGATCAAAGCCGTTTTCGCCACTGTTTTGTTCGTGCTGGTCATGCTCCTGGCCGTGCAGAACGTGGACTTGCTTGTCCGGCCCGTGACCGTCGGCCTGGCGTGGCCGCGGTCCCTGGCCTTTGTTTTGGAATTTCCCCTGTACGCCCTGATCGTGCTCATTTTCCTGGTGGGCTTCGGCCTGGTTTCCCTGTTTTCCCTGCGGGAGCACCTGGGGCGCAGAAAAGTATTGCTGGACACTCTCAAGAAGATCAAGATGTTGGAGCAGGAATTAAAGCCCCGCTCCGGCGAGGGACAGGCCTTCGCCACCGCGGTTTTTGAATCCCGTGATGCAGCGCATGAAACCCAGGAACCCCTTCAGTCAGAAACGGAGCAAGCCATGGATTCCCCTGAAACGACACCGGTCACTGATTCCCCCGCATCTCGAACACAGATCAAGGACGACGAGATTTTGATTCGTCCATCCGCTCCAGGCTGGGGCGCCGTGCTTTTGCTGACCGCGGCCCTGGCCCTGGTGTTCAGCGGAGGCGTCTATATTCTGCTGGATGAACGCGTGTCCGAACTCACCTCCCAGATGGATCATCTCACCGGGCAGACCGGCCATTTGAGTTCCGCCCAGCAGGAGCTGACCCGAACCTGGGAGCAGGAACGGGCCACGGTGCGCGAGGAAATGGGGACGTTGAATCAGTCCCATGCGGTACTGCTTGAGGAAATGGGCAGGCTGGAACAACAGCTTCAGGCCTTGAGCCAACTGCCCGGGGAGGTCCGGAAACGTTTGATTGCTGGTTTCCTGCGGGATACGGCCGGCCGGGCCGCCTTTCTGGGCACCCAGATGGAGGACGAGGCCCAACGTGATATTTTGGACGGCATCCACGAACGGCTGCAAGACTTGGCGTCGGAACTGGAGGGCCCTGCGGATCGCACGGGCAAACAGGAATAACCCGCCGAAACACGGGGGGCGCGATGCGGATCATTTCCTTCGCCAACCACAAGGGAGGCGTGGGCAAGACAACCACGGTGGTGAACACGGCGTTCGCCTTTTCCAGAATGGGCAGGCGCGTTCTGGTGGTGGACATGGACCCCCAGGGCAACGCCACCCTGACCCTGGGCGGAGTTGACCCCTTTGAGCATGACCAGACCATCGGGCATTTACTGGCGGACAAGGATTTGGGCATCGCGGACTGCGCTCTTGCCGTTTCCGATACCCTTTTCCTGGTTCCCGCCAACCTGGACACCTATGAACAGCTTGCCCTGCTGCCCCCCAATTCCGCCAAGAGGATCTTCGGTTTACGGGAAAAAATGGATTTGCTCAGGCAAGGTGAAGACCGCTATGATTTTGTGTTCGTGGATTGCCCGCCCCAGATCGAAGGGCCCCTGGTGATCAATGCCGTGGCCGCTTCCGACGCCTATGTCCTGCCCGTGGACGGGGAATCCCTGTACGCCCTGCAGGGCACCAACCATCTGATGCAGGCCATCGAGGCGATCCGGGAGGATACCAACTCCGGAATCCGGCTGCTGGGGGTGCTGGTGACCATGGTCAACCCCAGGACCACGGCCAGCCGCCTGGTGATGCGCGCGGTGCGGGATTTTTTCGGGAACGCGGTTTTCAAAACCACCATCAGAAGAAACACCACGCTGAACAAGGCCAATTTGAGCAGGAGATATATTTGCGACCTTGATCCCGCCTCCTACGGCTGCAAGGACTACCAGGGTTTTGCCGGGGAAATGCTGGGAAGGCTGGATGCGGAACGCGGCCCATGAAAAATGAGCATTGCCTTTCGGGACGCTGTGTCGCCAGACCGGCTTGTCCGGTCTTTTACCGCGTTGTCATTTTGGATCGGTGTCTTTTTAAGATCGTCGCGAGCGTGTTGTCATGGTCGTGAACAGTGGAGAACCTTCAAGCGCATGGAGCAGACATGGCGAAAAGCAGGAAAAAGTCGAGTTTTGAACAGGACAGCAAGGCGGTGTTGGAGACCGTCCTCAGTTCAGACGCCAAGGCCAGGCTGAAGCGCGAGATGTCTTTGACCCAGGAGAGCCAGCTCGGTGCGGGTGGGGATGTTCTGCCTTTCCCTGGCGAGAAGCCCGGTGTGGCCGCTTCTCGCGGAACGGGCGCCACGGCCGGGGCAGAGAAGGCCGCGGCCAAGCCGGCAACGCGCAAATCCGCATCCAAGGGGAGAATGACCGTGGCTGAGCTGGACAAGCGAACCCGGGAATTCATGGACCAGGCCCGGCAGTTTGAAAAACAGCAGCTTGAATTGAGCGCCGACCTGACGCGGGAATTGAGCCAAATGCGTTCCGGCCTGCAAGGCGTGGAAGGCTCCGTGCAGTCCGTTCTGGCGCGTCTGGACGCCGATCAGCAGCAGTTGCAGCGGTTGTTCGAGACCACGGCCTCCATGCAGGAACAGTTGCAGCAGACAGCGGGGGTGTTGTCTGAAAAACCCTGGGAAGCCGCGCACCAATCCGTTCAGATTCTGGTCCAGGAACTCAGTGAGCGGATGCAGCGCCTGGAGTCCTCGTTTGCAACAGACGTGGAGCAGGACGTTCCGGCCGCGAGCCCGGCGCTTCTTTTCCGGGATTCGGCGCAGGCTGGATCGGCCGATGCGCGGGCTTCGGCCGAGTATTGGCTGGATCAGGCCAAGGCGTTTTGGAGCGGACAACGATACAGCGATCCCCAGGCTGCCCTGGCCTGCCTGGACAAGGCAGCAGCCTTGGAGCCCGCCAATGCGCAATGCTTCAACGAGCGCGGTCTGGCCAAGTCGGACGCCGGTTCCTTGCGTGAAGCCGTGGCGGACTTTACCCGGGCCGTTGAACTGGCTCCGTCCATGGCTGCCGCATATCACAATCGGGGCCTTGTTTTCGCGAAGATGAACCTTGCGGACAGGGCCTGCCGTGATTTTCAGCAGGCCGCCTCCCTGGGGGACGATCGAGCCTGGCGCAAGGCTTGCGAGAGCGGCTATTGCGGCGGATCGTTTTTCAAGAAATTTTTGCGCGGGATCATTGATTGATCGCGGGATGTTATTTCGCTCTTTGGGCAGGGCAGGAAAAAAAGTGCACATTTACGGCGCTTCTTGTGCAAAATAATGCGCAAGGGGCGCTTTGTTTTTTTAACGCGGTGCAAAAAATACGGTCTTCTGCCTTATATAGTTTTGGCACGCCTCTTGATATGTTTTTTTCATGTTTTTCGTGATTTGCCATGTTCTGCAATTGTTTGGGGAGTTCGCGCATGTCGCAACGAGGTTTTTCCGTCGTGGCCCTGGTCCTTGCCCTGTGTATTATCGCGGGCGCGGGCTGGCTGGTGTACGCCAAAGTGTTTCGTGACACGGGTTCAAGCCAGGTGATGCGGCCAGGCGGCGCGGCCGTTCCCGTGTACATCGCTCCGGTGCGCACCGGCATGATTCGTGATTTACGGACCTTTTCCGGCTCTCTGACCCCCAAGGCTCAGTTCATTGTGGCGCCGAAGATTTCCGGCCGACTGGAGAGGATCTCCGTCGATGTCGGCGATCCGGTCCGTCGCAACCAGGTCGTGGCCCGGCTGGACGACGCGGAATATTTCGAGCAGGTGGAGCAGGCCAAGGCTGAACTGGCCGTGGCCCGGGCCAACGTGGAAGAAGCCCGCAGCGACCTGGACATCGCGGAGAAGGAGTTCGTGCGCATCGAGGCTCTGCGCGGGCAAAGGGTGACCTCCCAGGCCGAGCTGGATCTGTCCCGGGCCAAATATAACGCCCAGCAGGCCCGGCTGAAAGTGGCCAAGGCTCAGGTGGATCAGCGCCAGGCCGCCCTGCGCGCGGCCGAGGTCCGCCTGGGGTATGCTGCCGTGCGCGCCACGTGGCCGGAAAACGGCACCGACAATCCGCGGGTCGTGGGGGAACGGTTCGTGGACGAAGGCGCCACCTTGTCGGCCAACGCCCAGATGCTCAGCGTCCTGGACATTTCAGGGCTGCGCGCGGTCTTTCATGTCACGGAACGCGATTACCCGCGTCTGCGCGTGGGCCAGCAGGCCGAAGTGACCCTGGACGCTTTGCCGGGCATGGTCTTTGCCGGGCAGGTCTCCCGGATCGCGCCGATCTTTCGGGAAGCCTCCCGGCAGGCCCGGATCGAGCTGGAACTGGACAATGCCCAGGGCTTGATGAAACCGGGCATGTTCATCAAGGCCACCCTGGAACTGGGGAGGGCCGAAGACGCCCTGTTCGTGCCCAGCGCGGCCCTGGTCCGCCGGGAGGGAGATCAGGGGGTTTTCGTGGTCACCGGGGAGCAGAAGGCCCGGTATGTTTCCGTGCGCACCGGCATTGCCGAGGGCGATCACACCCAGCTTCTGGAGCCGGCCGACCTGACCGGCGACGTCGTGGTCCTGGGCCAGCATTTGCTGGAAGACGGGGCAGCCGTGCGCATCACCGAGGACTGAGCATATTTTTATGCGCATCACCAGACTCAGCGTTTCCCGGCCGGTCTTCACCGTGATGGTCGTGCTCATCGTGGTCATTCTCGGCGGGGTCTCCTTGTCGCGGCTGCCCATCGACCTGATGCCGGAGCTGACCTATCCCACCCTGTCCGTGAGCACCAGCTATGAGAACGCCAGTCCCGAGGAAATGGAAGAACTGGTCACCAGGCCTGTGGAAGAGGCCGTGGCCGCGGTTCCGGGCGTGGAGGAGATCACCTCGGTGTCCTCCGAGGGCAGCAGCAACGTGCGCATCAGCTTCACCTGGGGCACGGACCTGGACGCGGCGTCCAACGACATCCGGGACCGGCTTGACCGGATCATCGGCCGTCTGCCGGACGACGCGGACCGGCCGCAGCTGCGCAAATTCGATGTGGCCCAGTTTCCCATCCTGATCATGGGCGTGTCCAGCCGGCTTGATCCCCTGGAACTGCGCCTGATCGTGGACAACCAGATCAAGCACCGGCTGGAGAGGATGCCGGGCGTGGCCGCCCTGGATGTCTGGGGCGGGCTGGAGCGGGAGATCCAGGTCAATGTGGACCCGGCCAAGGTTCGCGCTCTGGGCCTGGGGCTGGACCAGATCGTGCAGGCCATCCGCGAGGCCACCCTCAGCGTTCCGGTGGGATTCATCGAACAGGACCGGTTCGACGTGACCCTGCGCACCCCCGGCGAGTTCGTCAACATGGACGAATTGCGGGACACGGTGATCGCCGTGCGGGACCAAGCGCCGATTTATTTGGGCCAGCTCGCCCAGGTTCTGGATACGCATCAGCGGCTGACCCGGATCATCCGGATCAACGGCGAGCCCGGCATGCGCCTGGCCGTGCGCAAGCAGGCCGGCACGAACACCGTGCAGGTGGCCCAGGCCGTGTTGCGCGAGGTGGAGCGGATCAACACGGACATGCCCCAGCTGCAGATCGTCCCCATGATCGACACGTCCCGGTACATCCAGCAAGCCATCAACAATGTCAGCCGGTCCATCCTCCTGGGCGGCTCACTGGCCATTTTCGTGCTGCTCTTTTTTCTGCGCAACATCCGCAGCACTTTTGTCATTGGTCTGGCCATCCCCATTTCCATCATCGCCACCTTCAGCCTGATTTATTTCGGGGGCTTCACCCTGAATCTGATGACCCTGGGGGGGCTGGCCCTGGGGGTGGGCATGATGGTGGACAACTCCATCGTGGTTTTGGAGAACATCTACCGCAAACGGGAACAGGGCGGGAAGATCATGGAGGTGGCCGTGAGCGGGGCCGAACAGGTCACGGCCGCGGTCATTGCCAGCACCATTACCACTCTGGTCATTTTCCTGCCCATGGTTTTTCTGGAGGGCGTGGCCAGGGTCATGTTCTCGCAGCTGGCCTACGTGGTTGCCTTTGCCCTGATCTGTTCCCTGCTGGTGGCCTTGACCCTGGTGCCCACATCCGCGGCCCGGCTGCTCGGGCCGGTGAATCTGGATCGCCATGCCCAGGCCTCTAGTTTGCGCGCCCGGGCCTTTGCCGTCAGCGGCAGGCTGTTTCAACGGCTGGAGGACGGCTACCTGGCCCTTTTGGGTTTTGCCCTGCGGCACCGGCTGCTCAGCCTGGTCCTGGTCCTGGTCCTGTTCGGGGGCAGTCTTTTGCTTGTTCCGCAGATCGGTTCGGAATTCATGCCCAGTTCGGATGAGGGCGAAGTGCGCGTGAACGTGGAAATGGAAGTGGGCACCCGCCTGGAAATCATGGACGCCCAGGTCCGCCGGATCGAGGATATTATCAAGGAATTGGTGCCTGAGGCGGAAAACACCGTGACCCGGGTCGGCGCTTCGGGCTGGCGGGGCGGCGGAGGAGCCACGGGCGAGATCCGGGTGGCCCTGGTCCCGGTGGCCCAGCGTACGCGCAGCAGCGAACAGATCGCCCAGGCCTTGCGGCCGGCCTTGACCGGTATTCCGGGCACCGTGATCCGGACCCGGGCCGGGCAGGGGCTGTTCATGCTGCGCATGGGCAGCACCGGGGAAGGAGACAGCATGCAGGTGGAGATCCGCGGCTGGGAGTTGGCCACGTTGGACGCCCTGGCCGCGGAAGTGGGCCGGCGAATGGAGGACGTTCCCGGGATCACGGATGTGCGCTTGAGCCGCGAAGCGGGCGTGCGTCAGGAATTGTTCCGCATCGACCGGGCCAGGGCCGCGGATATGGGCTTATCCGTCAGCCGCATCGCCCGGACCCTGGAGACGGCCATTGCCGGAACCAGGGCGGCCAATTATCGGGATGAGGGTTATGAGTACCGCATTCAGGTCAAGCTGGTGGATTCAGAGCTGATGAGCATCGAGGATATTTTGAATTTGACCATTGCCAATGCCCACGGCGAGCAGATCATGCTGCGCAACGTGCTCACCCCGGAAACCGGGCTTGGACCGATCCAGATCGACCGCAAGGACCAGCAGCGCATTGCCTCGGTCACGGCCGGGATCAGCGGCCGGGATCTGGGCTCGGTGGTGGCGGATGTGCGGGAGCAGCTGCGGGAAATCCCCGTGCCCAGGGATTACGAGATCGTCTTTGCCGGGGACTATGAAGAACAGCAGGAGGCTTTCAGCGAACTGGCCCTGGCTTTGATCCTGGCCTTGGTCCTGGTGTACATGGTCATGGCCAGCCTGTACGAATCGTTCCGGGATCCGCTGGTGGTCATGTTCGCCGTGCCCCTGGCGGCCATCGGCGTGGTCTGGACCCTGCTTTTGACCAACACGACCTTCAACGTGCAAAGCTTCATCGGCTGCATCATGCTCGGCGGGATCGTGGTGAACAACGCCATTCTCATCGTGGACCAGGCGTCCTTTCTGCGCAGGGGCCAGGCCATGTCGGCCATGCAGGCTGTGTTTGAAGCAGGCAAGCGGCGCCTGCGGCCGATCCTGATGACCTCCATGACCACGGCCCTGGGCCTGCTGCCCCTGGCCCTGGGCTGGGGCGAGGGCGCGGACGCCCAGGCGCCCATGGCCCGGGTGGTCATCGGCGGCCTGCTCAGCGCGTCCCTGATCACCCTGGTGGTCATCCCGATCATGTATACCCTGATCTACCGGGCCAGGGCCGGGGCAAAGGGACCTGCGCCGGCGGCAGCACAACAGTGATACAAAGGGGATATTTTCATGAAACCGACGATCATCCACCACGGCGGGGTGCAGGGCGTGACCGGCAGCTGTCATCGGGTGCAGCTGGATGCCCGCAGGGCGTTGCTTGTGGATTGCGGTCTGTTCCAGGGCCGGGATGTCCGGGACGAGGACGAGAGCGCCGGGCAGCAGATTGATTTTTCCGTCAAGGACGTCATGGCCCTGGTGGTCACCCACGTGCACATCGACCATATCGGCCGGCTACCGTACCTCATGGGCGCCGGCTTTCACGGGCCGATCATCTGTTCCAAGCCCTCGGCGCGGCTTTTGCCCCTGGTCATCGAGGACGCCCTGAAGCTGGGATTTACCCGCAACAAACGGCTCATCGGACGTTTTTTAAGGGAAGTGGATTCCCTGCTCGTGCCCCTGGATTACAAGCAGTGGCATACCATCCTGGATGACGGCCACTGGCTGGTCAGGGTCAGGCTCCAGCGAGCCGGTCATATCCTGGGTTCCTGCTACGTGGAGATGGACCTGAAGCTGCGCCGGCCCGACAACAAGGCCGTGCATTCCGGTTTTGACCAGGCCCTGGCCGGCATGCGGCCGGGCGCGCACCGGATCGTCTTTTCCGGGGATCTGGGAGCGCCCCATACCCCGCTGTTGCCTGCGCCGCGGCCGCCAAACCGCGCGGACACCCTGATTCTGGAAAGCACCTACGGCAACCGCCGGCACGAGGACCGGCGCACCAGGAAACAGCGGCTCAAGGCCGCGGTGGAACGGTCCCTGGCCAACGGCGGGACCGTGCTCATTCCGGCCTTCAGCATCGGCCGGACCCAGGAACTGCTCTACGAGTTCGAGGCCTTGATCCACGGCGGCAGCGCCAAATGGCGGGACATGGAGATCATCGTGGATTCCCCCCTGGCGGCCCGCTTCACCCAGGTCTACCGGGACCTGAAGCCCTACTGGGACGCCGAAGCGAACAAGCGGGTCCGCGCCGGCCGCCATCCCCTGAGCTTCGAGAACCTGACCACGGTGGACAGCCACAAGGAGCATATGGAAATGGTCGATCACCTGGCCCGGACCAAGCGGCCGGCCGTGGTCCTGGCGGCCAGCGGCATGGCCTCGGGCGGGCGGATCGTGAACTATCTCAAGGCCATGATCGAGGAACCCCGCCACGATATCCTTTTTGTGGGGTATCAGGCTCCGGGCACGCCGGGCTTCAATATCCAGCGCTACGCCCCTGAGGGCGGATGGGTGGAGCTGGACAACCAGCGCTTCGCGATCCGCGCCCGGGTGGAAACCATTACCGGCTATTCGGCCCATGCAGACCAGCGTGATCTGGTCAATTTCGTGCGCCGGATGCATCGCTGGCCCGGGCAGATTCGTCTGGTGCACGGCGAAGCGCAGGCCCGGGAAGCCCTGCGCGATGCACTGCTCGCGCTGGCCCGGGACCATGGCCGGGACGTGGAGGTGCTGTTGCCCGGGGCGGATTGAGGCGCCAGTGCGTTGACGGCTGCCCCGGATGCATCAGGATTTTTTCCCAAACGTGCTGGGCTTTGCAAAAGCCTTTTGGGCCGGATCGCGATTTTTTTAAGAAGTTGAAAAAAATCGTAACTACTCACCATATATGGCTTATGGCTGGTTTGCCTTGGTTTGGCTTCGTCGCAACTCCTTCGCCGACCTCGTAACATCGAACCATTGCTAGCCATGAACAAAAGCATGTGCTTTCTGCGTTTGGCAATGGTTCAACTGACGATGTCAGGCTCAGTCAGACAGGCGATAAAGCCAAACCAAGGCAAACCAACCATGCTGTGCGTGCAGCAAAAATTGTGCTGAACATTTACAAAAAATCTTGAAAAAAATCTGGACAAGTTCACTGGAACGCAGTAAAATTCTTTCCAAATATCCGACAAGGGCAAAGCACCTGAAAGGGTGTGACGCAAAGCCACCGGCCTACGTTTCGTTTTCACGGGATAAGGTAGCGGGGTCGCCGGACTGAAGGATTATTTTTCCTCTCCCTTTCTTCCCTTCCTCCCTCGGCCCTTGCCAAAGAAGTTCCCCTGTTGCGGCGTTCCAGGTTGTTGGCCGCGTTTTCCATGGTCTCGGCATCTTGGCCCAAACCACGTTCACTTGCCCCTGATGTGCATCATCGGGGTGCGGTTGAGCACGGAGCGGGCGCTGTTTCAGGAGGTGTCCGCGTGAGTTCTGTTCCGGCGAGCATCAGCGCGTATCTGGCTGAAATCAGGAAGAACAGTCAGACATTGAATGCACTGGTTGCTGACAATGAGCTGCATCCGGGTTCGACTTCGTTGAACGTGGCCAAATATATCTTGATCGAACTGGCCGAGGCCACGGCCAGGACGGTACAGTCCATTTTGGCCAGGGATATGGGCCTTGCGGTTTCCGATTATTCCCAGGTCATGCTTCAGGGCCATGCGCATGGCCTGCTCGCCGAGGACCTGTACACGCGCTTGAAGCCGTGCGCTTCCTTTCATAACAGCCTGATTCTGCGATACTGGACCCAGGACGACCAGACCATGATTCAAAGCATTCTCAACGGACAGCGTGATTTTGAAGAATTCATCACGCGGATTGAAGGGTATGTGAAGTCCGAAAACGGCGGGACAGGCTGTCCAAATGCTTGAACAAGCCTGCCGTCAAGGACTTTTTCACCGGCCATCGAGCCGTGATGAGGATGAAAAGGCCATGAACAGGGCATTCAGTCAACTTTCCAAGCGGGTGATCGGGTGTGCGGTGGAGGTGCATCGCGTGCTCGGGCCGGGCCTGCTGGAGTCCACGTACCAGCAATGCCTGGCCAGGGAATTCGACGTGAACAACATCAGGTATGTGTGGGCCCACCCCCTTGCAGTGGAATACAAGGGGATTTTTTTGGATTGCGCCTATCGTATTGATTTTTTTGTTGAAGATGCGATAATTCTGAAATTGAAGGCCGTGGAGGCGCTTTTAAAGATTCATGAAATCCAGTTGTTGACCTATTTGAAACTTTCCGGCGCCAAGCAGGGCCTTTTGCTGAACTTCAATGTGGAACAACTCAAGCTGGGTGTGGAAAGCTTTGTGCTTTGAGCCCGATTGGGGCTTGGATTGCGTGCATCTATAAAAGCGGAACATGGGTGAGCCGGCCGCTGATCAAAGAGCACACGACCCAAGGGTTTTGGGAGAAGTCAGGCGGGCTTTGACAATGGCTTTGCCGGTCTTTTGATCCTTGACAAAACTCGGATTTCGATTGTTGATATGGCATGATCTTTTTTCGAAAGAACCGGGTTATCAAAAGAATCGTGGTGCAGCTGAATAAGGCTCGTGTTTGCGCTGAAAAACGATCGTCCGGGCTGACGTTCGTCGAGGTCATGGTGGTCGTGGCCATTGCCCTGCTGCTGATGATCATCGCCACGCCGTACATGGCGGGCATGTTGCGTAACGCGGAATTGTCAACGCAAGCCCACGAGTTTTTGAGCACGTTGAATTACGCACGCAGCGAAGCCATCAAGCGGCACCAGCGGGTCACTGTCTGCAAGAGCGTTGACGGAGAGGAGTGCACCACACAGGGAGGATGGGAACAGGGCTGGATCGTGTTTGTGGACGCCGACAATACAGCCCAGGTGCAAAATCGCGAAGACATCCTTCGGGTTCGTGGGCCTCTCCGGGAGGGGACCAGTCTGAGCGGCAACCAGCCCGTGCGCAATTACGTTTCCTATGTGGGCAACGGTTCGACGCAGTACGTCAGCGGAGCGTTCCAGGCCGGAACCTTGACGCTTTGTTCGCATCAGCAAGGGGTGCAATTCATCCTTGCCCGGGCCGGAAGGGTGCGTACCCAAAGCACGACCTGCGAGTGAACGAGACGGGAAAAGAACATGCACCGCAAGCACAGCACGATTGAATCCGGGGTTTCGATCATCGAAGTCCTGATCGTGGTGGCCATTGCCGCAATCCTTGTGGGCATCGCCATCCCGGCCTTCAACCTGTTTATCGGCAACACCCGGACCAGCACCATTGCCAACGAGTTCGTTTCCGCGTTGAACCTGGCACGCAGCGAAGCCATGAAGCGGGGCACCAACGTGACGGTATGCCGGTCGACGAACGGGACGGCGTGTGCCGCCAGCGGGGACTGGGGCCAGGGATGGATGGTGTACGTCATGGACGGGACGACCTTGGTTCCGCTCCGGGTCCGCGAGGGGTTTAAGGAGACCAAGACGTTTGTCGGGGTTGGGCATTTTTTGGGAAATAACGCGGTGGTGGCCTACCAGCCTGACGGCCGCCTTAATGCAACGATCAATGAGGCAAATGATTATTTCAAAATCGACAACATGGGTAAGACCATGTGCATTTATATTAACAGTTCTGGACGGATTCGATCGCAAAAGAATTGCTGAATGGGCCGCCTCCAATCCCAGGAACAAGCAGATCGCCGGGATATTCAAGGAAGCGGGATTGATCGAGAAATATGGCTCAGGGATTGTCCGCGTCCATCGAACCATGCTTCAGGCCGGAGCTCCAGCGCCTCTCTTCGAGCCCATGGCGCATAGTTTCAAGGTTACGCTGTTTCCGGTCGGTAATGGCGGAGTAAATGCTTTGCTCTCCCACGTCCGGAACCATCCAGGGCAAAACACCGGGGAGATTTCTCAGGCCCTGGGCTTGCCGAGAAGGACCGTTGAACGCCGGATCAAGGAGTTGAAGAGTCAAGGGCGGATAGAATTTCGGGGTGCTCCGAAGACGGGCGGGTATCATGCCTGCTAACCTGGTCCTCACTCTATCATGTTTCCGGATGGAAACTGGATTGAAGGTTAGTTCATGGCTAAATTGAAACAGAACCTTACTCGCACTCATCCCGCTGGCTTCTCCCTCCTGGAAGTCCTGGTCGGGCTGATCATTCTAGCTGTCGGGCTTCTGGGGCTGGCTGGATTACAGGTGATGTCCCTGCGGCAGAACAATGACGCGTATCTGCGTTCCCAGGCCACGCTGATGGCCTACGACATCCTGGACCGGATGCGGGCCAATCGGAGTCATGCCATTGACGGCAGGTACGAGATTGATTTCGATGAATCGCCTGCATCATCACTGCCGGATGCCGTGAAGTCAGACCTTGCACTCTGGAAGGGAGCCCTGAGCGCCACCCTGCCCGGCCCGGGCGACGGGTCTATTGAAATGTCAGACAATACGGTCGTTGTCGTGACCATCAAATGGCAGGAAAAAAAGTTCAGGGAAACCACGGATGGAGCAGACACTGAGTGGCTGGAATTCACCACCCAGTCGGAATTGTGAGGATGTATAGCATGCAGAAGTTGTCGCACAGCCAGACCGGCCTCTCTGTAGTTGAAGCCCTGGTAACCATGGTCATCCTGATGATCACCCTGGGCGGGGTGTACCAGATTTTCCAGAGCAATTCCCTGACCTACAGAATGCAGGAAGGACTGGCCAGGGTGCAGGAAAATGGCCGGTTTGCCATGGATTTTTTGGTGAATGATGTCCGGATGGCGGGGTATTTGGGATGTATATCAGATGTAAGTCGATTAAATATTGTTTTGAAAGATAAAACAAGCTATATGTACAATTTTAAAGAGTCAGCCAGTGGTTATGAGGCTAACGACAGTTTACAATATCCTTTAGAAGATAGAGATGGTACATGGTCGAGCAGTACTAATAGCAGCATCTCCAAGGCTTCTGTTAAGGCAACGATTGGCGCTTTATCCTTGTTGCCTGGAAGTGATATATTAATAATTAGGAGAGCTTATGATGATGGCGTTTCTGTTACAAAAGATCCAAGTAAAAAACATCAAGCAGCGACTATCCATACAATTAAGGAGCATTCATTTGAATTAGCAGATATTGTATTAGTATCCGATTGCGATGTAGCAGCAGTTTTTCAAGTTTCAAGCACTCCACAATCGCATTCAATTACACATAATACTGGAACTATACAGGTACCAAGCCCAGATGGATCAGGAAATGTTGCGGTAGGTCCAGAAAATGAAACTAGCAATTTAGGAAAAAGTTTTGAAAGCGGTTCATTTTATTGGATATCCACATTTTCGTTTTATGTTGCACTAAATACATCAGGAAATCCTAGTTTGTATAGAAAGAGAGGAAACGATTCAGCACAGGAATTGGTTGAAGGCATAGAAAGTATACAGTTGTTATACGGAGTAGATACTTCTGAAGATAGAAATGTTGATACTTACGTCACTGCAGCTTCTGTTCCTGACTGGAGCAAAGTTCGAAGTGTAAAGATCGGGTTGCTTGTAAGCACGATGGATGAAATCCGTGGAATGGATACGAATACAGATAGTTATAACGTGCTCGGGACAAGTATCGGACCCGCGAATGATATGCGCATTCGCCGGGTATTTACTGCTACGGTAGGTTTGCGCAACCGTTTGAAATAGGATGTTGCCAGATGGTTCATCGCGATTCAGCCTGTCAAGATATTTATAACATGGAACAAGGCTCGGCTCTGGTCATTGCATTAGTTATGCTTGTGGTCTTAACCCTGATGGCCATAGCCGGAATGCAGACCACCTCCATCCAGGAACGGATGGCCGGAAACCTGCGCGACAAGAATCTTGGCTTTCAGGCAGCGGAAGCTGCGCTGCGCGAGGCGGAGATGTTCTTGCAGTCCGCAGTGTTGCCGAGTTTCAACGGAACGGACGGCCTCTACCAGTCAAATGTATTTGATGGGTCAGATTGGACTAGTTCAACTTTTTGGTCAAACAGCACAAATTCTCATGAATATGAATTTGATATCAGCGATGTTACAACCATGCCCCGCTATATCATCGAAGAATTGCCGCCGGTGCCGGAAACTGTCCCCAGCCTGGCCGCGGACGAGCCCATACCGGATTCCGCGATGTACCGCGTTACAACACGCGCTGTTGGCGGCACCGAGGGCGCGGAAGTTATTTTGCAAACAACATATAAACGCTGATTCTTCACATCCTCAACCCGGAAATCAAGGGAACGCAGCAATTATGCGGGAGCTTGGCGCAAAAAGTCGTTTGTGGCCAGACAATGAGAAGGCGGCCTCTGCAATGACCTCGGTCAGGAGGGATATGAACTTCCGCATTGAATACAATCCATGTCGGGAGGCGATATGAAAAGAATATTTATCGTATTTCTCATCGCATTATCATATCATTTCTTTTGTATTTCTCCCTTGCATGCCTTGGACATTTCCAACGTCCCCCTTTTTGTCACGCAGTCCGTCGAGCCACGTGTCATGCTTGTGATGTCCAACGATCATCAGTTATACATTAAGGCGTATACGGACTATTCTGATTTGGATGGAGACGGACAACTGGATACAACGTATAATGACGAAATTGACTATTACGGCTATTTTGGAGTGTATAATTGCTATACCTATTCATCTGGCCGGTTCAACCCGACAAGTGTCGCCAGTGGGGCAAACAACCATCATTGCGGAGCGACGGAATGGAGCGGAAATTTCCTGAACTGGGCTACGATGACCAGGATGGATGTCATCCGCAAAGTGCTCTACGGTGGATATCGGTCAACTGACGATACAACAACTGTTTTGGAGAGGGCATTATTGCCCTATGATGTACATTCCTTTGCCAAGGTGTTCACGACTGATTCCACGTCTGAAATGCAAAAGTATGTTCCCTACGCGGAAACCGAGGTCAGTATTTGTAATGTGACCTATGTCACATCCGGTGTATCCAAAGATGTAACCGAAGCTCCGCATATGCGGATCGCCAGCGGGAGTTGGCCGCTGTGGGCCTCATCCGAGGTAACCCAATGTACATGGGATACTGGTAGTGGCCAAGTAAAGGATAAGGTTAGACCTAGTAGCTCTACACATAAGCTGGATATACACAATGTGCTCGTTTCCGTATGCGAATCCGGTTTCGAAGAAGACAATTGCCAGACCTATCCCAGCGGTAACAAGAAGCCGGTTGGTTTGTTGCAGATCTACAGCGAAGGTACGCAAAAGGCGCCGTTGCGCTTTGGGTTGATGACCGGCAGCTACCAGAAAAATTTATCCGGCGGGGTGCTGCGACGGAATATCGAACCCATTGTCGGCAATGCGACAACAACGCAGAACGAGATTGATCAGGACTCGGGCATTTTCTTGAACCAGGGGGATAGCGATGTCGGCATTATTAACACGTTGAACCGGTTACGGATCAGCAGTTACAACTATGGGGACGAGAAATATGGAGAAAGCTGCGGCGACCCCGGCATCACGAGCATATCAGACGGCGACTGCGTCGAATGGGGCAACCCACTCAGTGAGATTTATCTTGAGGCGTTACGCTATTATTCGGGCAAGACAACTCCCACATCCGCCTTCAATGCCAATGACAGTTCATATATTCCTTCCCTGCCGCAGGTAACCTGGACGGACCCGATTCCCTCTACGGATTGGTGTGCGGACTGCAGCATGGTTGTCATTTCAACTGGATTGAACTCCTTTGACACGGACCAGTTGACGAACGACATTTCCGTGGATGCCGATGCCCTGACCGACCAGGTCGGCGCTTATGAAGGTTTGAGCAGCACCCTTCTTGTGGGAGAGGGCGGAACTGCCACGGACAGCGACAAGCGTTGTACGGCCAAGACAGTGAGCGGTCTGTCCGAGGTCAAAGGTATCTGTCCGGAAGTGCCGAGTATGGAGGGCGGTTACCACATCGCTGGATTGGCCTATCATGCCTGGACCAATGATTTACGATCAACGTACCAGGGCGAAACGAACCTGATGACCTATACCGTGGCGCTGGCCGAGAGTTTGCCCCGCTTCGAAATTCCTGTTGGCGACGGCATGATTACGATTTTGCCGGCGTGCGAGGCTAATAGCAATAAGGATGCTGGTCACGCTGACAGCGGATGGAGAATTTGCAGCATGACAGACCTCGTGGTGGAAAGTTTGACGTACAATGGGTCTGATATAGTGGCCGGACAGCTCCTTGTTTCCTGGGAGGATTCCACTTGGGGCAACGACTATGACATGGACGGCATTTCCCGTTTGGAATTTTGCGTGGGCAGCGCTTGCGGCGGGGGTGTGAGCTACGACCAGATTCGGATCACTTCATCCGTCCAGCAGGCTTATGCCGGCCATGCCCTACGTTTCGGGTACACCATCACCGGTAGCACGGAGGACGGGATACGTTTGCCGGTTCTGCGGCCTGGCGAAAAGAATTTTAGTATACTGGCCGGGGGGAGCCGACCTTTTGGCGTGACGGCGCCAACCACGGACCTGCGTACTGTTGGGGAGTCCGCAGCCCAACTTCTGGAAAATCCCCTCTGGTACGCTGCAAAATACGGCGGGTTTATCGATCAAAACAACAACGATTGGCCGGACCTGCTTGAAGAGTGGTCCACCGATGAGACCGGCGTTCCTGACAATTACTTCAAGGCCACGAATCCGGCTGACCTTTTCGAGGCCCTGGGCACGGTTTTTGAGACCGTGGTTAAGACATCCTCCTCCGCGGCTTCTGTGGTGGCCAACTCGGTGCGCCTGGATACGGGAACATACGTTTATCAGGCCCGCTTTCGGACTAACGATTGGTCTGGAGAACTGTTGGCCTATCCTGTTCAGATGGATGGCAGTGTTGACGAGGCGGACTGGGAAGCGGGGCTAAAGCTTCCTGATCATGGCGCTCGGAACATCTATACCATCAATACATCCGCCGATCCCAAGGGTGTGGCCTTTGCCTGGGACAATCTCAACGTCACCCAAAACGCCACAATCGCGGACAATGCCCTGGACGGGCAAGCCATCATCAACTACATCCGCGGCGACCAGAGCAAGGAACTACAGAATGGTGGCAGTTTTCGGGATCGGGAGCGCCTGCTTGGAGACATTATCAACTCGGACCCGGTCTTTGTGGGTGCAGCGAATTATGGATATAATGTTTCTACAATTACAGAAGGATATACGACCGATCCATTGGTTGAAGGCGCTTATAACCAATTCCTGAACAGCATCAGCACCAGGGAAAAAATGATCTACCTCGGCGCCAACGACGGCATGCTGCATGGCTTCAGGGCTGAAGACGGGGTTGAACAATTTGCCTTCATACCCAATGAAGTCATCCCCAAATTGAAATATTTGACGCTACAGAACTATGTGGACAATCATCAATACTTGGTCGACGGCCCTCCCAGGGTCGGGGACGCATATATCGACGTCGGCCTTGGGAACCAATGGAGAACGATACTTGTGGGGTCTACCGGGGCAGGGGGCAAATCAGTTTTTGCTCTTGATATCACTGACCCTGACAATTTTAGCGGGAACAACGTGCTGTGGGAGTTTACCCATGCAGACCTTGGCTACACTATTGGGCAGCCGACCATCGCCCGACTGGCCAGCGGGGACTGGGTTGCGATTTTCGGCAACGGATACAACAGCACGAGCAATGTGGCTAAACTGTTTATTGTCAACCTGGCTACCGGCGGCAAGCCCGGGCATGCGACGGACATGACGCCGATCATACTCGATACCGGCATCGGTGATAGTACATCACCCAACGGCATGGCCACGCCCATTCCCGTGGACACGGACGGGGACCGGATCACGGATTATATTTATGCCGGGGATATGCTGGGCAATTTGTGGAAGATTGATGTCAGTAGTAGCAATGACAATCAATGGGATTTTTTCTTTAAGCAAGGTCAGGATGTTTATCCATTGTTTACTGCTGCTGATAGTAACAACAATACACAACCCATAACGTCACGACCTGTGGTCAGCGCCCATCCTGATGGCGGGTACATGGTTTATTTTGGAACCGGCAGGTTCTTTGCGACAGGAGATGATGATGTTTCAAGTGTAAGTACCTTTCAATCTTTTTACGGAATACGTGACCTAGACACGGACAACTCGCATATTACCGAAAGGGATCGCAGCACTTTACAAGAGCAGGAAATTACGCATGAACAAATATTTAGTGACATTGATTTCAATTACCCGGTTCGGGTGACCACCAAGAATGCCGTCAACTATACAGACACGTCTGATCCAACAGATAACCCCGTCAAGCGCGGCTGGTATATTGATTTGATCAAACCGACCAATGTGCTGCAAGGGGAGCGAGTGATCAGCCCGGCCTTGCTGCGAAGCGGGCGGATCATCTTCAACACCTTGATTCCTTCATCCGAGCCGTGCGATTTTGGCGGGAAGACATGGCTGATGGAACTGGACGCCATTACCGGCGGACGTCTGGACTATTCACCGTTTGATTTCAACGGTGATGGTATTTTCAATACGGATGATTATGTGACCATTACGGTTACCGAAGAGGGGGAGGTGAAGCAGATTCCCGTTCCTGTCACCGGCATCCAGCTGGACGTGGGCATCGCCAAGACGCCGGCGGTCATCTCGGCCGGCGATACGGAGTATAAGTATTTCAGTGGATCCAGCGGTGATATGCAGGTTGTCACCGAAAATCCCGGGGATGCAGCCGCGACAGGCCGCCAATCCTGGCGGCAGTTGCGATAAATTAGTTAGTCAGTCCTGAAAAACACAGCAACACTCTAAAAACATTTGACATTTCATCGTCTTTACTGTAACATTTTCGACCAGTTCATGCAGTAAAACTGTAAAAATCCGGTCGAAAAATTACTGAACTTGGAGTGACGATGAAGGCGAAAACGCGAAACAGAAGTCGAGGCAACTTTCTTTACCCGGACCTCATGGACCAGCTCGATCCCGATCACCCTCTGCTTCAACTGGCCAAGCAGATTCCCTGGCAGCGTTTTGAGGATGAGTTCTCTGGGTACTACAGCGAGATGGGGCGTCCGGCAAAGCCTATCCGGCTCATGGTCGGGTTGATGATCCTGAAACAGTTGGAAAATCTGAGCGATGAACGCGTTGTCGAGGCTTGGGTCCAAAATCCCTACTACCAGGCTTTTTGCGGTGAGACGCATTTCCAGTGGCAGCTTCCCTGTGATCCCACTGATTTCGTCTACTTCCGAAAACGGATCGGAGAAGAGGGAACGCGCTTGATCTTCGAGGCCTCGGTGCAAATACATGGTGAAGAGGCCAAGGAGGCCGAGGTCACGGTGGACACTACTGTCCAGGAGAAGAACATCACATTTCCCACGGACTTGAAGCTGTTGAGCAAGATCATCAAGAAATGTCGGGACATTGCCAAGGAAGCAAACATCACCCTGCGTCGCAGCTTCAGGCGGGAACTGCCCGGCCTGCTGCGCCAGCGGGTCAAAAACAAAAAAATCGTCAAGCGAGTCAGGACCATGGCCGGGGTGCTCATCCGTGAACTGGAACGTAAGCTGCCCAAAGAGATGCTTGCCAAACACATGGAACGCTTGCAGTTGTTTCAAAAGGTTCACGACCAAAAGAGATCGGACAAGAACAAGATATACAGCCTGCATGAACCTGATGTGTTGTGCATCGGCAAGGGCAAGGAGCACAAGAAGTACGAATTCGGAAGAAAGGCCTCGATTATTTGGAC
>OMKS01000050.1_pt1 | contig 87021 bp, 67 predicted proteins | sample 1674721 | NCBI WGS metagenome assembly OMKS01 (sample SAMN06264996, study PRJEB25208) | sediment metagenome | isolation source: hot spring sediment | place: USA: California | collected 2014-09-02 | reverse complement strand
CGGAGTGCAATGCCTTTATGCATTGCCGGTCCGGATACCGCGCATCTTTACCGAGAGATACCCGGTTTCTTTTGGGGAGGCAGGGGCAAAGGGTGGATCCCCGATAAAAACATTCGGGGAAGACAAGATTTCCTTGAATTTTTGACTCTCTGTGTTGCTTGTCCGCTCCCTTTCCATCGGAAAGGACCGCCCGTCCGCGTAACAAAACAGGTAACAATCCCTCGGCCCGCCTATGTCTTCTGCTCCTTCTTCCGCGCCGCGGGGAAGAGGATGTTGTTCAAAATCAGCCGGTATCCGGGAGAATTCCGGTGCAGATTGAGATCCGTCGGGGGATCGCCCACGAAATGCTGGTAATCTTCGGGATCATGCCCTCCCAAAAAAGTAAACGTGCCCCGCCCGGCATTCCCGTGAATATACTTGACCTCGTCGGTTCCGATCTTTTCCCCCAGAATCACCACCGGCTCCTTGATCAGATCCCGCCGGAATCCGGTGGTCTGACCCATGAAGTTTTGAACAATCGACACGTGATTCTGGGTCAGCATGGCCGGCACGGGATCGTATTTGGCCGAAAACTCGAACAGGCTGAAATAATCGTCCGCTCCCGATCCCGGGACCGAGGCATGCTGCGGCGTGGTGTCGATATCCGAAAACCGGTAAATCATGGGATCGACGAAGAGTGTGAAATTATGAAAGGCGAAACAGACCGAATAATCCAGCTTGGAGGCATAATCCGGGTCGACGGGGTCGCCGTCGAAGACCGTGTCGCAGATGTCGGTGGCGTGCGCCGCGAGTGCGATGTCATAGGTGTCCGTGGCGGAACACATGGCGAAGAGGAATCCGCCTCCCTCGACATACGCGCGGATGGCCTGGGCCACGGCCAGCTTCAGCCGCGAAACCTTTTCGAATCCGAGACGCCCGGCCTCGGATTCGTAAAACCGCTGCTGCGCGATATACCAGGGGGCGTTCCGGTATGTCCCGTAGAACTTTCCGTATTGCCCGGTAAAATCCTCATGATGCAGATGGAGCCAGTCATAGTGATCCAGCCGGCCGGACAACACCTCCTCGTCCCACAGCGTCTCATAGGGAATCTCGGCATAGGTGAGGGCCAGGGTGACGGCGTCGTCCCAGGGGCGCTGATCCGGGGGCGTATAGACCGCGACTCTGGGCGCTTTTTCGAGGAGGATGACCTCCATGTTTTCGGTTTCGATCTCCTGATAGATCGCCACCGCATCCGGACCGGTCACGGATTCGTACCGAACCCCGAAAAGCCGGCACAGACGCGCCGTTTCGGGATCACTTTGCATGAAAAACGAGCCGCCTCGGTAATTCAGCAGCCACTCCACCCGGATCCCCCGTTCCAGCGCCCGGTAAGCCGCGCCGTAGGCCTTCAGATGATCGGTCTGGACGAGATCCATGGGGATCAGGAGCCGCTGTGCAAAAACCGCCTGTGTCATCAGAAACAGGAGAAAGTGAACGCCGATATGCCGGACAGGATGCTTCATGCGCGCCCCCGTTCGATGGCCCGGATCCGCACGCGCGCCTCGTCCGCGAGCAGGCTTTCGGGATGGTCGTAAAGCAGCCGCTCGTACCGCCCGACGGCCTCGCGGATTCTTCCCGTGCTTTCGAGGATCTCCGCGGACCGGAAAAGCGCCCGGTCGGAGAGCAGATGATCCGGAAACCGCGAGAGCAGCGTGTCCAGATCCGCGAGCCCGGCCCCGGGCCTGTTCCTGCGGCGAAGCAGATCCGCCCGGAGATAGAGCGCCTCCGCCGCGATGGGCCGGTCCGGATAAAGCGTCAGGAGCGTGTCGAGCCGGACGATCGCGCCCTCCGTCTTCCCCCGGTATTCGAATCCCTCCGCCGCGGCAAAGAGCCGGAGCGCGTCCGCGTCCCGTTTCCGGTAGGCCGCGATCAGCAGTCTGATCCGGAGCGCGTCGTTCAGGCCGGCATGTTCGAGGACCGGGGCCTCGAGGCCCGGCCCGGAAAACGGCGCCAGCGTCCCGATCGCCCGTTCGAATTCCCCCCCCCAGTAATAGAGCGCTGCCAGCCTGGTCCGTGCCGCGATCTGAATCGGCGTGAACCCGCCGGGGGGAGAATCCAGGATTCGCGTGTATTCCGCCTCCGCGGCAGTCCACGCACCCGATCGTGCGTCGCATTCCGCCAGATCCAGGGGGGCCTGTTCGGCTTCCTGTGACCTGGGGTGTCGTCGGATCAACTCGGCGAACGTGACACGCGCCGCAGCCGGGTCGCCGGCTCCATCCAACTCGAGTCTTCCCTTGCGGGAGAGGGCCTCGGGCGCGAGACGGCTCTCCGGAAAATGAGCCGCCACCGATTCATAGGCCGTGATCGCCTCCCCTATATCGGATTGCGCCTCCGCCGCCCTGCCGATCCCAAGCCATACCGCGTCACCCGAGGAAAAATCCGGGTGCCTGCGCAGGATTTCACGATAGGCGGACATCGCCTCGGCGGTCGCGCCCGCGTTCCCGGCCAGGGAGGCGAACTGAAAAAGCGCGGACCCGCGTTCATTCGGCGCCGATAGCGCGTCCTGTAGCCGGACGTTCTCCAGTGCGTCTTGATACAACCCGGCCTCCAGGTAAAACCGGCCGAGGATTCTGTGGCGGGCCGCAGGGTCTCCGTCGGTCCAGGACGCGAATGCCTTTTCGACCGACCGGACGGTTTCCCGGTTCTTGGGAAAGCGGCGGATCTGGTTTTCGACGAAGGCAATCTGCCGGGGATTCGCCTTCAGGTGATTCAGGTACTCGGCTGCCGCCCTGCCGTATTGCAGGGAAACCTCGTAGAGTCCGGCCAGATTCAGGGCGTACAGGCCGGGATTTCCCGCCGTTTTCCGGCCTTCGAGATAGATTCCGATCGCTTCCTCATAGAGCCGTTCCGCCGTCATCGCACCCGCCACCTGCTGGACGAGGCCGGCCTGGCCCGGACGGCTTTTCACGATACCGCGCCAGAGGACGATCGCCTCGTCGCGCCGTCCCATGCGGAATAATACCCGCGCCTCATCGTTCAGGACCGAGGGATCGGACGGTGAAACCGCCTTGAATTTCCTGATCGATTCCATGGCGGCCTCCCAGTCCTGTATGGAAAAGAGCAACTCTCTGAGCCGCGCATAATAGACGATATTGTGCGGATCCCTGTCCCTGAGGGATTCCAAAATCTCACGGGCCTCCTGATTCGCGCCGGCACGCTGAAGCGCCTGGGCCCTGTCGAGTAGCCGGGACGGGTCCTCGGCCGAGCCCGCCGAAAAAACCGCGCACAAGAGGATCACGCAGAGGCCGCGGATTGGGACTGTTTTCAGGTTCATGATCACTCGAATGCCCCCTCCCTGGAGAGCGCCTCGAAATATTTCCGGATCAGCGACTCATAGTCCTGCCGGTATCCGGACCGGTGAAGCCTCAGCAGATCCTGCCGGATCCGGTCCTGCAAGGCGTCGCGCCGGATCTCGGCGGATGCGGGACTCCGCCGGATCACATCCTCTCCGCTGCGCGCCTGCCGCCTCCGGCTCAGGTCCTGTTTCTCGAGAGACTGCCGGGCCTCGAGGAGGCGGGATAAAATGCGCCGCTGCTGTTCGACGGTCTGTGCATCCGCCTGGTGGTTTCGGAGATCCTGTATGACGCTCTCCATCTCGTCGGCCAGCCTGTCGAGTCGTCCCGCGATCTCGGCGGGATTTCCATGCCGCCGCATCAATGCCTCCAGCCGCTGTTTCAGGGCCGCCTGCTGTGCGGCCATACGGGACAGGGCGGCCTGCTCTTCGAGGCTGAGGCGACCCTGATTCAGGAGATCCGCGAGTGCGCGGTTCAGGGCCATCTGCTCGAGTCCGATCTGTTCGAGGCCGGCCATGAGGGCCTCACCGCCCAGCCCCGACTGCGCCCCTTCCATCTGTTCCATCGTCTGCTCGAGGGCCAGGACCGTCCGGTTGAGCGCACCCATGGCCCGGCGCTGGCTGGCTGCCGCGCCCGGACTCCCGCCCTGCTGCATGGCCGAAATCGCCTCCTGCATCTCGGCCTGGGCCCGGCCCAGCGCCCGGCCGATTTCCGGGGTGATGAAAAAGGTCTCCTGGGAAAGGGCGTATAACCGCCGGATCACGTGACCCAGGCCCTGCTGAAGCGCCGCCTGTTTCCGCGCGTCCGCGTCGCCGGAGGTCTGCGCCTGCATCAGACCTTCCTGCTTCCGTGAAATCTCGAGCACCTGCATGGAAGCCCGGCGAAGCGCCTCGGCCATCCTGTCCTTCTGCCCTTGCATCAGGGACTCCTGCAGGGCCTGCAGGCCTTCCGAGACGGACGCCATCTGATCGCGCAACGCGGCCCCTTCCCGGCCGGCCTCGCCGGTCCGGCCCTGGCGCAACTTTTGGGAAAGATCGTCCATCCGGCCGGAAAAATTTTGTTCCGACATCTCCCGCAGGATCCGTTCGGCCTCCTCCACCGGCATGTTCTGAAGTGCCTGCATCTTTTCCGAAAGCTCGGTCATTTCCTTGTGGAAATCCGCCATGTCACGGCCCAGCCGTTCCTGCCGCTCGGCCAGCGCCGAATCGGGCCGGTCCGGGCCACGCCCGGCATCCGCATTCAGGGAATCCTGTCGGGCGATCATCTCCTCCATCCGCCGGGCCAGTTCCTCGGCCTTCTGTTCCACATGAAGCCGTCGGAGCAGATTCAGAGTGCGCTCGATCGACTTCAGGAAAGTCTCCTGGGAAATCGTCAGTTTATCCGCCTCCTGCCGAAGCGCCGCATCCGGAGTCTCGGCGAGCGCCTGCCTGAATTGTTTCATGGCCTCCTGCAGTTCCGGCGAGGCGATTTCCTGATACATCTCCTGGAGTTCGAGATACTTTTCCAGCGTCTCGGAGCGGATCAGCTCCTGGCGTTCCATTTCCCGGACGAGCTCATCCAGATTTTCGGACAGCGTCTCCACCGCCTGACGCATCTCCTCGAGCCGTTCGGCCTGGCCTTCCAGCGTTTTCCGGGTCTCCCAGCCCGTCTCCCTGCCGGCCCGGATGTCGTCGGAAAGCCTGGAGAGGGTCTCCTGCATCTCCTGACCCTGTTCGTACAACGCCTCCATCCCGGCGACCTGTCTGTCATGACCGGATTCGATCCGTTCATAGAGTTCCATCATCGAGGGAAAGCGCACCGTATAGACACGGCTCCTGCCCCGCTTGGGTCCGGCCGCCGCGTCGTTATCCCAGGCCTCGAAAAAATAGGACGCCCGGTCATCCGGATAAAGGCCGATATCGCGCAGGTCCCAAGTCCAGTCCAAAACGACCCGGCGGGGAACCGGAGATTGCATGGCGATGGGAAGCAAAACCGTGTCTTCCCGGCCTTCTGCGCCGTGAATCCAGTATCCCAGGCCGATGCGCGAAAGGCCGTAATCATCCTCGGCCTGAAGGACCAGGGGGAGCTGCATGCCTTTTTCCACGTCCGTGTCCCGGGCCGGTGAAAGGATGCGCGCCACGGGAAAGGCGTCCTCGAGCAGGGTGACGGCATAACGGATGGGATCGGGATTGCTCCGCCCGGCCGTATCCGTGAGGGCGACGGCATACCGGTCCGTTCTTCGAATCGTGAACGCGCCTTCCGCCGCGTCTCCCGATGCATCCATCGCATGAACGAGTCCGGAATCGAAAACGAGCGCGGCCCCGGAAAGCGCCCCGGTAGCCCGGATCCGGATCACTGCCCGCGTGCCCGGCAGCGCCTCGATGGCCCCGACATTCGGATCAAGGGCGCGGGACGGCTGTCCGGCAGGACGCGGCGGGATGAGGGTGACCTGGAGAGATCTTACTTCGGGCAATTGATATACGGAAACGGCGATCGGATCGGAACGCACCGGACCGGAACGCGCCTGGATCGACAGATTCTGCTTCACCGCAGGAATCGTGTGATCGAACGGCGGCGCGAGGACGACTTCCTGTCTGGCGGACCGTCCGGCCGTGACCGTCAGGATGATTTCGTCGGGACGTTTCTCGCCTTCCGCAAGGATGCGCAGGGTCAGCGCATCGCCGTAGCGCACCCGCGGACTTTCCGGAACGACGCGCAATGAAAACGGACGGGGAGGCGAAAACCGCCGCGAAGGAGAAAGGAGCCGGTGCGCCGCGTCCGGAAACGCACCCCGGAAAAGCAGGAAAAGAATCAGGCAGGCCGAAACGGACAGGATCATACCCCCCGCGGCCCTGCGTGCCGGCTCCGGGGAAACGGCCCGGTTCAGATCTTTTCCATGGAGTGCGGAATGAACGGACCGCAATGCGGCCCCGGACAGTTCCTGAGATGCCGATTGCGGTTTGGACCGGGATTCCCGGTACACCTGGAGCGCGTCGGCCAGCCTGTCCCGGATATCCGGAAAGGCGCCTCCGGCCCAAAGGGCGAGCGCCTCGTCGTCCGGGTGCCGCCTGCTGAAAAACCGGATGGCGGGGAGGCCGACCCAGATCAGGCCGGCCGCGAAAAGAACCGCCGGAAAGCAGATCGAAAGAAAAATGCGGACGGGGGAGGAAAACCAGAAAAGGGATTCCAGCACGGCCAGGAAAGTCGCCCCGGCGCAGGCGGTTGCGACCCAGCGCATCGCGCCAGCGGCGAGGCGCACCCGCTTGTTTTTTTGACGGACGCGGTGGAGCCGCGCCCTGATCTCGGAATGGATTTTTTCTTCGCCCGGGACCGGCATGAAAATCCCGCCCTCTTCTCCTGATCGGTTCATAGAGATGTATTCAATTGCGGAACCTCGTCCTCTTGCCTCTCGTCAACCCAACAGGACCCTTTGTTTGAACGGTTATGGACACGGTCGGGTCCCGCTTCAGTGCATCACCGCCCAGAGGATGATGTTCGTCCCCATTTTCAGCGCGGCCTCGCGGATTTCCGGAGGATTGCCGTATATCTCGGATTCGACCCAGCCGTCAGAAATGTTGGTCTCATAGGTATAAAAGACCATGAGCCGGCCTTCATCGTCGAAAATGCCGAATCCCTGTGGCGGTTTGTTGTCGTGTTCATGGATCTTGGGCAATCCGTGTTCGAAACGGAAATGGATCCGGTAAATCCCGTGTGAAAACGGCAGTTCGACCAGCTCGCGGTCCGGAAACACATGACGCATCATCTTTCGGAAATGCGGGTCGAGTCCGTAATCGTCGTCGGCATAGAGAAAACCGCCTGCGAGCAAATACTGTCTGAGGCGCGCCGCCTCCGTATCCGACAGGGAAATACGCCCGTGTCCCGTCATAAAGAGAACGGGGAAGGAAAACAGCCGTTCATCCCCGATCGCGACCCGCGCCTCGGTGTCCTTGACGGGCATTCCCGTACGGGCTGTGATATAGCGGGCCAGGTTGGGAATCGCCGAGGGATCGTTATACCAGTCTCCGCCTCCCCCGTACCGGAGCCGTGCGATCACCAGATCTCCGGTTTCGTTCTTCTCAGCCCTGACGCCCGTTTCCCAGAGGCATATCCCTGCCATCAGGACTGCTATACAAAAAAATCGGTTTTGTGGATTCGGGGCCATTTTCCGGAACTTACCTCAAGAACAAAGCCCCGGAGCGTCTGCCTTCCGGGGCCTTTTGATCTGCATACGCTGACTCGACTATAACAAATCTTCCCGGATATCGATATGTATGTTTTGTTTCAGTTCTTCGATCCAGCTTTCGAGGATCTCCTGCTGTTTGTGGTTCAGGGCCATCGCCTGGATCCGGTCCCAGTCCGTGTCGAGGCGCAGCGGACCGGCCTCTTCCCTGTCTTCCATGAATACCAGATGATAGCCGAACTGGGTTTGAAACGGCTGGCTCACCCGGCCGGTTTGGAGGGTGTCGGCCACCATGCGGAACTCCCTGATCTGGAGCGTATTCTTCGGGAGCCAGCCGAGGTCGCCGCCCCGCGCACTGGATTCCCCGTCGTCGGAGTAAAGCCGGGCCATCTCGGCAAAAGATTCGGTATCCGCGATCTTTTCATGGATTTCCCGGACCTTTTCGAGTGTGCGCGTCTCGTCCTGTTCGGATGTCGGCAGCCGGATCAGGATATGGCGCGGATTGATCCGGTCGCCCCGGTGTTCGATCATCCGGATCAGATGAAATCCGAACTGGGTCTCCACAATGTCAGACACCTCGCCGTTTTGCAACAGGAAGGCCGCTTCATCAAATTCCGGAACGAGCGTGCCCCTTTCCACGAATCCGAGTTCCCCGCCGCGTGCCGCCGATCCGGGATCCTCCGATAACCGCCTGGCGAGATCGGCGAAATCCTCACCCGCAAGCACCCGTCTTTGGATGTTTTCAATTTTCGCGAGCGCCTCGGCCCGGGCCTCTTCGCCGGGCCGGACTTCGATCAGGATGTGCCGCATCTTCACCATCGGAGGTCGCTGGGGGAGGCTGTCTTTCAGCGTCTGGTAGAATTGTTCGACTTCACGCCTGGAAACCTGGATCGCCTGCAGTTTTTCCTGCTGGACCTTCTGGACAATCTTCAGTTTTTTTTGCTCTTCGAAGAAATCCTTTTTGATACGGCTGATCGGCTTTCCGAAATATTCGGCGACCTTTTCTTCGGATCCCAGTTGCTGGACCATGTTCTGGATCTTGCTTTCGAGTTCGGCCTGGACCAGCTGGTCGGATACAGTGACCGTGTCTTCTTCGGCCTTGGCCAGAAGCACACGGCTGCTTACCAGGTTGTCGAGCACGGCCTGTTTCAGACGATTAAATTCCGCGGGCTGGGTCGCGGGATTGATCCGCTGCATGGCGGCCATTCCCTGCGATTCCTGCAGCCATTCCGAACGGAGAATGATTTCATCTCCCACGATGGCGACGATGCCGTCAAGCACATCCTGTGTATAAAGCGGCAGAACGCCGAACAGAATCATGGGAACAATGTTTTTTAAACTTGCTTTCATCCGATTACTCCGTGTCCGTGTGACCGCTTTCTGAAGCTCCGGACCCGTCGGCGGATGCCTGCGATCCGGAAGCGTGATAGGTTTCTGCGATATAGATCTTGCTCCGGTTCTGCAGTTGATAGAGCAGATCAAAATAGACCGCTCTTTCCTTGTTGACCCGGATCCGGCGGCGCACTTCGTCCTGCACCTCGGACAGCGGTTTGATCTCGCCCTTGGACCGCCTGTCCGCCACCCTGAGGATATGATACCCCTGGCTGGTACGGAATATGGGAGAGAGACCGCCCCGCGGCGTACGAAAGGCGGCTTGTGCGACTTCCGGAATGACCTGCTCCTGTGCGATGTATCCCATGTCGCCACCCTGTTCGCGGAAGATATCGACGGATCGGGCACGGGCCACTTCGACAAATGGTTTCCCGGCCTGGATCTCCCGGTAGGCCAGGTTGGCTTCTTCCCGTGTTTCAGTCAACACATGGTACAGCCTGACCTCGTCGGCTTTCACCACGAAAAGTTCCTTCTCTGCCTCATAGGCGGCCGTGACTTCTTCATCCGTAATCCGGATGCGCTCCGCAAACGTATTTTCAAGTAGCCGCTGGATCAGGAATTCTTTTTCGATCATTTCCAGCTCGAGGTCGAGCCCTTCCGCGCGATGAAAACCCAGTCTTCGCGCCTCCTGGCAAAGCAGCTCGCGATTGACCCACCGTGCCACATAATCGCCTTCCTGTTCAGGCCGGTATCCCTCGACAGCCATCCGGCGGTCGATCATATCCCTTGACAGAACGGTATTGCCGACCCGGGCGGCAACGTTTCTCTCTTTGGTTCCGGGTCGACAGGTCAGCAACAGGCCCGACAGACCGAAAACAAAACAAACGGTTTTAAGATGTTTTTCAGGATTTCTGATATGACCTCCAGAGTTTCTCGAGACCCTTTTCCCGGATCGATACGCCAAGCGCTTCCCTCCGGGCGTTCAACCACTCGGCCTTCCTTTGTTCGAGGACTTCTCTGGCCAGTGCGCGTTCGGCCTGAGCCGCGACTTCGCTGAACGGGCGGGGACGTGCGGGAATCTTTTCGAGCAACTTGATCACGGAAAACTTGTTACCCGTCAGGTCCACGACCGCGATCTCACCGGGATCCATTTCGAACGCCTTATTTCCGATATCTCCCCACGTCCCTTTCCGGATGTCGGGTAGAATCCCTTTCTTGGGCTTGTAACCTCCCCGGAGGGTCAAATCCGAGGCTATTTGGCCAAAATCTTCACCCCGCTTCACGCGGTCGAGTACTTCGTCGACTTTCCTTTCGGTATAGACCTGCACCTCCTGGACACGTGCGATTTCAGGAAGCGAATATTTTTCTGCCTTGTGCGTTTCATAATACGCACGCACCGCGTCGGCACTTGTTTCGTATCCCTCATAGATAAAACGATTGAGATATTGGGACACCATCTCACTTTCCCGGGTCTGCCTCACCTTCTCGACGACACGCGGATGGTTTTCATACCGAAGACGTCGTGTCTCTTGGATGATCATCTCGTTCTGAATCCCTAACGCCCTGTAAATATAATCTCTGATCGCTTCACTATCCTCAAACTTTCCCCGCGACAGGGCCCGGGGATTTTTTAGAAGACTTTGGACCATATCCGAAACATAGAGTGTTTTGAACTTGCTTGTGAATAGTTCACGGGAAGTCAACGATTCCGGCAGGGTCTCGAGGCTGTCGCGCAGGTTCGGCCGCTCGGAACCGGACTTCCATCTTGTGAAGAGCCCTGAAAGTGTGTCCACGACATCCTGATGGGTCACCGCGTTATATCTTTTATCGAGTCCGGACAGATAGGCCCGGGCAATCGCATTGCGCTCTCTTCTTTTCTGTTCGGCGAGATACTCGCGAATCCCGTTATAGGCGGCCTGATATGATTTTCTGTTTTTCAGCGCCTTCTTGTCGACGGAAAGGATCACCCATCCTCTCTGAATTTCGATGGGACCGACGATCTGACCCTCTTTTGCGGAAAAAACGGCCTCGATGATCGGATCTCCGGTCGCATCGTACCACAGGGGTGACATTTCTCCCCCCCTTTGCGCGGAAATACGGTCATCAGAATACTGCCGCGCAAGGCGGCTGAATGGTTCTCCCTTCCTCGCCCGATTAGCGAGATCCATCGCTTTTTCATAATATTGCGCCGTGTCCGTGCCGGAATCCCGACTCTGTCCCCGATGAATTTCGATCTTCCTGTAGGTCACCTCGATGCCTGAACGCTGCCAGAAATTGCGGATGTCGTTTTCAGTAACCGCTTTGTCCACGACTTTATCACTGTAAAGCTGGGTCGTCATCTGACTCTGCAAGGCATCATGAACCCGGGACTGGACGGTGGAGTCCTGATCCAGTCCGGCCTCATATGCGGCCGCCAGAATCAGGCGGTTTTCAATCATGCCTTCCAGATGACGACGAAACTGTTCGAAAGGAATGGAATCCGGCAATTCGCGTTTGTATTCGCCGTCCAGAAACGTATCCAGACTTTTTTGGTATTCGGAAACCGTGATGCGTTCACCGGGCCCGATCTGGACCAGGGTTTGGTCCGGCATCCGGCAACCGGACAGCATTCCAATCATCACACATAGCATGGCGAACACGCCCGCCCGACGGCCCAGAGACATAATTCCTCCGAATAATATAATGATGGACAATTTTGTAAAATATAGATCATTAACCCCACCTTTGCAACAGTTTTTTGGCAAAGGCGACGGGGTCATCTTCTGTAATCTCCATCCGCAGTCCAAACCCTTTTTCGTGCAGGAATTGGACGGGATATTGAGAAGATGCGATGATAGAACGTAGGTGTGCGGAAAATTGTTCCGGCGACGCAAAGGAATCCATCCAGGTCTCATCAAAGAATAAACGCAGCACCTTCCGGTCGATCATCAGGCGTTTGACGCCCCGAGATTGTCCTTCCAGGCGAAGCCGGGACACCTCGAGAAGCGTATACGCTTCAGGAGGGACCGGCCCGAACCGGTCCCTGAGTTCATCCTCAAACCGGTCCACGTCGGAGGGTGTGGTGAATGCGGCCAGCCTGCGATACAGATTCACACGCAGGTTTTCATCGTGCACATAATCGTCCGGCAGGAAGGCGGCGGCCGAAAGATCCACGGAACATTCCGTCTGGGCCGGCGACTGTACGGGCTCCGCGGATTCGGCCTCGGCCTTCACCTCGTCCACGGCCTCACGGACGAGCCGGGTGTATAAATCGAATCCCACCGCATCCATGAATCCGCTCTGCCGTGTGCCGAGCAGATTGCCCGCACCCCGGATTTCCAGATCCCGCATGGCGATCTGAAAACCGGATCCCAGTTCGGTGAATTCCTCGATGGTGCGCAACCTTTTGATCGACTCCGGGCTGAGCTGCCCGAAGGGAGGGGTAAATAAATAGGCATAGGCCCGCTGGTCTGATCTTCCCACCCGGCCGCGGAGCTGGTACAGCTGGGCCAGACCCATCCGGTCGGCCCGGTTCACGAGCAGCGTGTTGACATGCGGCATGTCGATGCCGGACTCGATGATCATGGTCGTCGCCAGACAGTCATATTTCCTGTCCACAAAATCGACCATGACCCTCTCGAGCTCATGCGCATTCATCCGGCCGTGCGCCACACCCACCCTGAGTCCCGGCACGATACGCCGCAGCATTTCGGCCGCCGCATGGATCGACTCGATGCGGTTGTGGACAAAAAAGACCTGCCCTCCCCGGGCCATTTCGCGAAGAATGGCCTCGGCCACGACGGACTCGTCGAAGGGCAGCACTTCCGTGTGAATCGGCAGCCTGTCACGCGGGGGGGTGGTGATGAGGGACATGTCGCGGATGTGGATCAGGGAAAGCTGCAGGGTGCGGGGAATGGGTGTGGCCGAAAGCGCCAGGACGTCCACATTCATACGGAGGGCCTTGATCGCCTCCTTGTGGCGGACGCCGAACCGGTGTTCCTCGTCGATGATGAGGAGACCCAGATCTTTGAAAACAATGTCCCCGGAAAGGAGCCGGTGCGTGCCGATCACGATGTCTACCGCGCCTGTTTTCAGTTTTTCCACGATGCGCTTCTGATGGGCGGGATTGCGGAATCGTGAAAGCATCTCGACATGCACCGGAAACCTGGCGAGCCGTTCGGAAAACGTGTTGTGATGCTGTTGCGCCAAAACCGTCGTCGGCACGAGCACGGCCGCCTGCTTGCCTCCGGCCACGGCCTTGAACGCCGCCCGGACCGCCACCTCGGTCTTGCCGTAACCCACATCGCCGCAAATCAGCCGGTCCATGGGCCGGGGTCTTTCCATGTCCGCCTTGACCTCTTCGGTGGCCCGGTTCTGATCGGGCGTGTCTTCGTATGCAAAGGAGGCCAGCAGTTCATTCTCCCAGGGCGTATCGGGCTGGAAGGCATGGCCGGGCAGGGTCTCGCGCGCCGCATAAATGGCGATGAGGTCCCTGGCCATGTCTTTGATGGAGCCCTTGGTCCGGGATTTGATCGTTTCCCATTTCTGTGTGCCGAGTTTGGTCAATTCCGGAGTGACCCCGTCGCGCCCTGAATATTTCTGGACGCGTTCCATCTTGTCGACCGGCACATACAGGGCGTCGCCGTCCTGATATGCGAGGGAGAGGCATTCCCGTTCCGATCCGTTGACCTCTATTTTTTTGAGCCCTGCGAAGCGTCCGATGCCGTAATCGATGTGTACCATATAGTCCCCGGGCGACAGCGCCGAAAGCTCCCGAATCGGTACACCCTCCCGGAACTTCGGCTTCCTGCGCAGGCGTCCCGGATAATTGAAGAGTTCACGGTCGGTGTAGACCGTGACTCCGAGATCGGGCAGGTCGAATCCCTCTCGCAGGGGAACGACATCAACAGACAGGTTGCTGAATGTCTGGTCGTCCAGTTCGAGCGTCTCTCTCAGACGGGCCGTCTGCGCCTCCTGTTCGCAGACCAGAAAAATCCGGTTCCTCGCGCCCAGCCCGTGTAGCAGATCGCGGATTTCCTGAACGGTCCTTCCGGTTTTTTTTACCGGCCTGCCCCCGAAATCCTGGTCCTTCGGGGAAGAAAACATCCGATGCGAGATCAGGGTATGGGACCGGACGAGAGAGAAGAAACGGTTTTCCTTTTCCTCCTTCGCCGGATCTTCTGTGTCCCGGCTTTTCAGACCCGTAAAGTATCGTTCAGGTTCATCCAGAAAAACAAGGGGGGTTCGCGGGTAGCCCAATAGATGCGAAGACCGGTCCGCCCCCCATTCGGAGGGGACGGGAAGCACGTCGAATCCCGGACTCGGGCCCGTGGACATCTGGGTTTCGGCATCGAAGGCACGGATCGTTTCGATTTCATTCCCGAAAAACTCGATGCGTTGGGGCGGTTCACCGGTATAGGGAAAAATATCGAAAATCCCGCCGCGAATGCTGATCTCTCCCGGCCGTTCCGCCACGGGCTCGCGGGAATATCCGTAATCGGTGAGGCGTTCGACCAGCTTCATGAAATCAAACCGCGCCCCCGGCATGAGCCGGATTTCTGCCGCCCTGAGATTGTCCGGCGTGGGCAGAGGCTGGATCACGCCGCCCGGCGTGGTCACGACAAGGCACCTCGCGCCGGCAGAAAACGCGCGAAGGACGTCCATCTGACGGCCGGCCTCACGCGGGTTCAAATAGCTGGGCCGGGACGCATCGAAATCACTCATGGGGAAAAAATAAACCGGCGTTTCCGGATTCAGGAGTATCATCTCGTCGGCCAGGGCTTCGGCCGTATCCGGATCGGGACAGACCGCGATCACGCTGGAAGGACTCCGGCCGAACAGTTCAAGCAGGAACAGGGGAAGCAGGGAGCCGGAGAGCCCCCGGATTTGTGTCTCGAATTCGCTTAAACATTTGTTAATAATGAGATTGGATCTTTTATCCGTGAAGATCCGTTTCGTGATTTCTTGTTGTGTGGACGCCATAAATTCTTATTAATTAATCGTTTTGGTCGATCGATCGAAACCGGATGTCGATCACGCGGCTGTCCCGTCTCACCTCTCCATATACCCGTGGATAAAGGGGCGTGACCGAATGGGATGCGACTCCGGGACAGGACGTCCTGACGCGGACGATCTCCTCTTCGGCCTCCGGGCCCTTGACGGCCAGAAGCCGGCCCGGCCTGCCCTGAAAGAGGGGCTGTGCCCAACGGATCAGCGTGGTCAGATCCGCAACCGCACGGCTGACCACGAGATCCACGGCAGGCGGAGACCCCGCCAATGTCTCGATCCGCTCCCCGCAGACGGCACTGTTGACGAGGGACAGTTCGTCCACGGCCTTGCGGAGGAAAAAGGCTTTCTTGCGTTTCGATTCCACGAGAAGCAGATTCAGGTCCTCCCGGACCAGGGCCATCGGGATGCCGGGAAAACCCGCCCCGCTGCCCAGGTCTAGGACACGTCTCCCCCCCTCGATCCGGACGGCAAACACCAGACACAGGGAATCGAAAACATGGCGGGACAGGATGCGCGGGGCGTCGCAGCGGGACACGAGATTGATGCGCGTGTTCCAGTCCCGGATCAAATCAGCATACCGGAAACACCGGGTGACGGCCTCTTCGTCAACGGGAAACGCACAGTACTTCAGGGCGTCCCGGAATGTTTGCCGGTCATCCATCCGGCGCCCGCGGGTTTCTGCCGATCCGGATCGCCAGGGCCGAGACATCCGACGGAGAAACCCCCGAGATGCGCGATGCCTGTCCCAAGGAGCGCGGCCGGATCGCATTCAGCTTTTCCCTCGCTTCCCTGGAAAGCGCCTGGATGGAGAAATAATCCATGTCTTCTGGAATCGGTTTCGTTTCCAGCCGCAGGAACCGGGAAACCTGTTCGTTCTGCCGGTCCAGATATCCGGCGTACTTCACCCCGCTTTCCACCTGCCCGATCACCTCCATGGCCAGGTCGCCCATGTCGCGAATCATGGCCGACATATCGGGAAGGTTCAGGAAATCCGCCAGTCCCAGTTCCGGTCGCCGGATCAGCCGCGAGAGAGATTGCCGTTCCCGCACCGTCCCGGCGCCCTTTTCCTCAAGGATGGAAGCAATCTTCTCCGGATCGGGTTTGATGGAAGCGATTGTGCCGGTAAGCTTCTCGATCCATTTTTCCTTCCGTTCGAGGCGGGACAGCACGTCATCCGGGATGAGACCCAGCCGATGGCCCTGCCGCATAAAACGGCGGTCTGCGTTGTCCTGCCGGAAGAGCAGCCGGTATTCCGCGCGCGAGGTGAAGAGACGGTACGGCTCATGCGTCCCTTTGGTCACCAAATCGTCGATGAGGACCCCGATGTACCCCTCGTTTCGGCCGGGGACGAAGGGGGGGGCAACCCGCAGTCCCTGCACGGCGTTGATTCCGGCAATCAATCCCTGGGCCGCGGCCTCTTCATATCCGGAGGTGCCGTTGATCTGACCGGCGAAATACAGGCCGGGGACCCGCTTGGTCTCCAGGGTCGGGAAGAGTTGTGTCGGCGGGAAAAAATCATATTCGATGGCATACCCCAGCCGGGTGACGGACACCTTCTCCAGGCCCGGAATCGTCCGGATGGCCGAGAGCTGGACATCCTCGGGCAGGCTGGTTGCAAACCCGTTTACGTAATATTCATTGGACCGCCGGCCCTCGGGTTCGAGAAAAATCTGGTGGCGCGTCTTGTCCGCAAACCGGACGATCTTGTCCTCGATGCTGGGGCAGTATCGCGGACCGACACCCTGGATCACCCCGGTATAGAGGGGCGACCGGTCCAGGCCCGACCTTAGATGCGCATGGGTCTCCGGACAGGTATAGGTCAGATGACAGGGAATCTGGGGCCGGACGATTTCGCGTGTCCGGAAAGAAAAGGGACTCGGAACAGGGTCGCCGGCCTGCGTCTCGGTCTTGGAAAAATCGATTGTCCGGCCGTCCACGCGGGGGGGTGTGCCGGTCTTGAGACGGCCGGCCTCGAATCCCAGCCCGGCCAGGCTTTCCGTCAGCCCCGTGGCGGGAAACTCGCCGGCCCGGCCGGCCGGATACGCTTTGAGTCCGACATGGATCAAACCGTTGAGAAACGTGCCGCATGTGAGAATCACCGCCGCCGCCGTAATCCGTCTTCCGGTTTCCGTTTCGATCCCGCCGATCCGGCCGTCTTCGGCCCACACGCCGACCGCCATGCCCTGAAGCAGGCTGAGCCCTTCCTGGCTTTCGAGGGCCATGCGCATGCGCACGGCATAGTCGATCCGGTCCGCCTGTGCGCGCGGCGCCCACACGGCCGGACCCTTGGATTTGTTCAGCATCCGGAATTGAATGCCGGTCTCATCGATGGCCCGGGCCATCTCCCCCCCGAGGGCGTCGATCTCCCGAACCAGGTGCCCCTTGGCGGGGCCGCCGATCGCGGGGTTGCAGGACATCTGGGCGACATTCTGAATCGTCATAGTGACAAGCAGGGTACGCGCACCCATGCGTGCGGCGGCCAAAGCCGCCTCGCACCCCGCATGCCCGCCCCCCACGACGACGACATCAACCTCTTTTCCCATGTCTTTTATGCCTATTGGTCGTCTTGGTAGATTGTTCCACGTGGAACACCGCCCACCACCCGGCCACGCATTCCCCGTTCCGTCCCCGGCACAACTCATTCCATGTTCCACGTGGAACATGGCCCGGCCGCAACGAAGGCAGGACTTATTTGCCGACGCAAAACCCGGAAAAAATCCCGTTCAGGATCTCCTCCGCCGTGGTCTCCCCGGTGATCTCGCCCAGCGCATCCAGTGCGCCGCGGAGATCCAGCGCGACAAACTCCTGCGATATCCCGGCGGCTGCGGCCCTGCCCGCTTCGGCGAGCCGTTCCCGCGCGGTCCGGACGGCATGAAAATGCCGTGCCCGGGTCAGCAGGACCTCTCCCTCCCGGGGAAGCGCTCCGGAAAGGGCGCTCTCGCCCAGTCGCCGGACAAGTTCCGGAATGCCCTGTCCGGTTTTCGCCGAAACGGAGAGGATGTCCCGTCCTTCGAAATAATCCGTTGCGTCTTTCTCCGTGATGCGGCGCGGCAGGTCCGCCTTGTTGAGGACCGGAAGGATGTTGGGGTTCATCGTGAGAACGCTCCGGATCCGCCTCGCCTCCTCGGGCAGGAGCGTCCGGCTCCCGTCCAGAACGAGCAGGACGATATCGGCAGACCGGATCCGGCTTTCCGCGCGGCGGACGCCTTCCCTCTCCGCGGGATCGTCGGACTCTCTGAGTCCGGCTCCGTCCGATATGATGAACAGGACTCCCGCAATATCCAGTACCTCCTCGATGATGTCACGGGTCGTGCCGGGATGTTCCGTCACGATGGCCCGGTCCTTCTCGATCAGCACATTGAGCAGGCTCGACTTCCCCACATTCGGGCTTCCCGTGATGGCCACCCGGACCCCCTCTCGGCAGGCGCGGCCCCGCTCATAGGACTCCAGCAACCCATCACACAGGGTGATGGACGCGGAGATCTCCCCGCAAAGCTCTTCCCGTGAGGCAAATTCGACGTCCTCTTCTCCGAAATCCAGTTCGATTTCGAGCAGCCCGCACAGGCGGATAAGGGCATCGCGGACCTGCCGGATGCGTTCGGATAGTTTTCCCTCAAGCTGGTATACGGCCGCACGCCGTGAGGCTTCCGTCCTGGCGCGGATGAGATCCGCCACCGCCTCGGCCTGAGACAGATCCATCCGGCCGTTCAGGAAGGCGCGTTCGGTAAACTCTCCGGGCCGGGCCGGCCGCGCGCCGTGGCGGATCAACAGCTCCACGATCCGGCGGCTGACATAGGGCCCGCCGTGACACCCGATCTCCACCACATCCTCACCCGTATAGGAATGCGGTCCCTGAAACCGGGTCACGACCACCTCGTCGACCGGTTCCCCGTCTTCCCGAATCCAGCCGTGGACCGCATGCCGGTTCTTCAGCCTGCCGACCCCGATGTCGAGACACGCGCCGACGACCGGGACCGCCCGCGGCCCGCTGAGGCGGATCACCGCGACCCCGCCTGTACCCGGCGGCGTGGCGATCGCGACGATGGTGTCTTGCTGGGAATTCATGCCTTTTCCATTGAAAAAGCCCCGCTCTGCCTCTGGCCGATCCGGGGCTCTCTCTTTTTTGATGCCGTGTTCCCGTTCTGGATTATGCCCCTTTGGCCTTCGACCGCCGCACCAGATGTTCCTGGGCGATGGTCAGCAGATTGAACATCAGGTAGTACAGGTTCAGCCCGGCTGACATCCTGTAGAAAATGAACGTCAGAAATATCGGCATAAAATACGCCATCATTTTTTGCTTGGGATCCTGCACCGTCTGCTTCTGTTGAAGCATCGTGGTAATCCCCATGAGTATCGGCAGGATGTGGATGGCCGTCGCCCCGATCGGAATCAGTCCGTCCGGTGCGGACAAATCGTGAATCGGTCCGAATGTCGCCTGGCGGAACATGATCGTGCTCCTGAACAGGCTGAAGAGGGCGAACAGAACCGGCATCTGAAGCAGCATGGGCAGACATCCGCCCATGGGATTCACGCCGTGTTCCTTGTAAATCTTCATGGTCTCCTGGTTCAGGCGCTGCGGGTCTTTTGCGTATTTTTCCTTGAGCGCCGCGACCTTCGGCTGGAGTGCCTGCATATCCCGCATGGACTGATAGCTTTTCCGTGTCAGGGGATAGAGTACGGCCTTGATCAGAATTGAAAGGACGATGATGGCCAGTCCGTAATTGCCCAGCACCCTGCCGAGGAACGCCAGGGCGTGATAAAGCGGTATGCTGAAAACCCGGATGATGGCCCATCCGAAATCCATGGTTTTTTCGAGTTTGACATCGTACGCCTTCAGGAGATTGTATTCCAGCGGCCCGAGGAACAGCCTGAAGACGGTTTCCGGAGTGCCGGTATCCGAATCCAGATAAAGCGCGCAATGGAAATTTTTCCAGTCCACCTGATTGCCGGAGAAATCGTTCACACGGATCCGCTCTCTCTGGGCGGCAAGCTGCACGGCCGATCCATTTTTTTCCGGGATCATGGCCATTATGAAGTATTTGTTCCGCAACGCCATCCAGTCCGTTGCTCCCTCACGAACCCCGGTATCACCCTTTTTCTCCTTGAGCAGTTCACCGCCCTGCAGGGCAAAGGCTTGATGATAGGCGTCTTCATCGCGCACGTTTTTTTCCGTCGGCGAAAGCCCCGTCTTCCAGTTTACCCGCACCCAGGAGCGTCCCGGGGTCTCCCGCTCGGAGACAAACCGGGTCCGGACATCGATGTCAAACCGGTCGGGGCCGGTCCGGATTTCCCGTATAATCCTTCCTTTGCCCGTAATCTTCTTCTCGAAACGGGCACCCTGTGCATCCGTTTCCGTCATCTCAAAAACGGTGTGGGCGAGGTCGTGCTCCGTGCCGTCCGGCAACGTCATACGGAATCCGAGATTGTCCGCGCGTCCGAAATCGGGGATCAGATCGATCGGCACCTTGACGGTTTCCCCCGTGAGCACATCGATTTCATAGCGTTCAAAGGTCTTGAGTTTCCATGAAAGGACCGTGCCGCCGCCGCGGCTGGAGAGCTCCGCCCGGAACAGCGCGTTTTCAATGACCACGGTATCGGGCCTGTCCGCGTCCGGTGGAAGGGCGATGGCTTCGAGAGAGGGGGCCGGGGTGACCCGGGTCGGCTCCGCCTCGATGGGAGTGACTCGGGAGAAAGACGGTGATGGCGCTGCCTCTTCCGTTTGTTCCTGCGTGGGCGCGGCCGTTTTCTCCCCGATAATCTCCCGCTGATAGAGAGGCCATAGAATCAGGATCAATCCGATCAGCACAAATCCGATAATTGTATTCTTGTCCATAAAAAATTCCTGTTTTTAGCAAATGATTAAGGCACAGGATCATACCCGCCCGGATGAAACGGATGGCACTTGAAGATCCGGCGAACCCCCACAATAAGGCCGCGCATAACTCCTAATTTTTCAATAGCTTGAATAAGGTATTCCGAGCACGTGGGATCGAAACGGCAGGAGGCGGGAAGGAGCGGCGAAATCCATTTCTGGTACCCGCGAATCGGCCGGATAAAACCGGTCCTTACCCTCAAGTCATCACCCCCGAACCCCGGAGAAAGCGGTCAAATTCCCTCCGGAGTTTCTGAAAATCGGTGCGGTCCAGACCCTTCCGTGCCAGAAAAACGATCTGAAAAGGACCGATCTCGTGCTGCCTCTGCCGGAACAACTCCCGCATCCTTCTTTTCATCCGGTTGCGTACCACGGCGTTCCCCGTATGTTTCGACACGGCAAATCCGACCTGTCTCCGGGAGAATGCCCGGTACACCATCGTCATGTGCGTTTCATGCCACCGCCTGCCGTCCGAGAGGATCTCCCTGAAGGTGTCGGATTTTCGAATCCTGTCCGCTTTCGTGAGCCTTATCCGCGGTGGGGGTATGACCGTTTCCCGGGGAACGCGGGTTCCCGGCCGGCCGTGTGCCGGATTTCGAATCACTTCATCCATCCGGGTAATCACCCGTACGTCAGTTTTCGTCGCTCACGGTGAGTCTGGCGCGGCCCTTCGCCCTGCGGCGGCTGAGTACTTTCCGCCCGTTCTTGGCGGCCATGCGCGCGCGAAATCCATGTTTGTTTCGCCGTTTCCTGTTGCTCGGCTGATATGTACGCTTCATATAACTCCTCTAATCACGCTGATCAAACGGTTACCAAGTTCAGAAAAATACACATTATTATCAAAAAGTCAAGCTATTTTCTGATTTTGCTTAAATTGATCACGCAGGCGATCACCGCAACCCCGTTTCCGAGCCAGGCCGCGGGCAACGGCCGGATCGTCCCGTTATGCCCCAGGGTCTGCCCGAGCTTGACCAGTCCGAAATACAAAAAAACGATGCCGAGCGCAAAACCGAAACCGAGGGCCAGATTCTGTTTTCTCCGGTTATAGGCAAGCGGCGCGCTGAGCAGCACGATCAGGATGTTCGCCAGCGGGAATGCGATCCGCAGATGAAACTCGGTCACCCAGGGATGCGCCGGTTGTCCCGATGTGACGATCCTCCGGATAAACCGGTTCAGATCCCGGATATTCATCTCGTCCGGTTTGGACTGGGCCATGACCAGTTCGTCCGGAGTGAACGCAAGCCTGAACGGGAGCGGCGTCCCGATGGGTTCTGCGAATTCTTCATCCTCCGTGAATTCCCTTCGGTATCCGGATTCGATGACCCAGGCCCCCTCTTTCCAGGTCATGGCTGAGGCATCGATCCGTGAAATCAGCCGGTCCTGCTCAAATGTCCCGATTTTGACGCGGGTCGCGATGTTCCGGTTCCGGTCAAACCGGCCGATGAAGACGATCCGGTTCGGGGGCTCCTGAATTTTCAGGTCGTGCAGCACGGTCTGGGACCGGCTTCGGGAGCGTTTCAAATACGTGTCCGCGATGGCCTGTTTCTTTCGGTTGGCCGGGACGGCCACGCCTTCCGACAACAGAAATCCCGCCGCGCTGATGACAAAACCCAGCGTCAGGAGCACCGCCATCACCTGATACAGGCTGACTCCGAGCGCCTTGAAGGCCACCATTTCGTTGTTGCGGGCCAGGATGCCGACGGAGAACACCGCGGCCAGAAGCGTGGCCACCGGCAGGATGAGTACGACGATCATGGGAATAAAATACAGATAATACATCGCGGTCACGCGCGCCGGTGTCCTGGCGTCGATGAATCCGTCCATGTTTTCGATCACGTCCACCACGAGAAAGATCAGGATGACGCCGGCCAGGCAGAGCAGAAAAATTCCCGTGAACTGCCGGACGAGATACCGCGTCAGGATGCGCATCGCCGGAACCTCCCGAACGGCCGGATGGCGGCCTGTTTCCAGGTTTCCCAGGGGATGAAGGTCGCTTCCTTGACGGTCCGGAGGACCAGAAAAATCCCCGCCCCGCCCACGAGCAGGTTGGGCGACCACATCGCCATGGCCGGGCTCACGTAACCCCGGTCGCCGAGCTGTTCGCCTCCGATCAAAAAGGCCCAATAGATCAGGAAAAAAACGATGCTCATCCCGACCCCCGTGGACAATCCGCCGTGACGCGCCATGATTCCGAGCGGCGCGCCGATCAGCACAAACACCATGCAGGCGACCGGAATGGAATATTTCTTGTGAATCTCGACCCGCGCGCTGTTGATCCGGTTGCGATACGCCTGTATGCCCCCCCTTTCCCCTCCGATCTGATGGACGATGGCCTGTACATTCCTCCGGTGCGCTTCCATGGACAACGTCTGTTGCGGCCTCCCGGCCATTGTCCTCAGGCTGTCCGTGTCCTTCTCCCGGGCCGTTCGCGGAATCACCCTGTCCAGATCCGTTCCGACGCGCCTGCGGATCTGGTCCCTGTTTTTTTCCAGGCTGCCGGAATACCGTTCGACATCCTCCCGCATCATGGCCGCGCTCTTTTCCCGGTCCCCGCGATGCTGCGGTTCCGTGCGCTCGAGCCGCATGTTGTGGGTCGGAATGGAAAATATCTGCCTCTCGAACCGGCTGCGGCGGTAATTCTCCAGATCCGCCTGTTCGGCTTCATGGATTTCTCCCTCCCTGAGATCGAGGATCATGCGATCCTCCGCTTCCACGAACCGCAGATCGCCTTCGCGCGCGATCACGGTCCGCGTGTACCGGGGGTCGCTCGAGTCGGTCAGCAGGATCCCCTCCAGCCGTTGCCGGTCGATCCGGTTCACAAGGAGGGTGTAATTCTCGATCGCGTCGAAGAACACGTTCGGCTCGATGGTGGCCGTCGGCTGTTTCCTCGAGATGTCCGTATAGAGTTGTTTGACCCGGTAGTTGAATTCGGGCAGTACGATATTGTTGAAACGCTCCATCCCGAATGTCAACGCGAGGGAAACGAGAAACACGGGGCGGATCAACCGGTACAGATTCACGCCGCCGGCCTTGAGTGCCGTGATTTCATTGTCCTGCGAGAGCCGCCCGAACGCCATGAGCGTGGCGACCAGAACGGACATCGGCACCGCCAAGGCCGCGATCCAGGCCATGTTCAGGAAAAAAAATTCCAGAATCGCGATGACCGGGATGCCTTTTCCAAGAAGCCGGCCCAGATCCCTGAAAATAATGTTCAGCAGAAACACGAAGACAATCGTGATCAGGCTGAACAGAAACGGGCTGATGTGTTCCCTTAATATATATTTCGTAATAATTCGCATGCCGTCTTCTTTGTTGTGAGACCGCCGGTCTGTTTGATCCATGCCGCACGGAAACGGGGCGTCCGGCTCATCCGAGACCCGGACCCCGGATTAATATAGAGAACGCATGAACGGATTTCAAGAAATTAATCATCCTGACCGGACCTTTTCGGGCCATCGCGGAGAGTCGTTTGGTCCGGACGATCATGAAGCCGTTTTGAGTCGTTTTCCATTTTCCGCTTGCAATTGACGGATAAAGTTATTAAAATGATCACGCTTTCATTCGGGAAATGAAGAAGGAGTTCCATATCGATTCGTTGTTATTGCGCGTCGCCGGGTAAACGTTAAAACAGGTACCACCGTTTTTCCTGAATGCAAAGCACGGATAGAAAACGATTCTCGCGATCGAATCGTGTCGGTTTTTTGGCGGCCGTTTCGATCTTTTTATTTTCGGCCTCCGCCGGGAATGCCCGCGTCGGACTCCGCCTTCCGCCGTATCGGAGTCCCTTGGCGGATTTTATCCGCCCCGTGGTCACCCCGGTCTTTTCCCTGGGCGACTCGCTTTTAAACCTGCCCGTTCAATTTCCCCGCGCATCCCAGCACCGCATCACGATCGATTCCACCGGCCGGAGCGTGACCGCATCCCATACCCTGCGGGATATCCCCCTGCTCTATCCGAGGCAGTATGCCTTCGAAGACTATCTGGAACGGCGTTCGCGCCTGGAGCTGCGGGAGCAGATGCGGCTCTACCACTCACAGAACTATCTGGAGCGCCGGGGCGCCGCTGCCGGACGGGGCATTTCCATCGAAACGCCGGAGATCCGGAGCCGGGCCTTCCGGCGTGTCTTCGGCGGGGGGACCATCGGCCTGAATGTGACCGGCGATATCACCATCGACGGCAACATGCGGAACGAGCGCAAGAGCCAGGCGAAGACCGCGGTCAACCGGGGCCCCAACACCAACTTCCAGATGAAGCAGACCCAGCGCTTCAAGGTAGAGGGCAAGATCGGGGAAAACGTCTCCGTGTTCGTGGACCAGGATTCCGAACGCCCCTTCGAATTCGAAAACGCCATGAAGCTCAACTATTCGAGCGATGAAGACGGCATCGTGCAGAGCATCGAGGCCGGAAACGTCTCGCTTTCCCTGCCCGGCACCCGGTTCATCACCTTCAGCGCACAGAGCGCCGGCCTCTTCGGCATCAAGTCCCAATTCAAGGTGGGGGGGCTCGACATCACCGCCATCGCCAGCATGGAAAAAGGCAAGAAAAACACCAAGACCCTGGAAGGCGGCAAGGTCGAAGAAAAGACCCGCATCCTCGATTACCAGTACCGCCGGAATGTCCGGTTTTTCGTCCATCCCGATTACCGGACCCAGTACCGGCGGCTCATGAAGCCGAACCGGAAAGCCGTTTTTTACTCACACAAGAGCCTCTCCCGGATCGAGGTGTTCAAATCGGACAACAATTATCAGGGAAGATCCGGCGCGATGGAGGCCTGGGCCGCCGTGGATCCGGTAGGCAAGACGATCGACAGCTTCAGCCAGGACCAGGGCGATTATATGGGACATTTTCTCCGCCTCGAGCCCACGACGGATTACTCCGTCGACATGGACCTGGGATTCATCGAACTCCGCATGCCGCTCTCCGAGAGCGAGGTGCTCGCCGTGGCCTTCCGGGACACCTCGGGCTTCGAGGTGGGCGACCTGGACTACAGAGACAGTGAACTGAATGTGTTCAAGCTGATCAAACCCCAGAATGCCCGGCCCGGAGACGCGACCTGGGACCTCGAGTGGAAAAACATCTATTCCCTGGGAACCCGGAACATCAACAAAGAGAATTTTGAGCTGAAAATCTACCATAAACCGCCCGGTGAGGGCCTCGAGCAGGAGACGATCCAGCTTGATGGAGAGGCGAAACCCCGGGGCTATCTCGAAATCTTCGGTCTCGACCAGTTCCGGCGCGACGGCACGGGCGGTCCGGACATGATCATCGATCCCATCGCGGAGATCATCGATTTCGAAAACGGGATTCTCATCTTCCCGGACCTGAGCCCCTTCGACCCCGAGGGATGGGGTTCCGGCGATTCAGCCATGGTTTCCCTGCTTCCCGAGGCCATGCGCTCTCCCCAGTTCTACAATGAAATCAACCCCCAGACCATCCAACAGGCCAGTAAATTCTTCATCGAGGTCAACTCCGCCAGCCGCAGCCCTGTCGTCTCCCTCGGCATCAACATCATCCCCGAATCGGAGGAGGTCCTCCTCAACGGCACGCGGCTCGTGCGCGACAAGGACTATCTGATTGAATATTTTTCGGGACAGCTGACCCTGCTGAACGAACAGGCTACCGACCCGAGTGCGAACCTTCAGATCAATTACGAATCCCAGCAGATGTTCGCGATCGACAAGAAGACGCTGCTGGGCGCGCGGGCCGAATACACCCTGTGGGAATCCGGGGCCTCCCGCTCCTTCATCGGAGGCACCCTGATCTACCTGAACCAGAAGACACTCGACCAGCGGGTCCGAGTCGGCCAGCAATCCCCCATGCGGAACGTCGTCTGGGGGCTGAACACCGCGCTCGATTTCCAGCCCGGCTTCCTCGACCGGGGCCTCGAAAAGCTTCCATACATCAAACCACAGGGCGCCTCGCGCCTCAAATTCGAAGGCGAAGTTGCCCAGGTCATCCCGAATCCGAATACGCTGAACAACCCCGCCACGGGCGATCGCGACGGCGTGGCCTATCTGGATGATTTCGAAGGCGTCAAACGGGACATCTCGCTCGGCGTGATCCATTCCGGCTGGGGACCCGCCTCGATCCCCCATCCCTCGGGCAACCGGGACACGATCAACACCTGGCTCGCGAACAAGGGGCATCTGTACTGGTACAATCCCTACAACCTCGTCCCCATCCAGGACATCTGGCCCGACCGCGAGGTGACAAGGGCCTACGGCGGAACGGACATGATCAACGTGCTGAACATGGTCTTCTTCCCGAATCCCGACATCCGGGAAACCTATCACTCCACCCGCCGTTCCTGGGCCGGCATCATGACCGCGCTCTCCGCCGGGTACGCGAATCAGCAGGACAGCAAATTCCTCGAAGTCTGGGTACGGGGAGATCACGGCCGCCTGCACGTGGAGCTGGGCTCGATCTCCGAAGACGTGATCCCCAACCGCCGGCTCGACACGGAAGACAAGCTGCGGAATAACCTGCGGAACGGCATACTGGACGACGACGAGGACACGGGCCTCGACGGCGTGTTCGGACCCGATCCGCCTTATCTGTTCTATCCGCACGTGGAGGCGACAATCCAAGACGGCGTGGCCACTCCGTACGACTTCTGGGACCTGAACAACGACGGCGTCAAACAGGAGAACGAGCCCTGGAGCTACGACGACTACCATTACGCATCCGGGAGCGGCGATTACCGGTGGATCAACGGAACGGAAAACAGCCGGAATGCCCGCCTCGTGATCGCACCGGACACCGAAGACCTCAACGGCAACGGCGCGGTGGATCTGCAGAACGATTATTACTCTTATGCCTTCTCCCTCGACAAGAAGCATCCGGACGCCCAGTACATCGTGGGCGGCCAGAACAACGTAAAAGGCTGGCGCCAGTACCGGATCCCGCTGAACCGGCCGGCGGCCGTGGTGGGCAACCCGGACTGGACGCGCATCCGATTCGCCCGAATCTGGATCGACGACGTGGAGCTGGATGACCTGGCGGACACACAGAAGATCGGAGACCGGGAAAACCATTATGCGTTCGTCTCGATCGCGGAAATCAATCTCGTCGGCAACGAATGGAAATTCCAGTTCATCTCCAGGGGTGACACGACCTTTTCGGACTCCGGGGCGGAGGAGCGTTTCTCCATCGAAGTCATCAATACGCATGAAAACGCCGCGGTCTACACCCAGCCCAAGGGCGTCGAAGGCGTGATCGATCCCGTCCAGAAAATCAGGCAGCGGGAGCAGTCGCTGGTCCTCAAGTTCTCGAATCTCGAACCGGAAGAAACCGGCGTGGCCCAGAAAACCCTCTATCAGGGCGTGGACCTTCTCGGTTACAAACGGCTCAAGATGTTCGTCCACGGCGGCGGCCCCGGCGCGGAAAACAGCAACCGCCTCGCACAGGCCATGGCGGACGGAGACACGCTCTATTTTTTCCTGCGCCTCGGGATGGGCCACACGACGGACAATTACTATGAAATCCGGCTCCCGGTCTATGACGGATGGGATGAACGGAACGAGATCGACGTGGCCTTCGATGATTTCAACCGGCTGAAACTCGCACAGCAGGTCACCGGTCAGGACACCATCTCCGAACGTCAACCGAACGGGCACCGGATCAGGATTTCCAGGAAACCCTCGCTGAGCGGCGTTTCCTGGATGATCGTGGGTATCGAAAACAGGACCAAACACCCGGTCACAAACGAAGTCTGGCTGAACGAACTCCGCCTTTCGAACGTCCGGAAGGACCGGGGCATGGCCATGCGCGCCCGGGGAGAGGTCGCCATCGCGGACCTGTTCACTTTTAACGGAGAATATCAGAGACAGGACGCGGATTTCCACACCGTGAACGAACAATACGGGAAGGGCTCGTTTTCCGAATCCAGAAATCTCAACGCCGGGGTCAATCTCAACAAGTTCCTCCCGTCCTCCCTGGGGCTTCTGATCCCCGTGTCCGTGACCTATTCCCAGAGTGTCTCGACCCCGAAATGGATTCCCGGCAGCGACATCCTGGTCAGCCGGAACACGGTCCAGAGCGACTCGCTCTGGGAAACGATCCAGACATTCCAGGAAAGAAAAGGGTTCAGCGTCTCGCTCCGGAAGGGCACGCGGTCCCGGAATTTCCTGGTCCGTTACCTGATCGATCCGGCGCGGACGTCTTTATCCTATACATCCAGCCAGTCCAAAAATCCCCAACAAAAGTACAACGACAACATCGGTATCAACGGGTCTTTCGGATATAACCTGTCGTTCGGCACGCAGAACTATATCATGCCCTTCAAGTGGATGGGTAGTAAGGGACTCGCGGGAAAGATCTCGGAGGCGAAACTGACCTATCTGCCTTCGAACATCACGTTGGAGTTCCGAGGCGCCACGGTGGACCGATCATGGGAGACACGCGCCGGGCTCGATGGCCGCGAAAATACGGCGACTTATACACAGACGTTCTCCACGGCCTATAAACCCTTTCCTTTTCTCGATTTCGATTACAACCGGCAGTACAGCGCGGATATGCGGAACGCGGACTGGGAAGAAATTTTCTCGGCGATGCAGCCGGGCGATCCAAGAAACATCACACAGGGGGTCCGGAGCGGATTTACGCCCAAACTGGTCAACTGGTTCACCCCATCCGTCAGGGTGAGCTCCAATTACAGGTGGGACAACAATCCCGCGATGTCGGCCGGCACCGGAACCAATACCAGCCAAGCACGGAATTTGACGCTTTCCGGTAATTTCGATCCGGGGCGTTTCGTCGCGTCCTTCCGAAAATCGGGTCCGGCGACCCGGCGACCCACGGCGCGCGCGACATCCGTTCAGCGGCCCAGACAGCGCGCCCCGGTCCAGGCAGAAGAACCCAAAAAAGAGGAAGAAAAAGATAAAAAACCGTTTCCGCTGCTCGGCGCCCTTTCCTTCGCCGGAAAACTTTTCAGTAAAATCGACCCGATCTCGATCAGCTGTACGATGAATGAAAACGACAATCGGCGCGGGATTCTGGACGAACCGGTCTGGCGGTATCAGTTCGGCCTGGTTCGGGATCCCGAAGTGCGGATCTTCGATCAGAGCGGCAGCAATGCCATCTCCCAGGGCAACGACATGCGGATGTCCCTCCGCACGGGCATCAAACTCACCCAAACGCTCGGCATCGACTTCACCTATGAATTCGGGAACACGGAAACCCGGGGCGCGCAGGTGATGGGCACTTCGAACCGGTCTTCGTTTCTCTCGAAACAAACGGCCACGCCTTTCCCGAACTGGTCCGTTTCCTGGCGGGGGCTCGAAAAAATCAAATTCATCAGCAAGTGGGTCCGCCAGGCTTCCCTCACGCACACCTTTTCCGGGCGCATGCAATCCACCTGGAACGACAGGAAGAGCAACGTCACGCAGACGACCTATTCCAAGGATTTCAGGCCGTTTCTCAGCCTGAACATGACGATGAAAAACGGGATGACCTTCTCCGCCCAGTACCAGAACTCGGTCAGCCTGACAGAAAGATCGGCCGCGGGATCGTCGGTCACGAGACAGACATCCGACAATATCACGGTGAACGGTAAATACGCGAAACGGGGCGGGTTCAAACTGCCGTTCATCAAGGGAAAGAAGCTCGAAAACAACATCGATTTCCAGCTCGCATTCAGTTACAGCACGAACCGGACCGAACAAAGCGAAAGGAAAGCGACTTTCGAGAAGCGGGCTGAAACCCATAACTGGTCATTCAAACCGCAGATCACCTACACATTTACCAATACGGTCCGGGGCGGTTCCTATCTTGAACTGGGGGAGAGAAAAGATCTTTCTCTTGGATCGACGAAGATCACGGCTTTCGGGATCAATGCGGTCATCTCCCTCGCGGGCCGGTGATCTGATCAGGGATTTGCCGGGTGATCACAATGGATTCAATGGATTCAATCAGAAAGGACAGCGGCAAGGCTCACAACACTCCCTTCCAATTGAGTCTGAGCGGATGCGATCATAAAAGGGTTTGAACAAATCAGACTGATTGATATAGTTATTATATTTTTATTAAGATTTGTATATTGTATTTATAGGGGTGTGGATTCTGTGGACAAGTCACCGGACGGGAGAAATGAGACGGTGTTTTTTTTAAAGGTACACCCGGGAAAAAAAAGATGCGGATTGTGAAGACAAAGTGAAAAGCCGTGGAAAAACGGTTGATAAAACAGCATGCGAAACCGGGACGGAAAAAGTCTCAGGATATATCCACAGAATTTCAAGGGTTTCTCCACAAGAAATCCACCCGGTTAAACCGGAAGAATTCTTAAATTGCGGGAGGGGGGAGAAATTTTGCGGAAGTTAAATCTGAATGTGGCTAGAAAATCAGATTCCGGCAAAAGACTTGACTTTTTAGAAGAAATTTTCTATAATAATCTGTTTTGCGTTTGAAATGTAGAAAACGGGTTTTGAATCCGGTGCTCTCCGTATCTTTCCGCGATGGACAGGTAAAAAATGACGAATCATCCGGCCAGGGGAACGCTTTTCGTCGTGAGTACACCGATCGGTAATCTGGAAGACGTCACGGCCAGGGCGTTGAGGACGCTTCGGGAAGCGGACCTGATCGCGGCTGAAGACACCCGGCATACGGGGCGATTGCTCGGCCATTTCGGGATCGCTCAGCGGGTCGAAAGTTATCATGACCACAACAAGGAAAAAAAGACACCCGGATTGATCGGACGGCTCATCTCCGGAAAGAACGTGGTGCTGGTTTCGGATGCGGGTACGCCCGGGATATCGGATCCGGCGTTTTATCTCGTGCGAGCCGCCGTGCGTGAGGAAATTCCCGTCGTCCCGATACCAGGACCATCGGCAGCAATCGCCGCACTGGTGATTTCCGGCTTGCCGACGGACCGGTTTGTTTTCGAAGGTTTCCTTCCGGCCAAAAAGGGAAGGAAAACTCGAATCAGGGAACTGAGCGAAGAAAGAAGGACCCTGATCCTGTTTGAGGCGCCGCACAGGATTATCCGGACCCTCGGAGAACTCCTCGCGGAATTCGGAGACAGGCCCGCGGCGGTGTGCAGGGAGCTGACCAAAAAGTTTGAGGAAGTCCGGAGGGGAACCCTCTCTTCGCTTTTGGAAGGGTATCAAACCCTGAAACCGAAGGGAGAATACGTATTGATCGTCCATGGAAAAGAAAAGGAATCCCATGCAGAGCGCCACACCTAAATCCATCATCTCCGAATCCTGGAAGGCAAAATACGCCGCGGCCATCAAACCGCTCATCGACTTTTTTCACAGGATCGATGCAACCCCCAATCAGTTCACGACGGCCGGTCTGGTCTTCAGCGGCGTGGCCGCCTTCAACGCGGCCAGGGGGTCTTTCCGGATCGCCTCCCTAATTCTGCTGGCCGCGGGGATCTGTGACACGATCGACGGCAAGCTGGCCCGGTCGAGCGGTAAGGTCTCCCGGTTCGGGGCGCTCTATGATTCGTCGCTGGACCGGTATTCGGAAGTGTTCTACTTTTTGGGGCTGGCGTTTTATTTTGTCCATGCGGGATGGTACAAGACGTCCGTGGCCATTTTCATCGGGCTGAGCGGATCCATGATGGTGAGTTATGTCCGCGCACGCGCGGAAGGGCTCGGATTCGAATGCAAAGAAGGCCTTCTCCAGCGCGCCGAACGGATCCTTCTGCTTGCGGCGGGAGGATTGATCCATCTCTATGCGCTGGCGGCCGCGATCTGGATCATCGCGATCCTGTCGAATCTGACCGCGGTCCAGCGAATCCTGCATGTCCGGAAAAAGGACCGGGAAAGCCGGGACGGCACCGCCTGAAACGGCAAGGAGAAGAAACGTGTTGCTTGAAGTTCTCCATTCAAAGATACACCGGGCCGCGGTCACGGGAGCCGATCTCAATTATATCGGAAGCATCACCGTGGATGCCGACCTCATGGACGCGGCGGGCATGTACACCCATGAAAAGGTGCATGTGCTGAATCTCAACAACGGAACGCGCGCCGAGACCTATGTGATACCGGGCGACCGGGGCGGGCGCGAGATCGTGATGAACGGAGCGCTGGCGCGCCTGGCCGAGGTCGGCGACCGGGTGATCATTTTGGCGTACGGTTTTGTGGACGAAAAGGATATTTCGGATCACAAACCCAATATCATCGTGGTGGATGAACAGAACCACGTCATCCAAAACCCGTAATAACCAAAAACAGATCAAGGAGGAAGACGTTGGCAAACAAAGGAATGCAAATCGAAGAGGCGAAGGGCAGGCTGGGAGTCCTGGTGCCGGGCATGGGCGCCGTGGGGACCTGCCTGATTGCGGGCGTGGAACTGGTCCGAAAGGGGCATTCCAGGCCGTTCGGATCACTCACCCAGATGGGCACGATCCGGCTGGGCAAACGTACGGACGACAATGTCCCGATGATCAAAGATTTTGTCCCGCTCGCAGGGCTGGATGACATCGTCTTTGGCGGTTGGGACATTTACGAAGACAACGCGTACGAAGCGGCCGTGAAAGCCGGTGTGCTCTCGAAGGACGATCTCGATAAGGTCCGGCCTTACCTGGAATCCATCAAACCCATGACCGCGGTTTTTGACAAGAAATATGTCAAGAACCTCGACGGGACAAACAAGAAAACCGGAAAAAACAAGATGGACCTGGCGTCCCAGTTAATGGACGACATGGCCCGGTTCAAGACCGAAAACAAACTGGACCGGATGGTGATGGTCTGGTGCGGCAGCACGGAGACGTATCTGGAATATGATCCGGTCTGGGAAACCGTGGAATCGTTCGAACGCGGCATGGAAATCAATCATGATGCGATCAGTTCAAGCATGATTTATGCCTATGCGGCGATCAAATCCGGAGTTCCCTATGCCAACGGCGCGCCGCATATGTGCAACGACATCCCGGCGCTGGTGCAACTGGCGAAGGACATGAATGTGCCGACCGGCGGCAAGGATTTCAAGACCGGCCAGACGCTCATGAAGACCATTCTCGCGCCCGGATTCAAGAGCCGGATGCTCGGTGTGAAAGGATGGTTCTCGACCAATATTCTCGGTAACCGGGACGGTCTGGTTCTGGACGAACCCCTGTCCTTCCGCTCCAAGGAAGTGACGAAGGCATCCTCTCTCGAATGGATCTTCCAGCCGGATAAATATCCCGAACTGTACGGGGATCTGTATCACAAGATCCGGATCAATTATTACCCCCCGCTTGGAGACAACAAGCAGGCCTGGGACAACATCGATATTTTCGGATGGCTGGGCTATCCCATGTCCATCAAGATCGATTTTCAGTGCCGTGATTCCATCCTCGCCGCACCGGTCGCGCTCGATCTGGCCCTGTTTTTCGATCTGGCGCAGCGTGCGGGCATGAAGGGTATCCAGGAATGGCTGTCTTTCTATTTCAAGAGCCCGATGCATGCCCCGGAACTGTATCCGGAGCATGATATTTTCATCCAGCAGATGAAGCTGAAAAACACCCTCCGCCACATGCGCGGAGAGGCGCTCATCACCCATCTGGGACTGGAGTATTACGATTAATCGGAAAAAAAGAGAACAGATCCGTCTGTTTCGAGTTCCATTTGACTGCGCCGGAACGACAATTCCCGTCAAGGAGAGGCGTTTCGGCGCAGCCTCTATTCAGAGGGTTCCATTCGTTGAAGGACGCAACGCCCTCTTTTTCTGGAGCCGGACATGATTCCCGCGCATCAGACCTATCCCGGATTTTTTTTCTCATTCGAAGGCATCGACGGATCCGGGAAAACCGAACAGAGCGCACGGCTCATCCAGTTTCTGAAGCGTGAGGGCCGTCCCGCCCTCCTTGTGAGGGATCCCGGCGGGACCGGGGTTTCCGAAGAGATTCGCCGGATTTTGCTGAATCCCCAGCATGCCTCCATGTCTCCTGTCACCGAGCTGTTATTATATGAAGCCGCCCGGGCGCAGCTGGTTTCAGAGGTCATCCTGCCCGCGCTCAAGGAGGGTAAAATCGTGATTTCGGACCGGTTTACCGATTCCACCACCGCCTATCAGGGTCACGGAAGGGCCCTGCCGCCGGACCGGGTCGAGGAGGCCAACCGGACCGGCGCGTTGGACCTGCTGCCGGACCGGACGTATTTCTTGGATATCGACTGGGAAGAATCCTGCCTGAGGCGCGAAAGGGAAAGCAAGGTTTCCGACAGGATGGAGAACAACGCGCACGCCTTTTTCGAACGCGTCCGGAACGGTTACCGGGAGATCGCGAAAAAAAACCCCGGGCGGGTGTTGCTGCTGGAGGGGAAAAAACCCAGGGAGATCCTGGAACAGGAAATCCGTCAGGATGTTATAGATATACTGCGGATCGAAGAAAAAGGTTGATCCGGTCAAAAAGATTTATAAATTTATTTAGCTGGAAGAAAAGTACAGTCCATGGAAGGACGGTTTTTATGGCAAGAGCAAAACGCCTCGGAATCCGCCTGGCGCCGGTCGTAATCGGGATCGGCGTCCTGATCGGAATAAACGCGGCAAGCGGCAATGATATTTATACCGTAATCCAGACCTATCTGCCGGATATGAGCAACATCTTCAAGGAGGTCAACAGGCGATATGTGGACAAGGTCGATCCCCAAAAGCTTTTCAAGAGCGGGATCGAGGGCATGCTCAACACGCTGGATCCGTATACCACCTATATGGAAAAAGAGGACAGGGAGCAGCTCGAAATCATGACCGAAGGGAAGTATCACGGTGTGGGACTCCCCATCAATTTCAGGAACAATGCGGTAACCGTCGCGGATCCTCCGTTTATCGGAACGCCTGCCGCGCGGGCCGGTATCCGGGAGGGTGACGAGATCCTCCAGGTAGACGGCGTGGAGACACGCGGGCTGGGACTGAACCGCACGGTTGCAAAAATCCGGGGGCCCGCCGGCACGGAGGTGAAACTGCTCATCCGTCGTGAAGGCGTCGAAAAGCCGATAGAGTTTACCCTTATCCGTGAAAGCATCACGATAGAGGATGTCCGGTTTGCAGGATATATCGGAGAAGGCATCGGTTATATCCAGCTGGTCCGGTTTTCAAAAAATGCGGGACGCGAAGTCCAACAGGCCATCCAGACTCTCGAGGCGCAAAACGAGCTGAAAGGGTTGATTTTGGATCTCAGATCCAATCCCGGGGGCATGCTGGAGACGGCGGTGGAGGTGGCGGATCTGTTTTTACCCAGAAAGGCGACGATCGTGTCCACCCGCGGACGGGATCAGAGTGCGAACCAGGATTTTCAGTCATTTCGCGATCCGGTTTACGGGAAAAGACCGATGATCGTCCTGGTCAACGGCATCAGCGCCTCCGCATCGGAAATCGTAGCCGGCGCGATACAGGATCATGACCGTGGTATTATCGTGGGCGATACCACCTTCGGAAAGGGGCTGGTGCAGACGGTTGTGCCGTTGTCCAATACCTCGGCCCTGAAGATCACGACCGCGAAATATTATACCCCCAGCGGACGCAGCATCCAGAAACAACCGTATTCGATCTGGGGAGATTCGACCGGGGCTGAAAGGAAAAAACGTTTTCAGACGGACGCCGGCAGGCCGGTCAACGGAGGAGGAGGGATCGTTCCCGACATCGTACTCACACGAGAAAGGGTGAGTGATCTGGCCTGGGACCTGCGCAGGAAATCCATGTACTTCAATTTTGCGGTACACTATGCGAATGTGCACGAAGAGCTGAAGGATCATTTCGAGATTACGGAATCCACCCTGAACGATTTCAGGGATTACATCGAGCTGAAAGGCTACCGGTATACGCATCCGTTCGAACGCACGTTGTCGGAATTTAAAGCGGAGTCTGCTGAGAACGGAGGAGAGGAACTCGTTCAGGAGATCGAACGGCTCGAAAAGGCGATTGAAAAATATAAAACAGAGCTGTTTTTGGCCAGCCAACAGGATATCCGGCGGATTTTGAAACAGGAGCTGGCCAGCAAATTGCTGGGTACGGAAAAGGCCGTTGAGATCTGGCTGTCCGAAGACGAGGGCGCCAGGAAGGCGATAGATCTGCTCGGGGATTTGGATCATTATCGGATCGTGCTTGAAGCAAAAGATTGAGAGAATAAAAATGTCGAGTCCCTTTCAAGGGGACCCATTGATGCACCAATAAAAACATAACAGGAGGCGGAATCCATGTCACAAAAATATGTTTATTTCTTTGGGGGCGGTAAAGCCGAGGGAAAGGCTGACATGAAAAACCTGCTGGGCGGCAAGGGCGCCAATTTGGCCGAGATGGCCAATCTGGGGATCCCGGTTCCCGCAGGTTACACCATTACCACCGAGGTGTGTACGTATTATTATCAGCACGGCAGGAAATATCCGGCCGAGCTGGAGGCACAGGTCGAGGCCGCAACGAAAAAAATCGAGAAAATCATGGGAGACCGTTTCGGCGACACGGAAAATCCTCTGCTCCTCTCGGTGCGTTCAGGCGCCAGAAGCTCGATGCCGGGGATGATGGAGACGGTGCTCAACATCGGCCTGACGAGCAAGACGATCAAACCATTGATCAAGAAGACGCAAAATGAACGGTTTGTCTATGACGCCTACCGGCGGCTGATCATGATGTATTCCGATGTGGTAATGGAAAAGGCGGCCGGCATCGAGACCGAAGAAGGCAAGGGAATCCGCATGCAGCTCGAGCATATCATGTCGACCATGAAAAAGAACAGGAAGGTCAAGGATGATACCGAGCTGACGGCCGAAGACCTGAAAGAACTGGTTGAATTGTTCAAGGCCAAGGTCAAAGAAGTGCTCGGCAAGCCGTTTCCGGACGATCCTAAAAAACAATTATGGGGAGGCATCGGTGCGGTATTCCAGAGTTGGAACGGGAAACGGGCCGTCTCATACCGCCGCATCGAAGGGATCCCGGACGAGTGGGGCACGGCGGTCAATGTGCAGGCCATGGTCTTCGGAAATATGGGAGATTCCAGCGCCACGGGCGTCGCATTCACACGCAATCCTGCGACCGGAGAAAACAAGTTTTACGGGGAATGGCTGATCAATGCGCAGGGCGAGGATGTCGTGGCCGGTACCCGGACGCCTTCCCCTCTGAATGAGGACACGAAGAACGAACAAAACTTACATCTGACGTCTCTTGAGAAGTCCATGCCGAAGACTTACAAAGAACTCGATGCGATTCAAAAACGTCTTGAAAAAGAATACAAGGACATGCTCGATATCGAGTTCACGATCCAGGAAGGTCGTCTGTGGATGCTCCAGTGCCGCGTCGGTAAACGGACCGGCACGGCCGCCCTGAATATGGCCATGGACATGCTGAAAGAAAAACTTATCGACGAAAAGCAGGCGGTGCTGCGGCTGTCCCCGCATCAGCTCGATGAACTCCTTCACCCGATCGTGGACCCCGACGTGGAAAAGAAGGCAAAGGCGATCGCCAAGGGGCTTCCGGCGGGTCCGGGTGGCGCTTTCGGACACATCGTTTTCACCGCCGCGGATGCGGTGGCCTGGGGAAAGAAAGGCAAGAAAGTCATCCTGGTTCGTGAAGAGACCAATCCGGAAGATGTCGAGGGAATGCGTGCCGCACAAGGCATCCTGACCGCACGCGGAGGAATGACCTCACATGCCGCGCTCGTGGCCCGCGGTTGGGGAAAATGCTGCATCGTCGGCTGTGGCGCCCTGGAACTCGACACGAAAAAGAAGGTCATGACGGTGGATGGGAAGACGTATCATGAAGGCGATGTAATCACCCTGAACGGCACAAAAGGATACGTCTATGTCGGCGAGCTGGCCATGATCAGCGCTTCGGAAAATCCCCGGTTCGTCCATTTTATGAAAATGGTCGACAAATACCGAACGCTCAAGGTACGCACCAATGTAGACACCCCGGAAGACGCCGAAAAGGCGATCGCTTTCGGTGCGGAGGGAATCGGACTCTTACGAACCGAACATATGTTTTACGGGAAAAATTCCGAAAAACCGCTGTTCTTTTTGAGAAAGATGATCATGTCCAGGACCGAGGCAGAACGGCGTAAGGCCCTCGATGAACTTTTCCCCTTTGTCAAGAAGGACCTCAAAGCCACGATGGCGGCCATGAACGGCATGCCCGTTACGATCCGTCTTCTCGATCCGCCGCTCCATGAATTTGTCCCGAAGGAATCGGACAAACGGACAGAACTGGCAAAAAGCCTCGGCATCAACGCGGCCGAATTCAACCGGCGTGCCGACGCGTTGAGCGAGACCAATCCCATGATGGGGCATCGCGGGGTCCGGCTCGGCGTGACCTTCCCGGAGATTACGGAGATGCAGGTGCGCGCCATACTCGAGGCGGCCGCAGAGCTGGCCAAGGACGGCAAGAAGGTCCTGCCTGAAATCATGGTACCCGTGGTCTCCACCGCCAAAGAACTGGATGACCAGCGCATTCTGGTCGATGAGGTGTACAAGAAAGTGCTGGCGAAATACGGGGTGAAAAAAATCAATTACCTGTACGGGACCATGATCGAAATCCCGCGCGCCGCACTGACCGCCGGCAAGATCGCGCAGAGTGCGGAGTTCTTCTCTTTCGGGACCAATGACATGACACAGATGGGGTTCGGGTTTTCGCGCGACGATATCGGCGGTTTTATGCCGGATTATATCGACAAAGGAATCCTGCCGGTCGATCCGTTCCAGGTTCTGGATCAGGAGGGCATCGGTGAACTGATCGAGATCGGCATCGAACGGGGCAGAAAAGCCCGTCCCGGCCTTAAAGTCGGTATCTGTGGTGAACATGGCGGCGAGCCCGTATCCGTCATGTTCTGCCACCGGGCCGGCATGGATTATGTGTCCTGCTCTCCCTACCGCGTCCCGATAGCGCGGCTTGCCGCCGCACACGCAGCGCTCGCGAAAAAGTAGCAAGAAAAGGAAAAAAGACACCTTTTACGAAGGCCCCGGAATCCGGTCGTGATTCCGGGGTTTTTTTTAATAAAATTTCCAAGAAACCCCTTGACATTCATCCCGGTTTTGATAAATTAAGTCAGCCTAGAGCGGTCGATCAGGCATGTGGATAAGTTGTGAAGAATCCGGGCAACCTCGATCAAGTCCGCCTTTCTCGTTGAAACCATTAAAGATATCCTGGCTTTTACAGGAAAAGAAGAAAGTATATAAACATTTCATTTATATATAATTATAGATATTTATTCTATCCGGATCGGGTTTTATTTCGAGAGGGAGCGCCAAATGTCCGGCCATGTGGAAAAACAAGCGGTTTCTGTGGATAACCTGAGCGCGGAGGGAGTTTGGTCGCAGTGCCTTGACCGGATTCGTGAGAGCGTGAATACCCAGGCGTATCGCACCTGGTTTTTGCCGATCGTTCCACTCAAAGTCGATGCGCAGGGATTGACGATACAGGTACCGAACCAATTTTTCTATGAATGGATGGAGGAACATTATCCCCATATCCTGCGGGACGCCCTATCGAACGTGCTGGGTGAGGGCGCGGTTCCCCTTTACAGCGTACTCCAGGGAGAGTCTCCGGCCGTGGTGTCGGTCGGGACGACGGCGTGGCGGCCGAAACCGGCGGGACAATTTCTGGGAGAGGAGACTTATCTGAACACCCGATACACCTTTGACAGTTTTGTGGAGGGCAAGGGGAATCAGTTTGCCAAGGCGGCGGCCCATGCCGTGGCCGAAGCCCCGGGCGAAACATCCTTTAATCCGCTGGTGCTCTACGGCGGAGTCGGCCTCGGAAAGACCCACCTGATTCAGGCGATCGGCAATTACGCAAAAAAACACAGCACCGGGAAACGGATCCGTTACCTGTCAAGCGAGAAATTCACCATCGAATTCATCAATGCCATCCAGAACAACCGGACTACCGAGTTCAGCCAGATTTACCGGAACGCGGATATCCTGATCGTGGACGACGTCCATTTCTTCCTGAGCAAAGAGCGCACCCAGGATGAATTTTTCCACACCTTCAATGCCCTGCACCAGAAGGGAAAGCAAATCGTGCTTTCCTCGGACAGGCCGCCCAAAGAACTCCGTGGACTCGAGGAGCGGCTCGTTTCCCGGTTCCAGTGGGGCCTGGTCACCGAGATCCAGCCACCCGACCTCGAAACCCGGATAGCGATTCTGCAGCAGAAAGCGGAATTCGACGGCCTGGATCTTTCTCTCGACATCATCGAGTTCATCGCCAGCAACATCACGTCCAATATCCGTGAACTGGAAGGCGCCCTGATCAAGCTGATGGCGTATTCCTCCCTCAGGGGCGTGGATATTTCTCTCGATCTGGTCAAAATGGTCCTCAAGGACATGCTGGAGATGCGGCGGAGGGACATTTCCATCGAGGAAATACAGCGGGCGGTGTGCCGTTATTTTGAAATTCCGGATGACCTGCTTCGCGGAAAGAGCCGGAAGAAAGAAATCGCCTTCGCCCGCCAGCTGGGGATGTTTCTCTGCAAGGAGATGACCCATTATTCCCTCAAAAGCATCGGGCTTCATTTCGGCGGACGGGATCATACGACCGTGATCCACGCCGTCCGGACCATCGGCGACATAACGCGGGATCCGGACCAGACGCGCGTCAGAGATATGGTCGAAATCCTCCGGAAAAAGATCGCGGTGGCGGCCCTGTAAGCACGCGAGGCGCGTTGTTCTTTTCCTCTATCCATCACATCGGGACGTTCACATGATTCTGCTTGCGTGGACAGGCATCCTCTTCTACCTCTCTCAATCCGCGTTGCTGTCAGGCCTGAATCTCGGACTGTTTTCTCTGAGCAAGCTCGAACTCGAGTTCGCGGCCAAAAAAAACGACCCCCGCGCCCTGCGCGTCCTTCAACTCCGGGAAGCGTTGTTTGAATCGGAGCGGTTCAATCCCTGCCGGCATTGCCACCGGCCGGTCATCGTGCGGAATTCGAAGGAGCGTCTGGGCGAACTCATCCAGCGTTTCCGGGTCAGGCCGGGAAAGATCGGGGAGGACATCGTGGATGAAGACGTCATCCTGCTTTGGGGCGAGCGGCCGCGCGTCGTGACGGGTACGGATATCCTGGGACGTCTGCTCCGGGGGATCGCGAAACCGACGGGGTCTGGATAGAACGGATCGGATTCCCGTCAGTGAATGCCGGTACACCGATCAGGATTCGCCCGGATCGTCTGGAATGTCCTGGCGGTCCGTGGAACAGGCGGATCCAAAGCGCCTCTTTCATCTTGCCTGCATTTTTCGTATATTATTCTTCATTTCCGAAGCAGGTGCTTAGGATCATTTGCCGGACCGGGCGCGAACGCCCGGTCCCTGTAACATCCCAGAAAAGAGGAGGAAATCCATGTCCACCATCACAGACATCCATGCACGCGAAATTTTGGACTCGCGGGGCAATCCGACCCTCGAAGTCGAGGTGCTTCTCGAAAGCGGCGCCTTCGGACGCGCGGCCGTGCCGTCGGGTGCGTCCACGGGCGAGAACGAGGCGGTCGAACTCCGCGACGGGGATAAGGCGCGGTACCTGGGCAAAGGCGTAACCCAGGCCGTCGAAAATGTGAACGACACGATTGCGGACGAGCTGATCGGAGAAGACGCCCTGTACCAGACCGATATCGACCAGATGCTCATCGACCTGGATGATACGCCCAACAAATCCCGGCTTGGGGCCAACGCCATACTCGGGGTCTCGCTGGCCACGGCCAAGGCCGCGGCCGAACTGGTCGGCCTGCCCCTCTACCGGTATATCGGCGGCGTAAACGCGAAGACGCTCCCCGTGCCCATGATGAACATCGTCAACGGCGGATCGCACTCGGACGCACCGATCGCCTTTCAGGAATTCATGATCCGCCCCGTGGGCGCCTCCTGTTTCGCCGAAGGCCTCCGGATGGGCGCCGAGATATTCCACAACCTGAAAAAAGTACTGCACGACCGCGGTCTCTCCACCGCCGTGGGCGACGAAGGCGGATTCGCCCCGGCGTTTACAAGTATTGAAGACACGCTCGACACCATCCTGAAAGCCGTCGAGAAGTCCGGGTATAAACCCGGTGAAGACATCATGCTGGCTCTCGATCCTGCAGCTTCTGAATTTTATAAGAACGGCGTCTATGATTACACGATTTTTGAAGGTGAAACCGGCAAAAAGAGGACAACCGAACAGCAAGTGGAATACTTTGCCGAACTCGTTAAAAAATATCCCATTGACTCGGTCGAAGACGGCATGGCCGAGAATGACTGGGACGGATTTAAATTATTGACTCAAAAGCTTGGTTCAAAATGCCAGATTGTGGGTGACGATCTGCTGGTGACGAACGTGCAGTATCTCGAGCGCGCCATCCGCGAAGAGGCGGGCAATGCCATCCTGATCAAGGTCAATCAGATCGGCACCCTGACCGAGACCCTGAATGCCATCGAGATGGCCCACAAGGCCGGATGGGCCGCCGTGGTCTCTCACAGGTCGGGCGAGACCGAAGACACGACGATATCGGACATCGCCGTCGCGGTCAACGCGGGACAGATCAAAACCGGATCGGCCAGCCGGACGGACCGCATCTGCAAATACAACCAGCTCCTGCGGATCGAAGAAGACCTGGGCGATACGGCCGAATATCCCGGCCGGTCATTCAGGAAATAATGCCGTCCCGAGCTAAAAAACATAGAGGGGTGGGCTGGCTGCTCGCACTTGCGGGCTTTCTGGCGCTCCTCTTCTTCCTCTCCACAGGCAGCCGCGGATTCATCCGGCAGATTCAGGTCCGCCGGCAGAAGGCCCGGCTCGAACAGGAAATCGCGCAGCTGAAAGAACAGATCGCGGTCCTCGAAGAGGAAAAGAAAAAACTCCACGATGCGGCGGAGATCGAACGCATCGCGCGCGAGGATTACGGGATGGCCAGGGAAAATGAAAAAGTCTACCGGGTGGTGCCCAAGGAGGATTGATCGTGAACGAATTGCGAAAAACCTTTGTGGCCGGGCTGCTCGTGGCGGTACCCATGGCGCTGACTCTTTTTATTTTCATCTGGCTTTTCCATTTTTTCGACGGCATGCTGGCCGGCCCGGTGACCCACCTGCTACGCAACCTGCGCGTTCACCCCTTTACCGAGCCGATTCCGGGTGTCGGGCTGTTGGTCCTGATTGTGCTCATCCTGCTGGTCGGCACGCTCACACGGAATTATTTCGGGAAGAAACTCTTCTTGATCGGCGATTTCATCGTCACCCGGATTCCCATCATCAACCGGATCTATATCGCGATCCGCGAAATCAGCGAGGCGGTGCTTTCGGAAAAAAGGGAAATTTTCAAGAAGGCGGTGCTGATCGAATATCCCCGTAAAGGTTTGTATTCGATCGCTTTTTTTACGCAGGACACCAGGGGTCCGGTTCAGGACAGGCTGGATGATGACGTGGTCAGCGTATTCGTGCCGACCACACCCAATCCGACGTCCGGATTCCTCCTGTTCGTGCCAAAACGCCATGTCACGGAGCTGGAGATGACGGTCGAGGACGCGCTCAAGCTGGTGATTTCGGGCGGATCTCTTCACCTGAAAGAAAAAAAGGGTATCGATATTCTTTCGGAGAAGCATCGTCAAAAGAACCGGAAAAAGAAAACCGGATTACGCCGTCCCGTCGCGGATCAGGCCTCCTGACGGCCCGGCTGTGCGGCACGGCCGGCCACGGCTTATCCTCATCTGGATGCTGTCCGGTGCGGCCCTTTCGCCGCGTCTGGCCGGTCAGACGGGCCCGTCCGCACAGGATTCCGTGAACACGCGGTATGTCCGCGGACTCAACACCGATGAGTGGGAGGGCAGGCTGGCCTTCCGGAAACAAAACATGCGGGGATTCAGCATGGCGTTACATCAGGCGTTTTCGTCTTCCCGGCTGCTCGTATCGGGCGGCGAGAACCGGTGGAAAGATGAACACCGCCTGATGATGACGCTTTCGAGGCGGCTTTCTCCCTCCTTTTCCCTGGACTTGCTGGGGACGAGCCTGCTTTTTTCGGACAAACAGTCCGGATTCGTCAACGACATCCAGACCCATGTGATCGGCGCGGGCGTGACCTATCGCAGGCCCCTATACCGGATTCCATTTTTTCTGGGAGTCAAGCAAGACCGGCGATACCGGCAGCATGACATCGGCTGGACCGGCATGGCCGGGGCCGACACCCCGCGTTTCAGGATAGGGGATTACGAGAACCGGCTGACCGCCCGGTATGAGACCGATCGTCTCGAACGCCGCAAAAACGACAACCTGACCCTGCACTATGAGATCTCCCGGCAATTTTATACGGACACCAGCGATTCCCTGCGCCTGTCATGGCAGAAAGGACGGCGGGATTATTATATTTCCACGGACGGGGAGATCGAAAGCCGGGACGAACAGGGCCGGACCGCAGAAAACATCCTGGTCTATCGAATCAACGACCATCTCAGGTGTCGGGTCGAAGCCGGTCTTTCGACGCGGGATCTCAATATTCACGTGCTGACCGGACCCAACACGGGTCCGAAACGGCAGCGGAAAGACCTCGGCGTAGAGGGCGCGGTGCGCCTGATCTGGCAGATACGGAGAATCGACGGCGCGCTGTTCTTCCGCTACGCCGGCATGGAAGAGCAGTACGAGCTGGCCGAATCCTTGCCCGGGTCTCCCTATTCGGGCGGGAGTCAGCTGGTCACGCCGGACAACCGGAGCCAGTATACGACCCTTTCCCTCCATAACCGATGGAAAATCACGCCGTCCGACACGCTTTCGCTCGTCACCAGTATACAGCGCCGCCGCTATGACACCCCGGACGAGGCCAATTTCGACGACCGGGATGAACTGCGTCTCCGAACGGACATCCGGGCGGCGCGCCGCTTTTCTTCCGCGCTTTCGGCGCGGGTAACCCTGTCCGCTCATCTCCTGCATCTGGTCTATATATTCGGAGAAAAAAGCGCGGACAATCACTGGACGCGGATATTGCGTCTCAATCCGGTCGCGGTCTGGCAGCCTTCCAAGCGGATCCGGCTGGCCCAGTCCGTCGAGTTGCTGTCAAATTACGTGGATTATGATTTCGAACCGCTGCTTCCCGGCATCCGAAGTTTTGTTTTCAGAAAATTCCAGATCGGAGACAGCCTACAGGTCCATCTGACCGACCGGATGTCCCTGTTCATCCATTACAGACTCGAGCTGGACGAAAACGGCAAGCTGCTGTGGAAGGAATGGCTGGAGCAAAAATTATCGGACAGGAAAAGCCAAACCCTGTATTTGACGTTCGACCTGAAACCCCGGTCCGGATTCCAGATCATGCCCGGATACACCTATTTTCGACGGACGGGGTTTCGGTACCGGATGAGCCCGCAGGGTGAACAGATCCGTGAAACCCAGGCGGATTTCATCAGCCATGGCCCCGTACTGCGGTTTCAATTTAAGGGGCGCAGGTTGTCTCTGATGCTTTCCGGAAACACAAGCGTCACGAAAAGCCTGTCAACCTCGGGACAATTGCTGACCCGGATCGATTGCAGGATGCGATGGTTATTATGAGGAGGGCGCCGGCATGCGGACCCGTTCGGTCCGCCTGAGGAAGGCTCCCGGAAAATCAAGCGATGTCACGCCGACCCGAAATTCTGAAATGCACCGTGTCGAGCTGCCTGACGGAACTCCGATGCGTCGAGAAACTTACCAGCCAGGCGGGAGCACGCCTCTCCCTGTCCCAGGATCAGATTCAGAACCTTGCCATCGCCGTGACCGAGGCGGTCGGGAACGCCATCGTCCACGGAAACCGGAAAGATCCGAAGAAGAAGGTGGGGGTGGTTTTCCGGCTTTTACCGGATTCGGTCGAGGTGTCCGTGACGGACGAGGGAAAGGGATTCGATCCGGGACGGATCGACGACCCGCTCGAACCCGCCAATCTTATGAAAGAGAACGGCCGGGGGATTTTCATCCTCAAGAACCTGATGGATGAGGTGCAATTCGACTTCTCACCGAAAGGCACCACGCTGCGCATGGTCATGAAGATCCGCAGGGACGCGGATTGAAGGGGAAAAGTCCGGAGTTGCGAGGCGAAAGCAGGAAAGCGGAGAAGACCTTTTTCATCCCATGAAACGGATCAACCTCAAGACCCTTTCACGTTCCGGGTTGGACGAGTGGATCCTGTCCGTCGGCGAGAAGAAATTCCGCGCTGCGCAGCTCTGGTCGTGGATGTATCAGAAAAACGAGACGGATTTCACGCGGATGACGGATCTCGCCCGGGATTTCCGCGGGAAACTGGAAGAGACCGCGGAAGCCGGGACGCTGGTCCTGGAGAATCTCCGGGTGTCCGCTGCGTCGGGCACGCGGAAGTATCTCTGGCGGCTGGAGGACGGCCTGCGGGTCGAATCGGTATTCATCCCGGACGGCGTCCGGCGCACCGTATGCGTCTCGAGCCAGGTGGGATGCGCGATGGGCTGCACCTTCTGCGCGACCGGCACCATGGGGTTTGTCCGGAACCTGTCCGCCTTCGAGATCCTCGAGCAGTTTCTGGGCGTGTGGCGCGATGTCGGAGAAAAACCCACGAATATCGTGGTCATGGGCATGGGCGAACCGTTCCTGAATTACGACGCGGTGATCCGGGCCATGACCATCCTGAATCATCAGGAAGGGTCGGCCATGGGCGCGCGAAAGATCACCCTCTCCACGTCCGGGATCGTCCCCCAGATCCTCCGGTTCGCGGAGGAAAAACAGCCGTTTCAGCTCGCGATCTCCCTGAACGCCTCGTCCGATGCGCAGCGTTCCGAGATCATGCCCGTCAACCGGACTTATCCCCTCGCTCCGCTGCTGGAGGCCGCGAAGCGGTATGCGCGCTCCAGCCGCAGGCGGCTCACGTTCGAATATGTCCTGCTCGGGGGATTCAACGATTCGGCGGAAGACGCGAGACGCCTCCGCCGGTTGCTCCACGGCCTTCCCTGCAAGATCAATCTCATCGCCTTCAATCCGACGTCCGGTCGTTTTGTCCGGCCTCCGGACGAAAGGATTCATGAATTCGCGGAGCGCATCCGTCCGCTCTGCGCGCCGGTCACGCTCCGCCTGAGCAGGGGGGACGACATCGACGGGGCCTGCGGTCAACTGGCCGTGAAACAGAGGGGTTCCCGGAGGGAATGAGTCCGAAGGGTTTGTTTGTCACCCTTCGACTCCGCCCAGGGTGACATGGTTGCCGGTCAGGGGGAGACGGATTGCGAGAGATAGGCCGCCGCGCCCTGGGGATCGGGCGCGTAGAAATCCGCGCCGATCTGCGCGCAGAACTGCGGATTGACCGGAGCCCCGCCCACGAGCACCTTCGTATCCGGGAATTGTTCCTTGATCGCCCGGACGCTCTTCTCCATGCCGGCCATGGTGGTCGTCAACAGCGCACTGAGTCCCACGAAACAGCCGGGATGATCCGCGACCGCCTGGAGGAATTTGTCCGTGGGCACATCCACCCCGAGATCGATGACTTCGAACCCGTAGCCCTTGATCGTCATCGAAACCAGATTTTTCCCGATGTCATGCAAATCCCCCGAGACCGTCCCGATGACGAAGCGGCCCCGGTGTTTCACCTCCCCGGACTCCAGATACGGCTGCAGGTGTTTCATCGCGGTGTTCATGGCCCGGGCGGCCATCAACAGTTCGGGCACGAAGACTTTGTTTTCCCCGAATTTCCGGCCGATCCGCTCCATGCCGAGCATGCAGCCGTCCAGGATGACGGCGGGCTTCAAACCCGCCTGCAGGGCCGCCGCGGTGATTTCATCCGTGCCGTCCTGGTCCTTCATGTCCGGCGGGAAGGGTGACGTCCGGTCGACCTTTCCTTTTTCCACACACAGGGCGATTTTTTCGACCACATCAACCATAAATCATCTCCTCAGGTTTCGTGTAATCCGGATTCCCGGAGGACGACGGGTGTGATGCTTTCCCAAAGGACCGGCATCAGATGGATCCCCCGGACTCCTTCCATTTGCCGGACGGACCGGATGATGTCCGCGGCCATCCGGACGCCTTCTCCGGCCGGATCCGGGGCGTTTTTCATCCGGTCGATGTATTCGGGATGGATCCGGACGCCGGGGACCTCTTCCTTCATGTATTCCAGGGCCTTCGCGGATTTGACCGGCATGACGCCGGCCAGGATGGCCGTTTTTTCATGCAGGCCGGATTTGCGGACATGTTCCATCCACCGCGCAAACCGCTCCGGGTCGAAGACGGGCTGGGTCTGGATGAAGCGGGCACCGGCCCGGATTTTCTTGTCCAGCCGGAGGAGACGCATCTCGAAGGGTTCGGCGAAGGGATTCGCGGCCGCCCCGATGGTGAAGCGGGGGACGGTTTTCATCGGTTCGCCCGAGAGCAGGAACCCCGCGTTCATCCGGGCCACGGTCGCCACGAGCTGGACGGAATCGAGATCGAACACGCCCCGGGCCTCGGGCTGATCGCCGAAGGATTGATAGTCCCCGGTGAGACAGAGCACGTTTTCGATCCCCAGCGCGGCCGCGCCCAGCAGGTCGCCCTGGATGGCGAGCCGGTTGCGGTCGCGGCAGGTCATCTGGATGATCGGTTCCACGCCCTCGTCCAGCAAAATTTTTGCGGAAGCGATGCTCGACATCCTCACGATCGCGGTCTGATTGTCCGTGATGTTGACCGCGTCCACACAGCCCCGGAAATGGGCGGATTTCTTGCGGATCACGTCGCCGTTCGGACTCTGGGGCGGTCCCATTTCTCCGCAGACGACGAAGCGGTTCGAATCGAGTTTTTCTCGGAAGGTCATGAACGGACGCCGCTTTCCTTTTTGGATTTGCGGAGGAAGAGGACCGGGGGTTCGATCCGTCTGGTGAATACATTCAGCCAGGCGGATGTGCCCTCCAGCTCCCAGTTGTGTATTTTCTGGATGGCCCGGAGTGCGGATACACGGCGCATCATCCGGGATCGTTTGTGAATCAGAAACCAGACGCAGTTCCGTTCCGGATAGACTTCGCACCGGCCGTTGTCCCGCGTGCCGCCGCACGGGCCGTTGCGCAGCCGTTTGGGGCATCGCTGGCAGCAGACCAGGGCGGTGGAGGACAGGATGCATTCCCCGCAACGTTGGCATCCGAACAGGGGCACCTTGACGACATCCTCGCAAAAGAGGAGGAAGCGGGACAGGCGTCTCTCTCCGGGAGAAATCCGCTTCTTCCGCCGGGTTATAAAATCTTCCACCAAATTTTCGGGCATGGCGTATATTCCTTTTTTGCATGCGTTCGGCGATCCCGTTTTCCCTGCCCTGTGACAGGAGGGCCTCGTCCCGGGCGGACGAAAAAAGGGGCCGGCGGGACTTCACCGGTACTCTCGCGCGGATCAGGAGTAGAAGGACATCACCCGCATCACCACATCGTATCCCTCGAGCGCGAGAATGTCCCTCAGGCAGCGCAGGGCTGGATGGTCTACGGGCAGGATCCGGTAATTCCGCCTGACCGAGCCGATGACTGTGTTGAGGCCGAGCGGCATGGCCAGCGTCAGGAAGGCGCTCTCGAGCGGTCCGCGGACCGGCGAGCCGTCCGCGCATTTGGAAGGGAGCATGACGGTGAAGTTGCTGAGTCCGACCGACAGGCTCACGCCGTTCAGTTCCGGATCGCCATGGATCAGCCGCAGGGATTCCATCAGCCGCCTGAAGTTCCCGTCCAGATCGCTGCCGATGGGCATGATGCCGGGGTCGAGTATGCAGGCGTCCGCCGTGAATCCATCTATGCGTTCCGCCGCGATCCTTACGAAATCCCGCGCCGTCCGGTACGTTTCCTCCGCGGTGTGGTTCATCCGTGCTTCACCGCCGGCATCGATCCGCTCCGTGACGAGCAGGATCGGGATGAAAGGCCGGATCCTGTACAGATCGAACATGGCGACCCGCGTCCAGGCGATCGAGTTCAGGATGGGCCTTTTGCCGTCCGCCCGCCCGGGATCGTAAGCCTCCAGCCCGGCAGCCGCGATCTCCGGATCGGGCGTGTCGATAGACAGGGGTTTCGCGGTGACCTGCTGGATCTTCCGGACGAGGTCGGCCATGAATCCCGGAGGTCGCCGGCCGACATTGACGTCGATATAGGCGGCGCCTTTCTCATCCTGAGACCGGGCCAGATCGAGGATCTCGTCGATTTTCCCCGCTTCAAACAGTTCGTGTGTCGAAGGCACGGAATCGTTGATCGATTCGCCGATAATCGTTAATCCCGGTATGGGCATCGCATGCTCCGAAATTATTTTTGTTCGAGAAACCATTATTTTATACAAAAAAATTGTCCTGAAAAATACAAAAGGAATCCTTCTTTATCAAGATATTTTCCCTCGTGTGGTTTTCTCCGGAACAATCCGGCCGAGGGAGAAACGGAACGGGCGGATTTTTTTATTGACAAATTCAGGGAAATGTATCATATTTCTTTTGTCATTCTTTTCAGATCCATAATCACGGCTTTTTTTCTTCACGCTCACCAGCATGGGAGGGGAGATGAAAACGTATTCATCCATCAGGGGGTACCGTTTTTTCAGGATCGGACTGATACTGGCCGCGCTCGCGGTGATGGGGCTCGGGGCGCAAATCCCCCCGGGGACCTGGCATTGCATCCAGGCGGAGCATGCCGATTCCGCGTTTACCGATTTCGACGCCACGTTCGAGATCGTCGACGCGGAATACTATCAGGCCACTTTCCAGAGCGGACGGTACAACGGAACCTCGAATACCCGGTATGAATATTCGGCTTCCGGGGACACCCTGTTGACCCGGATGCCTCAAGAGATTATCCTGAGCGGAGGTTCTTCATCCTATTCGGGCGGGGAAAAGATTTATGATTATTACATGATCTGCTCCCAAGAGTTATGGGATAAGGCGGCCCAGGTCGCGCTCGGCTGGGGATATCCCGAAGGGGCGACCGGAAGCAAAATCCATTTTTCCGTCCACGGAGACACCCTCCTCGAATTGAAGAGCGTGGACGGAAGAACCGTGCTCTCCTACACCGCGGGCGCGAAACGGCCGAGGCACAACCCGGTGGCCTTCGCGGTGAACATGAAAATCCAGCAGCAACTGGGGAATTTCAATCCCGGGGCGGGAGACCGCGTCGTGGTGCGTGGCGATTTCAACGACTGGGCTACGGACGGGCTCGCGATGGAAGAGACCGACACCCCCGGGATCTACGGCGCCGTCCGCGATTTTCCGGGAAGCAGCGTGGGCACGGCATACACGTACAAGTACGTGATCCTGAAATCCGGTGACGGGGAGATCGTCGAATCCGACCCGGCCCGGTCCTTTGTCCTCGAAGGACACGGCAACACCCTGGGGATCGCCTGTTTCGACCGGCGTGCCCGCGCGGATGAGGTCGAGGCCCTTGTCGTGACCGCGAATCCCGATAAAGAACGCCGTCCGGCGACGGCCTATAACCCGGCGCTCGGCACCTTTCTCGTGGTGTGGCAGACCGAGGCCGATGATGTGCACGGCCGGCTTCTCCGGAACGACGGATCCCCGGAAGGCCCGGCCTTCCCCATCGCCTCCGGTACACACCGGGAATTCTATCCCCAGGCGGCATACAACACCCGCAGGAATGAATGGCTGGTGGTCTGGCAGGACGACCGGAACGAAAAATGGGACATATACGGCGTCCGCCTCTCCCCGGCGGGGGAAAAACGGGTCTCGCCGGAATCCGAACCCGACCTGAGCTTCGCAGTCAGCAAACATGACAGCAGTCAGAATACGCCCAGAATCGCCTATAACGATCTCGAAGACACCTATCTCGTCGTGTGGGTGGATTTTCGTAACGCGCAGCGCAGCGACTGGGGATTTCAGGTGAATACGGATGTGTACGGCCAGCGGGTGGCCGCCACGGGGGCGTTGATGGATCCGGGAGACATCCCGGTCGCATTCAACGCCCACTATGACGAGCGGTATTGCGACGTCGCCTTTTGCGGCACGGCCGGGAAGAGGCTGAACGAATGGCTGGTCGTCTTCTCCCGTTCCGAATGGGCGAGTTACGGCGGCGGCCGGATCTGGGGGGTCCGAATCGACGGCAAGAAAGGGGTCCGTTTGAACACCTGGGGAGAAGAAATTCCCGCGGCATTGGGCAAACCGATGGGACCCATCAAGCCGCCGTTCATGCCCGAATTCCCGATCGGGTGGGACGGACAGGATTTATGGGGCATGCTGTCTTATTTTCAGGGCAGCCCGCACGTCGAGAGCAACGACGACGCTCCCCTCGAAAGTATCGCCGCCAAGGCCTCCGCGGACCGGTATCCCATTCCCGAATTCCTCGTGGTATGGACGGAATCGCGTTCCGGCATGGACCAGGACATTTATTCGCAGCGTGTCGCCTATTTCCCGGATTCGACGGCCTATCGGCTCGGCTTCAAATCCGCGCGCGGCCCGGACAGCCTGTTCACCGCGGTGCTGCTGGACCGGGACGGGAACTGGCCCGCGGATCCCATGGCCTGGATCACCTGGCCGAACTACCGGGTCAGTGAGGACCCCTTCGAACAGAGCTGGAACAATGTTTCCTACAGCGCCAATGACGGGTCATTCCTGGTTTTGTGGAACGACTGGCGTGCCACGCGATGGAACGGGGAATGGGGCCCCCACATCCCGGCGGCCGACATCTACGGCCAGCGCGCCTATCTCAATCCCGCGGACTCCTCCCTCGTCTGGGTCGATCACGACGGTTCCTGGACCGGATCGCCCCTCAACACGCCCATCGCCTTCACGGACGCCAACGAGGGCAACCGGAGTTACCCGGCCGTGGCGTTCGGCGTCCATGCGGACGCCTATCTCGTGGCGTATGAATACACGGAGACGGACACAAGCGCCAACGTCGATATCGTGGCCAACCTGTATCAGGGAGCGCCCCCGGCGCCGCCCACGGCCGTGGACGGGGAGGCGACGCCCGGACCCTCCGGATTCACGCTCGGCCAGAACTATCCCAATCCCTTCAATCCCGACACCCGGATCGCCTATGTCCTGAAATCCGGGGGACGGGTCACCCTGCGCGTCTACGATATCCTCGGACGGGAGGTCGCGACCTTGTTCGACGGGCCGCAGGGCCCGGGCGCCTATCAGGTGTATTGGGACGGACGCATGGCCTCAGGCGCCCCGGCCGCATCGGGGGTGTACATCGCACGCCTGACATGGACGAAGGCCGGGGAGAGCATCCACCTGAACAGGAAGATGGTGCTCTCTCGTTGAAATCCGAGAGATAACCCCCACGTCCGCACGAGGCGGACGATCCCCCTGGGTCAAGGGGGACAAAAAAAGAGACCGGATGTTTTTTGCCCCTCCTTGCCAGGGAGGGGAGGCCCGCCTCAGGCGGGGCGGGGAGGTCGAAACCGGGCGCACACGACCGGTCTTTTCCGCCGGGATGGAGACTGCGCCCGACACAGTTCCCCGGGTTTGAAATCGTGATCCTGAAGGAGGCCTTTCCCGGCGGGAGGCCTCCTTTTTTCCGTCCCGGGGTATCGCGCATGAGACGGGGATCATCCAGGAACATTCCCAGAAGAAGGATCCATCCGTGACGGGTTTCGATGCGCTGTCCCATCCGCTCGCCCTTTTGATTTTCGGGCTCACCCTGATTCTTCCCATACTTGTCGGATTCCTGACGATGCGGCGCACGAAGAACCAGTCCGATTTTTTCATCGGCGGCCGGGCGATGAACCGGGTCGTGGTCGCCCTTTCCGCGGTTTCCTCGGGGCGGTCTTCCTGGCTCGTGCTCGGGGTCAGCGGCATGGCCTATACCCTCGGCGCGGGCGCGGTCTGGGCGGTGGCCGGATACACGCTGGCCGAGATGATCCTGTTCGTGACCGTGGGGAGGAGGCTGCGCGAAGAGACCGAAAGGCTGAATTCGCTGACCCTGCTGGATTATTTCGAGTCCCGGTTCCGGGATTCCCGTCACCTCATCCGCATCACCGGTGCGGCGATTATCGGCATTTTCATCACGGCCTATGTGGCGGCCCAGCTCAATGCGGGCGCCCGGTCGCTGGGAACGGCTTTCGACATCGGCTTCCCGTTCGCGCTGGCCCTGTCCGTCCTCCTCATCCTGATCTACATGGTCCTCGGCGGATTCATCGCCGTGGCCTACAACGACGTGATCCGTGCGGGGATCATGGTGTTCGGGCTCCTGATCTTTCCGGCCGTCGGACTGATCCGGATCGGCGGGCCGGGCGCGCTTGCCGGCACGCTCTCCGCCCTCGACCCCAGGATGATCGATCCGTTCTCACTCGGAGCGGGCGCGCTGATCGGCTTCCTCGGCATCGGGCTCGGCTCGCCCGGCCAGCCGCATATCCTCGTGCGCTACATGGCGATCGATGACCCCAGGCGGCTGACCCATTCGGCCGCGATCGGCACGCTCTGGAACGTCCTGATGGGGCTGGGCGCGGTGATGATCGGGCTGCTCGGACGGGCGTCGATCCCGGATGTCCGTGACCTGCCGGGCGGGGATCCGGAGATGGTCTATCTGGTCCTCTCTTCCGCGTATTTCGGCCCGGTCCTCTTCGGCCTTTTGGCCGGCGGGATTTTCGCGGCGATCCTGTCCACGGCGGATTCGCAGCTGCTGGTCGTGGCGTCCACCTTCGTGCGGGACGTGTACGAGAAAATCTGGAAGAAAGGGGCCGGGATCCCGGAACCCGACCGGCTCCGGCTGAGCCGGCGGGTGGTGCTGATGTCGGGACTCCTGTCCATGATCCTCGCCTGTTTCGCCAAGGACATCATCTTCTGGCTGGTGCTCTTCGCCTGGGGCGGGCTGGGCGCCTCGATCGGCACGGCCGTGATCTTTTCCCTCTACTGGAAAGGGACGACGCGCCTGGGCGTGTTCGCGGGCATGATCACGGGCACGGCCGTCACCCTCGTCTGGCGGCTCTGGCTGAAAACCCCGACCGGCATCTATGAACTGATCCCCGCGTTTTTCCTGTCCGCCCTTTCGATCCTCCTCGTCAGCCGCCTCACCCGGCATCCGGGGGACGAGACCGGACCGGACGTGTAACTTTTTCCCGGAGTTTCCGTTTACTCACAAAACCATCCCATTTCAAGGGAGTTCGAAATGCCGCGACCCAGGAACATTCCATCCCGTCCATCGCTTTTCCGGATCCTTCCGCTCCTGGCCGCCGGGACGATCCTCCTCTCCGGATGCAAGGAGGCGGAGATCCTCGGCGGGCCGGTCCAGTCCGGACGGCTCACGGACGGGGTGTTTGAAGGAACCGCCGGATCCGGACCGAACAAGGCCGCGGTGCGCGTGACCGTCGAAGACAGGCGGATTACCCGCGTCGAAATCCTCAGCCATGACGCCTGGAAGGGCAGGAAGGCCGAACCGGTCATTCCCGGACGGATCGTGCAGGCGCAATCCACGAACGTGGAGGCGGTGACCGGCGCGACGAACAGCAGCCGGGTGATCATGAACGCCGTCCAGGACGCCGTCGAAAAAGCCTGTTCGTCCGACCCATCCCCGAAGGAGTAACGCATGAAAACAATGATCGTCTATCAATCCATGCACGGATGCACCGAAAAGTGCGCCGCGAAATTACAGGCCGTTCTGCCGGGCGGGGCGGATGTCGTCAACCTGAAGGAGACGAAAAAGGCGGATCCGCAACAGTATGACGCGGTGATCATCGGCGGATCGATCCACGCGGGCCGGATTCAGGGCGGGATCAAGAGATTCTGCGCCGCGCACCGGGAGACGCTCCTCGAGAAGAAGCTCGGCCTTTTCCTCTGCTGCATGGAAGAAGAACAGGCGCAGAAGCAGTTCGATGAGAATTTTCCCGAACCGCTCCGGAAGCACGCGAAGGCCCAAGGCATCTTCGGCGGCGAATTCGATTTCGAGAGGATGAACTTCATTGCCAGGACGATCGTGAAGAAGGTGTCGGGCATGACCGAGAGCGTGTCCAAAATCTCGGAAGAGGCGATCCGGAAATTTGTTGAGGACTTGAAATAGAATCCGCCACAAGGGGCTGTATCCAAAGTCCAATTTCACCCGTTTTGTCATCCCCGTCCGCCAAGGCGGACGGGGATCTTCTTGGCCTCAAAAAAGATACCGGCCGAAAGATTCTCGTTTTCATCGAGAAAAAGAGAGCCGGCATGACAACATGACTTTGGATACAGCCCCCGCTCCCCCGGGTTCCACATCCGGAGTCCCGGGAAGTGGACCCTTTCCTGTCAAACGCGACTTCAGAGCGGCTTCACCGGCACGTAGATGTCCACGATGTGTTTGTGTTCGGGATGCTCCTTGGGATCGTTCAGACACAGTTCGAAACAGGGGCGGTCGTCCGGCTGATACCCGCTCTCCGGCAACCATCCCGCATACAGCGCATTCCACGCCTCGCCGAATTCATCCGCGCTCAGCTCGAAATGTCCGATGCCGTATTTCCCGGCCGGGATGGTCATCTTTCCGATCTCTCCGCCCACTTGCGTGTCTTCGGGAACGGTGATGCAGACGCTGATCCGAAGCTTCTCTTCCTCCGTGATTTCGGGATTGTCGTGATAAATGATGAACGACTTGGTTTCCGGGAAACGGAGAAGATTCCGCGGTCCCGCCCAGCGCAGCAGTTTGTCGAAGAGTCCCTTGAACAGCGCCTCGTTTCCGGCGTAGGAGCCGACATGCCGCACGTACGCGGCGGTCATTTCGGGACAATCCCGAACCGTGACTTCGCAGTGGAAACGGTTTTTTTCCTTCATTTCGATCCTCCATCTTGGGGGTTGTGTGATGGATCCAAGATAGAGGAGACAGACCTGAAAAGCTTTTCCCGGATTGCCGACCGGTTGGCAATCCTTGCGGTCTGTTTGACCGATCTTGCTTTCAAGATGCCCGCCCGAACGCCACCGGCTGGCGCTCATGCCGAACGTGTCCCTGAATGCCCGGGCGAAAGGCGCGTACCCTGAAAAACCGCAATCGAACGCCACCTCGATGATCGATTTGTCGGGGTTGTTGACGAGCAACCCCGCGGCCCGCTCGATGCGGATGCGCTGAATGAACTGATTCAGGGTCTCTCCGATCTGCGCGGCGAAAATGCGGTGAAAATGGTATTTTGAAAAATTGGCCACGCCGGCGAGTTCTTCGAGCGTCATCGGACGATCCAGGTTTTGTTCGATGTAATCGATCACCCGGTTGATCCGTGCGGTGTATTCGTTTCCCAGGGACTGATTTTTCATGACGGCTTTGCCTTCACAAATCCTGCCGGGCCGATCCAACCCGGTCCGGATTTTTGATTCGAGACAGGGAACCCTTATGTCCTCAAACCCGCCCGGACAGTGTATCTCTGCCTTCCCGCAGGGGATCGCCCCCCGGAACGGCGGGGTCTTCCGGGTCACATGTTGATGTCCGGTTTCAGATTCTTCTCCGCGCGTTCCACCACCTTGCGGATGCGCTTCTCCCGCGTCTCTGCCCGTTTCGCATCCGCCACCCAGCGGAGGTAGAGCTTCCGGTAGGACGGCGCGAATCCCTCGAAATTTTCCTTTGCCGGCGGAATCCTCTCCAGCGCCGCGCGGAGGTCGGGCGGGATCCCGGTTTCATCGGGGATGGACCGATCCTTCTCCCATTCCCCGGACCGCTTCGCCGCTTCGACCCGGGCGAAACCGGCTTCGGTCATCCGACCTTCCCGGATCATCTTTTCCACGCCCTGATTTTTTTCGAGCCAGGCGCGCCATTCCCCGCGGGTGGCGGCGTACACTTGTTCCGGTTCGTTCATCCACCGCATCCTCAAAATGACAGGCTTTGACACGTGCAAGACGAGCGCTTTCCGCATCGTCGGAACAATATAACGCGGCGCGGCATGCATTTCAATCTCTTTGTTGACTGTCCCGGCGGTTTTTGTTACATTCATGGGATACGATTCCCGGAATGACCCTTTCTAAAAATCCTTGAGAAGGAAAGTTTTCCATGATCGATTTACGCAGCGACACGGTCACCCGCCCCACGGCCGGGATGCGCCGGGCCATGGCCGAGGCCGAGGTGGGCGACGATGTGCTCGGCGACGATCCCACGGTGAACCGGCTCCAGGAGACCGTGGCCGCGATGCTCGGCAAAGAAGCCGGACTCTTCGTCCCCTCAGGCACGATGGCCAATCAGATCGCGGTCAAGACCCACACACGCCCCGGCGACGAGGTGATCTGCGAGGCGGGCGCGCATGTATATGTGTATGAGGCCGGGGCGCCCGCCTTCCTCTCGGGCGTGCAGATGCGGCCGATCGCGGGGAAACACGGCGTCATGGACGTGGCGGATGTGGAGGCGGCGATTCGTCCCCAAAACGTCCATCATCCTGTTTCGCGGCTTATCTGTCTCGAGAACACGCACAACCGCGCCGGAGGCACGGTCTGCCCGATCGAAAATATCCGGGAAATCCGTGCGCTGGCGGACCGCACCGGACTCCGCATGCATCTCGACGGCGCGCGGCTGTGGAACGCGCATGTCGCGACGGGAATTCCCTTGGCCGAATATGCCGGATATTTCGATTCCGTGTCGGTGTGTTTTTCCAAAGGCCTGGGCGCGCCGGTCGGCAGCCTGATCGCGGGAGACGGGGCGTTCATCCGGGACGCCCGGCGGTTTCGGAAAATCTTCGGCGGGGGCATGCGCCAGGCGGGGATCCTCGCGGCGGCCGCGCTGTACGCGGTGGAGCATCACCTCCGCCGACTCGGAGAGGATCACGCGCGCGCCGGACGACTCGCCGGGGCCCTCTCCGCCTTCGACGGGGTGGACGTCGACCTGGAATCCGTCCAGACCAACATCCTCTTCTTTTCCGTCGCCTCCGGGATCGGGAGCGCGGAACGCATCGTGGAGCGGCTCCGGGAACAGGGGATTCTGGTGCTGGCGCTTCCGCCCCGCGGCATCCGCGCGGTGACCCATCTGGATGTGGAGGAACGGGACATCGAAACGGTGATCGCCGCGCTACCCCGGATATTTTCCGCGTAATCTCCCGGCATCCGGATTGAACGGGATGCGGATGGGTCGTCCCGTGATTCCGGCGGGAGACAGGAAGAACACGCGTTTTTCAGACAGGAAAAGAGTCGACAAGGAGGTGTGCGGCATGCGTTCCCGGGATTCGAATCGCGATCAGGATGAACAGGCAGGGATGGAACAACTGGTTTCGACGCTCGTCCACGGATTCAGGAATCCGCTTTCCTCCATCAAAATGGGGCTCACGACGCTGCAGGCCCGCGCGGCCGCGACCGAAGCGGACCGCCGGATCCTCGACGTTTCGCTCCGGGAGGTCGCGCATCTCGAACGGATGCTGAAGGATCTCGAGGAGGCATTCCGTTCCTCCGAGCCCCGGCTGATCCGGACCGGCCTCAACGCACCGGTCCGCCAGGCACTCGGCCGGGCCGCCCCCATGTTCCGGGAAAAGGGCGTGATCCTCGAGGCGGACCTGGCCGACAGCCTTCCAAATGCGGATCTCGACACCGGGAAGGTCGAATCGCTTTTCCTCAAGTTGTTCCTGAACGCCCTCGAGGCGTCCGGACCGGGATGCCGGGTCGCGGTGCGGACGCGTCCGGATCCTTCAGGAAAAATCCTGATCGCGGAGGTCGAAGACGACGGCCGCGGCATGCCGCCCGGGATCCTGGAACGCGCCACGGAGCCGTTTTTTTCCACCGGGAACGGGAAGCCGGGGCTGGGGCTGACCGCGGCCGAACGGATTGCGAAGCTGCACGGCGGGACGATCGAGATCGTGAGCGAGCCGGGCTGCGGGACGACCGTGACCCTTTGGATCCCCGTCCGGGGGTGAGCGCGGGAGGTCATGCACGGCGGGGGGAGGAAACAGAAAGCCGTGATGCGTGATGGGGGAAGTTCAGGCCAGGTCGGGAGTGCAACTCCCTCCCAGCCAATAAAGCCGTGACGCGTGACACGTGACGCGTGACAAGAAACACGTGAAGGGTAAAGTTTTTGAACAGAAAATCTTCCCTCCCGCCCCGTAGATTCCTGCTTCCGCAGGAAAGACAAGTTGTCGGGCGGGGTTTTACACCCCGGCGGCCTTTTCAGGAGATTTTGCGTCAGCCGCGATTTTTTGGGCGCCTTTTTTTGAAAAAAGGTGTAAAAAGAACCTGCGATTCCCTGGCCGCCCGCGCAAAAGATGCCCGACAGAAGATCTCTGGCATGACAAATGAGGGGTGAAGGGATTGTCCAAGAAACTCACGAAAAACAAAAAGGTTACACACTACCCGATACCGGGATTGCCCGCGAAAACCCACGAAAAAAAGGTTGCTTCTTTTCTCCCGATCGCGTAAGTTGAATTCCATGAAATCGCTAAACGAACGCATCCGTGAAACGATACACGCGCAAAACTCCCTGGTCTGCGTGGGCCTCGACACCGACCCCGGGAAAATCCCCGCCCATTTGACCCGGCAGTCCGATCCCGTATTCACATTCAACAAACGGATCATCGACGCGACCGCCGGCCTGGTAGCCGCGTACAAACCCAACCTGGCCTTCTACGAGGCGCTCGGCGCCGAGGGATGGGACATCCTGAGCCGCACGGTCCGGTATATCCCGGAGGGCATCCTCAAGATCGGAGACGCCAAACGGGGGGACATCGGCTCCACCGCGGCCCGGTACGCGGACGCCCTGTTCGGACTGGGCTTCGACGCCGTGACGGTCAGCCCGTATCTCGGGGGCGATTCCGTCTCCCCCTTCCTCGAAGATCCGCGGCGGGGCGCATTCATCCTCTGCCTGACCTCCAATCCCGGATCGCGCGACCTCCAGTATCTGGAATCCGGGGGACGCCCCCTCTATCTGCACGTGGCGGAAAAAATCCGGGACTGGAACGGGAAGGACAACTGCGGCCTGGTGGCGGGCGCCACCCATCCCGAAGAACTGGCCGGCATCCGGGAGGCGGCCCCCGCGATCCCCTTCCTCATCCCGGGCGTGGGCGCGCAGGGCGGCGATCTCGAGGGCGCCGTCCGTTCCGGCACGGACGCTTCGGGCGGGATGGCCGTCATCAATTCGAGCCGCGGCATCCTCTATGCCTCCCGGGGCGAGGATTTCGCCGATGCGGCGCGCGAAGAAACCCGCAAACTCAGGGACGCCATCAACGCCATCCGAAACCGGTGAGGATCCAGCATGTCCATTCCAAAAGAAAAAATCATCTCCCTTTTCAAGGAAACCGGTGCGCTGCTCGAAGGCCACTTCCTCCTGACAAGCGGGCTTCACAGCGGCACCTATTTTCAATGCGCGAAGGTGTTCCAGTATCCCCGGCACGCCGAAACGCTGTGCAGACACCTTGCGGATCATTTCCGGAGTGAGCGGATCGACACGGTGGTTTCCCCGGCGGTCGGCGGGATCGTGGCGGGCCAGGAGACGGCCCGGCTTTTGGGCGTCCGTTCGATTTTCACGGAGCGTGCGGAGGGAAAAATGACGCTGCGCCGGGGATTCGAGGTCCGGCCCGGAGAGCGGATCCTCGTGATCGAGGACGTGACCACGACCGGCGGCTCGGTCAAGGAGGTGATCGCCGCGATGAGAGACGCCGGAGCGGAGGTGATCGCGGTCGGGGCGGTCGTGGACCGCAGCGGCGGGAATGTCCGGTTCGACGTGCCCTATCATTCCCTCCTCAGGCTGGAGGTGGCGGTCTACCCGCCCGAATCCTGCCCCCTCTGCGCGCTGGGAACGCCGGCCGTGAAACCCGGCAGCCGGGGATTGAAATCCGGATGATGCCTTAAAAGGGAAACCATTTAACCGGCAAGGTGTTTCAGGCTGTCCGTCAGCTCCCGGACCTGACTCTCGGACGGGGTTCTGTCGTGATCGGTCACCCGGCAGACCAGGATGTCCATACCCCCGCGTTCCAGCCGGCTCATCGTCACATCAAAGTCGTCGAACACCGCGAGAACTTCCCGGAGCGACACCCTGTCATGGGGATAGGCAATCCCGATCAGCATGGCCTGACAGCGGAATTTCCCGGAAGGCGCGAGGATCCCCACGCTGCTTGTCTGTACCAGAATGCCGCCGTTTTCCTTCATCTTTGTGAGGATCTCATACACGAGCCGGATATGCCCCGCTATCTCATTGACGGGTGCACTGACCCTCAGGAAATCCTCGATGCTGTAAAAAATCTCACGGAACAGGGATTTGTCCATTTGTTTGACCTGGGCGTATACGGACTTGAATTTGACCCCGTCCATGGTGCGCATGCCCTCGTCGAAATCCCGGAAATCGCCGAGGTTTTCCCGGATTTTTTCATGGAGCAGCCTGTAGACGGCTTCCACATTATCGATAACCGCCAGACTCGCGCGCGTATCCATGATGAAAAGATGTGTCTTTCCGAAACGTTTCGGGGGTTTGATGTTCTGGATGTGCAGACCCCTGACCGATTCGATGGCATTGATCAGTTCGTTGATGGTGTTTTTCTGAAATCCCTGTTTATCCGGAATCACGCCGATGATCTTGAAATCGATGAAGAGGTCGGTCATATTGCCGACGCTCTGATAGACCTGGGTGATGCCGGTGCTTTGCGCCTCCCTGACCAAGAGGGGGATGATCGCGCGCGCGTATTGTTCGAATCCGCCGATGGATTCGATCCACTGGGCGCGGTCGCGGCGCTTTTCGAGAACCAGGGACCGGAACGCCTCCCTGAGCCGGTTCTGGTCAAGTTCACAGAGCGGGCCGCCGTTTGCGGCCACGAATTCGATCCGGTACAGGGAAATGCCCTCGGCGGTGGTGAACTCCCGGTTGTGCTTGAGCAGATAATGCGGAATCGTCAGTTCGATGGTCTTGAGACAGTCTTCGAGATTCAGCATGCTCGACACGCCGCAAACGGTCACCCCCGTAAAAAACCCTTCCTTCCGCGTCTCGAAATTGGTGATGTCGAGCTGGATGACGCTTCCGGTCTCACGGGCTTTTTTGATGAAGGAAAAATTCAGGACGATTTGACGGGAGAGATCCTCCACCCGGCGGTTTTCCAGATAATCCCGGGACCGGGCCGCAAAAAACTTGACCGTTTCCCCGTCGAGGCCGATGATTTCCTGGATATCGTCATCCAGATAAATCCGCTGGATCTCCTGGATGACCCGGCTGTAAATTTCAAGCTTGCGTATTTCTTCGTTGAGCAGCACGGCCTTACCGCCGTCCTGAACCGCGGCCTGGCGTAGTTTTTCCTCGATTTCCGAGGTCTGACCGATCAGCTGCCGATAGACCTTCTCGTCGTCGGTTCGCACGCCGAGTATCACGATTCCGAGAGGCGTGTCGAGATGGGTCAGGGAGAATCCCTTCATGAAATAGACGTTCCATCCCATCTCGTGCAGCACACCCAGGCAGGCGTGCGAGAGGCCCGGCCAGTCCCGGCTCAATATTCCGAACGAGGTGACACAGGGCCCGCCCTTGACATAACAGATCTCCGAACTCGCGGTAATGATTTTCCGCTGCGGATGGGCCTCCCAGTCGAGCATCAGCTTGATGGCGAGGGCCCGTTGTTTGTCGAGCGGGAAATATTCCTGCGCCTTCTTGATGACGTCGATACGGGATTGCAGTTCCTCGCCGGAGAGGGCGATCGAATAAGAATTCAGCGCCTCCTGAATCTGGCGGATCGATTTTTGCATGTTGGACATCCTTGATTTACGGCCCGGGCCGATCTCTCTCCAATTGACCAATTGAAGAAAAGGATTGCCTTCTGCGCGCTCGACGTATTATATTTTTTAAGGATCCGGAATGTTCCGCACACGCATCTTTCACGCGTCGCGAAATCCCGGAACGTCTTCACGAAAGTTTGAGTTTTTGATGCGGATACGGCTTCTCATTTCCATCCTCTTTCTTGTTCCCGCCGGGTTTTTCACCAAACTCTATGCGGGTCCCGCCTCCCGTTGGGTCTATGATTCCCTGGGAGGCGTGCTGTATGTGATCTTCTGGTGCCTGGCCGCCGCATCGATCCGTCCGCAGGCGTCTCCCCTCCGGATCGGGGCGATCGTCTTTTTCCTGACCTCTCTTCTCGAATTCTCCCAGCTCTGGCATCCCGCATTCCTGATTCCCGTCCGTGAGAACTTTCTCGGCCGTACGCTCATCGGCCATGCTTTCGCCTGGTCCGATTTTCCCCATTATCTGGCCGGCGCTCTGCTCGGGGTTTTCTGGATTGTTTGGATCCGGCACTCATCGGAGCAGGACCAGCCGTCTTGAAATCCGGTAACCCGGAGCCGATACGACGACGAGATACACACCGCTCGCCGCCGGATTCCCGCCCTCGTCGCGGCCGTCCCATATCCAGCGCGTGTGATCCGGCGCCGAGAATTCCGGGACCATCCGGTGCCGGACAATCCTGCCCGTCATATCCACCAGGGAGAGGTCCGGGGCGGGCCGAAGTCCGTGCTCGGCCTGTATCCTGAAATACGCGTTTCCGGGATTGGGGTGAACGGCGAGCCGGAAAACACCGGGATCCCGTAACCCGGAAAATGGGCCTGCGGAGGTTGTCGTGTCCGGCGCAGACCCGGAGGTGTCCGGGGGGACGACGGCGGTGTCGGGCGGCGATTGGGTGGAATCCGGGACTGCGACCGTGGAATCCCGGTCCATAATCCGCAGGAAGGAAAAGACGGGAGGCGGAGCCGGGATCGCGAAATACCAGTCGTCGCGTCCGAGGGTGAAATACCTCAGGGCGAACCGGTCGAATGTCCAACGCTGGAGGAGTGTGTCGTCGAAATAAAACGACACGGTGCCGGAATTCCAGTCCACGCGATAGCGGTGGGGGAACCCGTCGTTGACCCTGTCGTTGTCCCCCACGCGGGCTTCCTCGCGCGGGGAGAGGGTGTCTGGACGCGCGAGCACCTTGAACGGATGATATCCCGTGCCGATCCGCCAGTTCCAGAACGATCCGGCCTGGTCCCAATGGGTAAAGGCGTTGGCGTGTTCCCATCCGGACAGGGGATGGGATTTCTCCGCGCCCTGGGCCGGGGCGGTCCATCCCGACAGATGGATTTCAAAGACGCCGTTTATGACCGGATACCCCAGGTCGTAGAGGATTTTTCCGCCCGTCGAGCGCCAGCCGCCTCCCGGGAGGAATTCACCCGTTCCGTCCTGGATGCCGGTTGTATGTCCGGACAACGTGTCGGAGACCAGGGTGACTTCGGCGAACAGAGGAAGCCAAAGAAAAATTCCCAGAAAGACAAATCCCCGTTTCATGTCAGGATCCCGGTCATGATCCGGATGGCCGGATGATCCCCGTCCCCGGAAGGCCATCACTCAACCGCATCCCGCACACCCGGGGCATCCCGGTTCTCCGGCACGGTCGCGTTTGGCCAGGGCCCGGTAAAAGCAGGTCCGCTCTCCCGTGTGACACGCCGGACCGGATGCCTCAGACAGCAGGATCAGCGTGTCGCCGTCGCAATCCATCAGGATGGACTGCACCTTCATGATGTTTCCGGAGGTCTCGCCTTTCATCCAAAGCTTCCGGCGCGAGCGGCTCCAGAAGACGGCGCTTCCGGTTTCGAGCGTTTTCTGGAGACTTTCCTTGTTGAGCCAGGCCATCATCAGGACCTCCCCGGTCCGGATGTCCTGCACGATACCGGGAACCAGGCCTTTTTCGTCCCATTTGAGTTGATTCAGCAACCGGATATCCAGCTGCAGTGCGTTCAATTCAGACATGGTTTTCCTTTCATCATACCGGGAGGACGGAAACCCCAAGAACCGGCGGCGGTCAAACGGAACATCCCGCGATCCGTGCGCCGTACAGCCGGGCGGAAGAGGCTACTCGATGAGGATTTCGACATTCCGGATCTTGTCCGGGATAAACCGCCGGCCCGAGGGGTCCCGGACCAGAAAACATCCCGCTCGGCGTCCTTTCCGGATGCGGCGGACCAGGATGCCGGTATGCAGGGCGCCGTTCTCATCGTAATAATGGACGCGGACCTGCTGGCGGTTGAACAGGCTGAGTTGATCCCCCGGGGTCGATTGTTTTTGATCGTCCAGAAACATGGTTGTCCGGTCCAAACAGGTTCGATCAAAAATACGCATTCCGGAGTCCAAATTCAAGTAAAGAACGACGGCAACGCGCCGGCACCCCCTATTTTTCATAAAAGCCTTTCAGGAGAGCGGTTTCACCGACCGGCGCTTTTCCAAAAACACCTTGCTTCTGTTCCCGTCATGCCGTAAATTTATATCTCGATTTTTATTTTTGGAGTATTGTCCAAATTTGCACCGTCCTCGGGAGTTTTCAGGCGGACGGGAGACGTATTATGCTCGGGACCCGGGTTCTGGTACTCAACCAAAATTACCAGCCGCTCAGCGTCTGCAGCGCGCAGAAAGCGATCGTGCTGCTCTATCTGGGCAAGGCGGAGATGATCGAGCACAACCACGACATTGTGCATTCGGTTTCCGCCGCCATGCCCCTCCCGAGTATCGTGCGTCTGAACTGGCTGATCAAACGGCCGCATCGCCGGATTCTGCTCACGCGGAAGAACATCATCAAGCGGGACATGCACACATGTCAATACTGCGGCCGACGGGAGGGGGCGCTCACCGTCGATCATGTCATCCCGAGGACGCGCGGCGGGCCCGAAACCTGGGAGAATCTGGTTTGCGCCTGTCTGGCCTGTAACGGCAAGAAAGGCAACCGCACGCCGAAAGAAGCCGAGTTGTCGCTGTTGTCGCATCCCCGGAAACCGGGGTATCTGTTCTTCGTACAGCATCTGGTGGGCATCCCGGACGAGCGGTGGAAACAGTATTTATACCTGTGTTGAACGAATCGTGTGTATGGATCCGTCCTGTCCGTCTATATGCCGACCGGCCGGGACGTCACAGCCGTACGGGACGGGTTGAGCGGTCCGGCCGGCGTCAAAGCGTAACAGGGAGACGATGGCACAAAAGAAACGGATTTTGAGCGGCATGCGGCCCACGGGCCGGCTGCATCTGGGCAACTATGTCGGGGCCCTTGAAAACTGGATCCGGCTTCAGGAGACCTCGGAAAGCCATCACATGGTGGCGGACTGGCACATGCTGACCACCAGCCTCGACACGAAAGAGATCCGCCAAAACAGCCTGGAGGTGGTCATCGACTGGCTGGCCGCAGGGCTCGATCCCCGGAAGAGTCCGTTTTTCATCCAGTCCCATGTCCGCGAACACGCCGAACTCCATCTGATTTTTTCGATGCTGGTCACGGTGGCCCGGCTTCAGCGCAATCCGACCGTGAAAGAGCAGGCGCGGGATCTCGGGCTCGAGGCCAACATGTCCTACGGACATCTGGGGTATCCCGTGCTCCAGGCGGCGGACATCCTGCTTTACAAGGCCAATGCCGTGCCGGTCGGGGAGGATCAGGCGCCGCACGTCGAAATTACCCGGGAACTCGCCCGGCGGTTCAATTTCTCATTCGGGGAGGTTTTCCCCGAGCCCGAGACGATCCTGACCCAATTCGCGCGCATGCCGGGCCTCGACGGCAGGAAGATGAGCAAATCCCTGAACAATGCGATCTATCTGTCCGATTCCCCGAAAGAGGTTTCCGAGAAGGTGATGCAGGCATACACCGATCCGACGCGTATCCGGAAGACCGATCCCGGGCATCCCGAAGGCTGCGTGGTCTTCGCCTATCATCAGAAATTCTCTCCCGAAACGGCGGATCAGGTTGCCTGCGACTGCCGGGCGGGCAGGCTCGGTTGCGTGGAGCACAAGCGGCAGATGGCCAAAACAATTTCGGATTTTCTCGAACCCATCCACGCGCGCCGGCAACATTACGAGACACATCCGGACGAGGTGCTGTCGATCATCGACGAGGGCGACAAGGCCGCGCGCCGGGTCGCCGGGGCGACCATGGAGGAGGTGAGGAAGGCGATTTGCCTGGGTTAGTCTACACCGAAAACCGGGATGCCAGGCAGGATTACCGCATCCAGCTTTCCAATTTCGAGGGGCCGCTGGACCTGCTCCTCTTTCTCATCCGAAAGGACGAGCTGGACATCTACGACATTCCCATCGCGGAGATCACGCGCCAATATTTAGATTTTATCGACATCATGAAAGAACTCGACCTGGAAGTGGCAGGCGAGTTTATCCTGATGGCGGCCACGCTCATCCAGATCAAGGCGAAGATGCTGCTGCCCCGGCCCGAGATCGAAGGCGGCGAGGAGATGGAAGAAGATCCCCGCGCCGAGCTGGTCCGTCAGCTTCTGGAATATAAACGCTACAAGGAAGTGGCCGAACAGCTCGGCGAAATCGAAGACCGCCGCCGCCGCCTCTTCTCGCGCTCCGATTTTTCCTGGCAAAAGCCCTATCATTCCGTCGAAAGAGAGCTGGTCCTCAAGGATCTGACTCTTTTCGATCTGTTCACCGCGTTCAAGGCCGCACTCGACAACATGCCCAAAGAACCCGTTCACGATGCGGGGAGCCTGGGCGTGACGGTCGAGGAGCAGATCGCGTTCATCCTTTCCCTGTGCGACGAGAAAGAACGGTTCACTTTCGGCGAACTCATCCCCCTCTTTCCCGGCCGGATCGCCCTGATTGTGACATTCATCGCCATCCTCGAGCTCATTCGCACCCGCCGTATCGTGGCCAAACAGGCTTCCACATACGGTGAAATCTGGATTATGAGGAGGTAGGCGTGGGCCAGACGGCACCGGATTCCCTGAAATGCGTGGTCGAGGCGTTGGTTTTCGCGTCCGATGAACCCATCCCGTCCCGGCAGATTCAGGAGATCGTGGAAAATGTGACACCGGCCCAGATCCGCAAAATCATGGACACCCTGAATCTGGAATACAAACAGACCGGCCGGGCTTTCCAGATCGTTGAGGCGGCCGGGGGGTTTCAGATGGTCACGCGCGAGACATACAGCCAGTGGCTCCGCAGGCTGTTTCAGAAGAAGATCAAGAGCCGGCTCTCGCAGGCCGCGCTCGAGACCCTTTCCGTCATCGCCTTCAGGCAGCCTGTCTCGCGGACCGAAGTCGATGCCATCCGCGGTGTCAATTCCGAAGGTGTGATTCACACCCTGCTCGAACGCAAACTCATCACCCTGTCCGGCCGCGGGGACGGCCCCGGCCGTCCCCTGCTCTACAAGACCACGAAGGAATTTCTCCGCTATTTCGGGATCAATGACATTGCCGACCTGCCCAAACCGCGAGAGATCGAGGAGTTGCTGAAGGAAGAAGAGCGCCCGGAGGCGTCGGAGCCCCCGGATAAACCGGACGGCGGAGGCGCTGTGGCCGGCGAAAAAAAATCCTTGCCGGAATCCGACGAACGTTCTTCAGAAGCCGAAACGGATCCGCAACGGTCCGCCGGGGAGGCATCCACAGACGGCGATGCAGCTTAACCGATATCTGTCCCTCTGCGGAATCGCCTCGCGCAGGCAGGCCAACACCCTCATCCAGGAAGGCCGTGTGCGGGTCAACGGCGATCCGGTGACGCGGCTGGGCGTCCGGGTCGAACCGGAACGCGATGCGGTCACGGTGGACGGCAAAGCCGTCCGCCCGGAAACGCGGAAACGGTATGTCCTGTTAAACAAACCTCCCGATGTCCTGACCACGGTATCCGACGACCGCGGCCGCAGGACCGTGACCGATCTTGTCGTCCTGCCGGAGCGGGTGTTTCCCGTGGGACGGCTCGACCATGACACGACGGGCGTCCTCCTTTTGACCAACGACGGCGACCTGGCCTACCGGTTGAGTCATCCCAGATATGAGATTCAGAAGGTCTATTGTGCAACGGTTATCGGGGAGGTCGCGGATTCCATACTCCTGAAATTCCGGGAAGGCGTCGAGATCGATGAGGGCGTTTTCGTGAAGGCGGACGTCCGGATCCTCCGCCGGGGACGGTCGGGCAAGACGCTTCTCGAGTTCAGGATTCACGAGGGCAAGAAGCGGCAGATCAAACGGATGTGCATGGCGACGGGGCACCGGGTGGTCTCCCTGGAGCGGACCTGCTTCGCGGGGCTGAAAACCGGACCATTGAAACCGGGAGCCTGGCGGGAATTGACATCCACAGAAGTGCGGCGGTTGAAGGAATTGACAGGGACGGGATCGATCCCGCACAAGGGGTGAACGGGAAAACGGAGAATCGGAAACCGGCCGTGACCCGTCCCGCGCCGGAACCGTTCCGTAAATAAAATATCCATGTTCGAATCAAAGGAACACATGACCGCATGAAAAATCCTGAAAAATCCGACAAAATGGTCGTGACGCTCGACGGCCCCGCGGCGTCCGGCAAGAGCACGACGGCCCGGCTGGTGGCGAAGGAAATGGGCTGGCTCTATCTGGACACGGGCGCGATGTACCGGGCTATGGCGGTGAAGGTGTTGGACGAAGGTATCCCCCTGGACGATCCGGAAGCCATCGGCGCCATGGCCAGGCGGACGAAGATGACGCTGAAGGCGTCCGACGAGGGCACGCGCGTGTTTCTCGACGGCGTGGAGGTGACGCACCGTATCCGCACACCCGAGGTGGACCGGGCGGTCGGCCCGGTCTGTGAGGTCCCTGTCGTGCGCGAGGTACTGGTCGCGCTTCAACGTGAAATCGGAAAGAAAGGCAGCCTGGTGGCCGAGGGACGCGACATGGGCACGGTGGTCTTCCCCGACGCGGATTTGAAATTCTATGTCATCGCCTCGATCGAGGCGCGCGCCCGGCGCCGTCGGATCGACATGGAGAGACAGGGCATATCCGTTTCTCTCGATGAACTGATCCATGAGATCGAACGCCGGGACCGGCGTGACAGCGAACGGACCCACAGCCCTCTCAGGCCGGCCGGCGATGCCGGATTGCTCGACACCTCCGAAATGACCCTCGAACAGCAGGTCGGGACGGTTGTTCAAAAAATTCATCGAAAGATGGCGCGATAGCCCCAATGGACCGTCTTCAGGAAGCATTTGTATTTCATGGCGAACGGAGAAAGCAACAGGTGCCCGGATTAGTTCGTCCGGATCTTCCGCGACTGCAGAAGAAACGAGCGTTGGTTTTTTCCGGTTTGAGAAAATGCGCTTTTTATTCATTGAAAAATTTATTAAATTGATTTGTTTTTCGGCCGGTGAAACCTTCCTGAAGAGGGGAGCGCACATCTTGATTCTGTTTTATAAAGGATGAAAAGAGACCGACCATGCGGGTAACCGTTGAAAATAAAGCCAGGCCCTGTCCCGGTGTCGAACGGGCCGTCTCCATGGCAGAAGACGCACTCCGGCGGGGGAAAAAGGTGTTTGCCGTCGGCGAACTGATTCACAACAGCCGTGAAATCGATCGCCTTATGGGTCTCGGATTGCGCGAATTGACCGCTGAACAACTGGGCGATCCCCGGATGCGCGCGGAGTTCGACGGCGCCTGCCTGATCGTACGGGCCCACGGAGAGACGCGTCAGATCCTCACCCTGGCCAGGGAAGCCGGACTCGAGATTCTGAACGCCACATGCCCGATCGTCGCCCATTCGCAGGATGTCGTGAAACAACATGTCCGTGAGGGATGGGGAATCATCATCGTGGGCAATCCCGCCCATCCCGAGGTGCTGGGGCTGCTGGCCCGTGCCGGGGAAAACGGGAGTATCGTCTCGTCCGTCGATGAGGCCACACAGAAGGATTTCGAGTATCGCAGCCTGATTCTCGCACAATCCACCGTCAACCCGGATTTGTTTCACGCCGTGTGCAGGGAGCTTTCAGTCCGTTTGCCGGATCTCAAGATCATGGATACGACCTGTCGTTTCATTCGAAACCGGCAGGAGGATGTGAAGTCGTTTGCCGACACCCAGGACGTGGTCCTCGTGGTCGGCGGGAAAAAATCCTCCAATGTCCGGTTGCTCTATGAAAAAGCATGCGAACAAAATGTGCAGACCTACCGGATCGAAGGCCCGGAGGAGATCGACTGGCGCTGGTTCAGCAACGGCGAACGGGTCGGTGTCACAGGCGGGGCCTCGACACCCAGATGGCAGCTCGAGGAGATCAGGAGCAGCCTGGAGAACCATCCCATCGATAATAACCCGAAAGGGTTAAAAAATACAAAAGGAGGATCCATTTTATGGTGGATGAGGAAAAAACCCAAATAACTGAAAATGCCGTGGAAGAAAACCCGGCAATCCCAGGTGAAGGAGGTGAGGCGACGCCCGATTCTGTCGAGATCCAGGCAGAATCACCCAAGACAGAATCCCGTTCCAACGGACTGGAAGACGAAGCGGAGTACTCCCAGGAGGAGTACAACCATTTCGTCGATCTATACAGCAGGACGCTCAAGGACATCGAAGAAAATCAGATCGTCCAGGGCCGGGTGCTGGCCGTGACGAACTCGGATGTGGTGGTGGATATCGGATTCAAGTCCGAAGGAACCGTGCCCCTCGAAGAATTCGGCGATGTGTCGAATGTGAAGGTCGGCGACAAGATCGAGGTGTTTCTCGATACGCTTGAAGATACCGACGGGCAGCTTGTCCTTTCCAAACGCAAGGCAGACTTCATGCGGCTGTGGGACCGCGTGGTGGATATCCATAACGAGGGAGGCACCATCGAGGGTACATGCACCCGCCGCATCAAGGGCGGCATGGTGGTGGATTTGATGGGAGTCGACGCGTTTTTGCCCGGTTCCCAGATCGATGTGAAGCCCATCCGGGATTTCGATGCGCTGATCGGCAAGACCTTTACATTCCGGATCGTCAAGGTCAACAAGCTCCGGAAAAACATCGTGGTCTCACGCCGGATGCTGCTCGAGGAGAGCATGGCCGAGATGCGCGAGCAGGTGATTGCCGAACTCGAAAAAGGACAGATCCGCGAAGGGTCGGTCAAAAATATCACCGACTTCGGTGTATTTGTCGACCTCGGCGGCGTGGACGGACTTCTTCATATCAACGACATCTCATGGGGCCGGGTGAAACATCCTTCCGAAGTGGTCGATCTGGATGAGAAAATCGAGGTGGTGGTACTCGATTTCAACGACGCCAAAGATCGCATTTCCCTCGGCATGAAGCAGCTCACCCCGCATCCCTGGGAAAATGTCGACGACAAATATCCCGAAGAGGCGGTGGTCAAGGGCAAGGTCGTCTCGATTGCCGATTACGGGGCCTTTGTCGAACTCGAACGGGGCGTCGAAGGTCTCGTACATGTGTCCGAAATGTCCTGGACGCGCAACATCGTGCACCCCTCGAAGATACTCAATGTGGGCGACGAAATCGAAGTCAAGATACTCAATGTCGACCGCGAACGCAAGCGGATCTCCCTCGGACTCAAACAGCTGACACCCGACCCGTGGGATACCATCGAAGAGCGCTTCCCGGTCAATTCCCGGTACAAGGGACGTGTGCGCAACATGACGAATTTCGGCGCGTTTGTCGAAATGGACGAGGGCATCGACGGTCTCATCCATATTTCCGATCTTTCATGGACGCGGAAGCTGAAACATCCGAGCGAAGTCCTGAAGAAAAATGATGAAATCGAGGTCATCGTCCTCGATGTCAATAAAAACGATCGCCGGCTTTCACTCGGGTACAAGCAGATCGAGACCGATCCCTGGCCCGCCTTCGAGGAAGCCTATCAGGTGGGCTCCGTCTCGGATGCGAAGGTGATCCGGTTCATCGAAAAAGGCCTGATCGTCGAACTTCCCCTAGGACTCGAAGGGTTCGTGCCGCTTTCCCAGCTCGAGGAATCCTCGATGGCCAAAGTGAGCCAGAACATGAAAGAAGGGGAAACCTACCCCTTTCTCGTGATCGAATTCGACAAGGAAAACAAGCGCATCGTACTCTCTCGCAAACAGCTGACGCAAAAAAATAAGGCCGCGAAAGACGAAGCCGACAAAGCCGATCTCGATGCATACGCGCCCAGGGATTCCGAGGCGCCCACACTCGGGGAGATGGCCGGTGAAGTCGCCGGTCCGGCTGTGGAGAAGAAGCCGAAGAAGAAGACCACCCAAAAGGCCGATGCGGAAGCGGCACCTCCCAAGAAGACCGGGAAGGAGGAGGAAGCGGCGCCGTCCGAGGATCAAGAAGCGGAAAAGGCTCCGAAGAAGACGAAATCATCCCGCGCGAAAAAAGAGAGCCCGGCGAAAGCGAGTCCCGAACAAGAGAAACCGGAACAAGAGAGTCCGGAAAAAGAGACCGAAGCCTGATCTCGTTTCATGAAATGATCAAAGGAGTTGGGCCGTCGGGTTCAACTCCTTTTCTTTTTGGCGGGAGGGATGTAAACGGGAGCACGAAAACGGATCGAGACTGAAAACCGGATCGGATAGATGCCCCATTTTACGGTACGATTCAAGACTTTCGGATGTAAACTCAACCAGTCGGAGACGGCCGTGATGGCCCGGGACTTTCTGGATCACGGTTACCAGGCCGCCACGGAGTCCGAATCGGCGGATGTCGTCGTCATCAACACGTGCACGGTCACCGGCCGTTCGGATGCGAAGTGTCGCCAGGCGATCCGGCAGTCCCTGACGCAAAACCCCGAGTCCACGCTCATCGTGACCGGGTGTTATTCCCAGGTCTCGACGGCGGAGATCGCGTCCATTCCGGGCGTCGATTATGTGTTCGGTGTTTCGGAAAAGCTCGGCCTCTTTGATTTTTTCCCGGGGCCCGGGAAACGGGAGGTCCCATGCGTCCGGGTCACGGACATCCAGGAACGAAAGGATGAGCCCATCCGTTTCGCCGGGAATTACACGGATCGGACGCGGGCGTTCCTGAAAATTCAGAGCGGGTGCGACCGGCGATGCAGTTATTGCATCGTGCCCCTCGCACGCGGGCCGAGCCGGAGCCTGCCCGTGGATTTCATCCTCGACCAGGCGGATCATTTGATCCGAACCGGCTTCAGGGAGGTCGTCCTCACGGGCGTCCATGTGGGAGATTTCGGCAAGAAAGGGTCCGGAACGTCCGGGCTGCCGGCGCTGTTGCGGCGTCTCGTGCGGCTGGATCCCGCCGTCCGCTGGCGGATGAGTTCGCTCGACCCCGGCGATCTCGGAGACGAGCTCCTTCACACGCTGGCCGAATATCCCTCCATCTGCCGCCATTTTCACGTAGCCCTCCAGAGCGGCAGCGATACGATCCTGAAGGCGATGAACCGGCGGCACACGACCGGTGAATTCAGGGAGGCGGTCGCACGGATCCGGGATGTGCTGGGTCCCGTCGGGCTGGGGACCGACCTCATCACCGGATTCCCGGATGAAACGGATCAACGATTCGAAGAAACCCGCCGTTTCGTCGAATCCCTCCCCTTTTCCTATTTTCATGTCTTTCCCTTTTCCGCGCGCGGGGGGACGCCCGCCGCCGGGATGTCCGGTCAAATACCTTCCCGTGTCCGCATGGAGCGGGCCCGCATCCTGAGGTCGATCGGGGCGGCGAAAAAACAGGCGTTTCTGGAATCCTTCATCGGAAAAACCACGGAAGTGCTTTTCGAATGCCGGAAAATTAACGGACGCATGGGCGGTTTCACCTCCGAATATGCGCGGGTCGAGATACCATTCGATCCACAGCTTGTGAACCGGATCGCCCGGGTCCGGATCCGGAATATGGATGGACAGGCGCTGACCGGAGAAATCCTGCCGGCGGATGCAACCTAATCGGGTCGAGACCCCGGGAGGAGAAAATCCAAATTCCATTTGAGTCATGGTTTGTGATCTCTATCTTGTGATCCGGGATTTCATCGTCACCCAAACAAAACAACAGAGAATCCAGAAAAGACTTGCTTCTTTATTTCATTTTGGTTATACTTTTTTGTATTTTTTCTCGAACATCCAATCGCGCTAACAACCCCCGAACGAGATTTTCATGTTTTCGAAAGTGCTCAGCGCCGCCGTGCTCGGCATCGAAGGCTATCTTGTGGAGGTCGAAGCCCATCTCGATTTTGGCCTGCCCAAGTTTGCCACGGTCGGCCTGCCCGACGGCGCGGTGAAAGAATCCAAAGAGCGGGTGATCGCGGCGATCAAGAATTCCGGCTTTCGCCTTTTCTCTCATCGAATCACGGTCAATCTTGCGCCTGCCGACATCCGTAAGGAAGGGTCCGCGTTCGACCTGCCCATGGCCATCGGCATCCTGGTCGCGAGCGGTCAGCTGGACCAGGAGACACTCCGGGACACGGTCATTCTCGGAGAACTCGCGCTCGACGGCCGGGTACGGCCGATCCGCGGCGGACTGCCGATCTCCATCGCGGTGCGGGACAAGCGGGTCGGGCGGATACTGCTTCCCCGTGAAAACGCCAAGGAGGCGGCGATCGCGGGCGGCCTCACCGTCTTTCCGGTTGAATCCGTACTCGACACGGTCGATCTGCTGAACGATGGATCGGGCCGTGAACCGTTTACGGTCGATGTGGCCGAGGTCTTTCGCAGACACACGCAGTATGCCCTCGATTTCATGGAGGTCAAGGGGCAGGAACATGTCAAACGCGCGATCGAGGTCGCCGCGGCCGGCGGACACAACGTGCTGATGATCGGGCCGCCCGGATCCGGAAAGACCATGCTCGCCAAACGGATTCCCTCCATCCTGCCCGATCTCACGCTCGACGAGGCGCTCGAGACCACGAAAATCCATTCCGTGGCCGGGCTGCTCCCGCCGGACACGGCGCTGATCGCCACGCGGCCGTTTCGCTCGCCGCATCACACCATTTCTGATGCGGGATTGATCGGCGGCGGACATATCCCCCGTCCGGGCGAGGTGAGCCTGGCGCATCACGGCGTGCTTTTCCTCGACGAGCTCCCCGAATTCAGGAAAAACGTCCTCGAGGTGATGCGGCAGCCCATGGAAGACGGGGGCGTGACCATCTCCCGCGCGACCGTGTCGCTGACCTATCCGGCGAACTTCATGCTGGTGGCGGCGATGAATCCCTGTCCCTGCGGATATTTTTCAGATCCCACGCACGACTGCACCTGTCAGATTCCCCAGATTCAGCGTTACCGTTCCCGGATTTCCGGGCCGCTGCTCGACCGGATCGACATTCACATCGAAGTGCCGTCCGTCAAATATTCCGAGCTGGCGGGGAAGGCGACCGGCGAGCCTTCCGAATCGATGCGTCGCCGCGTGATCCTTGCGCGCGAGGTGCAGCTGGAGCGGTTCCGCGGGGCGCCGGGGATGTACTGTAACGCGCACATGGACACGAAACCCATTCGCAGGCATTGCGCCATCGACTCCCAGAGCGATGTGTTGCTCCAGACGGCGATCACGCGGCTGGGGCTGTCCGCGCGGGCGTATGACCGCATCCTCAAGGTGGCGCGCACGATCGCCGATCTCGAGGGTTGCGCGGCCATTCAGGCCGCCCATATCGCCGAGGCGATTCAGTACCGCAGCCTGGACCGCGATTTCACGGGGATGATGTAGGGAGTGTCAAGAACGGGAAACGGAGATTCTATAGCAAAGGCGTTCTTAAAAGGGGAGTTTTAGGGGAATGCGCGGGATAACCCCCTCCCGGCTTCGCCGGGGTTTGGATAAATTAGACTGAAGATATTCAATGGATTCTGCCGGAAGGGGCCTGCACATCATTTCGCGGCCACCGTCACATTCTCGACATACAGGCCGAGCGTGTTCGCCTTCACGTCCTCGATGCGGAGCGCCACCCGGTACCGGCCCGGAGGCAGAAGCACCGGTATCCGTTCTTCGATCGCGTCCCTGTCCGCCAATTCCTTCCGGTTTTTCCCCGGGACCGTACGCAGGGTCTCGTGCCGCCGTACCTCATGCATGGCCTCGTCAAGAATCAAGAGATGCCTCAGATACCGGATTGCATACTCTCCGTGTTCTCTTTGGATTGAGAAATGCTTCGGCGGGACGCTGTAAGCGATTTGGACTTCGCCCCGATGGTCGCCTTCACCGCGTGTGATCAGGACACGCAGATCTTTCATCGGCTTTCGGTTATATCGATGTTCGTAACGGAATTCAGGATTCAGGATATAATTGGCGCGCACCCATTCTTCCTGACCCGCGTAGAGGGCCTGGCTCAGGGGGCCGGGTGAGAGGGCTTTCTGATAGATATTGGTCAGGTATCGGGTCGCTACAAAGTCAATGCTGTAACGGTCGTACTGCCATTCTTCCTTGTGCCAGCCCCCGATCGCGACATGGTTGGGTTCCCCGTATTTCACATACAGCTCTCCGCGTGCGTCCCAGGGTGCACGCGGCCATCCCTCGCGCAGATACTGGTCTTTGAGATACTGGAATTGGCGGGCGTTCCAGGTTTCCCCGTACCGTTTATGGGCATACGCGATCCGGCGATAAAATTCATCGAGGGCTTCGTTTTCCTCCGTCGTCGGGGTGGGATCCTGCAATGTCCAGTATCTGCGGAACCATTCTTTTTTGTCATATCCCTGAAGCGCGAAGTAGGCGGCGAACCGGTCGGCCGGCAGGATGGTCCACATGCCGAAATCGATAAGATCCTCACGCGTCCACTTCCCGTCATCGCGCAACAGTTTGCGATAATGTTCATGCCGTTCGGTGAGGAAGAACGTCCGGTCGTCCCATATTTCCCGGGGCGTCCGGGTGCGGGCGGGTGTCTCCTTTCGGGTCCGGATGTCGAATTCAAGCGCCCCTGGTTTACGGGCCGGAGACTCGGGTTCGGTTTTCCCGGGAAGCCGGGATGCGGTGATCTGTGAGGCCAGCACCCGGGCCTCGGAACCCCAGTCTTGATCCCCGAACATCGATTCGAGGACGGGAAGGGCCTCCCGGTCGTCCAGCCTTCCGAGCGCCAGGGCCGCCTGTTGCCGGATCACGGTATTTTCGTCATCCAGTTTGTCAAGGAGAAAAAAGCGGAAGGTCTCCTGCTTGCCGCGTACCAGGTTTTCCGCCACGATGATCTGATGCACGACCGCATCCTGCACACGCGGACTCCCTGGAAATCGCCGGATCAGATCCGAGAAGGCCAGGAACGCCTCCGGATCACTGTCCCCCCGCTTTTCGAGACAGTATCCGATATAGAACTGCGCATCATCCTCATAACGGCTTCCCGGAAAGTCTTCGATCAGACCGGAGAAAAGCGCGAGCGCCTCATCCCACCGGAATGCGACGATCTCTTTCCTGGCTTTCTGGTACAGTTTCGCGGCATCCGTCTCATCCGCGGCGGCGGGAAGCGCCGAACCGGTCAGCCCGAGAATCAGGATCATCCATTTCACCGAACGGTTTATCCGGGTTTGTCCGAGAATCATTTCAGACCCCCTCTCTGTGCGGCGCCTCGATCAGACGCTGGATGTTCCGGACCTCCCTCGGCAGGGGTGTTTCATGAAGGACCGCCCTGATTTTCCGGACGGCCTCTTCAAATCGAAAAACGCGACCGCTTTTTAAAAGTTCCCAAAACCGGAACGCCCGGATGAAGGCGTCCTGCGCCAGATCGGAGGCGTCGTCATAATTTTTCGTCAGGTCATCCGCGAGCGCGCGTATCCGATCTGGACAGGTTTCCACCAGCCGGCCGAATGCGCGTCGGTCTCCGGTTTTGGTTTTCATGTAAAAAGCCGGAGTGAACGGTCCGCGGTCTCCAAAACGGACATCCCTGTTCTCCCCTTCCCCGGGATCGGGGGTTCCGGTGAATTCTGAATACGAGAACCGCCAACCGGCCGGGCGGAGGACAGTGATGGCCGAGACGCCGCGCCGGTATGCTACACATGGTTTCTCAGCATCAGTTCGGCCGGATGCGGATTCAGATAATGTTGCCGTCCGAGATAGGGCTGCCGATACTTGCGGACATGATGGTTGAGCAGGGTGACCGGAACGATCAGCGGGATGAATCCCTGATGGTAGCGCCCGATCGTTTCGAGCATTTCCTGCTTCTCGTCCGGCGTCAGATCCTTTTTGAAATAACCCAGGACATGGTGCAGCACGTTGGTGTTTTTCCTCGGGGTGGCGATCAGTCCGAGCGCCGGCATCAGGGTCCGGAAATAGCGTTCGACGCCCGCCTCGAAACGGGATGGATCGGCGTCGGCCACGATTTGCCCCAGCGTCTTCAGCGCCGCGGGGCTGTGCGCCATGATGAGGAGCTTGTGATCGGCATGAAAATCCATCCATCCTTTGACCGAAGGAGATTCGCGCAGGAAATCCTTCCAGCGCCGATACACGAAGAGGCGTTCGATAAAATTCTCCCGGAGGGCCGGGTCGTGCAGCCGGCCCTCGTCCTCGACCGGCAGAAGCGGAAACTTCTTCATGAAAAGACCGGCGAAAACACCGGATCCTTTGGCGATCGGATGGCCTTTTTCACTGTAAATTTTAATGTCGCGAATCCCGGAACTGGGTGACCTGGATTTGAAGACAAATCCGCAGAGAGATTCGGACTCCAGCCGCTTTAGCCGTTTCTCCGCCCAGCGGATCATCCGGTCCGTATGATCGGTGCGCGACCGGATCGTGACCAGCCGGGGCGATTCAGGCGTTCCCTCCAAATGCATGGACTCGCGCGGAACGGGCAGTCCGCATTCCGTTTCGGGGCAGACCGGCACCCAGTCGACAAATTTTCCCAGGGTGTCTCGCAGGAAGCGGTCGAGCTTGTGTCCGCCGTCATAACGTACGTTCTCACCCAGCAGGCAGGCGCTGATGCCCAAACGGGGCCGGGAATCGTCCATCTTCCTTCCTCCTGGATTTGTTTGTCCGTTCCCCGCCCCTGAATTGTGAATCCGAAATCCCGTTTACCGCCTCCGGACTGCGGTCTCGTCCATTCAATCTTCCCTGCACCACCGGTCGAGCCATTCGATCACCGTATCGTGCCACTGGATGGAATTGTGCGGCTTGAGAACCCAGTGGTTTTCGTCCGGGAAGTAGAGCAGTTTGGAGGGAATGCCCCGCCGCTGCAGCGCGTTGAACGCGCCCAGCCCCTGGGTCTCGACCACGCGGAAATCGCGTGCGCCGTGCACGACCAGCGTCGGGGTCTGCCATGCATCCACGAAACGGACGGGATTATGATGTTCATAATGTTCCGGATCCGACCAGGGCGTTCCCTGGTGATCCCATTCCGGAAACCAGAGTTCTTCGGTGTCGAAATAGGCCATGCGGTTGTCCAGATTGCCGTCATGGCTCACCAGGCAACGGAACCGGTCGGGCCAGTTGCCCGCGATCCAGTAAATCATGTATCCGCCGTATGAGGCGCCCAGGGCCGCCACCCTGTCGCCGTCCATCCACGGATACCGGTCGAGCGCGGCGGCCAGCCCCTTCTGCAGATCCACGAGCGGCTTGCCACCCCAGTCATTGTTGATCGCGTCGGTGAAAGCCTGTCCGTATCCCGTCGATCCGTGGAAATCGACCATCACGGCGGCGTATCCCGCCCCGGCGTAGGTCTGTGGATTCCAACGGTAATGGAAATCGTTTCCGAACGAGCCCTGAGGTCCGCCGTGGATGAGAAACGCGACCGGATATTTCCGGCCGGGATCCAGATCGACCGGCTTCACGACGTAACCGTAAACCGTCGCGTCATTCCACCCCTGAAACGTGAACTGTTCCGGCTCGCCCAGGCGGACTTTCGCCAGCCGGCCGGTGTTCACCTGCGTGATCCGGCGGACATCCTTCCCGTCCGGCGTGCAGACATACAATTCCACGGGGGATTTCAGATGATCGCATCCGTAGACGATCCGGCCGCCGGCCGTCTGCGGAGAACGGACCGTGCCCTGGTCGATGACGGTGCGCGCACGACCGGATCGGACATCCACCGCGAAAAGGGCGCGCTGGCCCAGGTGATCGGCGGTCGCATAGAGGGTTTTGCCGTCCGGAGACCAGAGGATCGTTCCCGGTGACCGGTCCCAGTCTTCCGTCAGGACGCGTGTCTTCTTATCCGGCCATGACATAAGCATGATCCGGAACCGGTCCGACTCATATCCAGGACGGGCCATGGCCAGATAGGCGAGGGTCCTGCCGTCGGGAGAGAAAACGGGCTGCGTGTCCCATGCGGGATTCTCCGCAGTCAGGCTCAGGACAGGGCCTTTGCCGTCCACGGAAGCGAGGAACAGGTTATAATCCGTGGACCAGGCCTCCGCCCTGCCGACGTGCTTGGCCGTGAAAACGATGTGTTTGCCGTCCGGTGTGAAACAGAACTCCTCCGGACCGCCCCAGGGTCTGGAGGGGCTGTCGGCGTCCATGTCTTTCATCACGCCGACAGGATCGCCGCCGCCGGCGGGCATCACGAAAATGTGAGTCCTGCGGCCGTCCATCCAGGTGTCCCAGAGACGCACGAACAGCCGTTCATAGATACGGCCCGAAAAGGGCTGGTTTTCGATCTCATCCAGCCTTGCCCGGGTTTCGGAGGGCGACAGGCCGGGGAACACCTCCATGGTCAGCGCGAGTTGTTCGCCGTCCCGCGAGAGCACGAGGTTGGAGACGTCGAGCGGCAGGTCGGTGACCTGGACGGCGTCTCCGCCTTCCGCGGGAATTTTCCACACCTGGGACGATCCGGACCGGGAAGAGATAAAAAAGATCCGGCGGCCGTCCGGTGACCAGCATCCGCCATGCGCCCCCCCCTCGAAATCGGTCAGTGCACGCAGGTTGCTTCCGTCGATCCCGACGACCCATAACTGGGTGATGCCTTTGTTCGCGTCCAGATCGGTGACGCGTTTCGCGAACAGGACGGAACGTCCGTCCGGAGACACCCTCGGCTCGCTGATCCGCTCCATCATCACCAGATTCCGCACTGAAAAAGGATGTGAGGTTTCCCCCGCCTGGATGTGCGCGGCAAAGAGACAGGAAAAAAAGAAAAGGAACATGAATCGCATGACGACCTCCATGATCAATGAATCGGGTTGGGTGGTTAAGATGGTCAAGGGCATACCCTGTGTATGATACCGTGGTTCGCACAGATTACGCCAAGAGGGGGCGCCCGGACACCCTGTTCCTTGTCTCTTGCAGGAAGAGGCGCTGTCGCCTCCCATGACGCGAGATACGTCATTGATCCGTGATTCCTGTCTTTTGAAAACGGTGCCGGCCCTCGTTTCATATGGCAACAATTTAAAAATACCATAATGCTGCGCCGATTTCAAGGTATTTCTATTTCATCCGGAAGCCGGACAATCACCGGATGAACCGGCGAAGAGACAGGAACTCGAGTGAACAGGAAAAAGACCTTGATTATGACTTTAATTGAATGTATATTATTTTGTTTTGGATACGGTATCCAATCGTATTGATTGAAGGAGGATGTTCCCGATGAAACGACATTTCATCATTACGGCCCTGCTCGCAGCCGCCGTTGTTTTCTGGAGTGGATGCCAGCAGACGGCTGTAACCTCGGCCAAGGTGTATATTCAGCAGCAGAACTATGAAAAGGCCATCGAACAGGCGGAGCTGGCCATCCAGTCCAACCCGAATGACGCGGAAGCCCATTACGTGGCGGGACAGGCTTACGGATATGTCGGCGAATTCCGGAAGATGAACGAGGCATTCAACACAAGCCTCGAGCTTTCACCGAAACGCGAAACGGAGATCACCTATTATAAAAACAAATACTACGCCGACCTGTTCAACCTTGGAGCCGACGCGATTCGGAACAACGAGCTCGACACGGCCAAAGAGAAATATGAACTCTGTATCGACATGATTCCGGATAACGGCGCCGCCTATACCAATCTGGCGCTGGTTCACACCCTTCTGGAAGAAGATTCCATCGCGATCGAACTGTATAAGAAGGCCATCGCGCTCGACCCCGAAGATCTGAACATTCAGGTCACGCTCGGGATGATCTATTACCGGGAAAAAATGTACGACGAAGCCATCGCCACATTCGAGGATGTGCTTACAAAAGCGGAGCCGGGATCCGAGAATTACAACAAATCCATCTACCATATCGCCTATTCCTATGATTTGATGGGCGACCGGGACAAGGCCATCGAGACCTATTTCGCGGCGCTGGAAACGAATCCGGAGGACAAGGATCTCCTGTTCAACCTCGGGCGACTTTATTTTTTGCAGGAACGGCTCGACGACTCGATCGAAATGTTCAAAAAGGTCATCGAACTGGATCCGGAGGATTTCGAATCACAACTCAATGTCGGGCAGGCGCTCATCGAGGGGAAAAAATACGCCGAAGCGATTCCTTTCTATGAAAAGGCCGTCGAACTGAACCCGGACACCTACACGGGCTGGTACAATCTCGCCATCTGCTATATCCAGGTGGGTGAGCGCGAAAAGGGCGTGAATGCGTTCGCCAGAGCCGAAGAGCTGAAACCCGAATAGACTGTTTCAATCAAGATCCTGCAAGGCCGGGCCGTCCCCGGCCTTTTTTTTTAGAATATTTACTGTAACAATTTGGCTTGCGGATGCGTATATGCTACTGAATTCATCGCCTCAACCAAATGGATCGTATCCTGGAGGATGAACATCCATGAAATTCCGTAAAAAGAAACTCTGGATTTGGATCGGCATCGCGGTCGTGATTCTGGCCATCGCCGGCGCGGCGGTTTCTTCCAAAGGAAAAAAGGGGAATGTAGAAGCCCGCACCGTCCGGGTGGAAAGGAAAAACATCCTGGACAAGGCCCTGGCCGTCGGGTCGATCGAGCCCCTGAATGAAATCGCCGTGAAGTCAAAGGTCTCGGGAGTGGTCCGAAAATTATACGTCGAGCTCGGCGACTTCGTGAGGGAAGGCGATCTTTTGCTCGAGGTGAAACCCGATCCCACGCCCCTCGAACTGGCAGAGGCGAAACGCCACGTGGAAATGACGTCCATCGCCCTGTCGACCCTGGACAATGAAATCAGGCGGAGCCGGGAACTCAAGGACAAGGGAATGATTTCGGATTACGAACATGAACAGCTTCTCAGGCAATTCGATGAAGCGACCCTGAACAGGCAGATGGCCGTCGAACGGCTGGCCCTGATCGAGAAGGGCCGCATCCGGATCGCAGACACCGATATCGAAAGTGTGATCCGATCGCCGATCTCCGGATTCATCCTCGAGAAGTCCGTCAATGTGGGGGATCCGGTCGTGCCCCTCACCAGCTATCAGGCCGGAACGGAACTCCTCAAAATGGCGGACATGGAAGAATTGCTTTTCAAGGGAACGGTGGACGAAATCGATGTGGGAAAAATCCGCGAAGGACTGACCGCCGAACTGGATGTCGGCGCCCTTCCCGGCAAGACCGTAAAAGGCCGCATCAGCCTGATTTCGCTCAAGGCGCGCAAACAGGACAATACGACCGTTTTCCCGATCGAGATCCGGATCACGGATCACGGTGACGCCGTACTCCGGGCCGGCTTCTCCGCGAACGCCCATATCATCATCGCCCAGAAAGACAGCGTGCCGGCGATCCCGGAACGGGTCGTGACGTTCCGGAATGATTCCGCATTCGTCCGGCTTCCCGTTCCCGGGGGAGAACCCGAGGAGAAATATATTGAAACCGGCCTGTCGGACGCCATCCTGATCGAGGTCAAATCCGGCCTCGAGGAAGGGCAGGAAGTGCTCGAAAAGCCGGAACAGGAAATTACCTGAGACACCCGGAATCCGGCGGCGACATGAACCGATTGACCGAAATGCTTCGTGAGATTTTTCACACCTTCCGCCAGTACAAATCGCGGACGGCTATGACCATGTTCGGCATCATCTGGGGCACGCTGACCGTGGTGCTGCTCCTCGCCTTCGGCGCGGGAGTGGAAAAATCGATGAGCAAGAACATGCACGGCATGGGCGAATCCATCGTGATTGTCTGGCCGGGATCGACCAGCATCCCGTTCGGGGGATACGGACGGAACCGGCGCATCCGGCTGACGCATGAAGACATGGAAATCATCCGGCGGGAAGTCGTGAACATCAACCGGATCAGTCCGGAATACAGCCGGTGGAACGCGGCGATCCGCCGGGGCGAAAAGATCCAGCGGCCCAACATCGCCGGCGTGATTCCCGAATACGGGCCCATGCGAAACATCTGGCCCGAACCGGGCGGCCGCTGGCTCAACGAGCCGGACCTGAAGTTTCGCCGCCGTGTGGTCTTTTTGGGCAACGACCTGAGGGATTTTTTGTTCGGAAAAGACGCGGATGCGATCGGAGAATACGTCTATATCGGCGACTCTCCCTTTCAGGTCGTGGGCGTCCTGAGGAAAAAGACACAGAACTCCTCCTATAGTTCGCAGGACAAAGACCGCGTCTTCATTCCCGCCACGACTCACCGGGCCATGTTCGGGGACCGATATGTGAACAACTTCCTCTATCAGGTCAGGGATCCCAGAATCACCGGCGAGACGCAGAAACAGATCTACGCGGTCATGGGCAAGAAATATCAATTCCATCCGGACGACACCGAGACCATGGGTGTCTGGGACACGACCGAGATGGACAAATTCATTTTTTATTTTTCACTGGGATTCAACATCTTCATGGGCATGATCGGGACGATCACCCTGATCGTCGGCGGGATCGGCCTGGCCAACATCATGTATGTCGTGGTCCAGGAACGCACGCGGGAGATCGGAATCCGGCGTTCCGTCGGAGCCAGACAGAGAACCATTATGGGGCACTTCGTGCTCGAGGCCTTCCTGATCATCGGGGTGGCGGCCTTCATTGGATTCCTCCTGGCCCTGATCATGATCCGCCTGATTTCACTCCTGCCCATCGAGGAATACGTGGGCCATCCGGAGCTCAATCTCGGCGTCGCCCTGGTGACCGTCGCGATACTCGGCGCCATCGGCTTTTTCGCGGGATTCTTCCCGGCCCGCCGCGCCTCGAAACTGGATGTGGTGGAATGCCTGCGTTACTGATTGCAGGGGGGATGCTGTCTCTTATACACATCTCCGAGCCCACGAGACCGTACTAGA